>Ga0255338_1000377_pt1 | contig 157815 bp, 148 predicted proteins | sample MeOH1_35cm_T4_19_FD_203715 | JGI IMG/M metagenome (GOLD analysis project Ga0255338, IMG submission 203715) | Sandy soil microbial communities from University of British Columbia, Vancouver, Canada - MeOH1_35cm_T4_195 | ecosystem: Engineered > Artificial ecosystem > Sand microcosm >...
GGTTCATCCTGGGCCCGATGATGGAGGAGAACCTGCGCCGGGCCCTGCTGCTGTCGCGCGGCGACTGGAGCGTGTTCGTCACGCGCCCGCTGTCGGCCGGCCTGCTGGCGGCCGCCCTGCTGCTGGTGGTGATCGTGGCGCTTCCGTCCATCCGCTCCAAGCGCGAGGAAGCGTTCGTCGAAGAGTAGGACCCCGGAACTCCTGCACGGCAACGGCGCCCGCGGGCGCCGTTGCTGCTTTGGCGCGCCGCCGCGGCAGGCGCGACAATGGCCCCCAGAACGAGGGAGCATCGTGATCAGGACGCATCCGCAGCGCGTGGCGCTGCACAACGAAATCCACGCCCGGCCGCCGGAACCGATGGAAGGGCCGCTGGCCATCTCGCACATCGTGATGCTCGCGACGGCGGCGCAGCGCGACGCGAGCCGGTCCCACCTGGCGGCGCTGCTGCGCGAGCACCACCTGCCGCTGCCGGACGACCAGGCCAATCACCTGCGCATGGACCTCGGCGCATTTCGCCTGCGCTGGGAGCTGCACACGGAGTTCGTGACCTGGACCTTCACGCGGGCCGTGGACGTCTCCGCGCTGCGCGCCGGCGAGCCGCCGACGGGGCGCGATCCCGTGCCTCGCCAGTGGCTGGCGGCGCTGCCCGGCGAGTGCCTGGCCAGCATGCACCTGTGGGTCCTTCCCGCCAGCGAAGCGGCATCGGCGGCGACCGTGGCGCGGCTGCTGCGCGAGGACACGCTGGTGGGCTCGCGCGCGGCGGACGGGCAGGCGCAGGTGTACACGGACTTCGCGCTGCATGCGGACGGCTCCTCGCGCCTGGTGCTGCTCACCGGCAACGCCGCCGCTCCAGGAGAGATGTCGCCGCGGCGCACCGGCCGGCTGGTGCAGCGGCTGCTGGAGATCGACACCTATCGCATGGCCGCGATGCTCGGACTGCCGGCCGCGCGCGAGACCGGGGAGACGCTCGGCAGCGCGGAGCGCGAACTGGCGGCACTCGCCAGCGCCATCCGCGGCGCGGGCCGCGAGGACGAGCCGCAGCTGCTGGACCGGCTCACCAAGCTGGCCGGGGAGATCGAAAGCCAGTACGCCGGTTCGCACGCGCGGTTCTCGGCGAGCGCGGCGTACTTCGAGCTGGTGGACCGGCGGCTGGCCGACATCCGCGAGACGCGCCTGCCGGGCCTGCAGACGATCGGCGAATTCATCGAGCGGCGCCTGTCGCCGGCGCGCGCCACCTGCGAATGGACCACGCGCCGGCAGGACGCGCTGTCGCAGCGGGTCTCGCGCATCAGCCACCTGCTGCGCACCCGCGTCGAGATCGAGCAGCAGCAAAGCTCGCAGGACCTGCTGGGCGCGATGAACCGCCGCCAGCAGCTGCAATTGCGGCTGCAGGCGACGGTGGAAGGCCTGTCCGTTGCCGCGATCACCTATTACATCGTCGGGCTGGTGAGTTACCTGGCCAAGGGCGCCCAGGCGCTCGGATGGCCCTTCAGCAGCGAGAGCACGGCGGCGGCCGCGATCCCGCTGGTCGCGTTCGCCGTGTGGTGGTCGCTGCGCCGCCTGCACTCGAAGGTCTTCGCGGCTTGAGCGCGCGCCCGACCGCTCCGTGCCCGCGGGCGCCCCGCGCGGGCGTGTGCCACACTCGGCGCCGTGCGCAAGGCGGCGGGCAGTGAACGAAAAGAATCCTGAGCAGGCGCTGGCGGCGGGACTCGCGCTGGCGTTCTTCGGCGCCATCGCCTTCAGCGGCAAGGCGATCATCGTCAAGCTGGCGTACCGGCACGGCGTCGACGCGGTCACGCTGCTGATGCTGCGGATGCTGTTCGCCATGCCCATCTTCGCCTTGATGGCGTGGTGGGCCAGCCGGGGACGGGCGCGGCTGGCGCGCGGCGACTGGCTCGGGGTCGTCGGCCTCGGCTTCACCGGCTACTACTTCTCCAGCTATCTCGACTTCGTGGGCCTGCAGTACGTGACGGCCTCCCTGGAACGCCTGATCCTGTACCTCAATCCGACGCTGGTGATGGTGCTCGGCTGGCTGCTCTATCGCCGGAAGGTGCGGCCGCTGCACGTGGCCGGCATGGCGGTCAGCTATTGCGGCGTCCTGCTGGTGCTCGGACGCGAACTGAGCTTCGAGGGCAGCCGCGTGGCCTGGGGCGCCTTCCTGGTGTTCGCCAGCACGATCACCTACGCGCTGTACCTGGTCTACAGCGGCCAGCTGGTCCTGCGCCTGGGCTCGCTGCGGCTGGTGGGGCTGGCGACGACGGTCGCCTGCGTCTGCTGCGTCGTGCAGTTTCTCGTGCTGCGCCCGGTGGGGACCGCGTTCGCCGTCGCGCCGCAGGTGATCTGGCTGTCGGTGCTCAATGCCGTCCTCTGCACGGCATTGCCGGTGCTCATGGTGATGATGGCGATCGAGCGCATCGGGCCGGCGCTGGCGGCGCAGACCGGCATGGTCGGCCCGGTCTCCACCATCATCATGGGGGCGCTGCTGCTCGACGAACCCTTCACGCCCTGGATCGCGGCCGGCACGGCGCTGGTGATCGCCGGCATCTACGTGTTCAGCTGGGCGGGGCGGACCTGAGGCCGGCAGCATCCGGCCCGCCGCGGCCTGGCGAGGCACAATGCAGGCCACGAACAACCTGAAGGAAGACACTCATCATGGATTTCGGAATTGCCGGCAAGTGGGCCCTCGTGTGCGGGGCCAGCAAGGGCCTGGGCTTCGGTTGCGCGCAGGCGCTGGCGCGCGAGGGCGCGAACGTGGTGCTGGTGGCGCGTGGCGCCGAGGCGCTGGCCGCCGCGGTCGCACGGCTGACGGCCGATGCCGCCCGCCCGGCGGGCGCCTCGGTGCAGTCGGTGGCCGCCGACATCACCACGCCCGAGGGGCGCGCCAAGGTGTTCGCCCTGCGCAAGGACTGGGACATCGTGGTCACCAATGCCGGCGGCCCGCCGCCCGGCGATTTCCGCAGCTGGGACCGCGAGGCCTGGATCAAGGCGGTCGACGCCAACATGCTCACGCCGATCGAGCTGATCAAGGCCACCGTCGACGGCATGGCCGCCCGCGGCTACGGCCGCATCGTCAACATCACGTCGAGCGCGGTGAAGGCGCCGATCGACATCCTGGGCCTGTCCAACGGCGCGCGCAGCGGCCTGACCGGCTTCGTGGCCGGCGTCTCGCGCACCAGCAAGCTGGCGGGCGCGAACGTCACGATCAACAACCTGCTGCCGGGCGCGTTCGACACCGACCGCCTGAACACCACGATGAAGGGCGCGGCGGAAAAGGCCGGCAAGTCGATCGACGAGATCAAGGACGCGCGCAAGAAGACGATTCCGGCCCAGCGCTTCGGCACGCCCGACGAGTTCGGCGCGACCTGCGCGTTCCTGTGCAGCCAGCACGCGAGCTACATCACCGGCCAGAACGTACTGATCGACGGCGGGGCGTATCCGGGGACGTACTGAATTCGAATTCGAATTCGAATTCGAATTCGGGAGCGGACAGCCGGACGCAGAGGACGCGAAGGGTACGCAGAGGGCGCAAAAGAATTCGAGGTAGAAACAGAAGATCGATTTCCTGTCTTCCATCCTTCTTTCTGACTTTTCGGCGTCCTCTGCGTATCTTTCGCGTCCTCTGCGTCCGGCTGTTGGGTTCGGCTGTTCGTATTCAGCGACGTGAGGAAGCCACGATCCCGCCCACGATCAGCAGGAAGCCGAGCGCGTGGTACGGGCGTGGCCACTCGCCCAGGAACGCCGCCGACATCAGCGCCGCGAACAGCGGCGTGAGGTTCGAGAAGAAGCCCGCCAGGCTGGGGCCGACGCGTTGCACGCCCAGGCCCCAGCAGCGGTAGGCCAGGATCGCCGGCCCGACGGCCACGAACGCGAGCGCGGCCGCCACCGGCCAGCCCCAGCGGATCGGCGCCGCGCCCAGCGCCCACTCGCCGGCCGCGAACAGGCCCGACCACCCCAGCCCGAAGGCGATCTGCGCCAGCAGGAACGCGGCCCAGTCGGCGCGGATCGCGGGCGGATCGTCCGGGCGCGTCAGCAGCCAGCTGTACCAGGCCCAGGCCGCGGTGGCGAGCAGCATGTACAGGTCGCCGGGCACCAGCCGCACCTGCCGCAGCACCTCCCAGTCGCCCCGGCTGAGCACCACCAGCACCCCCGCGACCGACAGCAGCGCGCCCACGTAGTGCCGTGCGGCCGGCCTGTGTCCGAAGAACACGGCGCCGATCGCGAGCATGAAGACCGGCGAGCTCCCGGCCACCAGCGTCACGTTCAGCGGCGTCGAGGTCTTGAGCGCGAGGTACTGCAGCGCGTTGTAGCAGCCGACGCCAAGCAGCCCCAGCATCGCGAAGCGGCGCGCATGCGGCCACAGGGGACTGGCCGGACGCAGCACCCAGGCCGCCAGCGGCAGCAGCAGCGCTGCGGCCAGCATCCAGCGCAGGAAGTTGAGCGTGACCGGCGGCACCAGCCCCTGCAGCAGGCGGCCGACCACCGCATTGGCGGCCCACAGCAGCGGCGGAATGGTGAGGAGGGCGGCCGTGCCGGGCGTGAGGCGCTGGTTCATGCGAATCCGGGACTGTATCGCCTCGGCGCAGGCGCCCGCCCGGCGGGTCACCTTTTTTCGTGGCAGGATGCGCGACGCATGTATCGGCAACAACGAGGAGATTTCATGAGCAGAGCCATCCAGATCGCCAGGAACGGCGGCCCCGAAGAACTGCAGCTGGTCGACGTGAGCGTCGGCGGGCCGGGTGCCGGCGAGATCCGCATCCGCCACAAGGCCGTCGGCCTGAACTTCATCGACGTCTATCACCGCACCGGCCTGTACCCGCTGCCCATGCCGGCCCGCATCGGCATGGAGGCTTCCGGCGTGGTCGAGGCCGTCGGCCCGGGGGTGACGCACCTGAAGGTGGGCGATCGCGCCGCCTACGCCAGCCAGCCGCCGGGCAGTTACTGCGACCTGCGGGTGATGCCGGCCAAGACCGTCTGCAAATTGCCGGACGCCATCGATTTCGACACCGGCGCGGCCATGATGCTCAAGGGCCTCACGGCGCAATACCTGCTCAAGAAGACCCAGCCGCAGGGCGGGCTCAAGGAAGGCGACTTCATCCTGTTCCACGCCGCCGCCGGCGGGGTGGGACTGATCGCCTGCCAGTGGGCCAGGGCGATGGGGCTGCAACTGATCGGGACGGCCGGTTCGGACGCCAAGTGCGCGCTGGCCAGGGAAAACGGCGCCGCGCACGTGATCAACTACGCGAAGGAGGACTTCCTGGCGCGCGTCAAGGAGATCACCGGCGGCAAGGGCGTGAAGGTGGTGTACGACTCGGTCGGCAAGGACACCTGGGAGAAGTCGATCGACTGCCTGCAGCCGTTCGGCCTGATGGCGACCTTCGGCAACTCGTCCGGGCCGGCGCCGGCGTTCGCCCCCGGCATCCTCGGCGTCAAGGGATCCCTCTACGTCACGCGGCAGACCCTGTTCACGCACATCGCCACGCGCGAGAGCACGCAGGCCATGGCCGACGACCTGTTCGACGTGGTGACCAGCGGCAAGGTGAAGATCCGCATCGAGCAGCGCTATCCGCTCGAACAGGTGCAGCAAGCCCATCGCGACCTCGAGGCGCGCAAGACCACCGGCTGCACGGTGCTCACGCTGTAGCGCTGCGGCGGGCGCCGGCGCGGCCCCGCCGAGGCGCCACGCCGACGCGATATTTCGCGCGGCGCGCAGTGATGAGCGGGGCGCCTCCTACACCACCAAGGCCTTGCTGCTTGCAGCCTGGCCGGGCGTGGCTCCTTACAGTGGCTACACGGCATGGACATCGTCGCGTCCTCGCGGCGCGATCCGGCGTCCGCCGTGGAGAATTGCCATGAAGTTCCGTGCCTATATCGTGGAGGACAGTCCGACGATCCGCGAAAACCTCATCGAGACGCTGCAGGAGCTGGCGCTCGTCGACGCCGTCGGCGTGGCCGAAACCGAACACGAAGGCAAGCGCTGGCTGGCCCAGAACGACGATTACTGGGACCTCGCCATCGTCGACCTGTTCCTCAAGGAAGGCAGCGGCCTCAACATCCTGGAAGCCTGCCGGGCGCGCCGGCCCGAACAGAAGCTGATCGTCCTGAGCAACCATGCGACCCGCGACGTGCGCTGGCGCTGCGCGCAGCTGGGCGCCGATGCCGTGTTCGACAAGTCGACCGAGATCGACGCGCTGATCGACTATTGCGTCGAGCAGCGCCGGAAGGTGGAGCCGGAACACTGACGGGCGCTGCGCCGGGGGGCGGGCACGGTCAGGGCTCGTCAGCCAGCCGCGCCTGCCGCAGGCGGTTGGGCGCCAGCGCGCCGGCAGAGTCGAGGATCGGATACGCGATCGAGCAGATGTGCGAATTGATGCGCTTGAGGTCGCTGATCAGGTCCAGGTGCAGCGAACTGGTTTCGATGCTCTGCATGGTGTTCCCGGTCAGCCGGTTCAGGTGGGCCGAGGCATAGGCGTGTTCGAGGTCGCGGAACCGCGCCTTTTCCTCCAGCAGCTTCTGGGCGTCGCGCACCGACCCGTTCAGGAACACGCTCATGCCGAGCCGCAGGTTGTCGATCAGCCGCGCGTGCAGTTCGCAGATCTCCGCGACGCCCGCGTCGGAGAAGCTGCGCCCCTTGCGGATCTTCTTGTCCTCGATGTCGATCAGGATCCGTTCGATGATGTCCCCGATCTGCTCCATGTTGATCGTGAAGCTGATGATGTCGGTCCAGCGCCGGCTCTCCTCTTCGCCCAGCGCCTCGCGCGAGATCTTGGTCAGGTAGTACTTGATCGCCGAGTACAGCTCGTCGACATGGTCGTCGAGCTTGCGCAGCTCCTCGGCCAGCCGCAGGTCGTTGTTCCTGATCACCGGGAGCATTCCGCGCAGCATGGTCTCGACCACGTCGGCCTGGTGCAGCGCCTCGCGTGCCGCGCACGAGATGGCCAGCGAAGGCGTTGCGAGCGCCGAGGGGTCGAGGTGGTGCGGCCGCCCGGCCACCATCGTCTTGTCCGGCTTGGGCAGCCACAGCGACACCCAGCGGGCGACCAGCTGCGTGAGGCCGATGAAGAGCACGGCCACCAGCACGTTGAAGCTCAGATGGAACAGCACCACGGCCGTCGCCGTGTCCTGGATGAACGGGCGGACCTCGCGCAGCCAGAGCCCCACGAACGGCGCCGCGAGCAGCACGCCGATCGCCTTGAAGACGAAGTTGCCGAGCGGCACCTGCCGCACCTCGATCGCCGACCTGGCGGTCGTCAGCACTGCCAGCAGGCCGTTGCCGAGGTTGGCGCCCAGCACCAGGCCGAGCGCCGGCTCCAGGGGCACGAGCCCGGAGGCGGCCATCGTGGCCGTGAGCAGGACGATGGCGAGGCTGGAATAGGCCAGCAGCGAGAGGAAGATGCCGACGGTGATCTCCAGCAGCAGGTCGCTGGAGATCGACGCCAGCAGCGCCTTCACCGTCGGCGAGCGCGTCATGATCGCGGTCGACTCGCCCACCAGTCGCAGCGCGAGCAGCATCAGGCCCAGGCCGATCAGGATGCGGCCGAAGCGGCCCACCGGGTCGCTCTGGCGCGACAGAAACAGGACCACGCCGACGAGGACGAACAGCGGCGAGAGCCAGGACAGGTCGAACGAGAACACGACCGCCATCAGGCTCGTGCCGATGTCGGCGCCCAGCATGACGGCCAAGGCCAGCGGCAGGGTGATCAGACCCTGGCCGACGAATGCGGAAACGATGAGCGCCGTGGCGGTGCTGGACTGCACGAGCGCGGTGACGCCCAGACCCGCCACCGTGGCCGTCCAGCGGCTGCCGACGCTCTGGGCGATCACGGTTCGCAGGGTGGCGCCGAACACCCGCAGGATGCCGGTTCGAACGAGATGCGTCCCCCACACCAGCAGCGCGATGGCTGCCAGCAGATTCAACAGATGCTTCATGCTTCAGGTTTCACTATAACCGTGGTGCGCCGCAGCATCCGGAGCGGGTCACGGCTTCGCCGGCGGGGTTGCGCTCCGGCGCGATCGGCCGGCCGGGATGGAGGGCGGACGCTCACATCACGAAGAAATGAACTGTTGGATTCACGATCAATAGGTCCGGCTTTACACGAGGGGGAGGTCCAAGGTCTGCCGTGCCATGGGCGTTCCTGGCTGATACTTGTGAGAGGTTGTAACGGAACGGGTGGGGCAGATGTATTCCGGGGGGGACGAGCCTGAAGAACCGCTGGTGGATCTGGTCGGCCAGATCTATGCCAGCGCCATGGAGCCGCAGGTGACCGGACAGGTGCTGGCGCTCGTGAACCAGCAGCTCGAGGCCGCCTGCACCAGGCTGGTGGTCCGCCACACCGCCACCCGGGAAGTCCTGCAATCCTGCGCCGCGGGAGCAGCAGGCACCGGCGGCGCCAGCCACGACGACTACGTCGCGCAATGGTCGAAGGAGGATCCGCTGGCCGGGCGCATCTCGACGCATGCGCCGGGGGACGTGCTTCGCTGCCACGAGCACTTCGACGCGGAATTCGTGGCCGGCAGCCCCTTCTTTCAGGACCACCTGCTGGCGCACGGATTGCGCTGGACGATGTGCGGCCTTGTGGACAGCACTGCGCAGACCGTGAGCGTCCTGGCCTCCTTGCGAGGCGTGGACGCCGCGCCGTTCGACGAGCGCGCGGCGGCCACGCTGCGACTGCTGATGCCGCATTTCCGCCGAGCCGCTCGCCTGCGGATGAATCTGCAGCAGGCGCAGCAGTCCGGCGCCGCCAACCTGGAACTGCTGCGCGCGCTGCCCACGCCGTGGATGCTGACCGACCACGCGGGGCGGTGCATCGAAACCAACGCCGCCTTCCAGTCGCTGGGCACATCGCTCGATTTCAGGCTCGTGCTCGGCCGGCTGCGTTTTGGCCTGGCCGACGCGCAGACCCGCTGGGAACGGGCGTTGTTCGAGACCCACAGCACGGCGCTGGCCCGGGCGGTCGCCCTGACGGGGGCCGCCAATGCCGCCGAGGGCTGGTCCGCGCACCTGATCCCCTGGCAGGGCCTGAGCGGCGACGCCGATGGGGTCGGGGCCAAGTTGATCCTCGCCGTGTTCGAACGCTCGGCGGTCGCGGCGGTGCCGGACCCGCGGCTGCTGGCGCTGAAGGCGCGCCTGACCCGCGCCGAACTCGAGGTGTTCGGGGCCCTGCTCCAGGGATCGTCGGCCAAGACGATCGCCCGCCAAAGGGGCGCGTCGTTCAACACGATCCGCAGCCAGATCATGCGCATCCTCGGCAAGACCGGGCACCACTCGCAGCGCGAACTGATCGCCTCCTTCGGCGTCAGCTCGCTGCCGGATTCGGTGCTGGAGCCCGACTCGGAATGAGCTGAGCCCGCGGCGGCCAGCCGCGGCCTCGGCGTGCGACCGCGCGGTCCGCGCGCCTGCCATGGCGGCCGACGCCTCGCGCGACGAATGTGGCCTCGTCATGCATTTGCAGGATGACGTCTTTGATGCGGATCAAATATTCTGCGATTGAACGTAACAAAAACACTCAGTTAGTTACGTCTCGCACGAAAGCAACGGTCCAGACGCCCTCCCTCCATCCGGAAGATATCGATGAAACAAGCAGCCCAAACCTCGGTCAAGGTCGCCACGCTCACTGGCGCGGCGAAGGACGACACGTTCAATGGTGTCGTTTACGAAGACGGCGGTACTTACACGCTCGACGTGCTGGCCAACGATCCCGGCGCGGCCAGGCTCTATTCGGTGTCGCAGGACGCCGGCGCGCTGGCCGGCACGGCCCAGTTCCCGGTCGCCACCTCGACCACCCTTGCCAGCGGCGCGTCCGTCTCCATCGCCGACGGCCGGCTGGTCTACGACGCCGGCACGGCGTTCCAGAGCCTGGGCGCCGGCGTCGTCGGCTACGACACGTTCGTCTACACGGTGCGCATGGCCAACGGCGCCTTGAGCACCGCCACCGCGACGGTCGCCGTCACCGGTGTCAACGACGCGGCATCGATCTCCGGGACCGGCACGGGCAGCGCGTCCGAGGACGGAACCCTGTCGGCTGGCGGAAGCCTGGCCGTGAGCGACGTCGATGCGGGCGAGAACGTGTTCGCGGCCGTCGATGCGGCGGCCCTGGCGGGGACCTACGGCGACTTCACCTTCAGCGGCGGGGCGTGGACCTACACGCTGCGCAACGGCGACGCCAACGTCCAGGGCCTGCGCGGCGGCGAGCAGGTCGCCGAGACGCTGCAGGTGGGTTCGCTCGACACGACCGCCTCCGCGACGATCGCGGTCACGGTGACCGGGCTCAACGATCAGGCTTCGATCACCGGCGGGGCGGCCGGGGACGTCACCGAAGACGGCACGCTGACCGCGGGCGGCACCCTTGCCGTGAGCGACGTCGACCTGGGCGAAGCGCTGTTCGCGGCCGTGGACGCGGCAGCCCTGGCGGGGACCTATGGCGACTTCACGTTCGACGGCGGGGCGTGGACCTACACGCTGCGCAACGGCGACACGAGTGTCCAGGCGCTCGCCTTCGGGCAACAGGTCTCCGACACGCTGACCGTGGGTTCGGTCGACGGGACCGCCTCGCAGGCCATCACCGTCACCATCAATGGCGCGGACGAGGCGCTCATCCAGCAGGATCCGGCGGACCCGGACCCGACGCCGCAAGACCCCGCCTACCAGTTCAGCCTGAACCGCAACAACGTGACGGGCGGCGAGTCGGCGATTGCGTTCGTGAACGGTGTCGCGGTGCTCGACTACTTCACGAGCAACGACTCGGTGATCTGGAGGAACCAGGATTTCACCAGCATCACCGAAGTCAACGCCGGCGGGAACACGTCGATTTCGTACCAGTGGCAGACGGGGAACAACTCGGGAACCGTGACGCTGACGCTGATCGGCGTGGGCGACGTGGTGATCAGCGGCAACACGCTGGCGATGGCCGCCTGAGGCCCTCGCGCCGGGCAGACGGGTTCCCGCGGCAGCAACGCCCCGGGGAACTCCACCCACGGCGGGCAACGTCCGGGCGACGTTGCCCGCGCGCTTGTTGTCAGCGCGCGCGCCGCACCCGCAGCAGCTCGTCCAGGATCAGGCAGGCGGCGCCGATGGTGATGCCGGCGTCCGCCACGTTGAACGCCGGGAAGTACCAGCCGCGCCAGTGCACCTGGACGAAGTCCACCACGTAGCCGTGCAGCAGGCGGTCGACGACGTTGCCGACGGCGCCGCCCAGGATGCAGGCGAGCGCGAACGAGAACAGCTTCTGCCCGGCGTGCCGGCGCAGCATCCAGACGATGAACACCGCGGCGGCCACGCCGATCGCGGTGAAGAACCAGCGCTGCCAGCCCGAGGCCTGCGCCAGGAACGAGAACGCGGCGCCCGTGTTGTGGGCGCGCACGACGTTGAAGAAGCTGGTGACGTAGGTCGAATCGCCCAGGCGGTAATAGCCCAGGATCAGCACCTTGGTGAGCTGGTCGGCGATGAAGATCGCCAGCGCCAGCCCGAGCCAGGGCATCCAGGCGGCGCGGCTGCCGGCGCGCGCCATCAGGCGAACTTCCGGTCTTCGCCCGGCCCGAACAGGTTGCTGGTGCAGCGGCCGCAGATCGTGGGATGCGCCGGGTCATGCCCGACGTCGTCGCGCCAGTGCCAGCAGCGCTCGCACTTCACGGCATGCGATGGCTTCACCGTCACCGCCACGCCGTCACCCGGGACGAGGCGCAGCGACGACGTGATGAACACGAACTTCAGGTCGTCGCCCAGGCTGGCCAGCGCCGTCCACAGGGCGCCTTCGGTGTCCTGGGGCACCGCCAGTTCCACCTCGGCCTGCAGCGAGGAGCCGACCTTGCCGGCCTCGCGCAGCGCCTCGATCTCCTTGTTCACCAGCTCGCGCGCGGCGCGGATGCGGTTCCACTTCTCCAGCAGCGCCTCGTCGGGGCCGCCGATCTCGGCGTAGGTTTCCAGGAAGATCGATTCCGAATCGCCGAACAGCTTCCAGGCTTCCTCGGCCGTGAAGCTGAGGAACGGCGCCATCCAGCGCAGCATCGCGTGCGTGATGTTCCACAGCGCCGTCTGGGCGCTGCGCCGCGCCAGCGACTTCGGCGCCGTCGTGTAGAGGCGATCCTTCAGCACGTCGAGATAGAACGCGCCCAGGTCCTCCGAGCAGTACACCTGCAGCTTGGCCACGACCGGGTGGAACTCGTACACCTCGTAGTGCGCCAGCACCTCCTGCTGGAACTGCGCCGCGCGCGAGAGGGCGCAGCGGTCGATCTCCAGCATCTGCGCCAGCGGCACCGCGTCGCGGGCCGGATCGAAGTCGCTGGTGTTGGCCAGCAGGAAGCGCAGCGTGTTGCGGATGCGGCGGTAGGCGTCGACCACGCGCGCCAGGATCTTGTCGTCGCCGGCGATGTCGCCCGAGTAGTCGGAGGCCGCGACCCACAGGCGGATGATCTCGGCGCCCAGCTTCTTGCTGGTTTCCTGCGGATCGACGCCGTTGCCCAGCGACTTGCTCATCTTGCGGCCCTGGCTGTCGACGGTGAAGCCGTGCGTCAGCAGCCCGCGGTAGGGCGCGCGGCCGTACATGGCGCAGGCCGTCAGCAGCGAGGAGTGGAACCAGCCGCGATGCTGGTCGTGGCCTTCCAGGTACAGGTCGGCCTCCGGGCCGCTCTCGTGGCCGGCGCCGGCGTGCGAGCGCTTCAGCACCGTCGTGTGGGTCGTGCCGGAATCGAACCAGACCTCCAGGATGTCGGCGCTCTTGGTGTAGTGCCGCGCGTCCTCGGCGCCGAGGATGGACTCGGCGCTCGCCTTGCTCCAGGCCTCGATCCCGCCTTGCTCCACCATGTCGGCCGCCAGGTCGAGGATCTCCATCGTGCGCGGATGCAGGTCGCCGCTGTCCTTGTGCAGGAAGAAGGGCAGCGGCACGCCCCAGCTGCGCTGGCGCGAGATGCACCAGTCGGGCCGGCCCGCGATCATGTCGCGCAGCCGCGCCTTGCCGTTCTCGGGGTAGAAGCTCGTGTCCTCGATCGCGTCGAGCGCCATCTGGCGCAGGGTCTTGGGCGCCTTGTCGCGGGTGAAGACGCCTTCGCCCTCGTCCATGCGGATGAACCACTGGGCGGCGGCGCGGTAGATCACCGGCGACTTGTGGCGCCAGCAGTGCGGGTAGCTGTGCGTGATGGTGTCGGTGGCGAACAGGCGGTCGGCATGCCGCAGCGCGTCGATGATCTGCGGGCCGGCCTTCCAGATGTTCTGGCCGCCGAAGAGCGGGAAGTCCGGCGCATAGGACCCATGGCCCTGCACCGGGTTCAGGATGTCGTCGTACTTCAGCCCGTGCGCGACGCAGGAGTTGAAGTCTTCCAGGCCGTACGCGGGCGAGGAGTGGACGATGCCGGTGCCGTCCTCCGCCGTGGCGTACTCGGCCAGGTACACCGGCGACAGGCGCCGGAAGCCGGGGTCGGCGTCGTGCAGCGGATGCTGGAAGTTCAGCCCGCCCAGCGCCCGGCCCTGCACGGTGGCGAGCACCTCGCCGGTGAGCCCGTAGCGCTCCAGGCAGCGCGCGACCAGCGTCGCCGCCACGACCAGCAGGCCGCGCCCGGTCTCGACCAGCGCGTACTCCAGGTCGGGGTTCAGGTTCAGGGCCTGGTTGGCCGGGATGGTCCACGGCGTGGTGGTCCAGATGACCGCGAAGACCGGCTTGTCGGCACGGGTCGGCGGCAGGCCGAAGGCCAGCAGCACCTGCTGCGGCTGGTCGGCCCTGAAGCCGACGTCGATGGTGTGCGACTTCTTGTCCGCGTACTCGATCTCGAACTCGGCCAGCGACGAGCCGCAGTCGAAGCACCAGTACACGGGCTTCAGGCCGCGGTACACGAAGCCGCGCTCGATCACGCGCTTGAAGGCGCGGATTTCCTCGGCCTCGTTGACCAGGTCCATGGTGCGGTAGGGACGGTCCCAGTCGCCCAGGACGCCCAGCCGCTTGAAGTCCGTCATCTGGATGCCGATCTGCTCGGTGGCGAAGGCGCGGCTTTTCGCCTGCATCTCGTCGCGCGGCAGGTTGCGCCCGTGCTTCTTCTCGATCGCGTTCTCGATCGGCAGGCCGTGGCAGTCCCAGCCGGGGATGTACGCGGCGTCCAGGCCCTTCAGCTGGCGGGCCTTGACGATCATGTCCTTCAGGATCTTGTTGACCGCGTGCCCCATGTGGATCTGGCCGTTGGCATACGGCGGGCCATCGTGGAGGACGAACTTCTCGTGCCCGCAACGGGCGGCGCGCAGCTTCTTGTAGAGGCCCTTGTCCTCCCATTCCTTCACCCAGCCCGGCTCGCGCCTGGGCAGGTCGCCGCGCATGGGGAACGGGGTGTCGGGCAGGTTCAGCGTGGCGCGGTAATCGGTCTTGTCGGTCATTGGTGAACTCGTTGTGGGCTTCGACCCTTCGGCAGGCTCAGGACAGGCCAAGCTCAGCCCGAACGGAGCGAGAGGACCTGGTGCAAGGGGCCGTTCGCCCTGAGCCTGCCGAAGGGTCGAAGGGCGGCGAGCGGTCAGACCCCGCCTAAATTCGGTCGCGGGTGGTCTGCCGGCGGGTCGACGCGAAATACGCCCGCGCGTCGGCGATGTCGCGCGCGATGCCCGCCTGGAGGGCATCGAGGCCGTCGTACTTGAGCTCGTCGTGCAGCTTGTGCAGCAGTTCCACCCGGATGATTTTACCGTACCCCCCCTCCGGGCCCAGGTCCTGCGGCCAGTCGAGGCAATAGGTCTCGAGCAGCACCCGGCCGCCGTTGACGTCGCCGGGGTCGATCGAGGGCCGGATGCCGAGGTTGGCCACGCCCTGCAGCGGCGCGTCGGCCAGCCCGTCCACGGCCACGGCGAAGATGCCGCTGGCGGCCGGCTTCCAGTGCGAGAAGCGCAGGTTGAGCGTCTTGAAGCCCAGCTGGCGGCCGAGCTTGCGCCCGTGCACCACGTGGCCGCTGATGCTGTAGGGGCGGCCCAGCAGCGCCGCGACGCCGTCCATGTCGGCGCGGGCGAGGGCGTCGCGCACCTCGGAGCTCGACACCCGCACGCCGTGCACCTGGTAGCTGTTCATGCGCGCGACGTCGAAGCCCTTGCCGGCGCCCGCCGCGTCCAGCATGGCGTAGTCGCCCGCCCGCCTGGCGCCGAAGCGGAAATCGTCGCCCACCAGCACGTACTTCGCGCCCAGGCCGCGCACCAGCACGTTGTCGATGAACGCCTGCGGGCTCTGCGACGACAGCCGCGCGTCGAACGGCAGCACGACGCACTGGTCGACGCCGCAATTGGCCAGCTCGGTGAGCTTGTCGCGCAAGGTGGCGATGCGCGCGGGCGCCAGCTCGGGCTTGCGCGCGATGGCAGCGAAGTAGTCGCGCGGATGCGGCTCGAAGGTCAGCACGCAGCTGGGCACGCCGCGATGCCGCGCTTCGTTGTTCAGCAGCGCGAGCATCGCCTGGTGGCCGCGGTGCACGCCGTCGAAATTGCCGATCGTGAGCGCGCAGGCCGGCGCGATGCCCGGATGGTGGAAGCCTCGGAAGATCTGCATCGCGCTCGCGGCGGTATCGTTTTGATAGCAAACCGGGCCCATCGCGCCACGCAGGGCGGCTGCCGCGCGACGGCGAAGGGCCACGAAAGAGGGTATATTGTGCTGTACAGCGCCGAGCGGCGCTGCGCCGGACCTGTCACGTGGTTTCCTCTCCCCGAAAGGAGTGGTGTCTTGAAGGTTTTGAAGCTGTCGGCCCAGGGTCTGCCCCAGTCCTGGATCTCGCTGGAGCAGGCGGTGCTGCATTACGCGGCCGAGGAGGTGCGCTGGGAAGTCGGCGCCCGCATCGCCCTGTTCCGCGGCGGCCACAACGCGCTCACCGGCGAGCAGTCGCTGATCGCCGTCAGCAGCATCATCGGCACCAAGGGCGTGCCGAACATCAATCCCTTCGAGCTCAAGCCCGGCCTCACCAACAGCAAGCTCTTCGCCCGCGACCGCAATGTCTGCGCCTACTGCGGCGGCGAGTTCCACGAGGAGCTGCTCACGCGCGAGCACATCATCCCGTTTGCCCAGAACGGGCGCGACCACTGGATGAACGTCGTGACGGCCTGCCGCACCTGCAACCATCGCAAGAGCAACCGCACGCCCGAGCAGGCGCGCATGCCGCTGCTGTACACGCCGTACGTGCCCAGCCTGTGGGAGGACTTCATCCTGCGCAACCGCCGCATCCTGGCGGACCAGATGGAGTTCCTGATGGCGCACCTGCCCAAGAACTCGCGGCTGCACGCCTGAGGGGGCCAGGGGCCGGCCCCTGCCCCTCTCAAGGAAACGCCGGGCCGCCCCAAGTTTCCTTGTCCCCCTCGGGGGGCGGCCGCCGCAAGGCGGCGGCCTGGGGGCGCTCAGAAGTTCAGGCAAACACGCCGGCCGTGTCCTGCATCCGCGCCGACACCTCGCCCAGGTGGTGCAGCGTGTCGCCGAAGCTCAGTTCCAGCTGGGTCAGCTTCTTGAAGTAGTGGCTGCCGATGTACTCGTCCGTCACCCCGATGCCGCCGTGCAGCTGCACCGAGTTCTGGCCGACGAAGCGCATCGAGACGCCGAGCTGGTACTTCGCGCGCGCCATCGCGCGGCGGCGCTCTTCGGCCGGCGCGTTCAGCTTGAGCGACGCGTAATAGCTCATCGACCGCGCCAGCTCCTGCTGCATCTTCATGTCGGCCATGCGATGGCGCAGGGCCTGGAAGGTGGCGAGCGGCACGCCGAACTGCTTGCGCGTGTTCATGTACTCGGCGGTGAGGTCCATCGTCTTGTCGAGGACGCCGACGGCTTCGGCGCAGGCGGCGGCGATGCCGATGTCGACCGCGTGCTCCAGCGCGGCGAGGCCGTCCGCCGCGACCAGCGCGGCCGGCGCGGAGGCGAACGCCACTTCGGCGGCGCGGCCGCCTTCCATCGTGCCGTAACCGCGCGCCGTCACGCCGGCGCCGCGCTCGACGAGGAACAGCGCCATCTTGCCGTCGGCCACGGCCGGCACCAGGAAGGCGTCCGCCTGGTCGCCTGCGGGCACGATGCTCTTGGCGCCGGTGACGGTCCAGGCGTCGCCCTGGTGGCTCGCCCTGGCCTCGCAGGCGTCGAGCTTGTAGCGCGCGGCGCGCTCGTGATGGGCGAGCACGACCAGCGCTTCGCCGCCCGCGATCTTCGGCAGCCAGGCCGACTTCACGGCGTCGGGCGCGTAGCCGCCGATGATGCCGCTGGCGATCAGCGTCTGGCCCAGCGGCTCGAGCACGATGCCGCGCCCGAGCTCCTCCATCACCACCATGCCTTCGACCGGGCCCATGCCCATGCCGCCGTGGTCCTCGGAGATGTACAGGCCCGCCAGGCCCAGTTCGGCCAGTTCGCCGTACACGGCGCGATCGAAGCCGCCGGCCTGCACGATGGCGCGGCGACGCTCGAAGTCATAGCCCTTGTCCACCCATTTGCGCACGGCGTCGCGCAGCTGTTCCTGGTCGTCGGTGAAGTTGAAATCCATTGGGTTTACCTCTGAAATGTGAGGGCTGCAAACACGGGGTCAAGGACGCAGAGGTCGCAAAGGATACGCAGAGGACGCAAAAGGAACTGCAAGAAGATTCATTTGAATTTTTTGCGACCTCTGCGCCCTTTTGCGTCCTCTGCGTCCGGCTGTTGGGTTTCTCTGCTACCCCAGCACCGTCTGCGAAACGATCGTCCGCTGCACCTCGTTGGAGCCGCCGTAGATCGTGGTCTTGCGCATGTTGAAGTAGGTGGCCGCCAGCGGCGCCAGGTACGGCGCGCCCACGAAGTCGCCCTGCCAGCCGGCGTCCATCGCTTCGCGCACCCACGGCAGCGCATAGGGGCCCGCCGCCATCATCATCAGCTCCGAGTAGCGCTGCTGGATCTCGCTGCCGCGAATCTTCAGCAGGCCGGCGATGTCCAGCGAGTTCTTGCCCGACTGCTGCGCGGAAAGAACCCGCAGCACCAGCATTTCCAGCGCGACCACCTCGACTTCGAGCTTGGCGATCTCGTCGCGGAAGCGCTGGTCGTCCCAGACCTTCTCGGCCTTCGCGATGCGCTTGAGCCGCTCCAGTTCGCGCTTGGCCCGGTTCACGTCGGCGATGTTGGTGCGCTCGTGCGACAGCAGGTGCTTGGCGTAGGTCCAGCCCTTGTTCTCCTCGCCGATCAGGTTGTTCGCCGGCACCTCGACGTTGTCGAAGAAGACCTCGTTGACCTCGGGCTCGCCGTCGAGCATGTAGATCGGGCGCACGCTGACGCCGGGCGACTTCATGTCGATCAGCAGGAACGAGATGCCGGTCTGCGGCTTGCCCTCGGTGCTGGTGCGCACCAGGCAGAAGATCCACTCGCCGTACTGCGCCAGCGTGGTCCAGGTCTTCTGGCCGTTGACGATGTACTTGTCGCCCTTGCGTTCGGCCCGGCACTTCAGCGAGGCCAGGTCGGAGCCGGCCCCGGGTTCGCTGTAGCCCTGGCTCCACCACACTTCGCCGCTGGCGATGCCGGGCAGGAAGCGCTTCTGCTGCTCCTCGCTGCCGAAGGTCATGATCACCGGCGCCACCATCACCGGGCCGAAGGGCACGATGCGCGGCGCGCCGGCGAGTGCGCACTCTTCCTCGAACAGGTGCTTCTGCACCGCGTTCCAGCCCGGGCCGCCGAACTGCTTGGGCCAGCCGTAGCCGAGCCAGCCCTTCTTGCCCAGGATCCGGGCCCAGCCCTGCATGTCTTCACGCGTCAGGCGCAGCGCGTTGTGGACTTTGTGCGAGAGCTCGGGCGGCAGGTTTTCGTGCACCCAGGTGCGGATCGCCTGGCGGAATTGCTGTTCTTCTGGGGTGAATGCGAGGTCCATGTGGAACTTCTCCGAAACTGGGTTGCCATTATGTCCGTCGAGAGGCTAAGTGGCTTGTCCGGGTTGCGACAAACCGAGCTGCTCGCGCAGGTCCTGCACTGCAGAACGCAAGGCGGCCACCTCGACCTCGAGTGCCTCGACGCGCGCTTCGAGCGCCGCCCGCGGCACGTCGCCCGCCGGTGCCGCGGGCTCCTGGTCGCCGGCCACCGCGCCGCACAACAGGTGCGCCCAGCGCTGCTCGCGCATGCCGGGCGCGCGCGGCAGCAGCACGGCCAGCGGTCCGCCCTTTTCCTCCGCGCGGTCGCGCAGCTCTTCCAGGAACGCTTCCACCGACGAGATGTCGGCAAACCGGTACCAGCGCTCGCTGTTGATGCGCAACTCGCCGGCCGTCTGCGGCCCGCGCAGCATCAGCAGGCCGAGCAGCACGGCCGATTGCTCGGGCACGCCGACGGCGCGCTGGAAATTGTGTTCCCAGCGGGCGACGCGGCCGCCGCTGGTCTCGAAGACCAGGGACAGCGTCCTGAGGGAATCCAGCGCCTCCTGCGCCTGCGCCTCGCCGACGTTGATCAGCGGCTCGCGGCTGGTCTTCTGGTTGCAGCCGGCGACGATGGAATTGAGGGTGAGCGGATAACTGTCGGGGACGGTTCTGGCTTTTTCCATCAGCGTGCCGAGCACGCGGGCTTCGATGGGGGTGAGGGGGCGCAGGCGCATGGCTGGGATAATCGGGCGGACATGAAGAAGATCGTCATTCTGATCTCCGGCGGGGGCTCCAACATGGCCGCCATCGTGCGCACCGCGCAGCGCGAAGGCTGGCGCGAGCGGCACGGCGCCGAGGTCGCGGCCGTCGTCAGCAACCGCGCGGACGCCGGCGGCCTGGCCTTCGCGCGCGAGCACCGGATCGCCACCGAGGTCCTCGACCACAAGCAGTTCGCCAGCCGCGAGGCATTCGATACCGAGCTGGCGAACGTCGTCGACCGCCACCAGCCGGCCCTGGTGGTGCTCGCCGGCTTCATGCGCATCCTCACGCCCGCGTTCGTGCAGCGCTACGAAGGCCGGCTGCTCAACATCCATCCTTCGCTGCTGCCGGCGTTCCCCGGCCTGCACACGCACCAGCGTGCCATCGAGATGGGTTGCCGCTTCTCGGGCGCCACGGTGCACCAGGTCACGGCCGAGCTGGACTATGGGCCGATCCTGGAGCAGGCCGTGGTGCCGGTGCTGCCGGGCGACACGCCCGAGGCGCTGGCCGCCCGCGTGCTGACGCAGGAACACCTGATCTACCCGCGCGCGATCGCCGGGCTGCTGCCGAAGCTGTAGCCGCGCCCGGGGCCGGGATTGACCGGCCGGATGGGACAATCGCGCGATGCATCCCAAAGCCCTGCTCGACGCCTGTGCCGAGCTCGTCAAGCTCACCCTGAAGTTCGACCACCCGGCCGACGCCGTGGTCTCGCGCTATTTCCGCGACAACCGCTCGCTGGGCCCGCGCGAGCGCGCGACCCTCGCGGAAACCGTCTACGCGGTGCTGCGCCGCAAGCTCCTGTTCGACCACCTGGCGCCGTCCGGCAGCGGGCCGAAGGAGCGGCGCCTGGCCATCCTCGGTTTCCACGGTCCGCGCGACTTCCTCAAGAGCGCGCTGTCCGAGCAGGAAAAGCGCTGGCTGGACCAGTGCGACACAATCAATCCGCTCGACCTTCTGGAACGGCACCGCCACAACCTGCCGGACTGGCTGGCCCAGCCGCTCAAGGAGCAACTGGGCGACCAGTTCTGGGCGCTGGCCGAAAGCCTCAACCAGCCGGCGCCGTTGGACCTGCGCGTCAACACGCTGACCGACAAGCGCGAGGACGTCCGCAAGGAGCTCAAGCTCGCCGGCGTCGACGCGCGGCCGACGCCGTACTCGCCGTGGGGCCTGCGGGTGGACGGCAAGCCGGCCATCAACAAGTTCGACGCGTTCGCCCGCGGCGCGGTGGAGGTGCAGGACGAGGGTTCCCAGTTGCTGGCGCTGCTGCTGGACGCCAGGCGCGGCGAGATGGTGGTGGACTTCTGCGCCGGCGCCGGCGGCAAGACGCTGGCAATCGGCGCGACGATGCGCAACACCGGCCGCCTGTATGCCTTCGATACCTCGGCGCACCGCCTGGACGCGCTCAAGCCGCGGCTGGCCCGCAGCAAGCTGTCCAACGTCCATCCGGCGGCGATCGCCCACGAACGCGACGACCGCATCAAACGGCTGGCGGGCAAGATCGACCGGGTGATCGTCGACGCGCCGTGCTCCGGCCTGGGCACCTTGCGGCGCAATCCGGACCTGAAATGGCGCCAGTCGATCCAGGCGGTGCAGGAAATGGCCGCCAAGCAGGCCGCGATCCTGGCCAGCGCCGCACGGCTGCTCAAGCCCGGCGGGCGGCTGGTCTACGCCACCTGCAGCGTCCTGCCGCAGGAGAACGAGGACATCGCCGCGGCCTTCGGCGCGGCCCATCCCGAGTTCAGGCCGGCGGCGGCCGGCGAGATCCTGGCGCAATTGAAGGTGGAAGGCGCGGCCAGCCTGTGCAGCGGCGGCGAGGCGGGCCAGCAGTACCTGCGGCTGTGGCCGCATCGGCACGGCACCGACGGGTTCTTCGCGGCGGTGTGGACGCGGGCGTAGGTTCCCGGGGCGGCGGCAGTGACCTTCCGTCAGCAGGATTGAACCATCCTCCCTAGAATTCCTCCAACGGCGCTGGGCCTTTGCCCAGCTGTCTCCAGAGAGGAAATCCCCCGACAATGTTGCTCCCCGATTGGGCCGTGCTGAACGCGGCAGTTGACTGGCTCGCGAACGGCCTGTGGAACCTGTCCTGGTGGCAGGTCGTCATCTACACGCTGGTGACGACGCACATCACCATCGCCAGCGTCACGATCTTCCTGCACCGCAGCCAGGCACACCGCGCGCTGGACCTGCACGGCATTCCCTCGCATTTCTTCCGCTTCTGGCTGTGGCTCAGCACCGGCATGGTGACCAAGGAATGGGTCGCCATCCACCGCAAGCACCACGCCCGGTGCGAGACGCCCGACGATCCGCACAGCCCGCAGACGCGCGGCATCGACACCGTCTTCTGGACAGGTGCCGAGCTGTATCGCGCCGAGGCCAAAAACCAGGAAACCATGGCCAAGTTCGGCCATGGCACGCCCGGCGACTGGATCGAGCGCAACCTGTACTCGCGCTACAGCTGGCAGGGTGTCGGCCTGATGCTGGTCCTGAACGTGGCGCTGTTCGGCGCCGCGGGCCTGGCGGTCTGGGCCGTGCAGATGGCCTGGATCCCGATCACCGCGGCCGGCATCATTAACGGCATCGGCCACTACTGGGGCTACCGCAACTTCGAGGCGCCGGACGCCAGCACCAACATCTCGCCCTGGGGGCTGATCATCGGCGGCGAGGAACTGCACAACAACCACCACACCTACCCGACCGCGGCCAAGTTCGCCGTAAAGAAGTACGAGTTCGACATCGGCTGGGTCTACATATCGCTGATGAGCCGCATCGGCTGGGCCACCGTCAAGAAGGTGCCGCCGAAGCTGCGCCTGGGCGCGGTGCGGCCGGTCGCCGACGAGAAGACGCTGGAGGCGGTGATCGCCAACCGCTACGAAGTGATGGCCGGCTACGGGCGCGAGATGCGCCGCGTCTGCAAGGGCGAGATCGCGCTGCTGAAGGAAAAGGGCGCCGACCTGTCGCCGTTGAAGCTCGCCAGGCGCTGGCTGCACCGCGACGAGGAGCGGGTGCCGGCGTCCGCCAGGCCCAAGCTGGCGCAGGTCCGTGCCGCCTATCCGGTGCTGGACAAGATGGTCACCATGCGGGAAGAGCTGCGCCAGATGTGGCTCAACACGAACCACTCGCGCGAGCAGCTCGCGGCCGACCTGCAGGCCTGGTGCCGCCGGGCCGAGGAGAGCGGCGTCGTGGCGCTGCAGCAGTTCGCCCTGAAGCTGCGCGCCGCCCACGCCTGAGCCGCGGCCCTTTGGCGAGAAGCCCCGCGTGCCGGGGCTTTTTTGCGCCTGGACGAGCCGCGACCCCTGACGGTACGAGCTGTCACCGTCCGACATGGATTCGGTACGCGGCCGACATGGCGGCGATACCGCACAGGCGTTCAATGACTCCATGCGGGCGACCCGTGCCCGACCGCAAGGAGATGCCATGAACAAGCTCTGCGTTTGCGCGCTGGCCGCTGCCGCGCTGACCGCTGGCGGCGCCGCGTTCGCGCAAGGCGGCGGCGACGCCGAATCGCAGGCCGGGTCGGCCTGGCGCGGCACCCAGCTCGGGGGGCCGTACTATCCGCCGCCGGTCACCAACTCGGATGCCGAGCGGATCGAGCGTGCGCAGCGCGGCATCGGCCCGGCCTACGGCACGCCCGAGTACTGGGGCAACAGCGGCTGGACGCCGCCATCGGGCTACGTGTACCGGGGCACGGACCGCTGGGGCCGGCCGCTGTACAGCCAGGTGGTCCCGGCGGCGCCGTACATCCTGCATGACCGGGTGCGCCGCAACGACCGCGACGGCGACGGTGTGCACGACCGGCGCGACCGCTACCCGGACGACTACCGGCGCTGGTGACAGGGGCGGCGGCGGACTGCTTCTTCGTGGCCGCTTCGATCTGGCAGCCGTTCACCGGACGGTCTGGAGATTGCAGCTCCACCAAACGTGGCCTTTAATCCATATATTGTGGATTAAAATTAATACCTATAATGTGGAGATATCGCCACAGAGTAGGGATTATGAGCGCGGCGGACTTTCTCTTCACGCCGAGCGTGCAGCGCGTGCTGGCCGCGACACTGCCGCACCCGGAGCGGGCTTACACGCTTCAGGAATTGCTGTCTCTGGCGGCCTCGGGTCGCGGCAACACCCAGTTGCAGATCGAACGGCTGCTGAATGCGGGCGTGCTGAAAGAAGAGCCACGCCGGGGGCGGCATCGCAGCATCAAGGCGAACACAGAGTACTTCCTGTACCAGGAGCTCAGCAGCATCCTGCGCAAGACGTTCGGGGTGGCGGAGCCCCTCAAGGACGCGCTGCACCCATTTGCTCACCGCATTGAAGAGGCGTTCGTTTTCGGCTCCGTCGCCAAAGGAACCGACACGCAGCGTAGCGATATCGACTTGGCGGTGGTCGGCACAGTGACGCTGCTTGAGCTGTCGGAAGTGGTTCACAATGTCGAGCAGGACATCGGGCGGGCCATTCACCTGAGCCTGTATGAGCCACAGGAGTGGCGCGAGCTGGTGGCGCGTGACCCCGTCGTGAGTCAAATTGCCCAAGGACCGAAGCTTCAGCTGCTGCCCGATGCCCAGACCTCCTGAGTACGAAAACCTCATCAAGACCAAGGCGTTCGAGGCAGTGCGGCCGACTCAGGGAGCTGTGCCTGGGTATCTTCGGAACGCGGGGGATTATCTTGACGTTGCAAAAGGACTGGACCCCGCCAAGACACTGCAGGTCTTCACAATGGCGTACGAGGGGTACTTCGCGATCGTCCAAGCCGTATTGGAATTTCGCGAGGTACGAACCAAGGACGCCGGGCGCAATCTGGCCATCCAGCGCGTGTCGCAAGACCTCAAGCTGTCCCCGGGCGAATTTGCCGCAGTGACCAGAGCCCACGAACGCCGCAACAACACGTCTTATGTCTCTCCGTTTCCCCCGGTGTCCAAGGCGGAGGCCGCGGCCATGATTGCAATCCTGGAGAAGTACCTGCCTGTTGCTCGCGCACTCACCGGGCAGTTGCCACCGGCGCCGTAGCCAAGGGTACGACCATGTCGGCCCGGAAGCGGCACCAGCTCCAGGCTTCCGGGAATGCTCGGGCCAGCAGCGCTGTAAACCCTCCGAAACGACAAAGCCCCGCGGCGCGGGGCTTTCGTTCGGCTGAGGCGGCCTCGCGGCCCGCCGTCACTTCAGCTTGACTTCCTTGTACTCGACGTGCTTGCGCGCCTTCGGGTCGAACTTCATGATCGCCATCTTCTCGGGCGTCGTCTTCTTGTTCTTGCTGGTGGTGTAGAAGTGGCCGGTGCCCGCGGTGGACTCCAGCTTGATCTTCTCGCGGCCGCCTTTGCTGCTTGCCATGATGCTTTCCTTTCAGTAGGGGATCAGGCCTGGCCGCGGGCGCGCAGGTCCGCGAGCACGGCGTCGATGCCATTCTTGTCGATCAGGCGCAGCGCGGCGCTCGACACGCGCAGGCGCACCCAGCGGTTCTCGCTCTCGACCCAGAAACGGCGGTATTGCAGGTTCGGCAGGAACCGGCGCTTGGTTTTGTTGTTGGCGTGGGAAACGTTGTTCCCGACCACCGGGCCCTTGCCCGTCACGTCGCATACGCGTGCCATGAAGCACTCCGATATCGTCAAAACGGCAGTCACTGGCGGACGGCACCGGGGTGCCGGTCCTCGCTTCTGCCTCACCTCGCCAGAAAGGGTGGCGGTAACCCGGGCCCCGAAGGGCCGGCTGCGTCGCCTCGCGGTCTCGCAGCAAAGCCTGCAATTATAGCCGCAAGCCGGGCTCAGCTGCCCGCCTGCTCCAGGAAGCGCTGCGCGTCCAGGGCCGCCATGCAGCCGGTGCCGGCGCTGGTGATCGCCTGGCGGTAGACATGGTCCTGCACGTCGCCGGCCGCGAAGACCCCCGGCACGCTGGTCATCGTCGCAAAACCCTCCAGGCCCGTCCTGGTGATGATGTAGCCCCCCTTCATCTCCAGCTGGCCCTGGAAGATGTCGGTATTGGGCTGGTGGCCGATCGCGATGAAGCAGCCCTGCAGCGCCAGGTCCTCGGTGGCGCCGGTGCGGGTGTCCTTGATGCGCACGCCGGTCACCCCGGTGGCATCGCCCAGCACCTCGTCGAGCACGTTGAACAGCTTCAGCTCGATCTTGCCGGTCTTCACCTTCTCCATCAGCTTGTCGATCATGATCGGCTCGGCGCGGAACTTGTCGCGGCGGTGGATCAGGTAGACCTTCTTCGCGATGTTGGACAGGTACAGCGCCTCCTCGACGGCGGTGTTGCCGCCGCCCACCACGCTGGTGACCTGGTCGCGGTAGAAGAAGCCGTCGCAGGTGGCGCAGCCCGACACCCCCTTGCCCATGAACGCCTCCTCGGAGGGCAGCCCCAGGTACTTGGCCGAGGCCCCGGTGGCGATGATCAGCGCGTCGCAGGTGTACTCGCCGCTGTCGCCGCGCAGCGTGAACGGCCGCCGGGTGAGGTCCACCTGGTTGATGTGGTCGAACACGATCTGGGTCTTGAAGCGCTCGGCGTGCTCCAGGAAACGCTGCATCAGGTCCGGTCCCTGCACGCCGTGCACGTCCGCCGGCCAGTTGTCCACGTCGGTGGTCGTCATGAGCTGTCCGCCTTGCGCCATGCCGGTGATCAGCATCGGGGAGAGGTTGGCGCGGGCCGCGTAGACGGCGGCGGTATAGCCGGCGGGGCCGGAACCGAGGATCAGGACTTTGGCGTGTTGGGTCGTTGGCATGATGGAAAACCTGTGTGGAAAACACCACAGCTGGGTGTACATTTTGTGGCCGAGCGGCAAGTATCGCCCTGAGTGAACGCAGAGCCCGCCCGGTTTGTCGGTTGATTGTAGGAAGCAGGTTCCAACGATCGATTCGGAAGGAAGCCAAAAAGATGTCGATGCTGTCCAATCTGGAGCTGATTCGCCGGGTGCCCCTGTTCGCCCTGCTGACGGCCAACCAGGCGGAGTCCGTCGCTGAATCCGTGATCAAGCGCCGTTTCAAGCGCGGCGAGGTGGTCGTGGAGCAGGGCGAGAAGTCCAACACCCTGTTCATCATCCTCACCGGCCGCGTGCGCGTCGTCACTTCGGACAAGCGGGGGCGCGAGGTGATCCTGGCCACGTTGCAGCCGGGCGACTACATCGGCGAGATGAGCCTGATCGACAACCAGGAGCACTCGGCCACCTGCCGCGCCGAAGTGCAGACCGACGTGCTGGTGCTGGGGCGGGCCGAGTTCGCCCGCTGCCTGCCCGAGAACAGCTCGATGGCCTACGCGATCATGAAGGGCCTGGTCCAGCGGCTGCGCCAGGCCGACCGCAAGATCGAATCGCTCGCCCTCATGGACGTCTATGGCCGCGTCGCGCGCGCCCTGCTCGAATTCGCGCTGCCCGACCGCGAGGGCCAGATGACCATCAAGGAGCGCATCTCGCGCCAGGACATCGCCAAGATGGTCGGCGCGTCGCGCGAGATGGTCAGCCGGGTCATGAAGGACCTGGAGGACCGCGGGTTCATCGAGACCCGCGAGGACGGGTCGATGTTGATCAAGGACCGGCTCAGCACGCTGGGTTGACGTCCGGCCGTCGCCGCGGTCGTTGCACCCGCGCCGCAGGCACTCGCTAGAGCGGGAGCGCTGCGGTAAGCTTGTGCCCGCTTCATGACGTACTCCCTGGACACCTTGAACAACGGCGGCGGCGCCGCCGCATCGCCCCGAGGCGGCGTCAGCCGCTTCGCCCACGAAATCTCCCTGGTCCTCGGCGCCGCCGGCCTGTTGTTCTGGCTGCTCGCCCTGGTCACCTACTCGCAACAGGACCCCGCCTTTTCCACGTCGGGCACCGGCCTGGGCGTGCGCAACCTGGGTGGCCATGTCGGGGCCTGGGTGGCCGACGCCAGTTACTTCCTGTTCGGTTTCTCGGCATGGTGGTGCCTGGCCGCCGGCCTGCGTTCCTGGCTGGCCGGCCTCGCGCGCTGGATGCGCGGCGAGGATGCCGGCGGCGCGGCGAGCAGGCGCTCCCGGATCGTCTTCTGGGGCGGGCTGGTCCTGTTGCTCGCGGCCAGCTCCGGCCTGGAATGGTCGCGCCTGTACCGGCTGGAGCCGAACCTGCCCGACCACGCGGGCGGCGCGCTCGGCGCGCTGGCCGGCCGCTGGGGCGTGCAATGGCTCGGGTTCACCGGCTCGGGGCTGGTGTTCGTGGCGCTGGCCGTGGTCGGGTCGGCCATGGTGTTCCGGTTCTCCTGGGGCCAGGTCGCCGAGCGGCTCGGCGCGCGCATCGACGGCTGGTTCGAGGCGCGCCGCGAGCGGCGCGAGCAGGCCGAGGACGTGGCGCTGGGCCAGCAGGCCGCCCGGCAGCGCGAGGAGATCGTGCTGGAAGAGCGCATCGAGATCGAGGAACACCACCCGGCGCCGGTGCTGATCGAGCCGGCCAGGGTCGAGCCGCCCAAGAGCGAGCGCGTGGCCAAGGAGCGCCAGAAGCCGCTGTTCACCGAACTGCCCGACTCGAAGCTGCCGCAGGTGGACCTGCTGGACACGCCGCTGTCGCGCCAGGAGACGGTGTCGCCCGAGACGCTGGAGATGACCAGCCGGCTGATCGAGAAGAAGCTGAAGGACTTCGGGGTCGAGGTGCGCGTGGTGCTGGCGCAGCCCGGCCCCGTCATCACGCGCTACGAGATCGAGCCGGCCGTCGGCGTGAAGGGCTCGCAGGTCGTGAACCTGGCCAAGGACCTGGCGCGCTCGCTCAGCCTGGTGTCGATCCGGGTCGTCGAGACCATTCCCGGCAAGGCGCACATGGCGCTGGAGCTGCCCAACGCCAAGCGGCAGTCGATCCGGCTGTCGGAGATCCTCGGCTCGCAGGTCTACAACGAGGCCCGGTCGATGCTGACCATGGGCCTGGGCAAGGACATCGTCGGCAACCCGGTCGTCGCCGACCTCGCCAAGATGCCGCACGTGCTGGTCGCCGGCACCACCGGGTCGGGCAAGTCGGTCGGCATCAACGCGATGATCCTGTCGCTGCTGTACAAGGCCGAAGCGCGCGACGTGCGGCTGCTGATGATCGACCCGAAGATGCTGGAGATGTCGGTCTACGAAGGCATCCCGCACCTGCTGTGCCCGGTGGTCACCGACATGCGCCAGGCCGCCAACGGCCTGAACTGGTGCGTCGGCGAGATGGAGCGCCGCTACAAGCTCATGAGCAAGATGGGCGTGCGCAACCTGAGCGGCTACAACCACAAGCTGGACGAGGCCAAGGCCCGCGGCGAACTGATCCCCAATCCGTTCAGCCTGACGCCCGAGGCGCCCGAGCCGCTGGACCGGCTGCCGCACATCGTGGTGGTGATCGACGAACTGGCCGACCTGATGATGGTGGTCGGCAAGAAGATCGAGGAGCTGATCGCCCGCCTGGCGCAGAAGGCGCGCGCGGCCGGCATCCACCTGATCCTGGCCACGCAGCGGCCCAGCGTGGACGTGATCACCGGCCTGATCAAGGCGAACATCCCGACCCGCATCGCGTTCCAGGTCTCCAGCAAGATCGACAGCCGCACCATCCTCGACCAGATGGGCGCGGAGGCGCTGCTCGGCATGGGCGACATGTTGTACATGCCCGCCGGCACCGGGCTGCCCACGCGCGTGCACGGCGCCTTCGTCAGCGACGAGGAAGTGCACCGCGTGGTCTCGTTCCTCAAGGAGCAGGGCGGCGAGCCGAACTACATCGAGGGCGTGCTCGAAGGCGGCACCGTGGACGACGACGGCGACCTGCTGGGCGGCGAGGGCGGCTCGGGCGAGAAGGACCCGATGTACGACCAGGCCGTCGAGGTCGTGCTCAAGAACCGCAAGGCGAGCATCTCGCTGGTGCAGCGGCACCTGAAGATCGGCTACAACCGCGCGGCGCGCCTGGTGGAGGACATGGAGAAGGCGGGGCTGGTGAGCGCCATGAGCGGCAGCGGCCAGCGCGAGATCCTGGTGCCCGGCCGCCAGGAGTAGCGCCGCGAGCCTTCCGGGGTGTTGTCCGACCCGGGCATTGGACAACCGCCGATGGGCCGGAACCGGCCCGATGGGCGACACTCCTTGAAACAGTTGGCGCGCCGGGCTTGACCCGGCGTCCATGTCGGCGGGCGATGCTGTCGGCTCGCCACGACCAGAGCGCACGGAGTTCCATGAAAAGACTGATCGCATTCACCTTCCTGGCCGGCAGCCTGCTGGCGGCGCAGGCCTCCGGGCTGGACAGCCTGGAGAAGTTCGTCCAGACCGCCAGGACCGGCCGCGCCGAGTTCACACAGGTCGTCACCTCGCCAGCGCGCGAAGGGCAGGCCGCCAAGACCAAGAAATCGTCGGGCACCTTCGAGTTCGCGCGGCCGAACCGCTTCCGCTTCAATTACCAGAAGCCGTTCGAGCAGACCATCGTCGCCGACGGCCAGACGCTGTGGCTGTACGACGCCGACCTGCGCCAGGTCACCCAGCGCAAGCAGGCGCAGGTGCTGGGCTCGACGCCGGCGGCGCTGATCGCGTCCGCGCCCGACCTCGCCACGCTGCGCCGCGACTTCGAGCTGCAGGCCGCCGGCGAGAAGGACGGCCTGCAGTGGGTGCAGGCCACGCCCCGGAACAAGGAAGGCCAGTTGCACAGCATGCGCGTGGGCTTTCGCGGCGACCAGCTGGCCGCCCTCGAGATCCTCGACGGCTTCGGCCAGCGCTCGATGCTGACGTTCAGCAAGATGGAGCTCAATGCCGCCGTCGGCCCCGAGGTGTTCAACTTCAAGCCGCCGCAGAACGCCGACGTGGTCAGGCAGTAATTCGTCGAACAGGCATTGGTGCTCCAACACCGCAATCGGGGTCGGAGCGGAATTTCGTACGACACCGAGCGCTCCGGCGGCATCAGTGTCCTGAATTCCGATCCGACCCCGATTGCTCGGTGGCCGGCGGTGCACGACCGCACGACCGGCGAGGCATCGGGGTCAGATCACGATTCAGGACGAGGGTCTGGCCGGAGCGCGTGGTCTGGTACGAAATCGTGCTCTGACCCCGATGACGGGGCGGCCGGAGAAAGAGCTTCGCCTCCTCCAACACCGCAATCGGGGTCGGAGCGGAATTTCGTACACCACCGAGCCCTCCGGCGGCAGCAGCGTCCTGAATTCCGATCCGACCCCGATTGCTCGGTGGCCGGCGGTGCATGACCGCACGACCGGCGAGGCAGCGGGGTCGGATGACGATTCAGGACGAGGGCCAGACCGCACGACGAGGTCGAGGCATCGGGGTCAGATCACGATTCAGGACGATGGTCTGGCCGGAGCGCGTGGTCTGGTACGAAATCGTGCTCTGACCCCGATGACGGGGCGGCCGGAGAAAGAGCTTCGCCTCCTCCAACACCGCAATCGGGGTCGGAGCGGAATTTCGTCCGACACCGAGCGCTCCGGCGACAGCAGCTTCCTGAATTCCGATCCGACCCCGATTGCTCGGTGGCCGGCGGTGCACGATCACGCGAGATCGTGCTCTGACCCCAATTGCTCTCAGGCGCCGGCGAGTCGCCTCCGGCCAAACCGCATTCCCGCCCCGTGCGCCGCTCTACACTGTGCGGGTGAAGAAGAGCGTCCCCGCCGCCCACCAGCCCCTGGCCGAACGCCTGCGCCCGCGCGCGCTGGGCGAGGTGATCGGCCAGCAGCATCTGCTGGGGCCGGGCATGCCGCTGCGGGTGGCCTTCGAATCGGGCCAGCCGCACAGCTGCATCCTGTGGGGCCCGCCGGGCACCGGCAAGACCACCATCGCCCGGCTGATGGCCGACGCCTTCGACGCGCAGTTCATCCAGATCAGCGCCGTGCTGGGCGGCGTCAAGGACATCCGCGATGCGGTGGAACAGGCGCAGCTGGCCGAGGGCACGGCGCTGGAGAACGCGGCCGGGGCCGCAGGGCGGCGCACCATCGTGTTCGTCGACGAGGTCCACCGCTTCAACAAGAGCCAGCAGGACGCCTTCCTGCCGCACGTCGAATCGGGCCTGTTCACGTTCATCGGCGCGACCACCGAGAACCCGTCGTTCGAGGTCAACTCCGCGCTGCTGTCGCGCGCCGCGGTCTATGTGCTGCAGCCCCTGTCCGAAGCCGACCTGGCGCAGATCCTGGGCAAGGCACAGGCCCTGGGCGCGGTGCCCGCGATCGAGGAGGCCGCGCGCGACCGGCTGATCGCCTATGCCGACGGCGACGCGCGCCGGCTGCTCAACACGCTGGAGACGCTGGCCGTGGCGGCGAGCAAGGAGCGGCGCGAGCAGATCACCGACGAATGGCTGCTCAAGGTGCTGGGCGAGCGCCTGCGCCGCTACGACAAGGGCGGCGAGCAGTTCTACGACACCATCAGCGCCCTGCACAAGTCGATGCGCGGCTCGGACCCGGACGCGGCGCTGTACTGGCTGGTGCGCATGCTCGACGGCGGCGCCGATCCGCGCTACATGGCGCGCCGCATGATCCGCATGGCCGTCGAGGACGTCGGGCTGGCCGACCCGCGCGCCCTGCGGCTGGCGCTCGACGCGGCCGAGGTCTACGAGCGCCTGGGAACGCCCGAGGGCGAACTGGCGCTGGCCGAATGCATCGTGTACTTGGCGATGGCGCCCAAGTCCAACGCGGTGTATGTCGCGTACAACGAGGTCCGGGCGCTGGTGAAGAAGGAAGGCACCAGACCGGTGCCCATGCACCTGCGCAATGCGCCGACGCAGCTGATGAAGGACCTCGATTACGGGCGCGACTACCGGTACGCGCACGACGAGGAGGGCGGCTTCGCGGCGGGCGAGAGCTATTTCCCCGAAGGGATGAAGCCGCCGCAGTTCTACCGCCCGGTGGAGCGCGGGCTGGAGATCAGGATCGCCGCCAGGCTGGCCGAACTGCGGGAGCTGAACAAACAGCGGCGGGGCTGACTTGCGTCAAATCGGCGCCGTTGCGGCCTAGGGACAACCCGGGGAAATTGCGGACTTTCTGCCTCAGGCGGCCGCTACAATCGACGCCGCAAAACCCGCCGGAGGACTTGTGGCGGGTTTTTTGCTGAATGGCCGCGCGCGTCCACAAGACCGGTGGCTGCAAGGCGGCCGTCCGGCCAAGCGCGGGCCGGCCATCCTGGCTGGAGACACCGGTACAAACACGGAGAAGTCAATGGAAATTCTGCTGCAGCAGATCATCAACGGTCTGGTCCTGGGCAGCATGTACGCCTTGGTGGCATTGGGCTACACCATGGTGTACGGCATCATCAGCCTGATCAACTTCGCCCACGGCGAGGTGCTCATGGTCGGCGCGCTCACCAGCTGGGCGATCATCGTCGGAATGCAGGACTCGATGCCGGGGCTGCCCGGCTGGGTGATGCTGCTGGTGTCGACGCTGATCGGCTGCGTGGTCGCCGCCGTCCTCAATTACACGATCGAGAAGGTGGCCTACCGGCCGCTGCGCAACAGCCCGCGCCTGGCGCCGCTGATCACCGCCATCGGCATGTCGATCCTGCTGCAGACGCTGGCGATGATCATCTTCAAGCCGAACTACAAGCCGTATCCCACCCTGCTGCCGGCGGCGCCGTTCCAGGTGGGCGGCGCGGTGATCACGTCTACCCAGATCATGATCCTGGGCCTGACGGCGGTCTGCCTGGCCGTGTTGATGTACCTGGTGAACTACACCAAGCTCGGACGCGCGATGCGCGCCACCTCCGAGAACCCGCGGGTGGCGGCGCTCATGGGCGTGCGCCCGGACACCGTGATCTCGGCCACCTTCGTGATCGGCGCCGTGCTCGCCACGATCGCCGGCGTGATGTACGCGTCCAACTACGGCACGGTGCAGCACACCATGGGCTTCCTGCCCGGGCTGAAGGCGTTCACGGCGGCGGTGTTCGGCGGCATCGGCAACCTGGCCGGCGCCGTGGTCGGCGGCATCCTGCTGGGCCTGATCGAGGCGATCGGCTCCGGCTACATCGGCGTCCTCACCGGCGGCGTGCTCGGCAGCCACTATTCGGACATCTTCGCCTTCATCGTGCTGATCGCGATGCTGACGCTGCGGCCCTCCGGCCTGCTCGGCGAGCGCGTGGCCGACCGGGCTTGAGGAGACAGGCATGCTGCACTTCATCAACAAGGGCAACCGCACGCTGGTGGTCGGCCTGTCCGCGATCGCGCTCCTGGTCCTGCCGCTGCTGCTGCAATCCCAGGGCAACGCCTGGGTGCGCATCGCCGACACCGCGCTGCTGTACGTGCTGCTGGCGCTGGGCCTGAACATCGTGGTCGGCTACGCCGGCCTGCTGGACCTGGGCTTCGTCGCCTTCTACGCGATCGGCGCCTACATGTTCGGCCTGCTGGCCTCGCCGCACCTGACCGAGAGCTTCGAGTGGATCGGCGCCATGTTCCCGCAGGGCCTGCACATGCCGCTGTGGTTCGTGATCCCGGCCGGCGCGTTCCTGGCGGGCGTCTTCGGCATCCTGCTCGGGGCGCCGACGCTCAAGCTGCGCGGCGACTACCTGGCCATCGTGACCCTGGGCTTCGGCGAAATCATCCGTGTGTTCCTCAACAACCTGGACCACCCGGTCAACATCACCAACGGGCCCAAGGGCCTGAACCAGATCGACCCGCTGCACTTCTGGGGGCTCAACCTGGGCCGGCCGCTGGAGATCGCCGGCTACGAGATCTCCTCGGTGACGCTGTACTACTACCTGTTCCTGGCGCTGGTGCTGGTCAGCATCGTGATCTGCCACCGGCTGGAGCTCTCGCGCATCGGCCGCGCCTGGATGGCCATCCGCGAGGACGAGATCGCCGCCAAGGCCATGGGCATCAACACCCGCAACATGAAGCTGCTGGCATTCGGCATGGGCGCCACGTTCGGCGGCGTGTCCGGCGCCATGTTCGCGGCGTTCCAGCAGTTCGTCTCGCCCGAGTCGTTCAGCCTGATGGAGTCGGTGATGATCGTCGCCATGGTGGTGCTGGGCGGCATCGGCCACCTGCCCGGCGTGATCCTGGGCGCGGTGCTGCTGTCGGCGCTGCCCGAAGTGCTGCGCTATGTCGCCAGCCCGCTGCAGGCGATGACCGACGGCCGGCTCGATGCCGCCATCCTGCGCCAGCTGCTGATCGCGCTGGCGATGATCATCGTGATGCTGCTGCGGCCGCGCGGCCTGTGGCCGGCGCCGGAGCACGGCAAGTCGCTGACAAGGCGCGGCAGCGCCGGCGCGGCATCCACGGCGACGGTGAAGTGAGGGCGGCCATGACTGACATCGTTCTTCGCGTCGCCGGCATCTCCAAGCGCTTCGGCGGCCTGCAGGCCCTCAGCGACGTGGGCATCACCATCCAGCGCGGCCAGGTCTACGGGCTGATCGGCCCCAACGGCGCCGGCAAGACCACGTTCTTCAACGTCATCACCGGGCTGTACACCCCCGACAGCGGCACCTTCGAGCTGGCGGGCAAGCCCTACCGGCCCACCGCCGTGCACGACGTGGCCAGGGCCGGCATCGCGCGCACCTTCCAGAACATCCGCCTGTTCCAGGACATGACCGCCCTGGAAAACGTGATGGTGGGGCGGCACGTCCGCACCCACTCCGGGCTGCTCGGCGCGATCTTCCGCACCCCCGGCTTCAAGGCCGAGGAGTCCGCGATCGAGGACCGCGCCCACGAGCTGCTGGAGTACGTCGGCATCGGCAAGTACGCCGACTTCAAGGCGCGCACGCTCTCGTACGGCGACCAGCGCCGGCTGGAGATCGCCCGCGCGCTGGCGACCGATCCGCAACTGATCGCGCTCGACGAGCCGGCCGCCGGCATGAACGCCACCGAAAAGACCATGCTGCGCGAGCTCATCGACCGCATCCGCAACGACAACCGCACCATCCTGCTGATCGAGCACGACGTGAAGCTGGTGATGGGCCTGTGCGACCGCGTCACCGTGCTCGATTACGGCAAGCAGATCGCCGAAGGGAGCCCCGCCGACGTGCAGCGCAACGAGAAGGTGATCGAAGCCTACCTGGGGCAGGGCCACAAGGCGCACGCCCTGCCGACCGGAGAAGCAGCATGAGCACCGCACGACCGATGAACACGCCGCTGCTGAAGGTCAAGGGCCTGAAGGTCGCCTACGGCGGCATCGAGGCCGTCAAGGGCGTGGACTTCGAGGTGCGCGAGGGCGAGCTGGTCACGCTGATCGGCTCCAACGGCGCCGGCAAGACGACCACGATGAAGGCCATCACCGGCATCCTGCCGATGAACGACGGCGACATCGAGTACCTGGGCCAGAGCATCCGCGGGCGCGGCGCGTGGGACCTCGTCAAGGACGGCCTGGCCATGGTGCCGGAAGGCCGCGGCGTGTTCACCCGCATGACGATCGCCGAGAACCTGCAGATGGGCGCCCACATCCGCAACGACAGGGCCGACATCGCGGCGGACGTCGAGAAGATGTTCGCCCTGTTCCCGCGCCTGAAGGAGCGCCGCGACCAGCTTTCCGGCACGCTCTCCGGCGGCGAGCAGCAAATGCTGGCGATGGCGCGCGGCCTCATGAGCCGGCCCAAGGTGCTGCTGATGGACGAGCCCTCGATGGGGCTGTCGCCGATCCTGGTGGACAAGATCTTCGAGATCGTGCGCGACGTGTCGGCGCAGGGCGTCACCATCCTGCTGGTGGAGCAGAACGCGAGCCGCGCCCTGCAGATCGCCGACCGCGGCTACGTGATGGAGTCGGGCCTGATCACCATGCACGGCGAGGCCCGGCAGATGCTCACCGACCCCAAGGTGCGGGCCGCGTACCTGGGCGAGTGATGCAAAAAGGTACGCCCGCGGACCTTGCGATCCGCGGGCGTCCCGCCTTGCGGCTTCCCTGAGCTTTCTTTTCTTCCCTGAGCTTTTTCCCTAGTACCGGTACTGCAACCCGAGGCTGGTGGACCGCACCGGGTCCCGCCCGCCGCTGGCGAAGCGGAAATCGTTGCTGTCCCACTCCAGCGTCGCCGACAGCCGCGGCGTGAAGTCGTAGCTCACGCCCGCGCCGTACGACAGCCCCATGCCCCGTTCGGTGCCCGCGGCGACGGCGCTGCCCGCGAGCGTCGAGGTCTCGGTGCGGCCGTACGTCGCGCCCACCTTGCCGAAGACGCTGAACTGCTGCGCCACTGGAACCTTGGCCACCAGGCTCAAGTTGAGTCCCTGGGCCTTGGTCGTGCCGCCGGCACGCGCGATTCTCCCGAGGTCCAGGTAACCGAGTTCGACGCCCCAGAAATTCCCTGCCCTGGCGCCGGCCGTCACCTTGACAGCCTGGTCGTTCCTGTCGCAGACGAACGCCGCGCCGCCGCAATCCACGCCGTAGCGCGAGCGCCCGACACTCAGCCCCAGGTAACCGCGGCCGCTGCCGAACCAGTCGGCCCGCGACGCGGAGGCGTTGCCCGCCCCGGACGACTGCGCGGCCGCGGGAACCCAGAACGCTGGCGCGGCGGCGAGGACCACACACACGACGGTTCGCAGGGTTGCCATGACGGCTCCTTTTTCGGGACTGGCAGAGTCACTGTAGCCAGCTGCAACGGATGAGCGTGTCGGACAAACCGCACAAGCATCGTAGGACTCAGCAACGCGTTGGCCGCCCGCGACAGATGCCCCCGCGAGGCGAAAAAAAATGGCCGGACATCGTCCGGCCGGCGTCATGATGAAAGGTTGGGGCGCAGGCGGCGGCTCCTACGAATTTGCGTTCGTGCGACAAGAACCGTTCGGGCTGAGCCTGTCGAAGCCCTGCGCGCCTTGAATGCGAAGCCGTATCAATCCACCTTCGCGCCCGAGAGCTTCACGATCTTCTGGTACTTGGCGAGTTCGGCCTGCATGAAGCGCCCGAATTCATCGGGCGAACTCGTCACGGGCTCGGCCAGCAGCGTCGCGAAGCGCGTCTTCGCCTCCGGCGACTGCAGCGCGGCGACGAAGGCCTGGTTCAGCCTGGTCACGACGTCCTTGGGCGTTCCCGCCGGCGCGACGAGGCCCCACCAGGTGTCGACCGAGAATCCCTTGATGGTGTCCGAGACCGGCGGCACGCCGGGCAGCGCCGGCGATGGCTTGAGCGTGGTCACCGCGAGCGCCTTGAGCTTGCCGGAGCGGATGTTGGGTGCCGCGGTGGCGAGGTTGTCGAAATTGAAGTCCACCTGCCCCGACAGCAGCGCGAGCTGCGCCGGGTTGCCGCCGTTGTACGGGATGTGCACGGCGAAGATGCCGGCACCCTGCTTGAACATCTCGCCCGCGAGATGGCCGGCGCTGCCGTTGCCGCCGCTGCCGTAATTGAGCCTGGCCGGATTGGCCTTGGCGTAGGCGATCAGGTCGCGCAGCGTGTTGATCTTCAGGCGCGCGGCGGTGTCGGCGTTCATCACCAGCACGTTCGGCACCCGCACCATCTGCGTGACCGGCGCGAAGTCCTTCACCGGGTCGTAAGGCATCTTCGCGAACAGCCATGGGTTGATGGCATGCGTGGCCACCGCGGAGATGCCGACGGTGTGGCCGTCCGGCGCGGCCTTGGCCACGGCGTCGGCGCCGATGTTGCCGCCGCCGCCGGGTTTGTTCTCGATGATCACGGTGCCCAGGCTGTCCTTGACGCGCTCGGCCAGGACGCGCGCCGTGACGTCGATGGGGCCGCCCGGCGCGTAAGGCACGATGAGGCGGATGGGACGGGCGGACGCCTGGGCCCAGGCGCCGGGGGCGCTGAAGGCCGCGGCGGCGGCGAGGCTGGCAAGGACGAGGGATCGGCGGGTCATGGCCGATATTGTGCAGAAATACCGGAAGTTAATCCCAAAGTGGCAATGGCTGACGCGCACTGTGAGCGCCGTCCGACGCCGGCGCCGGGCCCGGTCTGCGTTGATTGGGGACGCATCCCTCATGGACCGAAAGGAAACCCCGATGAAGATTCAAGCTCTCGTTGCCGCCGTGGCCCTTTGCGTTGCCGGCGGCGCATTCGCCCAGTCCTCCTATTCCTCGAAGCCGGCCGGGGAGAAGGCTGCCGGCGCGGCCCAGGAAATGAAGTCCGACACCAAGGCGGCGGCCGGCGAGGTGAAGGCCGAGGCCAAGGATGCGGCGGCGAAGACGAAAAAGGTCGCCAAGAAGACCAAGAGCAAGGCCAAGCACGCGGGCCACCACGCCGCGATGTCCGGCCAGCACATGAACTCCACCCGCCGCATGGGCGCGATGGGCACCGGCCCCGGCACCGACCTGGAGGCGCGCGACCGCCAGGCACGCATGGACGAGGCCTACGGCAACTGGCAGCGGCAGAACAAGAGCTGAGCCCGTCGGCGGCGGCGCGGGCCGGTGCGCGCTATCTCAGCGCGCCGAACACCTTGCGCACGATGGCATCCGCAGCGCCGGCCGGGTTGCTGCGGATCTTCTTTTCCTCCTCGCCGATGACGAAGTAGAGGCCGTCCAGCGACTTGCGGGTGACGTACTGCTCGATGGTGGCGTCCTCCTTCTTCACCAGGCCCGTGCCCGACACCTTGCCTGCCACGCGGTTGTACTTCTCGGCCAGGCCCACCTTCTTCGTCGCCGTCGTGACGACGGGCAGGAAGCGCACGCCGAGCGGTTCGCGCGTCTTGTCGGCGAAGAACGAAGTGACGGAGGTCGGCCCTCCGGTGAGGATGTTCCTGGCGTCGGCGATGGTCATGCCGCGCACGGCGTTCAGCAGCAGATCCTTTGCCAGGGGCACGGCGGCCTCGGCGGCGCGGTTCATCGCCACTTCCAGCTCCTCGATCTGCCGGCCCTGGCCGAGCGCCTTGAGCAGCTTGGCGGCGTCGGCGATGAAGCCGGGCAGCGGGATGCGGACCTGCGGGTTGTCGAGAAAGCCGCCCGGACGGCCGAGCAGTCCCACCGCCGCCAGGGCGCCATGCTCCAGCGCGCGCTTGAGGCCCTGGCCGGTCTCGGCGCTGCTGAGGTCATCGAGGCCGAGTGCGTGACTGCCGCGCGTGGCGAACAAGGCCAGCGAGACCAGTGCGGCGGCGGCGATATCGATCTGTCGGCGTTTCATGGCGGCTTCCTCACGCGGTGGACGTGGGGTTGAGCGTAGGCCGGCGCGCCGCGATTGCCTTGACGCGGGTCAGCGCGCCGGGGCCCACCGCCCTCAATGCGTGGCAGGGCTGGCTTGCGGCAACTCGCCGCGGATCAGCGGCTCGGCCTGCGCGGCGGCGCGCCGTTCGCACAGCGCTTGCAGGTAGGCCAGCAACTCCCTCTCGTCGTCGGTGGGCGTCGTCCGCAACACGATCGCCTCGTCCCATTCGTGGTTCTTGCCCATTGGTGGCCTCCTTGCGCGGTGTCGGCGCCTCGGGACGCGGCCCCTTGCCGCTCGCGGAATCGACGGGCCCATGATCGCCGGCGCGCCACGGACCGGGGCAGTGAGCTTCATCCTGTCCGCGGCAGGAGAAACGACACTTTCTGCCCGGGAGGCGACTTTCCGGGGGGCCGTCCGGCCGCGTTCATCATTCGAGTGAATGACTGTCATCACTATTCAAAATTGGAGAAATATCGGTGTAAACCCTAATATGTCGGACATGCACTCGGCAATTTCGTCGGGCGCATACCGAAAGAGGGATGCCACCATGACCGCCAGTGTCAGCGACCACTACCAGAGCATGCGCACCGAGCTTGCCGAGCAGAGCTACCAGCACACGCTGTTCACGCTCGAACTGGCGGGACGCTTCGTCAAGCGCGTGGGCTCGTCCATCGGACAGGCGCTGATGCGCTGGGCCGTCGCTTACGAGGCGATCGCCCAGGAGCGCATCATGCGCGAGCTGGCCCTGACCCACCCCGAGCTGGTCGCCCAGATCAAGGCCGGCCGCGCTGCCGCCGCCGCGCAGAACACCCGCCCGTCGCCCGTCGCGGGGCTCTGGGAGTAAGGGCGCGGGGCCGGCGTCAGGGCGCCGGCAGCACCACGTCCACCCGCGCGCCGCCCAGCGCGGCGCGCGACAGTTTCAACTCGCCGCCATGGCTGGCCACCAGGTCGTTCACCACGGCCAGGCCGACCCCGTGTCCCGGCACCCGCTCGTCCATCCGCACGTGGATGCGCAGGATCGACTCGGTGTCGGTGAAGCCGGGGCCGTCGTCCTCGACGCTCAATCGCAGCCGGCCTGAGTCGCGCCCGGCCTGCACGCTCACCCGGTGCTTCGCCCATTTCGCGGCGTTGTCCATCAGGTTGCCGGCGATCTCGAACAGGTCGCCTTCGTCGATGCGCCAGCCCAGGTCGGGCGGACACTCCACCTCGAACGTGAGCCGCCGCTCCGCATGGACCTTGGCCAGCGCGTCGCGGATGCGCTGCAGGACCGGCGCCACCGGCACGGGCGCGGCGAAGCGCGAAGCGCCTCCCGCGGCGGCCCGTCCGAGCTGGTGGCGCACGATGTCGTCCATGCGGCCCACCTGTTCGCGCACCGCGTCCGGCAACTGCCGCGGATCGCCCAGCGCACCCCGCAGCACCGCCAGCGGCGTCTTCAGGCTGTGCGCGAGAAAGCTCAGCGCCTCCTTGTACCGCCCCTGCCGGACGCGCTCCTGCTGGATCAGCGCGTTCAGGTTGTCCGTCAGGCCGGCCAGTTCCGTCGGATAACGGCCCTCGATGCGCGGCTGCGCGCCGCTTTCGACTTCGCGGATCTCGGCGGCGACGCGGCGCAGCGGCGCCAGCCCCCAGCGCAGCAACAGGCCCTGCGCGAGCAGCAGCAGCACCCCGGCGCCGCCCAGCCATGCCCACAAGGTGCGCGCGAAGACCGCCACCTCGCGGTCGAATCCCGTGCTCTCTTCCAGCACGGTGAGCACCAGCGGTGCCTGGTGCCGTCCGGCGGCCCAGTTGACGCCGTAGCTGGTCGCCAGGAACGAGCGGCCGCCGCCCTCGACGATCGCGTGGTGCCACTGCCCCGGCGCCGGCGCCACGGTCCCGAACGGCGGGTCGGCGCCCAGGCTGGAGGCCGAGTGCCAGCGCTCGCCGCGGCGGACGTTGTCGATCGCCGCGTACAGGCCCGACTGGGGCAGCGTGAGCCGCGGCTCGGCGAAGCCGGGCGGCATCACCAGCGCCCCCGCGTCGTCCAGCTCGGCCCGGGCGAGCAGGAGGTAGATGGTGGTCTGCAGCCGGCCGAAGTGGACGGCCCGCACGCTGTCGGCGTGGGCACGCTGCACGGCCAGGCCGGCGCCGGCGATGAACGCCAGCAGCACCAGCGCCGCGGCAAAGAGGAGGCGAGCCCGGATCGAGTAGCCCGGCCTCATTCGAGGACGAAGCGATAACCCCGGCCGCGCACGGTGTCGATCGGGCCCAGGGTGCCCTCGGGATCGAGCTTGCGCCGCAGCCGCCCGATCAGCACCTCCAGCACGTTGCTGTCGCGGTCCTCGCCGTGCGGGTACAGGTAGTCCGACAGTTCCTGCCGGTTCACGACGCGGGCGCGCTCGCGCACCAGGTGCTCCAGCAGGCGGTATTCGTAGGCGGTCAGTTCCACCGCCGCGCCGTGCAGGCTGACCGACTGCGAGGAGAAGTCGATGGCCAGCGGCCCGAACGCCAGCACTTCGCTGGCCGCCTTGATCGAGCGCCGCAACAAGGCCTTCACGCGGGCGGCCAGTTCCGGATACTCGAACGGCTTGACCACGTAGTCGTCGGCGCCCGCTTCGAGGCCGGCCACCTTGTCCTGCCAGCTGCCGCGTGCCGTCAGGATCAGCAAGGGGATCGCACGGCCGGCCGCGCGCAGCCGCTGCACGATGGTGAGCCCGTTGACCTTGGGCAGCCCGAGGTCGACGATCGCCAGGTCGAACGGATACTCCTGCGCCAGGAACAGGCCCTCGGCGCCGTCGGCGGCCTGGTCCACCCGGTAGCCCTCGGCCTCGAGCTGCCGCGCCAGCCCCTGCCGCAGCGCGGCGTCGTCCTCGATCAGCAGCAGGCGCATGCCGTGCAGCCCCGGCCTACTGCGCCTGCCCGGTGGCGACGTCGACCAGGAGCACGCGCACTTCGCCGCGCGGGGTCAGCACCTTCACGCGCCAGACGGCGCGCCCGCCTGCGTCGGCCTGGTCCACCGCCAGCACCCGGCCGCCGGTCGCGCGCTGGGCGATCGCCGCGGCGGCGTCGCGGCCGACCGCGGCCGAGGCCGGCAGCGCGGTCGCCGCGAGCATGGCGGCACAGACGATGGTGCGGATGACGTTCACTGCGGATGCAAGCTCAGTAAGGACGATGGTACTCCCGCTCTTCCACGGGAGTGACCGAGATGCGCACCGGCACTGTCTGGCCCGGCTGCTCGCGCGTCACGATGGTGGACTGGTGGCCGCGATAGTCGTAGGTCACGCGGTAGCCCGTCAGCCGCTGCTGCTGGTCGTACACCGTGCGGCACGACTGCACCTCGCGCTGCGCCAGCGGTTGCTGCGCCGGCGCGCTGCCGTTGGCGATGCGGTCGCCGGCGAGCGCGCCGATCACTGCGCCGACGGCCGTGGCCGCCTCGCGGCCATGGCCCTTGCCCACCTGGTTGCCCAGGATGCCGCCGGCCAGTCCGCCGACCACCGCGCCGCCGTAGCCGCCGACCGGCGCGGCCTGCGGTTCGGAGACCCACTGGCTGGTGCACTCCTGGCGCGGCACCTGCACCATGTCGTATTGCGGCTCGACCCGTTCGACCCGTGCGCGGTCGACGAACGACTGGGCCTGGGCCGCCACGGTGGACAGCGCGAGCAGGGGAAGGAGGGCGGCGAGTTTCATTCGGTGGTCCCGGTTGGTTTGTGGTGCATCGAGGGTAGGCGGCCATGGGTGAACGGAAGCTGAACGGCGCCAACAGGGCCGGGCGCGCCGGCGAGGCAGCGGGGTCAGATCACGATTCAGGACCAGGGCCGAACCGCACGACGAGGTCGAGGCAGCGGCGAGGCATCGGGGTCAGATCACGATTCAGGACGATGGCCGAACCGCACGACGAGGTCGAGGCATCGGGGTCAGATGACGATTCAGGACGGGGGCCGAACCGCACGACGAGGTCGAGGCATCGGGGTCAGATCACGATTCAGGACGATGGTCTGGCCGGAGGGCGGGGTCTGGTACGAAATCGTGCTCTGACCCCGATGACGGGGCGGCCGGAGAAAGAGCTTCGCCTCCTCCAACACCGCAATCGGGGTCGGAGCGGAATTTCGTACACCACCGAGCGCTCCGGCAACAGCATCGTCCTGAATTCCGATCCGACCCCGATTGCTCGGTGGCCGGCGGTGCACGATCGCACGACCGGCGAGTCATCGGGGTCAGATCACGATTCAGGACGGGGGCCGAACCGCACGACGAGGTCGAGGCATCGGGGTCAGATCACGATTCAGGACGATGGTCTTGCCGGAGGGCGCGGTCTGGTACGAAATCGTGCTCTGACCCCGATGACGGGGTGGCCGGAGAAAGCCCTTCCTCCGGCAAATTCGCAATCGGGGTCGGAGCGGAATTTCGTACGACACCGAGCGCTCCGGCGGCAGCATCGTCCTGAATTCCGATCCGACCCCAATTGCTCGGTGGCCGGCGGTGCACGATCGCACGACCGGCGAGTCATCGGGGTCAGATCACGATTCAGGACGGGGGCCGAACCGCACGACGAGGTCGAGGCATCGGGGTCAGATCACGATTCAGGACGATGGTCGAACCGCACGACGAGGTCGAGGCAGCGGGGTCAGATCACGATTCAGGACGATGGTCCCACCGGAGGGCGGGGTCTCGTACGAAATCGTGCTCTGACCCCGATGACGGGGAGGGTGGAGACAGACCTTCATCCTCCGGCCAATACGCAATCGGGGTCGGAGCGGAATTTCGTACACCACCGAGCGCTCCGGCAACAGCATCGTCCTGAATTCCGATCCGACCCCAATTGCTCGGTGGCCGGCGGTGCACGATCGCACGACCGGCGAGGCAGCGGGGTCAGATGACGATTCAGGACGGGGGCCGAACCGCACGACGAGGTCGAGGCATCGGGGTCAGATCACGATTCAGGACGATGGTCCCACCGGAGGGCGGGGTCTCGTACGAAATCGTGCTCTGACCCCGATGACGGGGCGGCCGGAGAAAGAGCTTCGCCTCCTCCAACACCGCAATCGGGGTCGGAGCGGAATTTCGTACGACACCGAGCGCTCCGGCAACAGCAGCGTCCTGAACTCCGGTCCTCCCCCGATTGCTCGGTGCTGTCCTGAATTCCGACTCGCCCCCCATTGCTCGCGGACCCCGGATGTCCTCGCGTGCGCGGCGGGCTGATCCGTTCAGCATGTGTTCATGCGGCCGCGCGGAAGATGCGTTGCACCAACCCACGCAAGGAGATCCCATGAAAGCGCTCACCACCAGATCGATTGCCGCCGCGGCGCTGGCACTGGCTGCCTGCGGGGCCGCCTCCGCGGCGCATGTCGGCCGCGGCGAGTGGCATGTGTCCGTCGGCGTCCAGCCCGCATCGGGTGTCTACGTGCAGCCGGCGCCGGTCTACGTGCAGCCCGCGCCGGTGTACGTGCAGCCGCGGCCCAGCTACGCCGTGCCCGCGCCGTACGGGTACACGCGGCCGGACGACTGGGGCGACCGGCGCTGGCAGCGCTGGGGCCCGTACGGCGACCACGACCGCGACGGCATCGCGAACGTCTACGACCGGGACGGCCCGCGGCATCGCGGCCATGCGCGCCGGTTCGGTCCCTGGGGCGACCTGGACCGCGACGGCATCCCGAACGTGGACGACCGGGACCGCGACGGCGACGGCGTGCGCAACCGGCACGATCGCTTCCCGTTCGATCCGTACCGCTATTGAGCTTCGCGGCCGTGCCGCCGCCCGCAGGGGCGGCGGCCGGCTCAGGTCCGTTCCAGGAAGCGAAGGGCGCGACCGCGGGGATCGTTCGCGATGTCTGTCGCCAGCCGCGCCAGCGCCTGCAGCAGGCCGGGCGCGTCGATGTCCGGCAAGGGCGCGCAGGCGCCGGCGACGGCCAGGCTCAGCGTCGTTCCGGGCGGCAGGCGGGTCGAGAACTTGAGGCCGCGCGCGATGATGTTGCGGCCGGCCTCGGCGGCCTGGGTCGGCGTCACCTCGCCGGCGAGCACCAGGAACACGTCGTGATCCTGGTCCCGCGCCACCAGGTCGCCGTCACGCCCCTCGGCGGCCACGCATTCGGCCGCGCGCAGCAGCGCCGCTTCGGCCGCCTCGCGCCCGTGTTCGGTCCGAAGATCCTGCAGGTTGCGCACGTGCACGCGCAGCACCGCGCCGCCGACCAGCGGGTCGCGCCTGGCGTCGCGCAGCAACTGGCCCAGCGTCTGCAGCAGCACGCGCTCGTTGGCCAGCCCCGTCAGCGGATCGGTGTGGTCCAGCGCCTGGGACCGCAGGCGGATCTCGCGCCGCTCGCTGCTGCGGTAGAACAGGCCGGCCAGCACCAGCGGGATCTCGATCGCGCTGCCCACCGGCACGCCATAGCGCACCAGGAACGAGGCCGGCAGCAGTCCGAGGTTGTGCAGTGCCGGCAGCAGGGTGCCCACGGCCAAGAAGCAGATGCCCGCGAACACCCAGGCGCCGACGGCCGGCCGGCGCAGCGCGTACCACAGCAGCACCCCGACGACGACGAACAGGCCGGGCAGGCCGTACACGCTCGGCACGCGGAACACGTGTTCGCGGCCCACCGCCAGGAACGCCGCCACCAGCGCGACGCACACCGCGACGTGGGCCAGCAAGAGCCCCGAGACGAGGCGGCGGCCGCGCTCGGCCACCAGTTCGCGCACGAACAGGCCGGCCCACGCGAGCGCGAGGGCGGGCACGACGGCCGGCGCCTTGTCGTTCCACCACGGCTGGTCGGGCCACAGGTAGTTGCCGGCGAAGCCCGTCAGCGCCATCACGCTCAGGGCCACCAGCAGCACGTGGACCGTGTAATAGAGGTGGATCGGATCGCGCCACGACACCGCGGCGAACAGGCTGATCAGCACCACGACGAGCACGAGCCCGCCGTAGGCGCCCGCGGCGAGGTGCCAGAGCTTGGCGCGCTCGGCCAGGCTGTCGGCCGTCTCGTAGACCCAGCTGACCCGCACCGGCTGGGCGTTGCGCACCCGCAGGTAGGCGGGTTCGAGCTCGCCCGGTTGCACGGTGAAGACGAAGGTGGGCTGCGGGTGCCGCAGCGGCCATTCGGAAACGGGCGTCGAATCGCCGGCCCGCTGCGCCTGCCAGCGCCCCGCCGCGTCGGCCCGCAGGAACTCCACGGAGTCGATGCCGGGGAACTCGATGCGCAGCGCGGCGCGCGTGGGCACCGTCACCGCGGGCAGTTCCAGGCGATACCAGACCGCGGACTCAGGCCCGAGCGGCATCACCCGTGCCGGGTCCACCGGCCGGCCGGCGCCTTGCGCGAAGGCGTTGCGGGCGTCTTCGATCGAAGCCCGGCTGCCCTGGTCGATCCAGTGCCGGGCGGTCAACTCGTTGACGGGGGAGGGCAGTTGGGCGGCCACCTCGTCGACGGTGGAGGGCGACTGGGCGGCCATCGCATTGACGGCGGCTGGAGGCGCCGATGCCGGAGTGGCGTCCGCAGCCGGCGACACCAGGGCCGCCAGCATCAGCACGAGCCTCGTGCAGCCCCGGCGCAGCGGCGCCGGCCATCGTGAATGAGAGTTCGCTGGGTCCTGCACTCGGAGACTAAGGGGAGCTTGCCGCATTTTCGGCACAAATGCCTGAGCTTGGACCATCTCCCTGTCAGGGTTGACAGGGGATCGGCGGGTAAACACCTACGACACGCCTTTTCTCCGGAGGCGCGCGCTGGCGAGGCGGCGGGGTCGGATCAGGACTCGCGACGAGGTCGAGTCATCGGGGTCAGATCACGATTCAGGACGATGGCCGAACCGCACGACGAGGTCGAGTCATCGGGGTCAGATCACGATTCAGGACGAAGCGCCCACCGGAGCGCGCGGTCTCGTACGAAATCGTGCTCTGACCCCGATGACGGGGTGGCCGGAGAAAGAGGCTTCGCATCCTCCAACACCGCAATCGGGGTCGGAGCGGAATTTCGTACGACACCGAGCGCTCCGGCGGCAGCAGCGTCCTGAATTCCGATCCGACCCCAATTGCTCGGTGGCCGGCGGTGCACGATCGCACGACCGGCGAGTCAGCGGGGTCAGATGACGATTCAGGACGGGGGGCGAACCGCACGACGAGGTCGAGGCATCGGGGTCGGATCACGATTCAGGACGAGGGCCGAACCGCACGACGAGGTCGAGGCAGCGGGGTCAGATCACGATTCAGGACGATGGTCTTGCCGGAGGGCGCGGTCTGGTACGAAATCGTGCTCTGACCCCGATGACGGGGAGGGTGGAGACAGACCTTCATCCTCCGGCCAATACGCAATCGGGGTCGGAGCGGAATTTCGTACACCACCGAGCGCTCCGGCGGCAGCAGCGTCCTGAATTCCGATCCGACCCCAATTGCTTGGTGGCCGGCGGGCGCGCTGGCGATTCCGATCCGACCCCGATTGCTCTCCGGCGACAGCAGCGTCCTGAACTCCGGTCCTCCCCCAATTGCTCGGCGCTGTCCTGAACTCCGATCTGACCCCCATTGCTGCGCAGCCCTGGGGGTTTCCCCCGTGAAAGATCCCCGTCCGGTTATGGCATAAGCCTTGCTTCGTCGTCATTCAAGTCGCATGAAGCACATGAAAGGTGCATGAATGGCGCGGACTTCGCCCTTCGGCACGCCCACCACCTGAAAGGAAATGACCATGCTCTCGAGGAGAAACGTTCTTGCCGGCCTGGCGCTCGCCACGACGGCGCTGGCAACGGCGCCCGCCGCGGCCAAGGATGTCGTCAAGATCGCCTTCGTGGGTCCGCTCACGGGGGGCGTGTCCAACGTCGGCCTCGGCGGGCGCAACTCGGCCGATCTCGCCGTGCGCCTGCGCAATGCCGACCCCAAGGCGAAGTACACCTACGAGCTGGTGACGCAGGACGACGAGTGCAAGCCCAACGTCGGCGTGCAGGTGGCCACCAAGGTCGCGGCCGACCGCAACATCGTGGCGGGCGTCACCCACTACTGCTCCGCGGTCGCCATGGCCACCGTCGGCGTCTACCACCGCTTCGGCATGCCGGCGGTGGTGTGGGGCGCGGTGCTGCCCGACGTGACGTACGCGAACGACTTCAAGGAGATCCATCGCGTCAACGGCACGATGATCAACCAGAACGACGTGGCGGCGAAGTTCATGGCCGGCCTGGGCTACAAGAAGTGGGCCGTCATCCATGACACCACCGACTACGGCAAGGGCCACAACAAGTACTTCAGCGAGTCGCTGAAGAAATACGGCGGCACCATCATTGGCACCTTCGGCGTGACGGCCGACCAGCAGGACTTCACCACCGAGCTGACGAAGATCCGCGAGCTCAAGCCGGACGTCATCTACTTCGGCGGGCTGACGCCGCTGGGCGTGCGCATCCGCACCCAGATGGAGAAGCTGGGCATCAAGGCGCAGCTGCAGGGCACCTCGGGCATCAAGTCCGACGCCTACATCCAGGGCGCCGGCAAGGAGCTGGCCGAGGGGTCGCTGTCGTTCATCGAGGGCGCGCCGTGGGAGAAGCTGCCGGGCGGCCTGTTCTTCACCGGCAAGTACTCGCAGCAGAAGTACGGCGAACCGGCGGAGGCCTACGGCCCGTTCGCCTTCGCGGCCGCCAACCTGATCATGGACGCCATCGAGAAGGTCGGCCCCGACCGCAAGAAGGTGATGGACACCCTGAACAAGACCAAGGATGTCGACACCATCGTCGGCAAGGTCACGTTCGACGACCATCGCCAGAACGTCGTCCCGCTGATCACCAAGTACGTCGTCGAGAACGGCGCGTGGGTGGTGTGGGAAGACAGCAGCTACGGCAAGGGCAAGCGCAAGCTCGCCGGCCTGTAAGTCGGCATCCACAGGCAGACCCGCCCGCGCACGACGCCGGGCGGGGTCCCCACGTTCCGGAACGGGCAATGAGCGAAATCGGCCAATACATCTTCAACGGCTTGATGCTGGGCATGATCTATGCCATGGTCGCCGTCGGCTTCACCCTGTTCTTCGGGGTGCTCGACGTCATCAAGTTCTCCCACGGCGACATCCTGATGGTGGGCGCCTTCGCCGGGCTCACCGCCGCCATCGGCATGGTGAAGGTGGGCATCGCGTCGCCGCTGCTGCAACTGCTGGCGGTGGTGCTGTTCGCGGTGGGCCTCACCGGGCTGCTCGGCGCCGTGATCGCCCGGTTCCTGATCCTGCCGCTGCACAAGGCGCCGCCGCTGAACACGCTGCTGGCCACCCTGATGCTGGGCACGGTGATCCGCGAGGCGGTGCGCCTCTTCTACCCCGACGGCTCCAACCCGAAGCCGTTCCCCGCGCTGCTGCCGACGTCGTCGATCGACCTCGGCGCGTTCCCGCTGCGGGTGGACAACCTGATCCTGCTGGCCAGCGGCCTGGCGGCCATCGCCGCCGTCCACTTCCTGATCACGCGCACCAAGCTGGGGATGGCGATCCGCGCCGTGGCCCAGGATGGGGAGACGGCGCGTCTGATGGGCATCAACTTCGAGGCCGTGGTGCTGTTCACGTTCGCGCTGGGCTCGGGGCTGGCCGCGCTGGCGGGCGTGATGAACGGGCTGTACTACAACGAGGTCAACTTCAACGTCGGCCTGCTGCTGGGCGTGATCGGCTTCGCCGCCGCCATCCTGGGCGGCCTGGGCAACATGTACGGGGCCATCATCGGCGGCTTCCTGTTCGCCGCCCTGCAGGTGCTGGGCAGCGCGATGCTGCCGGCGCTGGTGCCCGACATCCCGAGCGCCTACAAGGACGTGTTCGCCTTTGCCGCCGTCATCATCCTGATGGCTTTCAAGCCCACCGGCCTGATCGCCGAGAAAACCAGCGAACGCGTCTGAGACCATGGAACAAACGCTGACCCCGACCCGGGCCAATCCACCGCTGGTGCTGCTGATCGCGGCGCTGGTCCTCACCACCTGGACCTGGCTGTTCCTGCACGCCGAGAGCCAGCTCGCGGTGGCGGTCCTCATCGCCGTCGCCGTCGTGCTGCTGGTGGCCAGCCGCCGGCTGGGCGCCACCCGGCAACTGGAGGCGTCCGCCAGCGCGCGCCCCGGGCTGGCCCGCGCGCTGGCCGTGCTGGGCGTGCTGGCGCTGATCGCCGCCTTCCACAACTCGCACTTCGTGCTGCTGATGCTGTGCGCCGTGCTGCTGTTCTGCACCGCCTGCCTGGGGCTGACGGTGCAGTTCGGTTATTCGGGGGTCGCCAACTTCGCCGGCGCCGCGTTCTTCGGCATCGGCAGTTACGCCACCGCCGTGATGGCCACGCATACCGCGGTCCCGCACCTGCTGGTGATCGTGCTGTCCGGCCTGATCGCGGCGGCCTTCGGCTCCCTGCTGATCCTGCCGGTGCTGCGCACCCGCGGCCACTACGCGGCGCTGGTCACGATCGCGTTCGGCATCCTGTTCAAGACCTTCATCGAGGTCAACGACGTCCTCGGCGGCCCGCAGGGCCTGCAGGTGCCCGGCATGAAGCTGTTCGGCTTCGCGCTCAACGACGGCATCCGCCTGCCGGGGGTGGAGATGTCCTTCTACGTCGCGTACGCGGTGCTGAGCCTGGCGGTGTTCGGCGGCGTCTACGCGCTGGTCAGCGCGCTGGAGCGCTCGTGGATCGGCCTGAGCATGGACGTGGTGCGCACCGACGAGACCGCCGCCTCCACCTTCGGTCTGCACATCGCGCGCTGGAAGGTCGTCGCCTTCACCATGGGCAACTTCTTCGCCGGCATCGCGGGCAGCCTCTACGGCATGGTGTCCGGCTTCGTCGCGCCCAACAACTTCACCTTCGCCGATTCGCTGCTGATGCTGTCCATCGTGATCCTGGGCGGCCTGGGCAACATCGCCGGCCTGATCCCGGCGGCGGTGATCGTGCTGGTCCTGCCCGAGAAGCTGCAGTTCATCCAGGAGTACCGCTTCCTGCTGTTCGCCGCGCTGGTGATCGTGATCCTGCTGTTCCGGCCCCAGGGGCTGCTGCCGCGCAAGACGCGGATCTTCTTCCGTCCGGGAGCGTCGAAATGAGCGGCGAGACCCTGATCGAGGTGCAGGACCTCACCATGCGTTTCGGCGGCCTGACGGCGCTGGACGCGCTGAACATGTCGGTGCGGCGCGGCGAGATCCTCGGCCTGCTGGGGCCCAACGGATCGGGCAAGACCACCTTCTTCAACGTGCTCACGGGCCTGTACAAGGCCACCAGCGGGCGCATCAGCTATGCCGGCGAGGACGTGATCGGCAAGACGCCGCAGGCGATCTACCGCAGCGGCGTGGCCCGCACCTTCCAGCGCTCGCGGCTGTCGCTGTCGCTGACGGTGTTCGACAACATCGTGATCGGCGACTACCAGCACATCCGGCACGGGCTGGTGTTCAACCTGCTGCGCCGCAAGGCCTTCCGCGCCGAATACGAGGCCAACGTCGCCAAGGTCACGGAGCTGCTGCAGATCTTCAGCCCGCCGCTGGTGGCGCGCCTGTTCGAGCCGGTCGACACCTTCACCATGATCGACCGCCGCCGCATCGAGGTCTGCCGCGCGCTCATGAGCCAGCCCCGGCTGCTGCTGCTGGACGAGCCTTCCGCCGGCATGACGCACGACGAGACCGACGAGCTGATGCGCGACATCCTGCAGGTGCGCGGCAAGATGAAGGACCTCTCCGTGGTGCTGATCGAGCACGAGATGAACGTGATCGAGCGCGTCACACAGCGCTGCGTGGTGCTGAACTACGGCCGCAAGATCGCCGAGGGCACCTACGCCGAGATCACGGCCGATCCGAACGTGCAGACGGCCTACCTGGGAGAAGCGCAATGAGCCGTCTCAGCGTCAAGCAACTCACCACCGGCTACGACAAGGTCGACGTGCTGCACGAGGTCTCGATCGACGTCGAGCCCGGCAAGATCACCTGCATCCTGGGCGCCAACGGCGCCGGCAAGAGCACGCTGATCCGCTCGATCCTCGGCCTGACGCCGGCGCGCCGCGGCGAGCTGTGGTGGGACGGCCGCGACATCGCCCGCGAGAAGACGCACCGCATCATCGCCAGCGGGATCGCCTGCATCCCCGAGGGCCGGCGCATCTTCCCGCGCATGACCGTGACGGAGAACCTGTCGCTGGGCGGCTACCTCGAGGCCGACGGCAGCCAGCTGCGCCGCCGGCTCGACCACGTGTTCGAGGTGTTTCCGCAGCTCAAGAGCCGCGCGTCGCAGCTGGCCGGCACCATGTCCGGCGGCGAGCAGGCGATGGTGTCGATCGGGCGCGGCCTGATGGCGGCGCCCAAGCTGCTGATCGTCGACGAGCCTTCGCTCGGCCTGTCGCCGCTGTACGTGAAGGAGAATTTCCGGGTGATCCGGCAGATCAACGAACAGGGCATGACCGTGCTGCTGGTGGAGCAGAACGCCCGCCAGACGCTGGCGATCTCGCACTACGGTTACGTGCTGTCGCAGGGACGGGTGGTGGCCGAGGGTGCCGCCCGCGAGCTGGCCGAGAACGACGAGGTCCGCGCGGCCTATTTCGGGTGAGGCCGCGCCATGCTTGATCCGGCGAACCTGGGCGCGCGCGCGATCGCCGCCGCCGTGGCGCGACGCGAGCTCTCGGTGCAGGCGGTGGTGCAGGCCTTTCTGGAACGCATCGAGGACGCGGAGCCGCAGGTGCGGGCCTGGGCCTGGCTCGATCCGCAACAGGCCCTGGCCCAGGCGAGCGCACTCGACCGGGCGGGGACGGCGGGTCCGCTGGCCGGCGTGCCGGTCGGCGTGAAGGACCTGATGGACACGGCGGACATGCCCACCGGCTACGGCTCGCCGATCTACGCGGGACACCGGCCGCTGGTCGACGCCGCCTGCGTCGCGCAGTGCCGCGAGGCGGGCGCCGTGATCATGGGCAAGACCGTGAGCACCGAGTTCGCCACCTTCCATCCGGGCCCGACCCGCAACCCACGGGCGCGCGCCGACCAGCCGCGCACGCCGGGCGGCTCCTCCAGCGGCTCGGCGGCCGCGGTGGCGGCCGGCATGGTGCCGGTGGCCTTCGGCACCCAGACCGCCGGCTCGATCGTGCGGCCCGCGGCCTACTGCGGCGTCGTCGGCTACAAGCCCACCCACGGCTTGCTTCCGCTGGCGGGCGTCAAGCCGCTGGCGCCCAGCCTGGACACGGTCGGCGTGCTGGCCCGGTCGGTCGACGATGCCGCGTTCTTCGCCGGGGCGCTGGCCGGCTCGGCGCTGCAGTGGCCGGCGGCGGCCCGCTACCGGGTCGGGCTGTGCCGCACGCCGAACTGGGAGCGCGCATCCGCCGACGCCCGCGGCGCGTTCGACGCCGCCGCACGCCTGTTCGAACAAGCCGGCGCTGCGGTGTGCGATGTCGAGCTGCCGGCGTCCTGGAGCGGCCTGACGCAGGCGCAGATCGACATCATGGGGCACGAGGCGCTGGCCGCCTTCGCGCCGGAGCGCAGGACGCACGCCGCGCAATTCAGCGCCGCCTTCGCCGCGTTCCTGGCGAGCGCGCAGGCGGTCGACGGCGCCCGGCTGGCCGCCGCACGGCGGCTCGCCGACCGGGCGCGGGCCGAGCTCGCGACCCTGTTCGAGTCGGTCGACGTGCTGGTCGCGCCCAGCGCCGAAGGCGAGGCGCCGGCCGGACTCGACGCCACCGGCAATCCGGTGTTCAACCGCATGTGGACCCTGCTCGGCGTGCCGTGCGTCCATGTGCCGCTGGGCCTCGGCGGCCAGGGCATGCCCGTGGGCGTCACGGTCATCGGGCCGCGCTGGGCCGACGCCCTGGCGCTGGGCGCCGCCGACCTGCTGCAGCGCGGCGCCGGGGCAGAATTCATTCGAGGTTGACCATGCAACAGGCAGTACCAGAGACAGGGACCCAGGCAGCCGAGACGGTGCAGGATCACGTGGACGGCGAGCGGCTGCGACTGGCGATCGCCCAGCTGGCGACCTTCGGCGGGCGCGCCGACGGCGGGGTGTCGCGCGAGACCCTCACCGACACCGACCTGGCGGCTCGCCGCCATCTGGTCGACCGGGCGCGGGCGCTGGGCTGCGTGGTCGAGATCGACGACTGCGCCAACCTGTTCTTCCGCCGGCCGGGCCGCTCCGACCTGCCGCCAGTGCTCACCGGCAGCCACGCCGACACCCAGCCGGTCGGCGGCAAGCTGGACGGCGCGTACGGCGTGGTCGCCGGGCTGGAGGTGATCCAGGCGCTGAACGACGCGGGCGTGCAGACCGCGCGGCCGGTCGAGGTGGTGGCCTGGACCAACGAGGAGGGCAGCCGGTTCGGCCCCGGCTGCATGGGATCGAGCGCCTTCGTCGAGCCCGATCGGCTGGCCGGCTACCGGGCGGCGGTCGACGGCGACGGGGTCACGTTCGGCGCGGCCCTGGACCGCGCGCTGCAGGCGATGCCCGACGTGCCCCGGCGCGCCCCGAGGCAGCCGCTGGCCGGTTATGTCGAGCTGCACATCGAGCAGGGGCCGGTGCTGGAAGGCGCCGGCGTGCCGCTGGGGGTGGTCACCGGCATCCAGAGCGTGCGCTGGTACCGCGTGAAGGCCGCCGGCGTGGCGGCGCACGCCGGCACCACGCCCATGGACGTGCGTGCCGACGCCATGACCGCCTGCGTGCAGGTGGCGCACCGGCTCTATGCGCAGGCGGCCAAGGTCGCGGCCAGCCAGCTGCGGCTGACGCTCGGGCGCTGGGTGGTCGGGCCCAATTCCATCAACACCATTCCGGGCGAGGTGGAGTTCACGATCGACGTGCGCTGCGTCGACGAGCGGGTGCTGGCCGCGTTCGACGCCACGTTGCGCGAGATCGTCGGCGCGCAGGCCGGGCGCGTCCGGATGGAGCTGCAGCCGCTGTTCGAGCGGGCGCCGACGCGCTTTCCGCAGGAGATGCTCACGCTGCTGGAGCAGGCCTGCGCTCGCGCCTGCCGCCTGGCGTCCCGGCCCGGGCCGATCCCGGTCACCTCGGGGGCCTTCCACGATGCCATGTACCTGGCGGACCACTGCCCCACGGCGATGCTGTTCGTGCCGAGCCAGGGCGGGCTGAGCCACAACGCCGCGGAAGAGACCGCGCACGACGACCTGGTGCTGGGGGCCCGCGCGCTGGCGTACGCGGTCGCCCGGCTGGCGGCGGCCTGAGCGGGCGCGGCATGGCGAACGTCAGGCGGAGTGCGGCACCGGCCGCGGGCGAAGGCGCCGGCGCCATGCTGGGCGCCAGGATCCGTCACGCGCGGCGCCTGGCCCACCTCACCATGACGCAGCTGGCGGCCAAGGCCGAGTGCTCCGAAAGCCTGATCTCCAAGGTCGAGAGCGGGCAGGCGACGCCGTCGCTGGCCATGCTGCACCGGATCGCGGCCGCGCTGGACACCAATATCGCCAACCTCACCGAGGAGGGCCCGGTCGACAGCCCGGTGCTGCGGCGGGGCGAGCGCGCGGTGGTGCGGACCGGCGGCATCTCGCTGGAGCCGCTCACGCTGCCCAAGCGCGGCGGCCTGCTGCAGGCCAACATCCACATCGTCGAACCCGGCGCGGAAAGCGACGGCCAGATCGTGCATGCGGGCGAGGAGGTCGGCTATGTGCTCGAAGGCAGGCTGGAGCTGACGCTGGGCGACGAGCGTCACCTGATCCAGGCCGGGGACTCGTTCATGTTCTCCAGCCACGTGCCGCACGGCTATCGCAACATCGGCCGGACCGTCGCCAGGATCCTCTGGGTGAATACGCCGGCGACGTTCTGAGGCGGGGCCAGACCGCACGACGAGGTCGAGTCATCGGGGTCGGATCACGATTCAGGACGAGGGCCAGACCGCACGACGAGGTCGAGGCAGCGGGGTCAGATCACGATTCAGGACGATGGTCTTGCCGGAGTGTGAGGTCTGGTACGAAATCGTGCTCTGACCCCGATGACGGGGTGGCCGGAGAGAGGGGCAGGCTTTCGGCCAACACCGCGCCACCGGCCCTTCGATCCTTCGACAGGCTCAGGACAGGCCAAGCTCAGGGCGAACGGATTGTTTGATACGCGGCTTGCTTGCGACACGCGACGGTGGTCAAACCGCACGACGAGGTCGAGGCATCGGGGTCAGATCACGATTCAGGACGAGGCGTCCACCGGAGGGCTGGGCTCCGTACGAAATCGTGCTCTGACCCCGATGACGGGGTGGCCGGAGAAAAATCTTTGGTGCTCCAACACCGCAATCGGGGTCGGAGCGGAATTTCGTACACCACCGAGCGCTCCGGCGACAGCAGCGTCCTGAATTCCGATCCGACCCCAATTGCTCGGTGGCGCCGGGAGAACTTCCCCCGGCCGAACCGCACGACGAGGTCGAGGCATCGGGGTCAGATCACGATTCAGGACGATGGCCAGACCGCACGACGAGGTCGAGGCATCGGGGTCAGATCACGATTCAGGACGATGGTCTTGCCGGAGTGTGAGGTCTGGTACGAAATCGTGCTCTGACCCCGATGACGGGGTGGCCGGAGAAAGCCCTCCCTCCGGCAAATTCGCAATCGGGGTGGCCGGAGACAGATCATCCTCCGGCCAGACCGCACCGGCGTGTCAGGTCAGAACACCCGCCGCAGCGCGCGTATGCGCTGCCAGACGAGCGCCGGCGGGGCCGTCATCGCCATCGCCTGCATGCATCGCTCCAGCCAACCCGCCCGCGACTGCATGCGCTCCATGGCTCGGCCCAGATCGCGCAGGATGGCGTCGCCGTAGGCCACTGCCGCCTTGGCTGCCGCGGCTTTCAGCAGCGGCAGCGCCGGCCGCATCATCGCCAGGTCGATCAGGTCGCGGCTGAACACGCCGTCGTCCGGCCACCGGTCGGAGTTCGCGAGCAACTTGCTGGTTGCCATGTCCAAGGGTGACAGGGTGGCCACGCCGCAGACCACGTCCCGGGGCGAAGGCGTCTCCAGCGCGATGCGCCCTTCGAGCACGATCTCCAGCTTGATCGGCACCCCCTGGACATTCAGGGTCGTGCGAATGCCGTACTGGTCGGCCCGGAGCTCTCCGATCTGCTCCAGTGCAGGCGCGTCGGCGCGCATGATCGAGCGGACGCCGGCGATGCCCGTCATCGCGTTGCGCAGTTCGCGGTACTGCTCCTTGGCGGACACCAGAAAGTCCACATCGACCGATTCCCGGTATTCGCCGTGGCGCAGCGCGATCGCCGTTCCACCGCCGAAGAGGCATTGCCGCTCGCGCAGCAGCGGCCCGTCGAGCGACTCGAGCAATCGGCCGATGCGCTGGTGATGCGGCCGCTCAAACATCCTGGCCGGCTCCGAACGCCTGTCTCAGCGCATCGATCAGGTCCCGCTCGGCCTCGCCGAGCGCCGCAGCGTCCATGTGCCGCCAGTTGCGCTCATAGACGCCGAGCGCCTCGCGCGGGCTCAGTTCCGGTGCGCCGTGCACATGCCATGCGAGTTGCCGCAGCACCGGATAATCCGCGAGCCTCACACGGGCAGGGATCCATCCCTTGCGGTCAAGCGCCGGCTGCGTCGTTGCCGAGTCGTCCCGCGCGCTCGCCAGATCCAGCCGCAGTCCCAGTGCGGCGAACACCGCAACCCAGGCTCCCATGGTCACCGAGGGCTCGCCTTTTTCGATCCGGAACAGGGTGACGCGCGACAGGCCCGCGGCCTCGGCCGCGGCGACGGCGCTGATGCGCAGTTCCTTGCGGCGGGTGCGGACCTTGCCGCCGAGCAAGGCAAGCGACTCGGTTGCAGCAGGTGCGATGGGAGGAGTTGCAGCCGGCATAGTGTTTCTCATTATGGTCGTTTTTATAAAAACGTCAACAATGAGAAACTATTTGATGCTGTGCGGTGGGTGGCTCTCCCGAGACCGCAATCCCGAGACCGCAATCGGGGTCGGAGCGGAATTTCGTACACCACCGAGCGCTCCGGCGACAGCAGCGTCCTGAATTCCGATCCGACCCCAATTGCTCGGTGGCGCCGGGAGAACTTCCCCCGGCCGAACCGCACGACGAGGTCGAGGCATCGGGGTCAGATCACGATTCAGGACGGGGTGTTGACGGAGGGCGCGGTCTGGTACGAAATCGTGCTCTGACCCCGATGACGGGGTGGCCGGAGAAAGCCCTTCCTCCGGCAAATTCGCAATCGGGGTCGGAGCGGAATTTCGTACACCACCGAGCGCTCCGGCAACAGCATCGTCCTGAATTCCGATCCGACCCCAATTGCTCGGTGGCGCCGGGAGAACTTCCCCCGGCCGAACCGCACGACGAGGTCGAGGCATCGGGGTCAGATCACGATTCAGGACGAGGCGTCCACCGGAGGGCTGGGCTCGGTACGAAATCGTGCTCTGACCCCGATGACGGGGTGGCCGGAGATCTGGATTCCTCCACCACCGTAATCGGGTCCCCGCGCCCCCCTCAACCCAGGTGCTTGTCGGCCTCGCTGGTGAAGGCGTCGGCGTAGAACTCCTCGGGCGGCAGGCCGGCCAGCTTGCTGTACTCGGCGCGGGCCGAATCGACCACGATCGGCGCGCCGCAGGCGTAGACCTGGTGACCCGACAGGTCCGGATGGTCCTCCAGCACGGCGCGGTGCACGAAGCCCGTGCGGCCGGTCCAGTTGTCCTCGGGCAGGGCGTCCGAGATCACCGGCACGTACGTCAGGCTGGGCATCACGGCGAGCTGCTCGCGCACCCAGTCGTCCAGGTACAGGTCGCCCGGCCGCCGCCCGCCCCAGTACAGCGTGGCCGGCCGGGTGATGCCCTTGAACTGCATGTGCTCGATCAGCGCCTTGATCGGCGCGAAGCCGGTGCCCGACGCCAGCAGGATCATCGGCTTGTCGGAGTCCTCGCGCAGGAAGAAGCTGCCGAACGGGCCCTCGACACGCAGGATCTCCTTTTCCTTCATCGCGGTGAACACGTGCTCGGTGAACTTGCCGCCGGGCATGTGGCGGATGTGCAGCTCCACGTGCGGGCCGTTGTGCGGCGCGTTGGCCATCGAATAGCTGCGGCGCGCGCCGCCCTGCAGGATGAACTCGATGTACTGCCCGGCGTGGTAGCGCAGCGTGTCGTTGGCCGGCAACTGCAGCCTGATCACCATCACGTCGTGCGACTTCTTTTCCAGCGTGATGACGCGCGACGGCATCTTGCGCACCGGGAACGCGCTCTCGTCGGTGACCTGCTTCGATTCCAGCAGCACGTCGGTGCGCGGCACGCCGCAGCAGGTGAGGATCCAGCCGGCGGCTTCTTCCTCGGGACTGAGCGCCTTGGTCTGGTGCTCGCCATGCACCACCGTGCCTTCGAGCTTGCGGCACTTGCACGAGCCGCAGGCGCCGTCCTTGCAGCCGTACGGCATGCCCACGCCCTGGCGGATCGCCGCGGCGAGGATCGCTTCGCCCGGGTCCACGCTGAACGCGCGGCCGCTGGGCTGCACAGTCACCTGGAAGGGCCCGCTGGCGGTCTCGGCGCTCGACATGACTTGGTTATCCTCGCTGTCTGGTCTTGTATCCAGTCGATTGTGCCTTCAAACCAAAGCCCCCTTGGCGCCCTGCCGGCGCGCTTTCGCCGCGAGCGCGTGCTCATCGTCGGCTGCGGCGACGTGGGCGTTCGCGCCGCGCGCATGCTCGGCCGGCGCGTGCGCCTGCTGGCCCTGAGCTGGACGCCCGCGCGCTCGCCGCGCCTGCGAGAACTCGGCATCACGCCGCTCGCCGGCAACCTCGACCAGCCCGCCACGCTGGCACGCCTGGCCGGCCTGGGCACCCGCGTGATCCACCTCGCGCCGCCCGAAAGCGAGCTGGGCTCCGACTGGTGGCGCGACCCGCGCACGCTGGCCCTGTCGCGCGCGTTGCGCCGGCGCGCGGCGCCCGCATCGTTCGTGTATGCCTCCACCACCGGCGTCTACGGCGACTGCGGCGGCGCCCGCATCGACGAAACCCGCGCCGTGAACCCGCGCACGCCGCGCGCGCAGCGGCGCGTCGACGCCGAGCGCGTGGTGCGCCACTACGGCCGCGCGGCGCAGGTGCGCGCCAGCATCCTGCGCATTCCGGGCATCTACGCGCCCGACCGCGCCGGCGGCACCCCGCGCGAGCGCCTGTTGCGCGGCACGCCGGTGCTGCAGGCACGCGACGACGTCTACACCAGCCACATCCACGCCGACGACCTGGCGCGGGCCGTTCTGGCCGCCCTGTGGCGCGGCCGGCCGCTGCGCGTCTACAACGTCAGCGACGACAGCGAGCTGAAGATGGGCGACTACTTCGACCTCGCCGCCGACCTGTACGGCCTGCCGCGCCCGCGCCGCCTGCCGCGCAGCACCGCCGAGGCCGAACTGCCGCTGATGCTCCTGAGTTTCATGAGCGAGTCGCGCCGGCTGGAGAACCGGCGGCTGAAGGCGGAGTTGCGGGTGGCGTTGCGTTATCCGACCGTGGCGAGCGGCCTCGACCCTCGGTGAGCCTGCGGCGGTTCTCTCCCTCACCCGCTGGGGGAGGGTTGGGGTGGGGGCAGGGGCGCTGGGCCAACGCGCTCGCTGGTGGCCGGCTCAGTGCCCGAATGCGGGGATGGCTCGCATCATGAACTCGTCGAACAGCGGCACGGTGAATGCCATATCGCCGTGAGCAGGGCTGTAGATCATTCCCTTCTTGATGAGCTTCGCGCGCACTGGCCCGAGGCTGTTCACCTTGACTCCCAGGGCGGCTGCAATGTCGCCGGTTCGATGGGCCCCTGGCCCCAGGTCAGCCATCGCACGAAGGAAGTTCTTTTCGCCAGGGGTCAGCCGCTCATAGCGAACGCGAAAGAAATTCGCATCGAGCCGGCGGATGACGGCCGGGGTCGCGGTATGGACGATGTCCAAGGTGATCGGGCTGGACGGCGCCAGATTCCAGGCCTGATAGCCCCACTCCTGCAGAAAGTACGGGTAGCCTTTTGTCAGTCGGAATATCTCGTCCAGTGCATCGTTCTCGAACGTGACGCCCGCGTCGCGAGCAGGATCGCGCAAGGCCTTCGATGCATCCTCCGCCGACAGCGCACCGATGTCGGGAAAACTGAACAGTCGCTCGGCATATGACTTCGACTCGCCGGCCAGCCCTGGGAGAATCGGCAACCCGGCGCCCACCAGTACCATCGGGAGCTGGCGTTGCTGCACCTTGTGCATTGCCATGATCAATGCACCCAGTTCCTTCTGGTTGAAATACTGAATTTCGTCGACAAGAAGTGCTATCGAGCTATCGCGTTCCGCGGCAGCCTCCGCGACCGCGACGAACAAGTTCGGAAGATCGATTTCGAGGTCGCCGCTGTCGGCCGCACCTTTTTCCGGTTCGATATCAAGCCCGATCTCGATTTCGCCAATGGTCAGCTTGATGCCGCCGAGGAAGCTTCGCAACACGGCCAGGCCACGCTTCACTTTATCGCCTGCGCCGGCAACGCGATCGAGATCGAACAGCAATCGGCGCAGGTATGGCGCCAGCAGTGCCGCCAGCCGCTTGTCCTCGTGCGCCTCCACCGAGATGGTGCGGTAGCCGGCGGCACTGGCGAGGCGCTCGATCTCGTTCAGCAGCACTGTCTTGCCGACCCCGCGCAGACCGGTCAGCAGCATGCTTTTCTCGGACCGCCCGATCTTCACGCGCCCGACCAGCACCCGGGCCTGCTCGAGCACAGGATCGCGCCCCACCAGTTCCGGAGGAGGCGATCCCGCGCCGGGCGAAAAGGGGTTCTTGATCTGGTCCATGTGTCGATTCTACTTTTATAGCAATGTATATCATGAATTTGATATACATACGTATAAATTGATAGAGCCGGAGCTGTGCCCTCGCCATAGGAGAGTCTGGCCCTGGAGCCCCCAATCCCCGTTCGCCCTGGAGCCCCCAATCCCCGTTCGCCCTGAGCCCCCAGCCACCGTTCGCCCTGAGCCCCAATCCCCGTTCGCCCTGAGCCTGTCGAAGGGCTTCGACAAGCTCAGCCCGAACGGAGGGAAGTGCCCGAACGGAGGGTGCCCTGAACGGCTCTTTCCTAAATCCCCGCCGGTTTCGCCATCGTCGTCATGCGGTCCACCCCGCGCAGCGTGATGGTGCGCACGTCGCCGGCGCGCTGCAGCGTGATGCGGATCTCGTCGTCGGGCTTGGCGCGCTTCCACAGGCGCTTGTAGAACGCCTCCAGCGACGCCACCGGCTCGTCGTCCACCGCCAGGATCACGTCGCCGCGCTGGATGCCGCCGGCGTGGGCCGGGCTGTCCGCCGTTACCCGCGCCACCACCACCCGGCCCTCGTGCTCGCCCGACGTCACGCCCAGCCACGGCCGGTGGCTCTGGCTGGTGCTGCCGGTGGCCTGCATCTCGGCCAGCACCGGCTTGAGCAGATCGACCGGCACGAACATGTTGCCGGCCATGCGCGGCGCCTGCCCCAGCGCATCCGACACGAACAGGCTGCCGATCCCCAGCAACTCGCCGCGCTGGTTGAACAGCGACGCGCCGCTGTGGTTGCCCACCGCGGGGCTGGTGAAGAGCGCGCCCTCGATGTGGTACTCCCAGTAACCCGAGAACGGCCGCTTGCTCACCAGGTAGGTCAGTTCCACCTCGGCGCTGTCGCCGCCGATCGACACCATCATCGGCTCGCCGGTGGCCGCCTGCACCGGGTCGCCCAGTCGCACCGGACTCATGCCGCGCAAGGGCATCAGCGGCCGCACCAGCCCGAAGCCGGTGGCCAGGTCATACGCCACGGGCCGTGCCGGCCAGGTCTTCTGGTCCTGCGTGGTCACCTGGATCGTGTCGGCTTCCAGGATCAGGTAGCCGATGGTCAGGATCAACCCGTCGGGCCCGATCACCACGCCCGAGCCGCTGCGCTGGCGCCCCAGCGTCTCGGCCGAACGCGCACCGGGCACGGCCGTCACCTCCAGGCCCACCACGGCCGCATTGGCGCGTTTGAGGTTGTCCAGGGCGGATTGCACGCCGGCGGCGCTGTCCGTCGCGGCGAACGCCGGCGACAGTGCGCCGAGCAAAAGGGAGACCAGGAGCACGAAACGCTGCCACATGACACACCCCCTGATTTGACTGCCTATGCAGCAAGAATCGGCGTTCCGGGGCGGTTTGGCAACTGCTTCAGCGCGAGCGTTGCACGTGGGCTGGGCCCCATCCGGGGCGGGGCTGGGCCCCCCATCCGGGACGTGGCTGGGCCCCCCATCCGGGACGGGGCTGGGCCCCATCCGGGACGTGGCTGGGCCCCCATCCGGGGCGGGGCTGGGCCCCATCCGGGACGTGGCTGGGCCCCTCTACCGTTCGGGCTGAGCCTGTCGAAGCCCGCGAGCAATCGGGGTCGTGATTCCCCACTTTGCGACAAATCCACGCCCAATACCGCATAATTGCAATTCCTCAATTCATCGTCAAAGGGAATCATGGCAACGTATATCGAGCTGATGGAAAAGGCGCAGCAACTGATGGCCGAGGCCGAGCAGGTGCGGCAAAAAGAAATCGACACCGTCATTGCCGATATTCGCCACAAGATGGAAATCTACGGCCTGACGGCGCAGGATATCGGCGGCACCGCCGCCCCGCGCAAGCGCGCCGCCGGAAAAAGCAAGGCCGCCGTCAAATATCGCGGCCCCAATGGCGAGACCTGGTCGGGCGGCCGCGGCCGCAAGCCGCGCTGGGTGCAGGAAGCGCTGAAGGCCGGCAAGAAGATCGAAGACTTCGCCGTCTGATTACGTCGGGCCTGAGCCCGCTTTTGCCGATGCGCCCGCCCTTGTGCGGGCGCCGCTGTTTCTGGCCAAGGCGCGTCGCGCCCGGGTCGGCTCTGCAAGTCGGTCCGATACTCCGCACGGCCGCACCGTTCAGCCCCGGTCATCATTGCGAACTGATGACACCGGCTCACTGATGAGCAAAAACGGTAACCATCTGTCGCTTTTCTGTCTCAGAAAACCGCTGAAAGTCCTCTGTCTTTTCTCGACTGTAGACGAGCCTCGAAGGCTGCACTACAGTCGACTTCCCGCTTGAAAATGGGGCCGTCTCTCGACTGGTGAATACCTTCGCAGCCGCGCGGACCGCGCTGATGTCGAGTTTCAAAGAGGCACGAAACAATGCTTGACATATTTGCAGTTCAATGGCAGGCGGCTTCTGTCGCCGTTGCGCTGCTGTGTGCCTTTGCGGTCTCGCTCGCCCTCGTGCTGACGAAGGAACATCACGGGCACCTCACGCTGGACAGCACCATCGGCGTCCAGAAGTTCCACGCCGAGCCGACGCCCCGCGTCGGCGGCATCGGCATCTATCTCGGTGTCGTCCTCGCGTGGATGGTCGTGCGCGACAAGGGCGTGCGAGACATCCTCGGCGTGATCCTCGCGGCCGGTTTCGTGCCCCTGGTCTGCGGGCTGGCCGAAGACCTGACCAAGCGCGTGGGCGTCCTGCCGCGCCTGATCGCCACCATGCTGGGCGGCGTGGTCGCCTGGCTCATCACGGGTGTCGCGCTGAATCGGCTGGATGTCTATGGCCTGGACTGGATGATGACGATCACGCCCATCGCGGTGCTGTTCACTGCGTTCGCGGCAGGCGGCGTGGCGAACGCGATCAACATCATCGACGGCTTTCACGGGCTGGCCAGCGGCACCACGATCATCGCGCTGGCGGCGCTGGGCACGATTGCCGCGGCCGCCGGCGATCCGCAACTCGCGATCGCCTGCTTCATGGTTGCGGCGGCCGTCGGCGGCTTCTGGCTGGTGAACTACCCCTGGGGCAAGTTGTTCATGGGCGACGGCGGCGCCTACTTTTCCGGTTTCGCGCTGGCCTGGTTTGCAGTCTTGCTGCCCGTGCGCAACCCGCAGGTGTCAGTATGGGCCGGACTACTGGTATGTGCCTACCCCGTGATCGAAGTCCTCTACAGCGTTGGTCGCCGCTATGCCAAGCGCCAGTCGCCGGGCAGCCCCGACAACGGGCATCTGCACAGCCTCATCAAGGTAAAGGTGATCCGCCCGAAGCTCGAGCCGCTCGGCATCGACAAGAACATCCGCAATGCGGCCGTCGCGCCCATCGTGTGGGCATTCAATGGCCTTCTGGCCCTTGCCGCCGTAGCCTGGTTCGAGCAGACCGCCGTGCTGGTGGCTGCCATCGTGAGCTGTGCGTTGCTCTATCACTTCGGTTACCGGCACCTGGCGGCCAAACCGGTCGCAGCGCCGGCGACCCCCGTGGGCGAGTTCCCGGCGCGCCACCACGAGCGGCACCATGTGACGCGGCCGCACCGCCTCGCGCACGAGCGGCGTGTCCGGGTTGCGGCACGTCGTGGATAGGCGCCAGGCGCCCTCGCTGATCCGCCCCCAGGTCGAGCTCCACTCCCGATTCCCGCCAATCCACACCACTTGATTGTCGAGTTGCGCGATGGATTTCCGCCCAGAACTTGCGCCGGCCTTGTTCAAGCTTTGACAAACAAGAACACGGAGCAGCGACAAAAGAGATGACCAGCCGTCAAGCGAAGCTTCAAGAAGACACGTACTTTCGAGTGATGCGCCTTTTGCAGGACAACCCCGACATGACGCAGCGTGAGCTTGCCGAAAAGCTGGGCGTGAGCGTGGGGGCCCTGAATTACTGCTTGAAGGCCCTCATCGGGAAGGGCTGGGTGAAGATGCAGAACTTCGGCCAGAGCAAGAACAAGTTCGGATACGTCTACATGCTCACGCCGGGCGGCATCTCCCAGAAGGCCGCCATTACCAGCCAGTTTCTCAAGCGCAAGCTGGAGGAATACGACGCATTGAAGGCCGAGATCACGGCCTTGCAATCGGAATTGGGCAGGCCCAACTCGAGGTTCAACCGCTCATGATCCAAGTCACTCCCGTGATCCTGTGCGGCGGCTCCGGCACGCGCCTGTGGCCCTTGTCACGCGCCGGCTTTCCGAAGCAATTCCTCTGCCTGACCGGCAAGGACAGTCTCTTCCAGCAGGCGGCCAAGAGGCTGGTCGCGTTGGGCGCGGAGGGCATCTCGGTCGCGGCGCCGCTGATCGTGAGCAATGAGGAGCATCGCTTCTTGGCCACGGAGCAGCTGCGCGAAGACGGCATCGAATTGGGAGCAGCTTTGCTCGAACCCGTTGGCCGGAACACGGCCCCCGCGCTCACGCTTGCCGCGCTGCACGCACGCGAGGCAGGTAGCGATCCGGTGCTGGTCGTCACGCCCGCCGACCATGTGGTCCGCGACCAGGACGCCTTCACCGCAGCAATGCACCAGGCCGTCCACGAGGCAGCGCAAGGGTCGATCGTCATCCTTGGGATCACGCCTGACCGGCCTGAGACCGGCTACGGCTACATCAAGACAGCGGACAAGCTGTCGACAGAGGGGATGGCCGATGTCGGCCGCTTCGTCGAAAAGCCGGATGCGGCGACGGCCCGGCGCTATCTGGCGGAGGGCGACTATTTCTGGAACGCCGGGATGTTCGTGCTCAAGGCGTCCGTGTGGCTGGACGCACTGGCGGCCTTCCGTCCCGATATCCACGAAGCAGCGCAGGCGGCGTGGAGCAAGCGCGCGACAGACATGGCCTTCGTCCGACCCGGCGCCGCGGAATTCAAGGCCATCCCGGCCGAGTCGATCGATTATGCCGTGATGGAGCGCTGTCCACGCAGCGTCTTCCCGATCAAGATGATGCCGCTGGACGCCGGCTGGAGCGACGTGGGCGCGTGGGACGCCGTCTGGGACGTGCTGCCCAAGGACGACGCGGGCAACGCGCATTTCGGCGACGTGCTCGCCACCAACAGCCGCAACACGCTGGTGCACGCCACCAGCCGGCTGGTGACGCTGGTCGGCGTGAGGGACCTCGTCGTCGTGGAAACACCCGATGCCGTGCTGGTCGCTGATAAGGCGGTAAGCCAGGACGTCAAGCACATTGTCGCGGCACTGAACGAGCAGGGACGCGAAGAGCACAACCTGCACCGCAAGGTGCACCGGCCCTGGGGCTGGTACGACAGCATTGATGAGGGGGGGCGCTTCAAGGTCAAGCGCATTCAGGTGAAACCCAAAGCGAGCCTGAGCCTGCAAAAGCACCACCATCGTGCCGAGCATTGGGTTGTGGTAACAGGCACAGCTGAAATTACGAACGGCGAGAAGAAGATCCTCCTCACCGAGAATCAGTCCACGTACATCCCGCTGGGCGAGACGCACCGCCTTTCCAATCCCGGGCATATTCCGCTCGAGATCATCGAGGTGCAGTCTGGCAGTTACCTCGGCGAGGACGACATCGTGCGGTTCGACGACAAATACGGGCGCAACGATCCATGACTGCAAACGACAAGATCTACGTCGCCGGGCACCGGGGCATGGTGGGCTCCGCCATCGTTCGCGTTCTCGCGAAGCAGGGGCACGCGAACATTGTTACCCGCACACGCGCCGAACTGGATCTCGGTGACCAGGCGGCCGTACGAGCCTTCTTCGCCGACGAGAAGCCGGACCAGGTCTATCTGGCTGCCGCCAAAGTCGGCGGGATCCACGCCAACAACACCTATCCAGCCGAGTTCATCTACGAGAACCTGATGATCGAGGCGAATGTCATCGACGCGGCGTTTCGCAGCGGCGTCAAGAAGCTGCTGTTCCTGGGTTCCAGCTGCATTTACCCCAAGCTCGCGGCGCCCCAGCCGATCCGCGAAGACGCGTTGCTGACCGGTGTGCTGGAGCCGACCAATGAGCCGTATGCAATCGCCAAGATCGCCGGCATCAAGCTTTGCGAAAGCTACAACCGGCAGTATGGTGCGAGCCATGGTGTGGACTACCGCTCCGTAATGCCGACCAACCTTTACGGGCCCGGCGACAACTACCACTCGGAGAACTCGCACGTCGTTCCCGCGCTCATTCGGCGCTTCCATGAAGCGAAGGTGGCGAAGGCGCCATTCGTGATGATTTGGGGCACGGGTACGCCGCTACGCGAGTTCCTCCACGTGGACGACATGGCCGCAGCCAGCGTCCATGTCATGACGCTGCCCAAGGCAACGTATGACCAGCACACGCTGCCGATGCTCAGCCACATCAATGTCGGCTACGGCGAGGATTTGAGCATCGCCGAATTGGCCAGCACGATTGCCGAGACCGTGGGTTACTTTGGCGACATTCGCTTCGACACCAGCAAGCCGGACGGAACCATGCGCAAGCTGATGGACAGCAGCCGGCTGCGCAGTCTGGGCTGGCGCCCGAGTATCGACCTGAACACCGGCCTGGCACTGGCCTATCACGACTTCCTGGACAAACACGCATGACGCGCAAAGTAGCCCTCATCACCGGCATCACCGGTCAGGACGGCTCGTACCTGGCTGAATTCCTGCTCGAGAAAGGCTATGTCGTTCATGGTATCAAGCGACGGGCGAGTTCGTTCAACACGCAACGCATCGACGGTATTTACCAGGATCCGCACGTCGAGAACGCAAGGTTCAAACTGCATTACGGCGACCTAACCGACACGAGCAATCTGATCCGGATCATCCAGGAGACGCAACCGGACGAGATCTATAACCTGGGCGCCATGAGTCATGTAGCCGTGAGCTTTGAGAGCCCGGAGTACACGGCAGATGCTGATGCCGTAGGGACCTTGCGCCTGTTGGAGGCTATCCGTATCCTGGGGCTGGAGAAGAAGACCAGGTTTTATCAAGCATCCACCTCCGAGCTCTACGGCCTCGTGCAGGAAATCCCGCAGAAGGAGACGACGCCCTTCTACCCGCGCAGCCCGTATGCGGTGGCCAAGCTCTATGCCTACTGGATCACGGTGAACTACCGCGAAGCCTACGGCATGTACGCATGCAATGGCATCCTGTTCAATCACGAAAGTCCGCGCCGCGGCGAGACCTTCGTCACGCGCAAGATCACCCGTGCCATCGCCCGGATTGCCTTAGGCCTGCAGGACTGCCTATATCTGGGCAATTTGAGCGCGCTGCGCGACTGGGGGCATGCGAAGGACTATGTCGAAATGCAGTGGCTGATGCTGCAGCAGGACAAGCCCGAGGATTTCGTCATTGCCACTGGCGTGCAGTACAGCGTACGTCAGTTCGTTGAGGTTGCCAGCAACGAATTGGGCATTGGTATCTGCTTCAGCGGCGAAGGCGACAAGGAAATCGCTACGGTTACCAGCATCGCTGAGCCCAAGCGCGCTAAGTGCAAGGTCGGCGATGTCATTCTGAAGGTCGATCCGCGCTACTACCGGCCGACCGAGGTGGAGACGCTCCTGGGCGACCCCAGTAAGGCCAAGGCGAAGCTGGGCTGGACGCCGAAGATCACGCTTCGTGAGCTCGTGAGCGAGATGGTCGAGGCCGATTACCAGGCAGCCCAGCGCGACAGCTTGGTGGAGGCCGCGGGCTTCCAGACGTACGACTACAACGAGTAATCCGGCGGGACAGTGCCCACCATGCACCTAATCTCCACATCCAGCGGATGCAGCTATGAAGCGCGTCCGGATGAGTCACTGCTCGATGCCGCTCGCCGCCAAGGTGTCGTCCTCGCCTACAGTTGCCGCACCGGCCGCTGCAGCACATGCAAGGGCCGCGTGCTTTCGGGTGAGACAGTCGCCGCACATGACGAACTTGGCCTCAGCACGGCGGAGCGCGCCCAGGGCTTCATTCTCACCTGTGTCCGCCAAGCGCGCGGCCCCCTCGCGCTGGAGATCGACGATCTCGGGGACGTTGTCATCCCACAGGTCAAGACGCTTCCTTGCCGGATCCAGGCGCTGGAGCGCTTGTCCCGCAATGTGATGCGGGTAGTTTTGCGCTTGCCTCCCGGGTCCGCGCTGGACTTCCTTCCCGGCCAGTACATCGACGTGATCGGCCCCGATGGGCTGCGCCGAAGCTACTCCATTGCCAACGCGCCAAGCCTCGACAAGCAGATTGAACTGCATATTCGTGAAGTGCCGGCGGGCGCCATGAGCCGCTATTGGTTCCAGCATGCCCAGGTCAACGACCTCCTGCGCCTGCGCGGTCCCCTGGGCACATCCTTCCTGCGCGACCAAGCGGGCAGGGATCTCGTGCTGCTGGCGACCGGCACCGGCATCGCACCGGCCAAGGCCATGCTCGAGAGTCTGAGCGCCCTGTCCGATAACGCCCAGCCGCGCAGTATCACCGTTTATTGGGGCGGCCGCGATCGCGACAGTTTGTATTGGCGGCCGCCGGAGCTGGCGCGCCTGCGCTTCGTCCCGGTGCTATCCCGTGCGGATGACCGCTGGACAGGCGCCCGCGGCCATGTGCAGGATGTAATGCTGGGCGACAAGCCTGAACTGGCCCAGACGCTGGTCCATGCCTGCGGATCCGATGCCATGATCCACAGCGCGCAGGCCCAACTGCTCGCCGCCGGATTGCCAGCCCGCCAATTCCATTCCGACGCCTTCGTGTGTTCGGCCGAGACCTGATGCCCTTGAAATCCAGATCCGACAGGACTTCTTCATGAAAGCAGTCATTCTTGCAGGTGGACTCGGCACTCGCCTGAGCGAGGAAACCTCCACCCGGCCCAAGCCGATGGTTGAAATCGGTGGCAAGCCGATCCTCTGGCATATCCTGAAGATGTACTCGCATCACGGCGTGAACGACTTCGTGATCTGCTGCGGCTACAAGGGCTATGTGATCAAGGAGTATTTTGCCAACTACTTTCTCCACATGTCCGACGTGACGTTTGACATGCGCAGTAACCGGATGGAAGTGCATCACAAGCGGGCCGAGCCCTGGAACGTGACGCTGGTGGATACCGGTGACGACTCCATGACCGGTGGCCGCCTACGCCGCGTGGCTAACTACGTGCGCAACGACGAGGCCTTCTGCTTCACCTATGGCGATGGTGTCGCAGATATCGATATTTCCGCCAGCATCGATTTCCACAAGCAGCACGGCAAGGCCGCCACGCTGATGGCCACGTATCCGCCAGGCCGGTTCGGTGCGCTGGATATCTGGGACCGTCAAGTCAGGAGCTTCAAGGAGAAGCCCAAAGGCGATGGCGCCATGATCAATGGCGGTTTCTTCGTGCTGTCACCGCGGGTTCTGCACTATCTAGAGGGCGATGCCACGGTCTGGGAGCAGCAGCCGCTGCAGCGCCTTGCGGCCGAAGGTGAGTTGATGGCGTTTGAGCATGAAGGCTTCTGGCAACCCATGGACACTCTGCGCGATAAGATTCACCTGGAAGAACTGTGGGCTTCGGGCGAGGCGCCCTGGAAAAAGTGGGACTGAGCTCGCGCATGCAGCAAACGAATCCCCAGTTCTGGCAAGGTAAGCGCGTCCTGCTGACCGGCCACACCGGCTTCAAAGGCAGTTGGCTGAGCCTATGGCTGCAGTCCATGGGCGCGACGCTGCGCGGCGTTGCGTTGGCGCCGCCGACCGAGCCGGCGTTGTTCGAGGTCGCCCGCGTGGGCGAGGGCATGGAGCACCGCATCAGCGACATTTGCGATTTTGCAGCTGTGCAGGCGCAGATGAATGAATTCCAGCCCGAGATCGTGATCCACATGGCCGCGCAGTCGCTGGTGCGCCTGTCGTATCAGCAGCCGATCGAAACCTACGCCACCAACGTGATGGGCACAGTGCATGTGCTGGAGGCCGCGCGACACGCAGGCGCGGTGCGTGCCATCGTCAACATCACCACTGATAAGTGCTATGACAACCGCGAGTGGGTCTGGGGCTACCGCGAAGACGAGCCGATGGGTGGCCATGAGCCGTATTCCAACAGCAAGGGCTGTGCGGAGTTGGTCAGCAGCGCTTACCGAAAGTCCTTCTTAAAGGACGCCGGCATTGCCATGGCCACAGCCCGCGCCGGCAACGTGATCGGCGGTGGTGACTGGGCTGCAGACCGCCTGGTGCCCGACGTCCTACGCGCGCTGCAACAGCGTGCCTCGGTGTTGATCCGCAACCCGCAAGCGATCCGGCCGTGGCAGCATGTGTTGGAGCCGTTGTCCGGTTACCTCTTGCTGGCTGAGCGCCTTTACACGCAGGGCCAAGCCGACGCACAAGGCTGGAACTTCGGCCCGCGCGACGAGGACGCGCGGCCGGTGCAATGGATCGTCGAACACCTATGCAAGCAATGGGGCGTCGGCGCCTCCTGGACGCTGCAGCCCGGGGATCATCCGCACGAGGCCAAGTTCCTCAAGCTGGATATTTCCAAGGCGCGTCAGCGCCTGCAATGGGCGCCGCGCTGGTCTTTGGAGACCGCGCTTTCCCGCATCACCGAATGGCACCAAGCATGGCTGAACCAACAGGACATGCGTGCGTTCTGCCTGCATCAGATCTTCCAATACCAGTCCGACGTATGAGTTTAACCGCCGTCAATTTTCAGCCGCAGCTGGATAAGCTACGCAGCCAGATCAGCGAACTGGTTCGACAGTACGCCGAGATCGCCCACGCCCCTAAGCCTTTTGTTCCGGGCCAGAGTGCCGTGCCTGTGTCCGGCAAGGTGATCGGCGCCAAGGAATTGCAGCTGATGGTGGATGCCTCGCTGGACGGTTGGCTGACCACGGGCCGCTTCAACGGAATGTTTGAGCAGCGCCTTGCGCAGTTCCTGGGTGTGAAGTATCTGATCACAGTGAACTCAGGCTCGTCGGCCAACTTGGTGGCGTTCTCGGCGCTGACCAGCCCCAAGCTGGGCGATCGTGCGATCCAGGAGGGCGACGAGGTGATCGGCGTGGCGGCGGGCTTCCCAACAACCGTCAATCCGATCCTGCAGTTTGGCGCGGTGCCGGTGTTCGTTGACGTGAACTTGACCACGCACAACATCGATGCCAGCAAAATCGAGGCCGCCATCTCGCCCAAGACCAAGGCCATTATGTTGGCGCACAGTCTGGGCAACCCGTTCAATCTAGAGGTGGTAGCGGCGCTCTGCAAGAAGTACAACCTCTGGCTCGTGGAGGACTGCTGCGACGCGCTCGGCGCGACCTACAACGGCCGACTTGTCGGCACCTTTGGCGATATTGGGACGTTGAGCTTCTATCCCGCACACCACATCACCATGGGGGAGGGCGGGGCGGTTTTCACCAACAACGCCGAGCTCAAGCTGATTGCCGAATCTTTTCGTGATTGGGGCCGCGACTGTTACTGCCCGCCCGGCAAAGACAACACGTGCGACAAGCGATTCTGTCGGACGAACGAAGAGCTCGGGGGAGACCTGCCGGACGGCTACGACCACAAGTACACGTACAGCCACCTAGGCTACAACCTGAAAATCACAGACATGCAGGCGGCTTGTGCGCTGGCGCAGTTGGACCGCCTGGAAGAGTTCATCGCTAAGCGCCGCGCGAACTTCGCCTACCTGAGGGACCGACTGGTAAGCCTCGAGCAGTTCCTGCACCTGCCTGAGGCAACGCCAAATTCCGAGCCGTCGTGGTTCGGCTTCCCACTGATCGTCAAGGACAGTGCGTGCGTCAAACGTGCGGACCTGATCAACTTCCTGGAGGAGAACAAGATCGGCACGCGCCTGATGTTCGCTGGCAATCTTACGAAGCAACCCTACATGGCTGATCGCCACTTCCGGATCAGCGGGGACTTGACCAACACCGACATCGTAATGAACCAGACTTTCTGGCTCGGCACATTCCCGGCGCTGGGTCAGGAGCAGCTCGACTACGTCGCGGATAAGCTCGAAGAGTTCTTCGGCCTTAACTTCTGATCCGTGATTTCAGCTTCACCTATTCTCCGCCTGCCCGTCGAGGAGCTGGACCGCGTCGTTGACGCTGTCAGTCCACGCTGGGAGCGCCTGCGCGGGCGACGCCTACTACTGACCGGTGGCACGGGTTTCATTGGGAAATGGCTGTTGGCGACATTCCTACATGCCAACCGCCGGTTGAATCTGCAGGCCGGTGTGGTGGCGCTGAGCCGCCGGCCAGAATCCTTTCTCGCCGAGTTCCCGGAGTTACGCGACAGCGCCGAAATCCAATGGCTGATCGGCGATGTGCGCGACTTGGTGCCGCAGACTGCCGCCCATTGCGATTTCGCCATCCACGCCGCCACCGACGTGGCCGCTACGAGCACGCCGTCCGAGATCCTGGACACCTGCACCAGCGGTACCCGCCGTGTGCTCGACGCCATGAGTACGAGGGGCGTGCCGCGGCGCGTACTACTGCTGAGTTCTGGCGCGGTTTACGGCCGCACGCCACCCGAGCTGCCGGCCATTCCTGAGGACTGGACCGGCGCGCCCGATTCGCTGGCTCCAGGTTCCGCCTATGGCGAGGGCAAGCGCGTCACCGAGCTGCTCGGAGCGATGGCAGCAGCGGCATGGCCGAGCCTCGAGGTGGCAATTGCGCGCTGCTTCGCTTTCGTCGGACCGCACCTCAGGCTGGACAAGCATTTTGCCATCGGCAACTTCATCCGTGCCGCTCTGCGAGGCGAGGACATTCACATCCAGGGTGATGGCACACCAGTGCGCAGTTACCTGTATGCATCAGATCTCACGCACTGGCTGTGGACGCTGCTGTTCGATGCGCCAAGCGGTCGCGCCTACAACGTGGGTGGTGCCGAGAGTCTGTCTATCGGCGAGCTCGCTCACCGAGTTAACCGCGTTTTGGGAGGGGCGGGCAGCATCCGCATCGCCCGCAAGACCGCGCCCGGCGTACTGCCGCAAATATATGTTCCGTCGGTCAAGCGTATCTCGGCCGAGCTGGGCCTGACGCAGCGGATCGACTTGGACGATGCCATCCTTCGCACGGCCCGATGGGCCAGTCAACCCCTTCGAGACTGACATGGACAGCCTTCATATGGACAGCCGCGACCTCGCCCGTCGCACGCGCTTGCAGGCGCTGCACATGGTGTACCGTGCCAAGGCCTCGCACATCGGATCGGCTCTGTCGATCTGCGACATCGTCGCCGTGCTCTACGGCCGAGTGATGCGGTTAGATCCCGCCGACCCCGTCGCGCCTGCGCGCGACCGCTTCATCCTCAGCAAGGGCCACGCCTGCGTGGCCGTCTACGCGGCGCTGGCCGAGACCGGCTTCTTCCCGCGCAGGGACCTGCTGAACTATGGCCAGGACCACTCAATCCTGATGAACCACATCAGTGACAGGGTCGCCGGAGTGGAGTTCTCAACCGGCTCGCTGGGCCATGGCCTGCCTTTCGGCACCGGTAAGGCGCTGGCGGCGCGGCGCATGAACAAGTGCTGGCGCACCTTCGTGCTGCTCAGCGACGGCGAGCTCGGCGAGGGCTCCAATTGGGAGGCCATGATGTTCGCTGCCCATCACCAGCTGGACAACCTGGTGGCCATCGTCGACTACAACAAGTTGCAGAGCCTGGCCACAATCGACGAGACGCTGCGTGTCGAGCCGCTAGCCGATAAGGCGCGCGCGTTTGGCTGGATGGTGCGTGAGGTGGATGGCCACAACCACGCCGCACTAAGCGAGCTGCTCTCGCACGCGCCGTGGGATGTGGGCAAGCCCTCCTTCCTTATTGCCCACACCACCAAGGGAAAGGGCGTCAGCTTCATGGAAAACAGTGTGGCCTGGCACTACAAGTCGCCGTCCGCTGAACAACTGGCACAGGCCGTAGAGGAGTTGAGCCGTGCGTAATGCCTTCATTCAGGAACTGATAGTGCTGGCACGTCAGCATCCGCAAATCGCGCTAATCGTGGGCGATCTGGGCTATTCGGTGATCGAACCCTTCGCCGACGAGTTTCCCGATCGCTTCATCAACGCGGGCGTAGCCGAGCAGAACATGACCGGCCTAGCCGCCGGTATGGCGTCGGAGGGCTATCACGTCTTTACTTACTCGATCGCTAACTTTCCCACCTTCCGTTGCGCCGAGCAGATCCGCAACGACGTCGCCTACCACCGCCTGCCAGTAACGGTGGTGTCGGTGGGCGGCGGCTTGGCCTATGGCGCGCTGGGCTACTCGCACCACGCGGTGCAGGATTATGCGTTGATGCGCATCCTGCCTAACTTGCTGATCGCAGCGCCCGGCGATCCGATGGAAGTGCGTGCGTGCATGCGCTATCTGGTCGAGCATCCCGGCCCGTCTTATCTTCGGCTGGGCAAGGCGGGCGAGCCCAACTTGCATCCGCAAGTGCCGGACGTGGCGCCGGGCCGCTGGCTGCGCGTGAGCGACGGCGACGAGCGCCGTGCGCTGCTGAGCACCGGCGCCGGCCTCCAGATTGCGATTGACTGGCTGACAAAGGACGAGCACGCCGGCCGCGTCCTCTACTCGATGCCCCTCTGGTCGATGGCCGACAAGCCAGCACAGGTCGCGGCGCTGCGCAAGCGCACAGACGTGCTGACAATTGAGGACCACCTGCAGGACGGCGGCTTCGGCTCGTGGATGCTAGAAGCTCGCGCGATGGACCCGACCCTGGAATGCGTCGTACGGCCGATCGCGCTCAGTCCTGAGGTGTGCGGCACCGTCGCGTCCCAGGCCACGCTGAACCGCCTTGGCGGCCTGCATCCCAGAGCGGCTTCCGCCGCGCGCACACCGACATGAACTTCCTGGTCGCTATACAGCCCCCTCGCCAGCACGCGGACGCGGGCGCCGCCCGCGCGGCAGTCGTCGCCGGGCTGCGGCTGTTGTCGGTGGTGGCGGGGCTAGCCTATGTCAAGTACTACACCAATGCGCTGTCGGTTGAGCAGGTTGGCCACTTCTTCTACTTAGGCACGCTGAGCTATGTGCTGAACGCGCTGGTATTTGTGCCGGTCGACTCCTACATGCAAGCACGCATAGCCAGCCTGGAGGTGCTGCCCGCGCCGCCCCTGCGCCGCTTGGTGCTGGCCACGCTGGCGGCGGGCCTGGGTGCCAGCACGGCGATCAGCATCCCCTTCGTCGCGCTAGGGCTGCTCTCCGTGGGCGACGTGCCCCTACTCTATACCATGGCCGCGCTGCTGTACCTCTGCGCAAGCGTCCGCAACCTCCTCAACATTCGCGGGCAATCAACTTTCGCCGCTAGCATGGTCGTGATGGAGTCGGTAGCCCGGCTGGTGGCGTTCGTGATCGCGGCCTCGACGATCGGCGCCTCGGCACGCACGCTGCTAATGTCCTCGATTGCGGCGCTTGCCGCCGAGTTGGTGATTCTCGGATGGCGCGCGCGCTGCACCTTGCCGCTGTCGGCCGTCGACGAGCGCCTCGACACGCCCGGACACATCGTCCGCACCGCCGCCATGCTCGCGGGCGGCGCCGCCTCCAACACCGTGCAACTGCAGGCTTATCGTGTGATCTTCCCTGCGGCGGGCCATGCGCCGACCGCCGCAGCACTGGGCGTGACAGCTAACATCGGCGCCGCCACCATGGGCGCCTGCGCCCAGGTGTTCTCTCAGCTCTTCCTGCCGCGTCTGTACCAGTCGGGCGGCGCGTCGATTAGCGCATACGTCCGCTGGGGCACGGCGGTCGCAGTGGGCATGCTGATCGTCGGCCTGGCCCTTGCGGAGTTCTTGGTCCGTCACTTGACGCAGGCGGCTTACGTGCCATACGCCCCAGCCATCGGCATCGGCATCGTGCTGGAGGCCTGCAACATGTTGATCGGCGCCTACGGGGTGTTTCTCACGCTACGTGGTCGCACCGGAGCCCTCTTTCACGCGCAGTTGACCGGTGCCGTCCTGTCTCTCACCGGCTGCCTCTTGCTGCTCCTATACCTACCTCAGTCGCCCCTGATGCTGGGCATGGTCGTGGCCGGGGCGCAACTCCTCGTGACAGCCGCGCTCGGACTGTATGTCTATCGTCTGCTACAACAACAAGCATGAATTTCTGCGAGCAAATCACTTTCGTCATTTTCACCTGCAACGAGGAGCTCCGCGTCGAACGAGCTGTGCGTAACTTCGTGAATGCCGGAAGAGTCCTTGTGGTGGACAACTATAGCGCTGATCGCACACGGGAACTCGCAGAGCGCCACGGTGCCACGGTCCTCCTGCACAAGAACGCCGGATGGGTGGAGGACGAGCACACTGTCTCGGTGGTGAAGGCTGCCGTGCAGACACCGTGGATCTACTGGGCGTTCGCCGATGAGATGCTTGATTGCCGCACCCTAATCGCCCTGATCGATGCAGTTGAATCGCAAACCTGCTCGGTTGTCAGCATCGTCCGCAAGAACTATTACTACGGTGCGTTTTGCCACGATGCGGCGACTGGACCGACGAACCGGGCTTTCCGTAAGGAAGCCATCGATTTCACCGGCAATGAGATTCACCATTTCGGTAAGCCGACAGTGCCGGAGGCTCAGATACGGCACCTCAATCCGAGCGAGCATCTCATTCATCATTTTATTTCGAATACTGCCAAGACCTATCTACGCTCGATGGATGCCTACACCGACATTGAGGCGCAGAAGGCGGCGCCGATCTCGGCATTGAAGATGATGGTCCGGATCACGAGGATCTTCCTCAACAACTATTTACTACGCGGGGGCCACAAGGCGGGACTGCCTGGGTTGTACCTTGTCATACAGTCCATGTACTACGAAGCATTGGTGAACATGAAGCGCTACGAAGTAGCTCATCAGCTGGCCTTCGACACCATCGAAAGCGTCAACAATGCAATGCGAGACAGGATCTTGGCAGACCTGCACTGACGACATGCAACAGTTCAATCGATATTGGCGACTGCTGGTCACGCAACTGCTATGGAAGCCGTTCTTGGGTAAGCTCGGGCCACGTAGCGTGCTCTACAAGCCGATGTTAATAACGGGTGCTAAGCGAATCTTCATTGGGCAGCAGTGTCACATTCGGAATTTTGCCCGAATTGAAGTCATTCATCGCCCAGAGATGGGGTGGGACGCGACGCTGAAAATCGGTAATAGAGTCGGCATCGAACAGGGCGCGCACATCGTCTGCCAGAGCGATGTCACCATCGAGGATGATGTCGCCATTACCGCCTACTGCGCGATCGTAGACACCTATCATCCCCACGATCCGCCTGACAGGTCGCCCAAAATTGGCAACCGTTTACCGTCGGAGCGCACCTTCGTCCACATCGGCGCCGGCACTATCATCGGCATGAATACTGTCGTCCTGCCCAACGTACGCATCGGGAAGGGGTGTGTGATTGGCGCGGGTTCGGTCGTCAATCGCGATGTACCGGACTATTCCATTGCTGCAGGCGCACCAGCCCGTGTTTTATCGACATTCGACACGGCGGCCAGGAAATGGAATCGCGTCGCTGCCGCTACGGGCAATTCGACGGGCGCACAGGGATATCCGGGCGCCCCCTTCCGTCGATCAAATCAAATATCCGATGCTTGACATGCTATTCCCGCATTACACGTACCGCCGGATGATCTTGTCGATGCTGGGTAGGTTCGGTCGAAGTCCCGGCGCGGTCAATCAACGTCTGGTCGCGCAGAACTGGAAGACCTACCGCCAATTCCGTAGCCGACAATTCGTTTGCAATGTCTGCGGCTGCGAAGGCGTCCCTTTCTTCGACTTTCCGGATTTGAAACTCAGGCGCGAACATTGCATTGGCACACTGCGGGAAACGCTGCAATGCAAGACTTGCGGCGCCACCATGCGACACCGGACAGTGGCGGCCATGCTGCTGGGCGTTCTCTCACAGCGCATCGGACGCGTTCTTCGCTCCATCCGGGAGGTCGACGCCAACGCGCTCGAGGCGTTTCGAATACTGGATACAGATGCGTTCAGCCCCATCTCCAAGCGGCTGAGGCACTTGCGGGGCTATTACATCGGAAGCTTCCACCCCGACCTCCCGTTCGATACTGAGATCGAGCATAGCCATTTCAACGTCAACCTAGAGAAGATGGGGTTCGAATCCTCCAGCTTCGACATCGTCCTAACCTCAGACGTGATGGAACACGTGCGAGATATCGACGCTGCGCATCGTGAGATCAGTCGCATCTTGAAGGCGCAGGGACAGTACATTTTCACGGTCCCCTACGATGGCGCCCTAGCCGGTCACCGCGTCCTGGTGGACACCAGCGGCGACGAGGACATCTTCCTTGTACCCCCCCACTATCACGGCGACCCACTCACCGGCGGGATTCTGGCCTATCGGATATTCGGCCAACAGATCTTCAACGATTTGGCGACGCTCGGCTTGGCCACCGAACTCTCCAATATCAACGACAGTGACGCGCTGATCATCGATGGCGATGCCTTCATCGCCACCAGGGTCGCCTCGTCACCGCACTGACCGCGTCAACGCCTTGTTCACATTGAGCCGACCATGCACATCCTCATCACCGGCGGCGCCGGATTCATCGGCGCCAACCTCGTCACCCGCCTGCACGCGGAGGGTCATTCGGTACGCGTGCTCGACACGCTTTCACCACAAATTCACGGCGCCGATCCGGCCGGTTCGCCACTGCGCCGCCAGATCGAGGGCAGGTGCGAGTTTATACAGGGCGACGTCTGCAATAGGGGCACCGTCGATGCCGCGCTAGCCGGCTGTGACACGGTCGTGCACTTGGCCGCCGAGACCGGCACCGGCCAGTCTATGTACGAGGTCACTCGCTACTGTCAGAACAACGTCCAGGGCACCGCCGTGTTGCTGGAGGCGCTGGCTGCGCGAAAGGATCAGTTCCACAAGGTGGTGGTGTCGTCGTCGCGCGCCGTCTACGGTGAGGGTCGCTACCGGCTCGGCGACCGGTACGTCTACCCGCAGAAGCGCCGCGACGAGGACTTGGCTGCCGGGCGTTTCGACCCGATCTGCCCGCGCACCGGCGCGGTGATGCAGCTCGTTGCTACCGACGAGGACTCTTGCATCCAGCCTAATTCGATCTATGGGGTCACCAAGTACGCGCAGGAGCAGATGACGCTTCTGAACTGCCGCGCTCTCGGTATCCCCGCCGTGGCGCTGAGATTTCAAAACGTCTATGGGCCGGGTCAGTCGCTGTCAAACCCCTATACCGGCATACTTTCAATCTTCTCGACTCGAATCCTGCACGGCCAGGGCATCGATATCTACGAGGACGGCCGCGAGAGCCGCGACTTCGTCTTCATCGACGACGTGGTTGACTCTATCGTGCGCTCGGTACTGCGCGACGAGGTCCGCGACGAGGTCCTCGGCATCGGCTCCGGCATGCCGACGCCGGTACTGACAGTGGCGGAGGAACTGTGCCGTCAGTACGGGCGCGTAGTTCCGCTGCGCGTAACCGGCGCTTACCGCGTGGGCGATATCCGCCACAACTATGCCGCGACCGAGAAGGCACGCGAGCTGCTCGGCTTTGAGGCGCGCGTCGACTTCGCCGCCGGCATCCGCCGCTTCGCGCAGTGGGTGCTGACGCAGTCGCTCGCCCAGGATTCCTACGCCGCGAGCCTGGAGGAGCTGAAGCGCCGGGGCCTCTACAAATGAAGACGCTCGGCCTCGTCACCGTGCTATTCAACAGTCCCGACGTACTTCCCGAGTTCTTCGAGAGCCTCGCGGCCCAGATGGACGCCGACTGGCACTTGGAAGTCATCGACAACAGCACCGACGCCCGTTCCATTACCGCTGCGCGCAAGTGTGTCGCGCGGCTCGGCCTGACGCGTGTGCATTTCATTTGCAACAGAGACAACGTCGGCGTGGCGAAGGGCAATAACCAGGGTATCACCAACTGCCTAGCGCTCGGTTGTGAGTACGTCGTGCTGCTGAATAACGATATCGTGTTCGGGCCCACTCTGCTAAGCCAAGTGCGCGCGGCGTTGGACGCCGGCGAGGATCTTGTGGCACCACGCATCCTTTACCACGACAACGGATCGCTCTGGTACGCCGGCGGCCGCATCCGACCGATTGCCGCCACTGCCGAACATTACTGCGATCGTGAGCCAGTCACCGGCTTCGCGCGGCAGGACCGCCATACTGGCTATGCGCCGACCTGCTTCATGGGCGTCCGCGCTTCGGTGTTCGAGCGCGTGGGGCTGATGGACGAGCGATACTTCGTCTACTACGACGATACCGATTTTGTCCACCGCTGCCTAAAACTGGGTTATCGACTGCTCTACCAAGGCAGCGCAGAGCTCAAGCACAAGGTCAGCTCGTCAACCGGGGGACGCAGTTCGGACTTCTCTGTCTATTACTACAACAGAAACCGCCTGTTTTTCATTCGTAAGAACTACGCCGGACTCGAGCGTGTGGTGGGCCTCGGCTGGTACTTCCTGACGCGGTGCTGCAAGTACGCCATCTACGACGCCAAGCAGAAGGTCGTGCTCGCGCGCGCGATGCGCGACGGCCGCCGGATGGGATGAGCGATGCTGCTTGCGTTTGTCCTTCTGATCCTTGTGCTTCTGCATATCCAGTTCTTCGTTCGACATATCCTGTTCGGAACCGATGAGGTGACCTACTTCATCTTCACAATACGCTACATGTTCGACCACAACGTCGCAGTGGCGAGCCTGCAGTTCGCGGTCGCCTGCACGGGCGCGTTCGCGCTGGGCTATTTGGTCGCGCATCGGATGGGCCGCGTCGGATTACGGGGTTGGACGCCGCCGACGGCGGGTACAGGCTACGCTCTGCCGTTGTGGCCGCTGGTGACTGCCGGCCTGCTGCAGGTGGTCGCGGCCTTCAGCATCGTGATCCAGTCCGGCTTCACCTACCAGCTGATCGCCGAGCAGCTGGAACAGGCGAGCTTCATCTTCGAGCTGCGAGTCGTGTACCTGCTCCTGCTGTCCCACCTGCTGCTTAATGTGCGGCTGCGCGCGCTCCTGACGTCACGCCGCTACAGAGCCGCGCGCGCCATCACCTACCTCTACATTGTCACCGCGCTGCTGATGCAGGCCCGGTCGCGCGTGTTCGAGGTGGCGGCCGTGCTTGCGTTCGCCCAGCTCATGTGGGAAGGAGACCAGCTTAGGTTGAAATACTTTTCGTTGTTGGGCGTGGCGCTTATCGCGCCCAACATTATCGTCTTAGGACGCCTGGGCTGGCCACAGGATTTCGCCACGCTTGTTGACGGCATCTTCTCGTTCGAGTACACGGTGCTGTTCAACAATCTACTTTCGGCCGCGATTGAAGCCGGCCCTAACGTGCATGGCGCCTACACCTTTACCTCCTCGCTGGGTTTGCTGCTGCCCTCGCCGATCCGCTCGTTGTTCGGCATAGAGATAGTGAAGTCCGACTACTACTCCGATCTCGCCGAGGCGGCCGACATTCGCAATGGTGGCTTCGCACTGCTGGCCGAGCTGTTTACCAACTTCGGCTGGGGCGCGATCTGGGTGCTGTGCGCGCTAGGCGCGCTGGTCGGCTTCCTGAACGCGAGGGCCCTGCGCGTGGGCCACGCCGTCATGCTAACCAGCGTCGCGCCACTGCTCTACACTGCCTTTATCCTCGCCTTCCGCAACGACCTCGGGGTGTTCATCAAGTACGCCATCCAGCTCCTCATCATCGCGATGACCATGCATCTCATGGTCAATCTAGTGACCGTCGTGCGACAGCGCCGCGATACATGATGCTCGTCTTCGATAATATTGTGTACAGCCTTCAGAGAACGGGCGGTATCAGCCGTTTTTGGTCCAAGATCACCGAACCTTATCTTGACAGCGCGCAATTCATTGAGCGCGAGGACGCGATCGGAAACCTATACCGTTGTGCGCAGCGCTTGGCGCACCCCCTGCCGGACCACCGCCTGTTTAAGAGGTTGTCGCGCTACATGAACTTCCGCCTGCGCTTTGGCGGGGAGCGGCACATTTTCCACTCGAGCTACTACCGCAGCAACCGGGCCGCTGGTGCAATCAACGTCACGACCATCCACGACCTGATCTACGAACGCTTTAACAGCGGGTTGGCCAGTCGGTTGCATATTGCGCAGAAGCGGCAGTCGCTGGCGGCGGCCGACGCCATCGTGTGCGTGTCGGAGCACACCCGCAAGGATCTGCTCGAGTACTACCCGCTGACGCACGAAAAGCTTGTACTGGTCATTCCCAACGGTGTCGATCCGGCCTCGGCTGTGGCGCCGCGCGCGTCAGTCCGCGCGGAAGTGCAGGCGGCGTCGGATGAGGGCGCCTTCTTCCTGTACGTCGGCCATCGCGGCAGCTGCAAGGGTTTCGACCGGGTATATCAGGCGCTCAAGCTTTGCGGCCCGCGCTGGCGCTGCATCGTCGTTGGCGACGCGCTGCAGGATAAGGAGCGGGCCGAAATCGCTGCGGCCGACCTGACCGGCCGCGTGGTGCCGATGGGCCGCATCTCGGACACCGAGCTGGCGTTTCTATACGGCCGGGCCGGCTTCTTCTTCTTTCCCTCGCTGTACGAGGGCTTCGGCATTCCACCGCTGGAGGCCATGCAGCACGGATGCCCGGTGCTTGCGTCCAATCGCTCGGCAGTACCCGAGGTGGTCGGCGACGCCGGCGTGCTGTTCGACCCGGACGACGGCACGAGCCTAGAACGCGGCCTAGCGAGCATTCTGGCACCCGCTACCCGCGAGCGCCTAGTCGCGCAGGGCCGGCAGCGCGCCACGTCGTTTAGCTGGTGCTCTATCGCCGATCAGTACCGGAACCTGTACGCGAGGCTGCTCGATGGCCGCTAATTCGATGCCGCTATATACGGTGCTGATCCTGACTAAGGACGAGGAGGTCAACATCGCCGATTGCCTCGCGTCGGTCCCACCGGGCGTGGGGGCTCATGTGCTGGATTCGATGAGCAGCGATCGCACAGCCGAAATCGCGCGCGAGCGCGGCGCACAGGTTCACTTCCGGCCGTTTGACAGCTACGCGTCGCAGCGCAACTATGGCCTCCATGCGCTGCGATACACGACCCGCTGGGCGCTGATGCTGGACGCTGACGAGCGGATGACGCCGGCGCTGCATGAGGAGATCCAGCGGCGGCTCGCGACGGCCTCGCCACAGGACACTCTGTTCCGCATGCGACGCCAGGACATGTTCATGGGGCGCTGGCTGCGCCGCAGCTCCGGCTATCCCACTTGGTTTGGGCGCTTGGCCCGGGTTGACGCGGTCCGCGTCGAGCGCGAGATTAACGAAGAGTTCGTGACTGACGGCCGGGTCGGCTATCTCGATGCGCACCTGATCCACTACCCCTTCAACAAAGGCGTGGCCTACTGGATCGAGCGCCACAATCGCTACTCCACGATGGAGGCTGCGACTCTTCAACAGGAGTCGCGCGGCGCGGTCCTCTGGCGCGAGCTGTTCCGCGGCGACCCCGCTGTCCGCCGCAAATGGATTAAGCAGATTGCCTACCGGCTACCCGGCCGGCCTGCGCTGATCTTTCTCTATCTGTTCTTGGCGCGCGGCGGCTTCCGCGATGGCAGCGCTGGTCTGACCTATTGCACCCTACGCTTCATATACGAATGCATGATCAACGCCAAAATGCAGGAAGCACGAAGCATGACACGATGATCTCGACCGCCACCCAACGTCCCCGCGCACTCATTAGCATCGTGACATGCGTCTACAACAACGCCGCAGAAATTCGTGGTGCCGTGGAATCTGTGCTGAACCAGCGCGGCGTAGACATCGAGTACATCGTCGTCGACGGCGCCAGTACCGATGGAACGCTGGAGATTCTGCAAGGCTACGGGTCACGCATTCACAAGCTGGTATCTGCGCCCGACCGCGGTATATACGACGGCCTCAACTGCGGCGTCGGCCTCGCCTCCGGTGACTATGTTGGTTTTCTGCACTCGGACGACCTTTTCACTGACGAGCGCTCGCTGCACCGGCTGTTTGCGCCGCTCGATAATCTGGCGACGGAAGCTTGGCCCGCCGCGATTTACGGCGATCTCGTCTACGTCGACAAGCAGCGGCCCGACCGGGTGATCCGTTATTGGCGGTCTGGCCCATTCAATCCGCGCAAACTGCGCGATGGCTGGATGCCGCCGCACCCTAGCCTCTACGTGCGACGTGACGTAATGCTGACCACGGGGCCATTCGACATCCAGCTGCGAATCGCCGCGGACTACAGGTTTATGTTGCAATTGTTCAGTCAGCCGCTGCGCTTCGAATATGTACCTGGCGTCGTCGTTAGGATGCGCACCGGCGGTGCGAGCAATCGGTCGCTGAAAGCGCTGCTGCGCAAGTCGCGCGAGGACTGCGATGCGCTGCGTGCCGCCGGCATCGCGCCGCTCCGCGCGTTGCTCCTTAAGAACCTGTCTAAGCTACCGCAATTCTTCTGGCATAAAATACAAGCCAAATTGTGCGACATGCAGGGTTCTCGAAGCTTGGAGTGATGTGACCACGGTGCGAAAGAGTTCGGAGCGGCAATGCCTCAATGCTTTTGATGATCCAGACTGTTTTTACACTCATTTTTGGCTGCGACCGATTGCAGCTCCTGCGCAGACCATGGGTGCATCACTCAGGCCTATCGTGGGCGGTAAAGCCATTGTCAAAAGTCCCAAGCTAATCAGAGTCTCACTTTGCAAACCGTACCCGGCTTCATTGAGTTTGCTTTTAGCCGGCGCTGTCATGTATAAATACGATTTTTTTTAGGCTCGCTGAATGACACGGAAAGGCATCATTCTGGCCGGCGGTTCCGGCACCCGGCTCTACCCCGTCACCCAAGCGGTAAGCAAGCAGCTAATGCCGGTGTACGACAAGCCAATGGTTTATTACCCCCTGAGTACGCTCATGCTTAGTGGCATAAGAGACATACTGCTCATCAGTACTCCACAAGACACTCCTCGTTTTGCTGAGTTACTGGGCGACGGAGCGCATTGGGGAATGAATATTCAGTACGCAGTGCAGCCCACGCCGGACGGGCTGGCTCAAGCTTTCATTATTGGTGCCGACTTCCTGGATCGCAGCGCCAGCGCTTTGGTGCTGGGTGATAACATTTTCTATGGACACGATCTGGTCAAGCAACTGCAGAGTGCAAATGCGCGTGTTGCCGGTGCCAGCGTCTTTGCGTACCATGTGCACGACCCTGAGAGATACGGTGTGGTCGAGTTTGATGGCAAAAAGAATGCCATCACGATTGAGGAAAAGCCTGCTGAGCCAAGAAGCAACTACGCAGTTACCGGCCTCTATTTCTACGATGAGCAGGTCTGCGACATCGCAGCCGATATCAAGCCATCGCCCCGAGGCGAGCTGGAAATCACCGACATTAACAAACGGTATCTGGAACAGGGGCAACTCAATGTCGAAATTATGGGCCGAGGTTATGCATGGCTGGACACTGGGACCCACGATAGCTTGCTTGAGGCCGCTAGTTTCATCGCCACCCTGCAAAAACGGCAGGGGCTACAGGTTGCCTGTCCAGAGGAGATTGCGTTTCGGCAGGGGTGGATTTCGGCCGAGCAATTGCAGGTGCTTGCCGATCCTCTCAGGAAGAATGGCTACGGCCTGTACCTGCTTGGATTACTGAGGTGAGCCGTATTACGCGCGCTTGTTGCGAACACTGAAGGGGAAGCTTTGATTCTTGGTGCCGGAAGGTGTTGGCGCCGACCGAAATTTGACCCACTTTTGAGGGTTATGCCGATGCAAATTTGACCCGGGTGTTCGACCTACCCTGCTTACTTTTTGGGCAGCAGCGGAATTCAGGAGTGATCACCATGGCCATGATTGGCAAGGTTCGGCGGATGTGGTTTCGCCAGAAGAAGTCGGTACGGGAGATTTCGCGGGCGACCAGCCTGTCGCGCAACACGGTGCGCAAGTACCTGCGCGTCGAGCGGGTCGAGGGCACATATTCCCCCAAACCATTAACTTGACGTAGGCTGCGCCAAGCGGCCGGTTGGTCATTGCGATCGCGCCTCGTCCTCGTAGCTGTATTGGCGGTATCTGTACCCACCGTACCTGTATCCATAAGTGCCATAGTGACGGCGTGCCAGGTCCATCCCGTTGAATAGCACGCCATTCACGTTCTTGCCGACCTGGGCCAGCCGCTTCGTGCTTTCGACCAGCTCACCCATCTGGGTCTGCTCGGCGCGCGCCACCAGCAAGACGGTCCCTGCATGGCCGGCGACGCTGACGGTGTCGGCGGCCACCAGGACCGGCGGCGTGTCGATGATCACGTAGTCGTAGCCGGCGCGAAGCTGTTCCAGCAACTTCATGAAGACAGCGCTGGCCATCAGCTCGGCCGGGTTGGGCGGCAGCAGGCCGGTGGTCAGCAGATCCAGATCGGGAAGCACGTTCTTGTGGATGGCTTGCGCGGCCTCCATCGAACCCGCGATCACCTCGGACAGCCCCCGCGACCGCTCGACGTCGAAATATTGATTCAGGTGCCCCTTGCGCATGTCGGCATCGATCAGCAGGACGCGCTTCCCGCCGCCGGCCAGCAGGGCGGCGAAGTTGGCGGACACGAAGCTCTTGCCGACGCCGGGCGTGCCGCCCGTGATCAGGACGACGTTGTTCGCTGCCTCCAGCATCGCGAACTGCAAAGCTGTCCTCAGACTGCGCAGGCTCTCGACGGCGGCGTCGTGCGGTTCCCGCACCGCCAGCACGTGCATGCCCGGCTGCTTTGACGCACGCAGGCGTGCCAGTTGCGCCTGGGCGGTGCTCAGCGGAATGGTGCTGAACACGCTCAACCCGGTGTGCACTTCCACCTCGTGGGGACTGCGGATGCCTTGTCGCAGCGCGTTGCGGCCCAACGCCGCGGCGATGCCGGCCAGCAGGCCGAGCGCCGCGGCAATCGCGAGGACGAGCGAGCGCTTGGGCTTCACCGGCAGCTCGGGCGCGACGGCTTCGTCGATCAGCCGCACGTTGCCCACCTTGCCTTCGCGAATCAATTGCAGCTGCAGCGCATTGTTGCGCAGGCTCTGGTAGGCCTCGTTGTTGACCTTCACGTCGCGTTCCAGGCGCAGGGCATCCTGTTGCACCGTCGGCAGCCCGCGCACCCGCGCATTCAGGCTGGCGATCTCGGCATTCCATGCCACGATCTGCTGATCGAGCGTCTTCACGGTGGGGTGCTCGGCGGTGAAGCGCGACACCAGTTCCCTACGCTTCTGCTGTGCCTCCAGCAGCTTCGTCTGCAGGTCCACCGTCCGCGTCAGAATCAGCTTGGCCTCTTCGTCCAGCGCCACCGTCCCCTGCTTGTTGCGGTACCGGTTGTACGACTCTTCCGCCTGGTCCAGCTGCTTCTTGAACTGGGGCAGCTGCAGGTCCAGGAAGGCCAGCATCTTCTGTGCCTCGGCCGCCTTGCGCTCCACGTTCTGCCGCACATACTGGCGACCGAGTTCGTTCAGAACCAAAGTCAGCTTCTGCGGATCGGAGCCCTGCAGCGTCGCGTCGATCACGCCCGACTGCCGGCCCTTCTCGGCCAGCTTCAGGTTGGTCTGCAGCTCGCCGATGGTCGCCAGCCGCGAGCGCCGTACCAGTTCGAACTCGGCGCCGGGCTTTCCTTCCAGTGCCGTGACGAGCAGCGACACGGTGCCGGCAGGCGTGCCCTGCACCATCGGCGCGCCGAGCGTTCCGGCCAGTTCGCGCGGCAGGTCAGGGTGCGACAGGCTGTAGCCACCGCCGCTGCGGGCCGTCAACCGGAACCGGCTTCCTTCCAGCGCCTGGGGCACGTTGAAGGCCGTGACGGTGATCTTCTCGGTTCCGCTGACGGCACCGCCGACGCCGAACAGGCCCGGGTCGGACAGTCCCTTGGCGTTGCGGGCCATCCAGTCGCCGACCACGGGCAGATAGCGCGGCCTGGCCTCGATGTGGAGCAGGGTGTTGTCGACGGCTTGGCCGACGATGGTGCGCGAGCGGATGATCTCAATTTCGGCCGTCGCGGGCGTTTTCACTTCGAACAGGCTGGCGGCTTCGCCGAGAAAGCTCTTGGCCGACCCGGCCGAGTCTTCCACCTGGATCAGCAGGTTGCCTTCGTAGATCGGCTTCGTCAGGAAGGCATAGCCGCCGCCGACCGCGATCGCCAGCGCCGTGATGGCGCCGATCAGCCAGCGGCTGTCGACGACGATGTCCCAGTATTCGACGAGATTGATCTCGTCGTCGTCCTCGATGGGGGCGGGGAGAGGTAGGGCCGGCTGGTTCAGTGGCGTGTGCATCGGCGTGCGTGCGTTCATGACGGTCAGATCTTGTTGATGCGCTGGAGCCATGCACGGACTCCCTGTTCGATGAATTCGAGGGCCTCGCGAAAGGCGGCCTCCGGCTGGCGGTACGGATCGGGAATGTCGCGCTTGTCGAACTCGCCCAGCCGGAACACCTTGCCGCAGGCGAAGGGATACAGCTGTTCCACGCGCATGCGCTGCTCCGGGGACATCACCAGCACCAGCTCGGACTGCCGGCACATGTCGCCGGTGATCTGCACGGCCCGGTGCGGGGCGATGTCGATGTCGCGCGCCCGCATCAGGCGCACGGCGGTTTCGTCGGCCGGCATGCCGACCATGGCGCCGAGACCCGCCGAACGCACGCGGGCATCGGGCAGCGCGGCGGCCAGCAGGCCTTCGGCCATCGGGCTGCGGCAGATGTTGCCTTCGCAGACGACCAGGATGCTCTTCATGGATTGGTGATGCTGCGGCCGGTGCTGAGCACCTGGGCGGACGGCAGCACCAGCGAGATGATGCGGTTCCAGTTCACCAGCGGCACCGGGTCGATGTAGACCACGTCGCGCGGCCTCAAGGCAAATGTGTCGGCCAGCGCCAGCGCGCTCGGCGTGCTGGCGTTCAGGTGAAAGACTGCGGGGCTGCCTTGCGCGGTGTTGCGGATCACGTAGACCTGTCCGGTGTTGGCTGTGGCCAGGTTGGGGCCCCCCGCTTCGCCCAAGGCCTGGTTCAGGCTCAGGCGGCCATTGTGCATGGGCAGTGCGGACGGCTTGGCGATCTCGCCCATCACGTAGACCTTGTTTTCGTCGCGATGGCGCACGGTGACCAGGTCGCCCGTCTGCAGCAGGATGCGGTTGGGATTGACGCCGTGCTCCTGCAGTTGCATCAGGTTGATCGTGGTGGTCTGGTTGTTGCGGGTCAGCGTGACGAACGATCGGTCGCCGGCGGGCGTGATGCCGCCGGCGCGGTTGATCGCCTCCGGCAGCGTCATCGGCACGTCGGTGAAGATCTGGGTGCCCGGCGTGCGCACTTCGCCTTCCACATAGGCGCGGCGGCTGCGGAAGGATTGGATGCGCACCGTGATCTGCGGGTCCTTGATGTAGCGGGCCAGGCGGCGCGTGACCAGTTCGGCGGCCTCGATTTCGGTGAGGCCCTCCACCTTGACCCGTCCCACGTACGGAAAGGTCACCTGGCCATCCGCGCCGACGATGAGACCCGGCGCCGCCGTGATGCCGGTGGGATCGACCTGCTGGCTGATCACGGCGCCGGCGTTGGGCAGCAGCTCGGGGTGGTCGTAGACGGTGATGCCGATCACGTCGCTGGGGCCGATGGTGTAGGGCCTGGGCTGCGCGAATAGCGCCTGCACTTCCGGCGGGATGCCCCGCGGCTGGCCCTGGATCTGCGCCTGCACCAGGGCCGGGGTGATCGGGGTGATGACGCCCTGCGGCGGGTTGTTGGCGTCGGCCGGCACGTACTGGCCCAGCGTGACGCTGGTGCGCTGCTTGGGGTCCGCATAGTCGAAGCCGGGCGCGGTGACCACGGCGCAGCCCTGGACGAGGGTTGCCGCCAACAGCGGGCCGGCCAGGCGGGCAAGGGCGGATGGGGGGGAAGTGCGCATGAACTCTCTTGGTTTCGTACGTTCTGTCACGGACACAGGACTCTAGCTCGGGTGCTCGTCTGTATCCAGAGTGGATGCCCGCTCACTGGCCCGGCCGTGCAAATCTGTGCGCGGGCCGGAAGGGGGTGTTGTCACCGGGCCGCATCGCGGATGCGCCGGATGTTGTCTTCGAAGTAGACCAGGCCCGAGCGGTCGGCGTTGAAGGTGCCGTCCAGCGGGGGGGTGGGCGGCAGCAGCCCGAAGCCCGGCCGGACGGCGTTGTTGTTGTTGGGGTCGCGCACCAGGGTTTCCTTGACGAAGCTGAACCGGGGCGTGCCGCCCACCTGCAGGTGCCGCCCCACCATGGCATCCCGGCGCGGCCCGATCGGCAGCGACAGCTCCAGGCCGGCGAACTGGCGGGTGGGTGCCCCCTCGAAGCTGCTGCGCTTGTAGTACACGCGCACCGCCACGTCGCTGAACCACTGCCGCAGGCCGATCTGGATGCCGCGGTCGTTATGGAGGAACTGGCCGGCCGTGGCTTCCAGCCAGGTGCGGGTCGGCGTCACGGCGTAGCGGTAGCTGGCCAGCAGCGGCCTGGCGGTGCGCGGCGCCACGTTCAGCGGGTCAGAGCCGAAGCGGTCGTTGCGGAACCACCCGGCCTCGGCGCCGACGCGGTGCCGGCCTTCGCCCGGCTCCCAGCGCAGGGCGCCATGAACCCCGTCGAACCTGCCGTCGAAGCGCCCCGCGCTGCCTTGCGCCGTGACGGCGGCCAGTCCCCAGCGCCGCGCCTTGACGTCGTCGCCGGGGGCGAGCCAGCGCTCGACGGGCAGGCGCACCGTCTGCGTGACGGCCAGGCGCTCCGTCTCGGAGCGGACCCGCCAGGGCGCGAAAGCCTCGCTGCCTTCGTAGTCGCTGCTGTGCGCCAGGGGCACGTTGCGGCGCCACTCGACACTGGCGCCGGCCCACAGCGGCAGTTGCAGGCCGATGTTGACGCCCGCCGAATAGTCCAGGGCGCCGAGTTCGGTGCCGATGCTGGTGCGCAGCACCGGGCCGACGGACACGCGCAGCCGCTGCCAACCGGGTTGCCGGTCGCGCACGACCCAGGCGGCACCGTCGTGCAGCGGTTCGAGGGCGCCTGTGCCCGGCGTGGACAGCTGGCCGGCGGCGCAAGCGGCGCTTTCGCCGGCGATCCAGTCGCTCAGGCAGTCGGCCTGGCCGGTCACGGCCACCAGCGGCGTCTGGCGCTGGGTGAGGATCAGGCGGTAGCCGGTCTTGCTGTCGGCCAAGGTGCGGGCCACGGCGCCAAGCGCGACCCCAAGGGCATCCACGGAGTTCCAGTGGTACGCGCCGTTGTTCGCTCGCACAGCCACGGACCCATCCGGCATGCGGCCGACGGAGATGTCTTCCAGGCCCTTGGCCTGCAGCGCGGCGGCCAGGCGCTCCAGGTCGGCGTCGGCCAGTGCCTTGAGCGGGACCGGCGCCGGCTGCGCGGGCGCCGGTGCGCCGCGCTCGCCAGGGGCGGCCGCAGCCGCGGGCGGCAGGGTGCGCGCCTCGTACGCAGGCAGGGGACGCTGCGCGCCCGAGAGCGCCGGCGGCAGCGCCTTGGGTCCGCTGCCCGGAAGGGCCGGCACCTTGTACAAGGGAATCGACAGGCCGGCCGTGAGCCAGGCGCGGCGCGTCAGGTTGTTGTCGTTGAGCCGGTGGTTGCTGCCGATGTGCGCCGTCCAGCCTTCGGGCAGCCACGCGGCGGGCGCGAACAGCCGCACGCCGGCCCAGGCGTTGCCGTCGGCGTATTCGATCTGGCCGCGCACCCAGGGCAGCGGCTGCCAGGCGGCGGCGGCGAACGGACCGTGCAGCGGGGACATGGCCCCCGAGATGGCGGCGCTGCGGCGTGCCAGACCGGCGCTGGCCTCGAACGGGCCTTCGTTGAGGGTGAGCACTCCGTAGTAGGTGCGGAAGTGGGTGGCGGCGCCGCCGACGTCGGTCGCGCCCGCGGCGACGCGGAAGCGGTTGGCGGAGTCCAGGCCGATGGCCACCTTGCCCGATGCCGAGAGGTCGCGGATGTTGCCGCAGCCCTCTGTAAAGCAGTTACGGTTCATGCTGCTGGTCGCCAGTCGGCCCACCAACTCCAGGTTCGGCAGCAGGCCGAAGCCGAGCACGAAGTTGTGGCCGCTCGGATCGCGCACCAGGCCGGGCAGTTGCCGGTCGTATGTTGTTTCGAACCGACCCCAGTCGATCAAATGCGCGTTGGGGGTGATCCCGAGGCCGGTGTAGCCAGCCTGCGTCAGTGTCGTCACCTGTGCCCTGGCAGACGGGAACGAAAGTGCGACAACTGCGGCAAGGGTGGTGAACTTCGGAATTGGCATAGCGCTTGAACGAAGGCTGCCCACTTGCGCGTGGCGGGCGCCACTCATAAGCTCTCGGCACAATACTGCTCAGCAATTCTACGAGACGTGTGCCCAAATCGCGTCGCTTTTATTTACACTTTGTACTCCTTGTTGTAACCTGCCCGTCCGCGTACCTGCCCATCCTCGACCCACCTTGTCTGAAAGGCCCCGATGAACAAGACAGCCAAATTCCTTCTCAGCTTTTTTGCGGCTGCCGCCCTTGCAGGATGCGGCGGTGGCGGCGGCGAACCGGCACCGGTGCTGGCGGTCGTGACCGATACCTCGCTGGCGGCCGCGCCGGCCACGACGGCCGCCGTGGCGAACGTGCCGTTCGCGTTCCCGACGGGGGTGACCCAGTTCGGCACCACGGCCGCTACCAGCGTGACCTTTACCAGCACGGCCTCGACGCCCGCCTTCTCGATCGCCTCCGGCGGCAACACCGCGACCGGCACCACCACCTTCGGTTCCTGCATCTTCGCGGTCACTTCGTCCACCTTCCCGGCTGGCCACGCGCTGGCGCTCGGCCAGACCGTCACGGTCAATCCGTGCAACCTGAACGTCAACACCACGGGCGCCGTGGCCAACGGGGTCGCCACCAGCCGCAGCGTCGCGCTGCTGCTGGGCGCAGCGGCCTCGGCCGGCGCCTCCGTGACAGTGGCGGTCAACGCGGGCGGGCAGTTGACGCTCAACGGCAACAGCGTGGCGACCGTCACCCTGACGCCCGTCTCGGGCTGATCGCCAACCCTGGAGCACAGCACACAAGAAACCCGCCGGCGACCCCGGCGGGTTTTTTCTTGGGCGCGCGGTCGCACCGGGCGCGGCAGGCCGGTGCCATCTACACCGGACGATGTATTTCCTTGCGCCGGCGGCTCGCGCAGGATGGGAGCTCGCTGCTGTGGCACGCGCCGGGTGTCGGGCGTGCGGCGGCATCCACGGAAGACAAGGAGGCAACCATGATGATCGCCCGTTGGAGCATCAACGCCCGTTTCGGGTACAAGCAGAACGTCATCGATCTCATGGAGCGCTGGATGCGCGAGATCGCGCCGACGGTGGGGCTGACGCGGGAGCGCATGCGCTTGCTCACCGGTTCGGTCGGCGCGCTGGAATCCACCATCCAGACCGAGCACGAGATCGCCGACCTGGGCGAACTGCAGCGGGTCTGGGACACGCTGGCCAAGATCGAACAGCACAAGCAGTGGGGCAAGGAGCTCGAGCCCTACGTGGTGTCGGGCACCAGCCGCTGGGAAGTGATGCGGGTGTTGTGAGGCTGGGGTGGGGGCAGCGGCGCCGAGCAATCGGGGTCGGATCGGAATTCAGGACGATGAGCTGGCCGGAGAGGGTCGGATCGGAATTCAGGATGATGAGCTGGCCGGAGAGCGGGGTGCCGGTCGAAATTCCGCTCCGACCCCGATTGCGGTGGTGGAGGAATTCAGGTCTCCGGCCACCCCGTCATCGGGGTCAGAGCACGATTTCGTACCAAGCCCAGCCCTCCGGTGGACGCCTCGTCCTGAATCGTGATCTGACCCCAATGACTCGTCCTCGTCTCGAGGCGTGATCCGACCCCGATGACTCCCACGTTCGGGCTGAGCCCCCCACCCGTTCGGGCTGAGCCCCCCACCCGTTCGGGCTGGCCCCCACCCGTTCGGGCTGAGCTTGTCGAAGCCGCCAGGGCGAGCAATCGGGGTCGGATCGGAATTCAGGATGATGAGCTGGCCGGAGGGCGCGATGCCGGTCGAAATTCCGCTCCGACCCCGATTGCGGTTCGGCCGGAGGACGGGCTTTCTCCGGCCACCCCGTCATTGGGGTCAGAGCACGATTTCGTACCAAGCCCAGCCCTCCGGTGGACGCCTCGTCCTGAATCGTGATCTGACCCCGATGACTCGTCCTCGTCTCGAGCCGCGATCCGACCCCGATGACTCCCACGTTCGGGCTGAGCCCCCCACCCGTTCGGGCTGGCCCCCACCCGTTCGGGCTGGCCCCCACCCGTTCGGGCTGGCCCCCACCCGTTCGGGCTGAGCTTGTCGAAGCCGCCAGGGCGAGCAATCGGGGTCGGATCGGAATTCAGGATGATGAACTGGCCGGAGAGCGGGGTGCCGGTCGAAATTCCGCTCCGACCCCGATTGCGGTTCGGCCGGAGGACGGGCTTTCTCCGGCCACCCCGTCATTGGGGTCAGAGCACGATTTCGTACGAAGCCCAGCCCTCCGGTGGACGCCTCGTCCTGAATCGTGATCTGACCCCAATGACTCGTCCTCGTCTCGAGGCGTGATCTGACCCCGATGACTCCTCCTCGTCCTGGGCGTGATCTGACCCCGATGACTCCTCCTCGTCCTGGGCGTGATCTGACTCCGCTGCCTTGAGGGCGCAGCCAACGTGAAAGTCATAACTTGCAACATGGCTGCATATAGCCAATAATGCAAGTCATGGCTGACACTATCCGTCTTCCGGATGAGCTCGGGCACGAGCTGCGCCTGCGCCGGGAAGCCTTGGGCATGAGCAAGTCCGAGCTTGCCGGCAAGGCGGGCAAGGTGCGCGAGGTCGTATACCGGCTCGAGGCCGGCGAGGACACGACGGTCTCCTCGCTGATGGCCGTCCTGGGCGCGCTGGGCCTGGTCATGCGGCTGGAGCGAGCCGGCCTGCCGTCGGCCAAGGAGGTTGCCGCCCGTTTCCAGGACGACGATGCTCCCTGAAAGGATTCGCCTGCTGGAGGTCTCCATCGGCGACGCCGAACACGCCGGCCAGTTGCTCAAGACGTCGACCTACGAGTTCCGCTACCTGGACCCCGACCCGGGGCAAGCCGCGGTGGCGCTGCTCATGCCGCCTGGCGAAAGCCTGACCTGGACCGGCGGCGACCTGTTTCCGCCCATGGACCAGAACCTCCCCGAAGGCGACCTGTTCATGAGGATCCGGGAGCGGTTTCCCAAGCAGCCGCTGACGCCGATGCACCTGCTGGCGCTGATGGGCCGCAACGGCATCGGGCGGCTGGGATACCGGATGCCGGGGCGGCCTGCGGCCGTGGCGCCGCGGCCCCTGGGCAAGGACGAACTGCTCAGGACGCGGTACACGCCGGAGGTCTTCGACGAGCTGGTGGCCGCCTACCTGAGCACGGGCGCCGGCATCGCGGGCGTGCAGCCCAAGATCATGGTCCCGGACCGCGCGTCGATCCCGATCCCGTCGCTCATCCTGAAGGCCGGCAGCCCGGCCTATCCCGACCTGGCCGCCAACGAGTACCTGTGCCTGACCGCCGCCCGGCGCGCCGGCATCGCCGTGCCCTCGTTCGCGCTGTCGGACGACGGGCAGATGCTGATCGTGGACCGCTTCGACATGGTGGTGCACGACGACGGCCGCATCGAGCGGCTCGGTTTCGAGGACATCGCCGCCCTGGCCGGCCTGCGCGTGCGCGACGTGCTGTCCGACCGCAAGTACCAGGGCAGTTATCAGCGGATCGCCGAGTTGCTGCGCCAGCTGCAACTGCACAGTGACAACCTGCACCGCTTCTTCTGGCAGGTGGCTTTCTGCGTCATGGTGCGCAACGGCGACGCCCACCTGAAGAACTTCGGCGTGCTGTACCGCTCGGCGGGCGATGTGTGGCTGGCGCCGATGTTCGACGTGGTGACGACGTCCATCTACCGCTATGCGCAGTACCCGGGAGGCCCCGAGCTGGAGGACCGCACGCTGGCTTTGAAGCTGTTTGCCGGCAGGCACCAGACCAAGGCGTATCCGACGACCGGGGAGCTTCACGATTTCGGTCGCCGCATCTGTGGCGTCAGTCAGCCCGCACGCGTGCTCGAAGCCATTGCGTCGGCGATGCACCAGACTCTTGAAGATGCCAGGGGCGATGCCCGCGTGCCGGCGCCATTGCTGGCGAAGATGCGCACCGCCTGGGAAGAAGGGATGGCGCACGGCCGCTGAGGTCGAGAAGTTAGACCTGACCGTGAGAGCAATCGGGGTCGGATCGGAATTCAGGACGATGAGCTGTCTCCGGCCATCCCGTCATCGGGGTCAGAGCACGATTTCGTACCAAGCCCAGCCCTCCGGTGGACGCCTCGTCCTGAATCGTGATCTGACCCCGATGCCTCGACCTCGTCGTGCGGTTGGTCCGGGGACGGCCTCCCGCGCGTGGCACCGAGCAATCGGGGTCGGATCGGAATTCAGGACGATGGTCTTGTCGGAGAACGCGGTGCTGAACGAAATTCCGCTCCGACCCCAATTGCGTATTTGCCGGAGGATGAAGGTCTGTCTCCGGCCGCCCCGTCATCGGGGTCAGAGCACGATTTCGTACGAAGCCCAGCCCTCCGGCGGACGCCTCGTCCTGAATCGTGATCTGACCCCGATGACTCGTCCTCGTCTCGAGGCGATGGCGTGGAAGCTGGGAAGAGGGGATGAGCCACGCCGTTGACGTGGCTGGTGCCGGAGGCCGGAATCGAACCGGCACGGGTTTTACCCCGGGGGATTTTGAGTCCCCTGCGTCTACCAATTTCACCACTCCGGCAGGGGGAGGGGAGCCGCGAATTATAGTCACGGGGATGAACTACCCGACGATCGAAGACGCCATCGGCAAGACGCCGCTGGTGGCGCTGCAGCGGATCGGCGCCGCGGAGAACCGCCCGCGCGGCAACGTGATCCTGGGCAAGCTGGAGGGCAACAACCCGGCCGGCTCGGTGAAGGACCGGCCGGCGCTGTCGATGATCGCGCGTGCCGAGGAGCGCGGCGAGATCAAGCCGGGCGACACGCTGATCGAGGCCACTTCCGGCAACACCGGCATCGCGCTGGCGATGGCGGCCGCCATCAGGGGCTACCGCATGGTGCTGATCATGCCGGAGGACCTGTCGGTGGAGCGGGCGCAGACGATGAAGGCGTTCGGCGCCGAGCTGCTGCTCACGCCCAAGAGCGGCGGCATGGAATACGCGCGCGACCTGGCCGAGAACATGCAGCGCGACGGCAAGGGCCGGGTGCTGGACCAGTTTGCCAACGAGGACAACCCGCGCATCCACTACGAGACCACCGGGCCGGAACTGTGGGACGACACCAGGGGCCGGATCACGCACTTCGTGAGCGCGATGGGCACGACGGGGACGATCACGGGGGTGTCGCGGTTCCTGAAGGAGAAGAATCCCGAGATCAGGATCATCGGCGCGCAGCCCAAGGAGGGTTCGCGCATCCCGGGCATCCGCAAGTGGCCCAAGGAATACCTGCCCCGGATCTACGACCCCAGCACCGTGGACGAACTGGTGCTGGTGAGCCAGGAAGACGCCGAGGAGATGTGCCGGCGGCTGGCGCGCGAGGAAGGCATCTTCGGCGGCATCTCGGCGGCCGGCGCGTGCTGGGTGGCGATGGAGCTGGCCAAGAAGGTGGAGCACGCCACGATCGTGTTCGTGGTGTGCGACCGGGGCGACCGCTACCTGTCCACCGGCGTGTTTCCGGCATGACGGAATACAAGTTCTGCCCCTGCTGCGCGGCGCCGCTGGAATGGCTGGCGCAGCTGGAGGACGGCGGCCACAAGGAGCGCCTGCGCTGCGTCGGCTGCGGCTGGACGCACTGGAACAACCCGACGCCGGTGCTGGCCGCGGTGATCCAGTACCAGGACAAGATCCTGCTGGCCCAGAATGCCGCCTGGAAGAGCAAGGTGTTCGCGCTGATCACCGGCTTCATGGAGGCCGGCGAGACGCCCCAGGAGGGCGTGGTGCGCGAGGTGAAGGAAGAGACCAACCTGGACGTGCGCGAGCTGAACCTGATCGGCGTCTACGACTTCCAGCGCATGAACCAGGTGATCATCGCCTACCACGCGCTGGCCGAGGGCGAGGTGAAGCTGTCGCCCGAGCTGGTGGACTGGCGGCTGTTCGCGTACGAGGACGTGAAGTGCTGGCCCGCGGGCACCGGCTACGCCTTGGCCGACTGGCTGCGGGCCCGCGGCGTGGAGCCGCAATGGCGCGAACTGCGGCGCGACTGACACTACTGGATGGAACGGCGATGAACATCGACAAGGAAATCGACACCCGCGGCCTCAATTGCCCCTTGCCCATCCTGAAGGCGAAGAAGGCGCTGTCGGACCTGCGCAGCGGCCAGGTGCTGAGGGTGGTGTCCACCGACGCCGGCTCGGTGCGCGACTTCCAGGCTTTCGCCAAGCAGACCGGCAACGCCCTGGTGGAGCAGACCACCGAGGGCCAGGACTTCATCCACGTGCTGAGGCGGCGGTAGCGGGCTCAGAGCCCGAGTCTTCGCCGCCGGCCTTCGACAAGGGGCGAACGCAGAAGAACCGTTCGGGCTGAGCTTGTCGAAGCCGGCCTTCGACAAGGGGCGAACTCAGAAGAACCGTTCGGGCTGAGCTTGTCGAAGCCGGCCTTCGACAAGGGGCGAACGCAGAAGAACCGTTCGGGCTGAGCTTGTCGAAGCCGGCCTTCGACAAGTGAATTCCGATCCGACCCCAATTGCTCGGTGGCCGGCGCCGATGACGGGTGGCCGAAGCGCGCGACTTCAGCGCACCGTCTGCTTCAGGAACTGCCGGAACTCCGCGCCCACCTCCGGGTGCTTCAGCGCGAATTCGACGGTGGCTTCCAGGTAGCCCTGCTTGCTGCCGCAGTCGTAGCGCTTGCCATGGTACTGATAGGCATGCACGCCTTCGGTGTCCATCAACCTGGCGATGCCGTCGGTCAGCTGGATCTCGCCGCCGGCGCCGCGCGGGTTGCTGCGGATCTTCTCGAACACCGACGGCGTGAGGATGTAGCGGCCCGACACGCCCATGCGCGAGGGCGCGCTCTCGGGGCTGGGCTTTTCGACCATCTGCCGCACCTTGATGAGGCGGTCGCTCACTTGCTCGCCGGCGACGATGCCGTAACGCTTCACGTGTTCCAGGGGCACTTCCTGCACCGCCACCAGCGAAGTGGGGAAGTCCTGGAAGACGCGAACCATCTGCGACAGCACGTTGGCGCCGCCCTCGGGACCGCACATCAGGTCGTCTGGCAGCAGCACGGCGAAGGGCTCGTCGCCCACCAGCGGCTGCGCGCACAGCACGGCGTGGCCCAGGCCCAGGGCGCGCGGCTGGCGCACGTAGGAGCAGACCATGTCCTCGGGCATGACGGAGTGCACCAGGTTCAGCAGGTCCTGCTTGCCGGCGGCCGCCAGCTCGTGTTCCAGTTCGTAGGCGGTGTCGAAATGGTCCTCGATGGCGCGCTTGCTGCGGCCGGTCACGAAGATCATGTGGCGGATGCCGGCGGCGTAGGCTTCCTCGACGGCGTACTGCATCAGCGGCTTGTCCACCACCGGCAGCATTTCCTTGGCGATGGCCTTGGTGGCGGGCAGGAAGCGGGTGCCGAGCCCCGCCACCGGAAAGACGGCTTTCTGGATCTTTGTGAATTGAATCATCGACTCGCTCGAGGTTTAGCGCTAAAGTTTCGCCCGGTCGGGCGTCCGCATCACTATCCAGGCAAAGCGCGCCTCGACCTGTCGGACAAGGACGCATTCAGCTTTGGAAATCTTACTCGTCGAAGAGCTGGCACCCGAAGCGCGCGAGTGGCTGGCGGAGCGACACGCCGTCGAATACCGGCCGGACCTCGTCAACGACCCGAGCGCGCTGCGCAAGAGCGTGTACAAGACGCGCGCGCTGGTGCTGCCGCGCAAATTGCCGGTGAACCGCGAGTTCCTCGACTTCGCGCCGCTGCTCAATGCCGTCGCGCGCCTGCACGTGAGCACCGACAACACTGACCTCGAAGCGTGCCGCGACCGGCGGGTGCGGGTGATCCAGCCGTCCACGGCCAGCGTGCGCTCCAACGCCGAGTACCTGCTGGGCGCGCTGCTGCTGCTGATGCGCCAGGGCATCGGGCTGTCGTTCGCCGGCCAGCGCCACGCGCCGCCCCTGATCGGGCAGGAGCTCACCGGCAGCCTGATCGGCATGCTGGGGCTCGCGCCCACGGCGCACACGTTCACCGGCATGCTGCGGGCGCTGGGCGTGAAGATGATCGGCTACGACCCGGCGGTGCACCACACCGCGCCGATCTGGCAGCGGCTGCAGGTGCAGCCGGTCAGCGCCCGCGAGCTGATGGCGCATGCCGACGCGGTGTGCGTCACCGTGCTGTACGCCTCGCGCTACCGCGGCCTGATCAACGAGCAGATGCTCGCCCACTGCAAGCCGGGGCAGATCTGGGTGGGCACGACGCGATCGCAGCTGTTCGATGCGCAGGCGCTGTCGGAGGCGCTGCAGGACGGACGCATCCACGCCTGCATGCTCGATGGGGCGGAGGAGGGTTTTGCCAGCAAGGGCACGCCGCTGCACGCGCTGGACAACCTGTACCTCACGCCGCGCCTGGGCGCCCACACGCACCAGGCGCGCCTGCGCGCGAGCTGGTACGTGGCGCATCGCATCCACGAGACGCTGACGCTGCCGCGCAGCACCGGATTCGACGAGATCCGAAGCGTGCCGGCGCCGCTGTAGCGGCGAGCAATCAGGGTCGGATCGGAATTCAGGACGGCGGCGCTGCCCGGAGCAATCGGGGTCGGATCGGAATTCAGGACGGCGGCGCTGCCCGGAGCAATCGGGGTCGGATCGGAATTCAGGACGATGCTGTTGCCGGAGGGCGCGGTGGTGAACGAAATTCCGCTCCGACCCTGATTGCGGTGGTGGAGGAATGAAGGGCTTTCTCCGGCCGCCCCGTCATCGGGGTCAGAGCACGATTTCGTACCAGACCGCGCCCTCCGTCCACGCCTCGTCCTGAATCGTGATCTGACCCCAATGACTCGTCCTCGTCTCGAGGCGTGATCCGACCCCGATGACTCCCACGTTCGGGCTGAGCCCCCCACCCGTTCGGGCTGGCCCCCACCCGTTCGGGCTGAGCTTGTCGAAGCCGCCAGGGCGAGCAATCGGGGTCGGATCGGAATTCAGGACGATGATGCCGCCGGAGGGCGCGGTGGTGAACGAAATTCCGCTCCGACCCTGATTGCGGTGGTGGAGGAATGAAGGGCTTTCTCCGGCTGCCCCGTCATCGGGGTCAGAGCACGATTTCGTACCAGACCGCGCCCTCCGGTGGACACCCCGTCCTGAATCGTGATCTGACCCCAATGACTCGACCTCGTCTCGAGGCGTGATCCGACCCCGATGACTCCCACGTTCGGGCTGAGCCCCCCACCCGTTCGGGCTGGCCCCCACCCGTTCGGGCTGAGCTTGTCGAAGCCGCCGGCACGAGCAATCGGGGTCGGATCGGAATTCAGGACGATGATGCCGCCGGAGGGCGCGGTGGTGAACGAAATTCCGCTCCGACCCTGATTGCGGTGGTGGAGGAATGAAGGGCTTTCTCCGGCCGCCCCGTCATCGGGGTCAGAGCACGATTTCGTACCAGACCGCGCTCTCCGTCCACGCCTCGTCCTGAATCGTGATCTGACCCCGATGACTCGACCTCGTCGCCAGCCGTGATCTGACCCCGATGACTCCCACGTTCGGGCTGAGCCCCCCACCCGTTCGGGCTGGCCCCCACCCGTTCGGGCTGAGCTTGTCGAAGCCGCCGGCACGAGCAATCGGGGTCGGATCGGAATTCAGGACGATGATGCCGCCGGAGGGCGCGGTGGTGAACGAAATTCCGCTCCGACCCTGATTGCGGTGGTGGAGGAATGAAGGGCTTTCTCCGGCCGCCCCGTCATTGGGGTCAGAGCACGATTTCGTACCAGACCCCGCCCTCCGTCCACGCCTCGTCCTGAATCGTGATCTGACCCCAATGACTCGACCTCGTCGCCAGCCGTGATCTGACCCCGCTGCCTCGCTGGTCGTGATCGCGACCCCGATGCTTCCGTTCGCAGGGTAAACACCCGGGCTGTTCTTGCTACCTCTGGTTACATTGACCCCTTTTTGCTGGCGCCCGTCGCGCGGGTGCGGCGAGAGAAGAGCAAGAAGGAGTCGCCGTGATTTCCAGAGTTGTGCTGGCGTCGTTCGCCATTGCCGGGAGCATCGTCCTCACCGCCTGCGGCGGCGGCTCGGAAGACAAGGCCGCCAAGGCCTTCGCGCAGCCGCTGCGCAAGCCGCTGCCCGAACTGTGTTCCAAGGGCCAGCACGACACCGACGCGGTGCGCTATCGCTCGCTGGACGGCGTGTGCACCGCGGTGTTCGCGCCGATGGCGGATCCGGCGGCGGCGCCGCAGCAGTCCGCGGAGGCCGGGGCCCCGCAGCGCGCGGCGCACGCGCCCTTCACCTGGACTTCCTTCCTGGCGTGGGCAACCACGGCCTACCCGGTCCTGTTCAGGGGCGGCTTCGAGGACGGCGTGGCCGGCGAGTACACGTATCGCTACTGGCCGCTGACCGACCACTACCTCGCGGTCGCGGGCGGCGAGTCGCTGTACGCGCTGGGGCCGGCCACCGACTGGGAGATCGTGTACATCGGCCGCCTGAGCGCGCTGCTGTGCTTCGTCTACCCGGCCAACTGCGCCGCCGCATCGACGGACATCCCGGGCAGCGCCGCCACGCGCGCGACGCTGGCCATCGGCGCCGCCGCGACCAGCACCATCGAGCAGCAGGACGACGAGGACTGGTTCGCCGTGGACCTGGCGGCGGGCACGACCTACACCTTCCGCATGGAAGGCGCCAGCACGGCCAAGGGCACCTTGCGCGACCCGTCGCTGAGCCTGTACAACGTCGGCACCAGGGTGGCGTACAACGACGACGCCAGTTACCCGTCCAACCTGAACTCGCAGTTCCAGTACACGCCGGCGACCAGCGGGCGCTATTACCTGGCGGCTGGCGCCTACCAGTCCACGGGCACCTACGAGGTGTCGGTCTCGGCATCGGGCGGCACCGGCGGCACTGGCGGCACGGGGACGGGCGGCACCGGCACGGGGAGCACCGACATCCGGGGCGACACGGCCACCACCGCGGTGCTCGTCTTTCCGTCGGTGGCGGCGAGCAGCATCGAGCGCGCGGACGACCAGGACTGGTTCGCGGTGGACCTGGTCGCGGGCGTCGCCTACACCTTCTACCTGGAGGGCGCCAGCACCGGCAAGGGAACGCTGTCCGATCCCTACCTGCGGCTGCACAACGCCGCCGGCACCTCGGTGGCGAGCCATGACGACGTCACGTACCCGTCCAACCTGAACGCACGGATCCAGTACACCGCCACCACCAGCGGGCGCTATTACGTCGCGGCCTCGGCCTTCCAGTCGACCGGCAGTTATCTGCTGACGGTGTCGGCGTCGGGCGGCAGCGGTACCGGCGGCACGGGCACGGGCGGGACGGGCACCGGGGGCACGGATGGTTCGGGGACTGGAGGCACCGGCACCGGAGGCACGGGCACCGGAGGCACCGGCACGGGCGGGACGGTGACGACGAAGCGCCTGACGACGAGCACCAGCGGCACGGGCCAGGGGACGGTCAGCCCCGCATCGGGCACGACCTATGCACCGGGTGCGCTCGTGACGGTCTCGGCACAGCCCCAGTTCTTCTCGGAGTTCGCCGGGTGGACCTCGCAGTCGACGGGCTGCGCGGGCACCCGCTACTCGTGCCAGCTGACCATGAACCGGGACCACACGATGCAGGCCCGCTTCGAGCCGGCCGTGTTCGTGACCAGCTTCGATACCAATTACACGACGGTTCTCGCCAACTCGTGCAACTGGCACGTCACCTGGAGCAACACCAGGATCGAGCTCACCTATCGCCTGTCCAGCGGCAGCTACGTGGGCCGCATCCGGATCAAGGGCCGGCGCCAGGCGGTCGTGACGCGCGAGTACGCCGGCCATGACTGCTACGGATCGGACAACAACACCGACGTCAGCTTCGACATCGGCAGGCAGCAGGCCGGCGCCGGCGCGTACGCGCGCGTGCGCTCGTTCGACGGTGCCGGCGACGAGTACCTGACGCTCAGTTCCGGCGGCCTGCCCGGCCCCAACGGCGCGGTCGCCGGCTTCGTGCCGGGGCAGATCAGCCTGGCGTACACGGGGACGAACCGCAGCGGCAGCACCACGCTTCCGGTGATCGTGGTGACGCGGCTGCACGCGCAGTAGGGTCCGCCTGCCCCGTCATCGGGGTCAGAGCACGATTTCGTACCAGACCCCGCCCTCCGGTGGGCGCCTCGTCCTGAATCGTGATCTGACCCCAATGACTCGACCTCGATCGCTCGCCGGCGGCGCTGCCCGGAGCAATCGGGGTCGGATCGGAATTCAGGACGATGCTGTTGCCGGAGGGCGCGGTGGTGAACGAAATTCCGCTCCGACCCCGATTGCGGTGGTGGAGGAATGAAGGGCTTTCTCCGGCCGCCCCGTCATCGGGGTCAGAGCACGATTTCGTACCAGACCCCGCCCTCCGGTGGACACCCCGTCCTGAATCGTGATCTGACCCCGATGCCTCGACCTCGTCGCCAGCCGTGATCTGACCCCGATGCCTCGACCTCGTCTCGAGCCGTGATCTGACCCCGATGCCTCGACCTCGTCTCGAGCCGTGATCTGACCCCGCTGCCTCGCTGCTGTCGTGGCCTCGGTCCCCACCAACCCCGACGACCTACCCCAGCCGGCGCAACTGGTCTTCGAGCTTGCCCAGCGTCTGCGCGAACTGCGCGATGCGGCCGCGCTCCTGCTCGATCACGGCGGGCGGCGCCTTGGCGACGAAGGCCTCGTTGGCGAGCTTGCCGTTGGCCTTGGCCAGTTCGCCGTTCAGGCGCGCGACTTCCTTGGCCAGGCGCGCCTTCTCGGCGGCGACGTCGATCTCCATGTGCAGGCACAGGTGCGCGTCGCCCACCACCGCCACGGGCGCGGCCTGGCTGGCGGCAGCCCACGCGGCTTCGTCGTCGAACACCTTCACTTCACTGAGCTTGGCCAGTGCCTGCAGCACCGGCGCGGCTCGCCGCATGAACGCGGCGTCGCCCAGCACATAGGCCGGCAGGCGGGTCGAGGGCGACACGTTCATCTCGCCGCGCAGGGCGCGGCAGGCGTCGACCACCTGCTTCAGGTGATCGATGGCGGCCTCGGCCTGCGGGTCGATGTTGGCTTCCTGCGCCTGCGGGTACGGCGCGATGCTCACCGACTCGCCTTGCTTGCCGGCGACCGGCGCGACCTTCTGCCACAGCGCCTCGGTGATGAAGGGGATCACCGGGTGCGCCAGCCGCAGGGTCGCCTCGAGCACCCGCATCAGCGTGCGCCGGGTGCCGCGCTGCTGCGCAGCGTCGCCGGTCTGGACCTGAACCTTGGCGATCTCCAGGTACCAGTCGCAGAACTCGTCCCAGACGAACTGGTAGATGGCGCCGGCGACGTTGTCCAGGCGGTAGCTGGCGAAGCCCTCCGCGACCTGCGCTTCGGCGCGCTGCAGGCGCGAGACGATCCAGCGGTCGGCATCGGTGAGCGTCGCGCCCTGTTCCGCGAGGTCATGCCCCTCGCAGTTCATCAGCGCGAAGCGGGTGGCGTTCCAGAGCTTGTTGCAGAAGTTGCGGTAGCCCTCGCAGCGCTTGGCGTCGAAATTGATGTTGCGCCCCAGCGTGGCGAGCGACGCGAACGTGAAGCGCAGCGCGTCAGCGCCGAACGCGGGAATGCCTTCGGGGAATTCCTTCTGCGTGTTCTTGCGCACCTGGGGCGCGGTCTCGGGCTTGCGCAGGCCCGTGGTGCGCTTGTCCAGCAGCGGCGCGAGCGCGATGCCGTCGATCAGGTCGACCGGGTCGAGCACGTTGCCCTCGGACTTGCTCATCTTCTTACCGTGCGAGTCGCGCACCAGGCCGTGGATGTAGACGTGCCTGAACGGCACCTGGCCGGTGAAATGCGTCGTCATCATGATCATCCGGGCGACCCAGAAGAAGATGATGTCGTAGCCGGTCACGAGGACGGTAGAGGGAAGATAGAGGTCATAGTCGCTCAGACTCACCGGCCCTTCGACAGGCTCAGGGCGAACGGCGGTTGTCTGCGGCCCTTCGACAGGCTCAGGGCGAACGGTGGTTGTCTGCGGCCCTTCGACCCCACTCCGTTCGGGCTGAGCTTGTCGAAGCCCCTTTTCCACCGCCCACGGCCAGCCGAGCGTGGAGAAGGGCACCAGCGCCGACGAATACCAGGTGTCGAGCACGTCGGGGTCGCGCGTGAGCGTCCTGCCCGGGGCCTTGGCCTGCGCTTCCTGCTCGTTGCGCGCCACGTAGACATTGCCCTGCTCGTCGTACCACGCCGGGATCTGGTGGCCCCACCAGAGCTGGCGCGAGATGCACCAGTCCTGGATGTTGTTCATCCACTGGTTGTAGGTGTTGACCCAGTTCTCCGGCACGAAGGTGACGGCGCCGGACTCGACGGCGTCGATCGCCTTCTGCGCGATCGACTTGCCGCTCGGGTCCTGCTCGCTGACCTTGGTCATCGCGACGAACCACTGGTCGGTGAGCATGGGCTCGACGATCTGGCCGGTGCGGGCGCAGCGCGGCACCATCAGCTTGTGCTTGCGGGTTTCGGCCAGCAGGCCCTGCGCCTGCAGGTCGGCGACCACGGCCTTGCGCGCGGCGAAGCGGTCCATGCCCTGGTACTTCGCCGGGCCGTGCTCGTTGATCTTGGCGTCCAGCGTCAGCACGCCGATGATCGGCAGCTTGTGGCGCTGGCCGACGGCGTAGTCGTTGGCGTCGTGCGCGGGCGTGACCTTCACCACGCCGGTGCCGAACTCGCGGTCGACGTATTCGTCGGCGATCACCGGGATGTCGCGGTCGCACAGGGGCAGCTTGACGCTCTTGCCGACCAGGTGCCTGTAGCGCTCGTCCTCGGGGTGCACCATCACGGCCACGTCGCCGAGCATGGTCTCGGGACGGGTCGTCGCCACCGTGAGGTCACCGTTCCCGTCGGCCAGCGGATAGCGGATATGCCACAGGAAGCCCTCTTCCTCTTCGCTTTCCACCTCGAGGTCGCTGACGGCGGTCTTGAGCTCGGGGTCCCAGTTGACCAGGCGCTTGCCGCGGTAGATCAGGCCCTGCTCGTAGAGCTTGACGAAGGTGTCGGTGACGACGGGCGAGAGCTTGTCGTCCATCGTGAAGTACTCGCGCGACCAGTCCACGCTGTCGCCCATGCGGCGCATCTGGGTGGTGATGGTGTTGCCGGACTGCTCCTTCCACTCCCACACCTTGGCCACGAAGTTCTTGCGCCCCAGTTCATGGCGCGATTGCCCCTGTTCCTGCAGCTGGCGCTCGACGACGATCTGGGTCGCAATGCCGGCATGGTCGGTGCCGGGCACCCACACGGTGTTGAAGCCGCGCATGCGGTGGTACCGCGTGAGGCTGTCCATGATCGTCTGGTTGAACGCGTGCCCCATGTGCAGCGTGCCGGTGACGTTGGGCGGCGGCAGCTGGATCGCGAACGAGGGCTCGCCCACCTTGGGCTGCCCCGTGCCGCGATGGCCCGCGCGCCCGTAGCCGCGCTGCTCCCACAGCGGCCCCCAGGTGGCTTCGATGGCGGCGGGTTCGAAGGACTTCGAGAGGCTGTCGAGGCCGGGCTGGGAAACGGTGGTCATGGCAAAAATTGGGGTCAGATTCCAATTAATCGGTCTAATTGGAATCTGACCCCGATTCAGGGAACTTGGGACTCGATTTTACCGAACGGGGTTGGCGGCGCCGTCGGGACGCGCGGATCAGATCTTGCCGGGGCTGGAGGCCAGCACTTCCTTGTTGCCGCTGACCAGGTCCACCCGCAGCACCTGCGCGATCACCTGGCCCGGGCCGGGGCCCATGGCGGTGTCCTGCACGAACACGTACAGGCGCAGCGATCCGGTGAGCGCCAGCGGCGTGTTGGTGCGCAGCTGCTCGATCCGGCGGGCCGCGGTTTCGTCTTCGACCTTCAGCAGGCCGAACTCGGCGCCGTTGGAGAACGCCAGCGAGTAGTCGGCGGCGGTGCGGGCCAGGTCGAACCCGCGCATGAAGGTGATCCTGGCATCCGGTCCGACGCCGTTCAGGGGAAAGCCCTTGCGGAACACGTCGTAGGGGCCGAGCGCGGCGCTGGCCTGGACCACCCGGTAGCGCAGCCGCGGGTCGGCCGCGATGCGGCGCGCGCCGTCGCCGATCTGCGCGGCCAGTTGCGCGGTGGCTTCCTGGCGCCTGGCCTCGTCGTACTGGGACTTGATCACCGGCGCGTCCGCCGCTTCCCGGGCGGCGTCGACCGGCTGGCCGCTCAAGGCATAGAACAGCTCGGCGAGGTCGCGCCGCGAGGCGATGGTCTGCGCCGCGAACGAGTCGGGCGCGACGGCGGGGTCGGGCCGCGACAGGGCGGGGCGCGCGGCAGCAGCCAGCCCGGCGGCCGGGCCGGGTGCGGTGGCGGCGTTGGCCCCGGACAGCACGTCGCCGCGCTCCCCGGTGCAGGCGCCCAGCAACGACAACGACAGACAGGCGGGCAACAGCCAGCGCATTCGGCAACTCCCTGCAGACTCGCACGACCTCGACCGGTCGCAGGCGCGCTCGATTGTCCCGCCTGGCGAAGATGTGCGATTAAGTCACTTTCTTAACCAACTGTGAATGGGGGTCTTGGGGTGCGGGCCCCCGCCCGTGACCAGGTCGTGCATCGAGTTGGTGCGCGCCCACTGTGGGCTACAGCAGGTCGCCCGCGAGCGACGCCAGCGTCTCCGCGGGGATCGCCACATGCGCCGGATAGTTGCGGTGGTCGCACCCGAGCTTGACGCCCGCCCCCGCCCGGACGGCCGCCAGGGCGGCCCGCGGGAATTCGAAGCGCAGGAAGTGCACCGCCGAGGTCTTCTCGTCGTTTTCGCGGTCCAGGTCCTCGTCGGCGATGGCATAGACGCGCGGGTGCCCCTCCACCTCCACGAACATCCGGTCCTCGATGCCGATCAGGCGGGCGAGCTCGCGATGGCGCTCGTTCACGTCCGGGTACTCGATCATCATCGTCGCCTTCCAGTTGGTGCCGTCGGGCGCCAGCGGGGCGTACGTGTCCAGCTCGTGCTGGATCGCGTCCTCCTCGAAGATCTTCTCGATGCGCAGCATCTCCTGGATCTGGTAGCGGATCGTCTGCTCGTCCTCGAACTGCAGCGTGACATGGTCGCCCAGGGCGACGCTGCGCCGCTTGCGGTGCGCGATGACATCGGGCTTGTGCGCCTTGCGCCAGGCGCTGTACGCCTCCAGCGTCATCAGGCTGTCGCGGGTGATCTTTCCGGTGAGTTGCATGGGTTACTCCAATCCATACGCCTTTCGAAGCAGCGTCAGCGGGTGGGCCAGCCGCGGCTCGCCCAGCTGATTGCGCTCGAATCCCTGTTCGATGTGGTGACCGCCCAGCGGGCAGTCGGAACTGATGTAGTCGGGCAGGCCGCCCTGCGGGTGGTCCGCCATCTTCCTGAACAGCGGCTTGCCGATCTTCATGGCCATCTCGTGGCCGTGTTTCTTCACGCCGTAGGTGCCGGCATGCCCCGAGCAGCGCTCCACGGTCTGCACCGAGGTCTGCGGGATCATCTTGAGCAGTTCCTCGGTCTTGCGGCCGATGTTCTGGACCCGCCCGTGGCACGGCACGTGGTAGCTCACCTTGCCCAGCGGCTGCGAGAAATCCGTTTTCAGCAGGCCGTCGCGCTGGCGCGCCGCCAGGTATTCGAACGGGTCCCACATCGCTTCCTTGACCGCCTGCACGTCGGGCTCGTCCGGGTACATCAGCGGCAGTTCCTGCTTGAACATCAGCGTGCAGCTGGGCACGGCGCTCAGGATCGCCCAGCCTTCCCGCGCGTACTTCGCGAGCACGGGAATGTTCGCCTCCTTGGCGCGGTTCACCGACTCGAGGTCGCCGATCTCCAGTTTCGGCATGCCGCAGCACTTCTCCTTGCGCACCAGCTCGTACGGGATCTCGTTGTGGCGCAGCACGGCCAGCAGGTCATGCCCGATGCCGGGTTCGTTGTAATTGATGTAGCAGGTGGAGAAGATGGCGACCTTGCCCGGCGTCTTGGCGCCGTCCTTCACCGCGAACTCCTGCGACTTCGCGGCGCCCGAGCGGAACTTGCGCGTGGCCAGGTCCGGCAGCCAGGCGTTGCGGTCCACGTTCAGCACCTTCTCGAGCACGGCGCGGGCCGGCCTGGTGTGGTTGATGGCGTTGGCCGCCTGCACCACGATCGGGATGCCGGCGAGCTTGCCGTGCACGTCGGTGGCCGCCAGCAGGCTGTCGCGCGGCGACACCGCGCCGCTGGCGAACTTGATCGCCTTGGCGCGCAGCATCGTGTGCGGGAAGTCCACGTTCCACTCGTGCGGCGGCACGTAGGGGCACTTGGTCATGTAGCACAGGTCGCACAGGTAGCAGTGGTCGACCACCTTCCAGTAGTCGGCCTTCGCCACGCCGTCGATCTCGCCCGACGCGCCCGCGTCGACCAGGTCGAACAGGGTCGGGAAGGCGCCGCACAGGCTCACGCAGCGCCGGCATCCGTGGCAGATGTCGAAGATCCGTTCCAGCTCCGCGAATGCCTGCTTCTCGTCGTAGTAGCCGGGGCTGCGCCACTCGATCGGGTGGCGGGTCGGCGCTTCGAGACTGCCTTCGCGTGCGGCCATGGTGCTGTTCTCTTTGTTGAAGGGCTCGGGTGAGGGAGCGGACCCTCACCCCAACCCTCCCCTGGCGGGGGAGGGAGTGGATACCAACCTTCCCCCGGCGGGGAGGGCGTGGCGGCGGTCAGTCGACCAGTTCGTTCAGCGCCCGGGTGTAGCGGTTGGCGTGCGAGCGCTCGGCCTTGGCAAGGGTCTCGAACCAGTCGGCGATCTCGTCGAAGCCCTCGTCGCGCGCCGTCCTGGCCATGCCCGGGTACATGTCGGTGTACTCGTGGGTTTCGCCGGCCACCGCGGCCTGCAGGTTCTCGCGGGTGCGGCCGATCGGCAGGCCCGTGGCCGGGTCGCCGCACTGCTCGAGCCACTCCAGGTGGCCGTGCGCGTGGCCGGTCTCGCCCTCGGCGGTGGAGCGGAACAGCGCCGCCACGTCGTTCTGGCCTTCGACGTCCGCCTTGTTCGCGAAATACAGGTAGCGCCGGTTGGCCTGGGATTCGCCTGCGAACGCGGCCTTCAGGTTGTCTTCCGTTTTGGAGCCTTTGAGTGCTGCCATGTGACCTCTCCTAGGGGTTGAATGATCGGCGACCGTGCACCTTCCCGGGTGCCAGGACCGCCCGAAGATTAGTCCCCTGCGCATCCCCCGTCTAATTGGATGGATTAATTCACATGATAGTGCAGGGCTATTGCCGAGATAGAAACCATTGCATTGATTCCGGCGTGGCCGGCACCACGGACTTGCGGCCGAGCGGATTACGATATGGGAAACGCATTACGGATGAGTAAATTCAAGGAGACATCGATGGCCGCCGTCCCGCAATCGCGCCCGATCCCTGCGCCGCCCCCGATCCAGCAGTTGCACCACTATGCCTGGCGGGCCCGCGACGCCGAGGAGACGCGGCATTTCTACGAGGACCTCCTGGGGCTGCCGCTGTACCACATCATCCAGAGCGACCACGTGCCCAGCACCGGCGAGTACTGCCCGTACACGCACTTTTTCTTCCGGTTGCAGGATGGCTCGTTCATCGCCTTCTTCGACCTCGGCGACGACGTGAAGTGCGAGCCCTCGCCCAACACGCCGATCTGGGTGAACCACATCTCGTTCCGGGTCGACTCGATGCAGGCCCTGCTGGACATGAAGGCGCGGCTGGAAGCGCACGGCGTCGAGGTGCTGGGCGTCACCGACCACCACATCTTCCACAGCATCTACTTCTTCGACCCCAACGGCATCCGCCTGGAGCTCACGGCGCAGGCGGCCGACGAATTCCAGATGCTGCAGGAGAGCAGGACGGCGCGCGCGCGGCTGGACGAATGGACGGCGCGCAAGGAGCAGTGGCGCCGCGAGCGCGCCGCCGGCCAGGCCGGCGAGCCGCTCAAGCCGCAGCGCAACGACCGTCCCGAGGTCGGCGGGCGACAATAGGGCCGTCCGCCGAGCCGGCGCGGCGCCCCGGCGCCGCCGTGCGACGGCGGCAGCACGAGGAGAAGCACATGCCGGCCGATTACGCCGAGACACCGTTCGCCAGCGGCTACGAGTTCACCGAGGGCAGCGGCTACGACCTGCCGGAATACCCGTTCGAGGCACCGCCCGAGATCGCGAGCGGCGAGGTCAGCCATCACCCGATCGTCATCGTGGGCGCCGGGCTGGCGGGCCTGACGATGGCCTGCTCGCTCGCCCGCTACGGCGTGCCGGCGGTGCTGCTGGACGAGGACAACACCGTGGGCGCGAAGGGAGCGTCCTCGCGCGGCATCTGCTACACGCAGCGCTCGCTCGAGATCTTCGAGCGCCTGGGCGTGTACGACCGCATCGCGGCCAAGGGCATCCAGTGGAGCGTGGGCCGCACGTTCGCCGGCGCCGACGAGATCTATTCGTTCGACCTGCGCCAGCAGAGCAACTACAACCTGTCGAGCCAGCCGCCCTTCATCAACATCCAGCAGTTCTACATCGAGGGCTATCTGGTGGAGCGGCTGGCGGAGCTGGGCCGCGTGCAGCTGCGCTGGAAGAACCGCGTCACCGGGTTCCGGCAGGACGGCGAATGCGCGACGCTGACCGTCGCGACGCCGGCCGGCGAGTACCGGATGCGCGCCGACCACGTGATCGACGCCACCGGCGCGCACAGTCCGTTGCGCGGCTGGGTCGGCGCGTCGGTGACGGCGAAGAAGGGCGACGACCGCTGGTGCATCGCCGACGTGCGCTTCTCCAGGCGCCCGCCGGTCGAGCGCCATACCTGGATCGAGGCGCCGTTCAACGACAACCGGGCGGTGTGGCAGCACCTGATGGCCGACAACGTGTGGCGCATCGACTACCAGATGGCGCCCGATTCGGACCCGGTGGCGGTGAGCCGGGAATCGGTCGTGCGCGAGCGCCTGGCGCGCCAGTTCGGCGCGGACTGCGAGGTCGAGATCGTGTGGGTGGGGCCGTACGCCTACCGCAGCGAGTGCATCGACCGCATGCGGCATGGCCGCGTGTTCTTCATGGGCGACGCCGCCAAGGTGGTCAGCCCGTTCGGCGCGCGCGGCGGCAACACCGGCGTGTCGGATGCCGACAACCTGGCCTGGAAGCTGGCCGCCGTGATGAAGGGCCGCGCCGACCCGGCGCTGCTGGACAGCTACCACCAGGAGCGGCACGAGGCGGCGCTGCAGAACGTGCAGGTGACCAACCGCACCTCGAGCTTCCTGCGGCCCCAGCCCGGGCCGCAGAAGCTGTTCCGCGACGCTGTGATCGGCCTCGCGCGGCAACATGCCTTCGCCCGGCCGCTGGTGAACACCGGCCGCATGGCGATCGCCAACCCGTACACGCGCTCGAGCGCCTGCGACCGCACCGGCGGCCAGCCGGTGCAGAACGTGGGCTTCGGCTGGGCGGACGGATCGATGGGCACCGTCAACGACCTGCTCGCGTGGGCCGAAGGGCGGCTGTTGCTGCTGGTGTTTGGCGACACCAGCGCGCAGGCGCTGCAGCGCCTGGCGGCGGTGACGCAGACCATGCCGGTGCGCGCCGTGCAGGTGGTCGGCACCGAGGACGCGCCGATGGCCGTGGAGCACGTGCTCGATCCCAAGGGCCACCTGCAGGGCGCCTGCCACGTGTTCGGCCACGCCTGGGCGCTGGTGCGCCCGGACAGCTACGTGGCCGCGACCGGCGAGAGCATCGACACCACGCTGGTGCATTCGATCGGCCGCGCCCTCGGGCTGCAGGACGAGACCGCCCGGCCGCCGGCGGACGTCCACGGGCCGCGGGTGGGCGCCGAGCCGCCGTCGTTCGAAGCCCCGCGCGAGGAGGCGGCGTGATGATGAAGACGAATTTCCACTTCCAGGACGGCGACGCCTTCTACGAGCAGTTGCTGCAGGCGCACGAGGGCCTCACCAGGGAACAGTCCGAGCTGCTCAATGCCCGGCTGATCATCCTGCTGGCCAACCAGGTCGGCGACGCCAGGGTGCTCAAGGAGTGCATCGAGGCGGCGGGCCGGCTGTGACCGCGCCGGATTGAGCTGGCGCAGGGCTTCGACAGGCTCAGCCCGAACGGGGCTTGCCGGACCCAGCCGCGGCATGGGCCGCTCACTGCGCAGGGCTGAACAGGTCCACCCGGTCCGTGATGATCGCGTCGGTGCCCAGCGCCAGCAGGTGCTGCGCGACGGATTCGTCGTTCACGGTGTAGCTCAGGCAGCGCATGTCGGCGCCGTGCACCTGCGCCACGGTGCTCCTGTTCCACAACGCGTAGTTGCAGACCACGGCCGTGCAATCGAGCTGGCGCGCGCAGTCGAGCCAGCCGTCCCACAGCGTGTCGAGCAACAGCCCGCGCGGCAGGGCCGGCGCCGTGGCCAGCGCGCCGGCCAGCGACTCGGGACGGAAGGAGGTCAGCAGCGGCGGCACGGCCGCACCGGCGAACAGGCGGGCGGCTTCGCGGGCCACGACCTCGCCGGTGTGGCGTTCCACGCCCGGGGTCGGCTTGATCTCTATGTTCAGGAGCAGCTCGTTGTGCCGGCAGAACCGCGCCAGCGCCTCCAGCGCCGCGACCGGCTCGCCCGCGTAGGCGCGCGAATGCCAGCTGCCCGCATCCAGCAGCGACAGCCGGCTCCACGGGAGTTCGCCGGCGACGCCGCTGCCGTTGGTGGTGCGCTCCAGGGTCGCGTCGTGCAGCAGGAAGGGCACGCCGTCGGCCGACAGCTTGGCGTCGCACTCGAACATGCGGTAGCCGTGGCTCGCGCCGAGGCGGAAGGCGGCCAGCGTGTTCTCTGGGGCCAGCTTGCCGGCGCCGCGGTGGGCGATCCAGCGCGGATACGGCCAGGGTTTCATGGTTCGCGCGCCGGTCGCCTCGGGTGCCGCGCTGCCCAGCGACGGGGCCCTGTCGGCGCTCATGCCGCGATGCGCTTGCCGCTGGCCGCTTCGAACCAGTGGATGCGGTCCTCGCGCGGGCGCACGTGGATGGTGCTGTCCGGCCTGGGCGGCGCGATCGGCCCCTCCTCGTGGCGCACGATCACCTGCTCGTCGCCCAGGCGCCCGTAGACCAGGCGCTCGGCGCCGAGCAGCTCGGTGGTCTCCACGCGCAGCGCCCAGCCGCTGTCGGCGAGGTCCAGGTGTTCGGGACGGATGCCCATGACGGTGCCGGGGCGCCCGCCGGGCGCGTTCTTCAGCAGGTTCATGGGCGGCGAGCCGATGAAACTGGCGACGAAGGTGGACGCCGGGCGGTGGTACACCTCTTCCGGCGTGCCGAACTGCTCCATCACCCCGGCGTTCATCACCAGCATGCGCTGCGCGAGCGTCATGGCCTCGACCTGGTCGTGGGTGACGAAGAGGGAAGTGATGCCCAGTTCACGGTGCAGCTTCTGGATCTCGATGCGGGTCTGCGCGCGCAGCTTGGCGTCGAGGTTGGACAGCGGCTCGTCGAACAGGAACACCTTGGGCTGGCGCACGATGGCGCGGCCCATCGCCACGCGCTGGCGCTGGCCGCCCGAGAGCTGGCGCGGCTTGCGATCGAGCAGCTGGCCCAGCTCCAGGATGCCGGCGGCCTTGTCGACGCGCGTCTTGATCTCGGCGATCGGCACCTTCTTGATCTTCAGGCCGTAGGCCATGTTGTCGAACACGCTCATGTGCGGGTAGAGCGCGTAGTTCTGGAACACCATGGCGATGTCGCGCTCGGCCGGCTCGAGCCGGTTGACGACGCGGCCGCCGATGTGGATCTCGCCTTCGGTGATCTCCTCCAGGCCGGCCACCATGCGCAGCAGCGTGGACTTGCCGCAGCCCGAGGGCCCGACGATGACCACGAACTCGCCGGTTTCGACTTCGGCGCTGACCCCGTGGATGACCTGCACCGCGTGCTTGCCGGTGCCATAGCGCTTGACGACGTTGCGAAGGGAGATTGCGGACATTGCTATTTTTCGGAGTCGACGAGACCCTTGACGAACCATTTCTGCATCAGCAGCACGACGACGGCGGGCGGCAGCATGGCCAGGATCGCGGTGGCCATGACCACGTTCCACTCGTTGGCCGCGTCGCCGCCGGCGATCATGCGCTTGATGCCGATCACCACCGGGTACATGTCCTCGGTGGTGGTGGCCAGCAGCGGCCACAGGTACTGGTTCCAGCCGTAGATGAACTGGATCACGAACAGCGCCGCGATCGAGGTCCTGGACAGCGGCACCAGGATGTCCTTGAAGAAGCGCATCGGCCCGGCGCCGTCGACGCGGGCCGCCTCCACCAGTTCGTCGGGCACCGTCAGGAAGAACTGGCGGAACAGGAAGGTGGCCGTCGCCGAGGCGATGAGCGGCACCGTCAGCCCCGCGTAGGTGTTGAGCATGCCGAGGTCCGACACCACCTTGTAGGTGGGCATGATCCGCACCTCGACCGGCAGCATCAGCGTGACGAAGATGGCCCAGAAGAAGAAGTTCTTCAGCGGGAAGCGGAAGTAGACGATGGCGAAGGCCGACAGCAGCGAGATGGCGATCTTGCCGATGGTGATGATCAGGGCCGACATCAGGCTCACGAACATCATGCGCCCGGCCGGTGCGGTGGAGCCGGCGCCCACATGGCCGCCGAACAGCGCGTCGCGGTAGGTCTCGATCATGTTGCCGCCGGGCAGCAGGGGCATCGGGGCCTGCACGATGTCCTGGGCCGTGTGGGTGGACGCCACGAAAGCGACGTAGAGGGGGAAAGCCACCACAATGACGCCGAGCACCATGACGAGGTGGCTCAGGGCGACCAGCGGTCGATTGCGTTCAACCATGTTCGCGTCCCATCAGTACTGGACCTTCTTCTCGACGTAGCGGAACTGGATCACGGTGAGCGCCACCACGATCGCCATCAGGATCACCGACTGCGCCGCGGACCCGCCCAGGTCGCCGTTCTTGAAGCCGTCGTTGTAGACCTTGTAGACCAGGATCATCGTGTCCTGCCCCGGGCCGCCCTGGGTGGTGGCATCGACGATGCCGAAGGTGTTGAAGAACGCGTAGACCACGTTGATCACCAGCAGGAAGAACGTGGTGGGCGACAGCAGGGGGAACTGGATGGTCCAGAAGCGGCGCCACGGCCCGGCGCCGTCGATGGCCGCGGCCTCGATCAGGCTCTTGGGGATCGACTGCAGCCCGGCCAGGAAGAACAGGAAGTTGTAGGAGATGTGGTTCCAGACGGCGGCGATGACGATCAGCGCCACCGCGTGGTCGGTGTTCAGCAGGTAGTTCCAGTCGACGCCGAGCTGCCGCAGGCCGTAGGCGACGATGCCCAGCGTGGGCGAGAACATGAACAGCCACAGGACGCCGGCTACCGCGGGCGCGACGGCATAAGGCACGATCAGGAAGGTCTTGTACAGCATGGCGCCGCGCACGATCCGGTCGGCGAATACGGCCAGCAGCAGCGACAGGCTGATGCCGAAGAAGGCGACCAGCACCGAGAAGAACCCGGTGATCTTGAAGGAGGCGAGGTACGCCGGGTCGGCGATGAGGCTCTTGAAGTTGTCGAAGCCGACCCACTCGGTGGACATGCCGAAGGTGTCCTGCAGCTGGAACGATTGCAGCAGCGCCTGTCCGGCCGGCCAGAAGAAGAACACCGTGATCACGGCGACCTGCGGCGCCAGCAGCAGCCACGGCAGCCAGGAGGACTTGAACAGGACCCTCTTTTCCATGGATGGGTATTGTCGCGCAGGAAGCTAGGGCGACTTCGGGCGAGCGAATGAAGGAAAAAGGCCCCATCCGGAGCCCGCGAACCCACCCATCCTGCAGACACCCTCCCCCGCTGGCGGGGGAGGGCAGGGGAGGAGGTGGGGCGTCACCCAAGGACAAGGCCCGTGCAACGGGCCTTGTTTTCACCTTTGTCTACAGTTTGTTCGCCTTCTGAAAACGATCCAGCTGGTCGTTGCCGCGCTGGATCGCCGCGTCGAGCGCTTCCTTGGCGCCCTTCTTGCCGGTCCAGATCTGCTCGGTTTCCTCGTCGATGATCTGGCGGATCTGGTTGAAGTTGCCCAGGCGGATGCCGCGCGACTTGTCGGTGGTCTTGCGGATCATCTGCGTGACGGCGACGTCCGTGCCGGGCTTCTCCTTGTAGAAGCCGGACTTCTCGGTCAGCTCGAAGGCCGCCGTCGTGATCGGCAGGTAGCCGGTGCGCTTGTGGCTGGCCGACTGCACGTCGGGCTTGGACAGGTAGTTGAAGAACGAGGCCACGCCCTTGTAGGTCTCGGGCTTCTTGCCGTTCATCACCCACAGGCTGGCGCCGCCGATGATGGTGTTCTGCGGCGCGCCGGGCACGTCGGGGTAGTAGGGCAGCGTGGAGATGCCGTAGGCGAACTTGGCTTCCTTGCTGACGCGGGCGTACAGGCCCGACGAGCCGGTCATCATCGCGCACTCGCCGGACGGGAAGGTGACGTCGGCCTTGTTGTCGCGGCCCTTGTAGACGAACAGGCCCTGCTTGGCCATGTTGGCCAGGTTCTCGAAGTGCCGCACGTGCAGCGGCGAGTTGATGGCCAGGCGCGCGCCGGTGCCGCCGAAGCCGTTGTTCTGGGTCGCGAACAGCGTGTTGTGCCAGGTGGAGAAGCTCTCCAGCTGGGTCCAGCTGATCCAGCTGGTGGTGAACGGGCACTTGTGGCCGCTCGCCTTCAGCTTGGCCGCGGCCAGCGCCACTTCGGGCCAGGTCTTGGGCGGCTGGTTCGGGTCGATGCCGGCCGCCTTGAACGCGTCCTTGTTGTAGTAGAAGATCGTCGTGGAGCTGTTGAACGGGAAGCTCAGCATCTGCCCGTTGGGCGCCGTGTAGTAGCCGGCCACCGCGGGGATGTAGACCTTGGGATCGAACTTCGCGCCGCCGCCCGTCATCACTTCGCCGACCGGCTTGACGGCGCCCTTGGCGGCCATCATGGTCGCGGTGCCGACCTCGTACACCTGCAGGATGTCGGGGGCGTTGCCGGCGCGGAAGGCGGCCATCGCGGCGGTGAACGACTCGGGGTAGGAGCCCTTGTAGGTGGGCACCACCACGTAGTCCTTCTGGCTGGCGTTGTATTCCTTGGCGAGGTCGTTGACCCACTCGCCGAGCGGCCCGCTCATCGAATGCCACCACTGGATCTGGGTCTGGGCGTGGCCGGGCAGGGTGACGGCCAAGGCCAGGACAGCGGCGGAAAGTTTGAGTTTCATTCCATTTTCTCCTTGTGGGAACTGCTGAGTGTATGCACGGTTTGTGACAGTTGATTGGATAGCGCAGCGCCCCGAGCGGCAATCGGGTTTCCATCGAGCACGGGCCAGCGGGCGCACGGCCATAGGCCCGCTCCGCCCCCGGAATGCTGCAGTGCGGTACCATCTTTCGCCAGCCGCCGCACACCTTCGGCTGACATGAAGCCTCCCATGCCCGCACGAGACTCCCTCGCCTGAAGGCCGCTGGCCCGTCGGCGGTGCGAGCAGGCACCGACTGACGAATGAACGCACCCACCACGCTCAACCACCTCCTGGCCGACGTCGGCGACGAGGCGCCGCGCCTGCGCGAGATTCCCTACAACTACACCTCGTTCTCCGACCGGGAAATCGTCATCCGCCTGCTCGGCGCGCCGGCGTGGGAGGTGCTCAACCAGCTGCGCGAGGAACGCCGCACTGGCCGCTCCGCCCGCATGTTGTACGAGGTGCTGGGCGACATCTGGGTGGTGCAGCGCAATCCGTACCTGCAGGACGACCTGCTGGACAACCCCAAGCGCCGCCAGTTGCTGGTGGAGGCGCTGCACCACCGCCTGGCCGAGGTGGAAAAGCGCCGCACGCCGGACACCGATCCGCAGCGCGACGCGCTGGTGGGCGACCTGCTGGCCGTGGCGCGCCGGGCCGTCGATGCGTTCGACCGCGGCTTTCGCGAAGTGGCGGACCTGCGGCGCCAGACGATCCGCGCGCTGCGCCGGGTCACCGCCAGGGACAACATCAAGTTCGACGGCTTGTCGCGCGTCTCGCACGTGACCGACGCCACCGACTGGCGCGTGGAGTACCCGTTCGTCGTGCTGACGCCGGACACCGAGGCCGAGATGGCCGCGCTGGTGAAGGGCTGCATCGAACTGGGCCTGACCATCATCCCGCGCGGCGGCGGCACCGGCTACACCGGTGGCGCCGTGCCGCTGACCTGGAAGAGCGCCGTCATCAACACCGAGAAGCTCGAGGCGATGACCGAGGTGGAGCTGGTGGCCATCCCCGGCCACGACCGGCCGGTGCCCACGGTGTGGACCGAGGCGGGCGTGGTGACCCAGCGCGTCTCCGACGCCGCCGAGCGCGCCGGCTACGTGTTCGCGGTGGACCCGACTTCGGCCGAGGCGTCCTGCGTCGGCGGCAACATCGCCATGAACGCGGGCGGCAAGAAGGCCGTGCTGTGGGGCACGGCGCTGGACAACCTGGTGTCCTGGCGGATGGTGACGCCGCAGGCGCAGTGGCTGGAGGTCACCCGCCTGGACCACAACCTCGGCAAGATCCACGACGCCGAGGTGGCCCGCTTCGAGCTGCGGTATTTCGAGGCCGACGGCAGGACGCCGGTGCGCACCGAGCGGCTGGAGATCCCGGGGCGCACCTTCCGCAAGGAGGGCCTGGGCAAGGACGTCACCGACAAGTTCCTGTCGGGCCTGCCCGGGATCCAGAAGGAGGGCTGCGACGGCCTGATCACCAGCGGCCGCTGGGTGGTGCACCGGATGCCCAGGCACACCCGCACCGTCTGCCTGGAGTTCTTCGGCAACGCGCGCGACGCCGTGCCGAGCATCGTCGAGATCAAGGACTTCATGTTCGCCGAGCAGAAGCGCACGGGCGTCGTGCTCGCCGGCCTGGAGCACCTGGACGACCGCTACCTGCGCGCGGTGGGCTACATGACCAAGTCCAAGCGGGCCGTGCTGCCCAAGATGGTGCTGGTCGGCGACATCGCCGGCGACGAGCCCGACGACGTGGCGCGCGCCGCCTCCGAGGTGGTGCGCATCTCGAACTCGCGCAGCGGCGAAGGCTTCGTGGCCGTGAGCCCCGAGGCACGCAAGAAGTTCTGGCTGGACCGCAAGCGCACGGCCGCGATCAGCAAGCACACCAACGCCTTCAAGATCAACGAGGACGTGGTGATCCCGCTGCCGCGGATGGCCGAGTACACCGACGGCATCGAGCGGATCAACATCGAGCTGTCGCTGGCCAACAAGATCCGGCTGGCCGACGGGCTGGAATCGTTCTTCGAGCGCGGGCACCTGCCGCTGTCGCGCCACGACGACGCCAGCGAGATTCCCTCGCCGGAGCTGCTGGAAGACCGCGTGGCCAAGGCGCTGGAGGTGATCCGGGGCGTGCGCGCCCAGTGGCAGGAGTGGCTGGCGGACGTCGGCACGCTGTTTCCGCAGCTGCAGGACCACACCTTGCGCGCGAGCTGGAAGACGCAGCTGCGCGCGCCGCTGCAGACGATCTTCGGCGGCCAGCCGTTCGCGCCGCTGATGGCCGAGGTCAATGCGATCCACCAGCGCGTGCTCAAGGGCCGGGTCTGGGTGGCGCTGCACATGCACGCCGGCGACGGCAACGTGCACACCAACATCCCGGTCAACAGCGACGACTACGAGATGTTGCAGACCGCCCACGCGGCCGTCAAGCGGATCATGGTGCTGGCGCGTTCGCTCAACGGCGTCATCTCGGGCGAGCACGGCATCGGCATCACCAAGCTGGAATTCCTCACCGACGAGGAGCTGCGGCCGTTCGCCGACTACAAGCAGCAGGTCGACCCGGAAGGCCGCTTCAACAAGGGCAAGCTGCTGCGCCACGCGCAGGCGGATTCGGCGACGTCGGTGTACGCCGACCTGACCAACGCCTACACGCCCAGCTTCGGGCTGATGGGGCACGAGTCGCTGATCATGCAGCAGTCGGACATCGGGGCCATCTCCGACAGCGTCAAGGACTGCCTGCGCTGCGGCAAGTGCAAGCCGGTGTGCGCCACCCACGTGCCGCGCGCCAACCTGCTGTACAGCCCGCGCAACAAGATCCTCGCCACCTCGCTGCTGGTGGAGGCGTTCCTCTACGAGGAGCAGACGCGGCGCGGCGTGTCGATCAAGCACTGGGGCGAGTTCGAGGACGTCGCCGACCATTGCACCGTCTGCCACAAGTGCGCGTCGCCGTGCCCGGTGAACATCGACTTCGGCGACGTGTCGATGAACATGCGCAACCTGCTGCGCAAGATGGGGCAGAACAGCTTCAAGCCCGGCGCCTGGGCTGGCATGCTGATGCTCAACGCCACCAGCCCGGACACGATCAAGGCCCTGCGCGCGGGCGTCGTCGGCGTCGGCTTCAAGGCGCAGCGCCTGGCCAACAACCTGCTGCGCGGCCTGGTCCGCAAGCAGGTGGAGCGCCCGCCGGCCACGCACGGCGGCAGCGCGCCGGTCAAGGAGCAGGTGATCCACTTCGTCAACAAGAAGCTGCCGGGCGGCCTGCCGACCAGGACGGCGCGGGCGCTGCTGGACATCGAGGACAAGGACTACGTGCCGATCATCCGCGACCCGCAGGGCACCACGGCGGAAACGGAGGCGGTGTTCTACTTCCCGGGCTGCGGCTCGGAGCGGCTGTTCTCGCAGGTCGGCCTGGCCACCCAGGCGATGCTGTGGCACGCCGGCGTGCAGACGGTGCTGCCGCCGGGCTACCTGTGCTGCGGCTATCCGCAGCGCGGCGCCGGCCAGTTCGACAAGGCCGAGAAGATGATCACCGACAACCGGGTGCTCTTCCATCGGGTCGCCAACACGCTGAACTACCTGGACATCAAGACCGTGGTGGTGAGCTGCGGTACCTGCTACGACCAGCTGGCCGGCTACGAATTCGACAAGATCTTCCCGGGCTGCCGGCTGATCGACATCCACGAGTACCTGCTGGAGAAAGGCATCACGCTGCCCGGCGGGCAGGGCGGCTTCCTGTACCACGAGCCCTGCCACAACCCGATGAAGCTGCAGGACTCGATGAAGACGGTGAAGGCGCTGGTGGGCGACAAGGTGCGCAGGTCCGAGCGCTGCTGCGGCGAATCGGGGATGTTCGGCGTCGGCCGCCCGGACATTGCCACGCAGGTGCGCTTCCGCAAGGAGGAGGAACTGCGCAAGGACGAGAAGGCGCTGCGCGAGGCGATGAAGGGCGCCGCCGGCGGCGCGGGCGCGCTGCCGTCCGATGGCAACATCAAGATACTCACCAGCTGCCCGAGCTGCCTGCAGGGCCTGTCGCGCTACACGAACGACCTGAGCAACGGCCTGCTGGAAGCCGACTACATCGTGGTGGAGATGGCGCGCCAGATCCTGGGCGAGAACTGGCTGCCCGAGTACGTGCACGCCGCCAACAGCGGCGGCATCGAGCGCGTGCTGGTGTGATGAAGCAGCCCGGCTGTCCCTTGTGCGATGGCCCGGGCGGCGACCTGGTGTTCCAGGGCGCCGCCCTGCGCGTGATCCGCACCGGCGAGGGCGGCTTCCCGGCGTTCTACCGGGTGGTCTGGAACGAGCACGTGCGCGAACTCTCCGACCTGGCCCCGGCCGACCGCGGCCTGTGCCTGGAGGCCGTGGTGGCCGTCGAACAGGCCCTGCGCGCGCACCTGCGCCCGGCCAAGGTGAACCTGGCCAGCCTGGGCAACATGGTGGCCCATCTGCACTGGCACGTGGTGGCGCGGTTCGAGTGGGACAGCCACTTCCCGGCGCCGGTCTGGGCGGTGGCGGCCCGCGAGGCGCCGCCGGCCGAAGTGGCGCGGGTGGCGGCGCAGCGAGCGGTGCTCGAAGCCGACATCGTGCGGCATCTCTGCGCGCTGGACGCCGCACCGCGTCCGGCCTGACGCTGTCCGCCACGCGCTCCGGGGGGCCGCCCCGAGTGGCATCGAAGGCAGAACGGTGTATAACCGTTCGTTACAAGATGCCACGACGATCAGAGGAGCCCTAGCGTCGCGATGAACGCCCCGCACGAATCACTGCTGGTTCGCTTGGCGCTGGGTGTTGTCTTCGCCGTCGCGGCCGGCGCCGTCCAGGCCCAGGCGGCCGGCGAAGTGGAGTTCGCGCGCGGCGTCGGGTTCGCGCAGAGCGGCAGCCAGACCCCCCGCATCCTCGGCAAGGGCCTGCCCCTGCAGCAGGGCGACCGTGTCACCACGTCCGGCAACGGCTCGGCCATCATCAGGATGGCCGACGGCACGCGCATGACGGTGCGCCCCGGCTCCGAACTGGTGCTCGCCCAGTACCAGTTCAAGGAGAACGCCTCCGACAACACCATGCTGATGCAACTGGTGCGCGGGGGCTTTCGCGCCGTCACCGGCCTGATCGCCAGGAGCGGCCCGGACGCGGCCAAGGTGCAGACCAGCACCGCCACCATCGGCATCCGCGGCACCGATTTCGACGCCCGCCTGTGCAGCGGCGACTGCGGCCAGGAGTCGGCGCGCGTCGGTGCCTCGGCGCGGCCCAACGCGGTGCTCGCCAGCGCCAAGGTCGTGTCGGTCCAGGGCGGCGACCTGTTCGCCGTCGACGCTTCGAGCCAGCGCCGCCGGCTGGTCGAGGGCGGCAGTGTCTACCCCGGCGACCTGGTCGAAACCGGCGCCGGCACGCGGGCCGTGCTGGCCTTCCGCGACGACAGCCGCATCACGCTGGGATCGGGCACGCGCTTTCGCGTCGACAACTTCATCTACGACGAAAAGAACGCGGCCGAGGGCCGCTTCCTGGTCTCGCTGCTCAAGGGCTCGGTGCGCGCCCTCACGGGGCTGATCGCCAAGGCGAACAACCGCAACGTCGGCTTCACGACGACGACCGCCACCATCGGCATCCGCGGCACCGGCGTCGACATGAACTGCACCGGCCCGTGTGCCGGCGAGCCCTCGTTGGACGGCAGTTCCGGATTGACGCTGTTCACCTGGCTCGGTTCGATCGCCGTCACCCCGGCCGGCCAGACCGCCTTGCAGGTGCTGCAGGCCGGCCAGGGCCTGTTCATCTCGCCGGCGGGCATCCGCCCGGTCTTCACCCAGCCGCCGATGGAGGGGCCGCGCCCGGACCAGGTGGCGGTGCCGCCCAAACTGTTCGCGGCCGCACCGGTGCAGGACACCCAGGAAGGCCTGTTCGTCTTCGTGCGCGATGGCCACATCGAGGTCGCCTCGTCGGCCGGCGAGATCCTGCACCTGGGCCGCGGCGAGGCCGGGTTCGCCGGGCCGCGCGGCGAGACGGCGCGGCCGGTGCTGATCCCGAAGTTCATCGATTTCGACCGGTTGCCGCTGCCGACGGTGCGCAATCCCGGCGTGACCACGCTGTTGTCGGAGTCGGGGAACCGAAGCAGCAATCAGTGCCGGTAAGGCACGCCGCGGCGTGCGCGGCTGGACGAGGCAGCGGGCCGCCCGGGCGGCCCGCGCATTTGGAGAGAGGGACAAGCAGAACATGGTCTCAGGCCTGAGTCTGACCGGACCGCGCCGCGGCGGCGGTATCCGCGGCGCCATCCTGGCCGCCGCCATCGTTGCCGCGCCGGCGGCCTGGGCCCAGGCCCCGGCCGCGCCGGCGCCCGTGTTCGCGATCAAGGGATTCCAGGTCAGCGGCGAGAACCCGCTGGGCGAGGCCCGCGCGCAGCAGGTGCTGGCCCCCTTCGTCGGGCAGGGCACGATCGACACGCTGCAGAAGGCGACCGCCGCCCTCGAGGCCGCGCTGCGCGAACGCGGCTTCGGCCTGCACCGGGTGGCGCTGCCGCCGCAGGAGGTCGGCGCCGTGGTCCGGCTGGAGATCGTCAGGTTCACCGTCGCGAAGGTGCTGATCGAGGGCAACAGCCGCTACGGCAATGCCAATGTGCGGCACGCGGTGCCGGAGCTGCGCGAGGGGGCGACCCCGAACTTCAAGCGGCTCGCGGTGCAGACCGCGATCGCCAACGAGAACCCCAACAAGCAGTTGCAGGTGGGCCTGCGCGAGTCGGAGGAAGCCGACCGCATCGACGCGACCATCACGGTGAAGGAAAACGCGCCGTGGAGCTTTGGCGCGAGCCTGACGAACGCCGGCAGCGCGGCATCGGGGCGCGACCGGGTGACGTTCACGGCGGGGCACAGCAACGCCTGGGACCTCGACCACCAGCTGCTTGCGGCGTACACGACCTCGCTCGAGGCGGCGGGGGACGTCAAGCAACTGGGCCTGTCGTACCGCGCCCCGCTGTACCGGCACGGCATGGTGGTGACGGCCAGTTACACCCGCTCCGACGTGGTTGGCAACTTCGGCACCTTCACCAGCACCGGCGCGGGCCGCACCCTGGGCGCAGCCGCCACCTGGTACCTGACGCCCGAAGGCGGACGCCGCAGCTACGTCACCCTGGGGCTCGAGGACAAGCTGTTCGAGGCGACGGTGATCAACGACGTGCCGATCGGCACCGACCGCCGCAGCCGCCCGGTCAGCGTCGGCTACTCGGCGCGCACCGAGTCCGACACCGCCAGCTGGGGCTACAACCTGGACCTGGCCGCCAACACCGGCGGCGGCGGCTTCAACGACCTGGCGTCCTACCAGACCGAGGACCCGCGGATCACCACGGCCCGCTGGAAGGCGCTGCGCGGCGGCGTCAACTACGCGGCGCCGTTCGCCGGCGGCTGGATGTGGCTGGCCCGCGCGCAGTTCCAGCACAGCCGCGACGTGCTGATCTCGGGCGAGCAGTTCGGCCTGGGCGGCATCGGCTTCGTGCGCGGGACGCGCACCGACCGGCCGATCACGGGCGACAAGGGCATCGCGGCCTCGCTGGAAGTGACCACGCCGCCGCTGGCTGCGGCGCTGCGGCTGGCGGCGTTCGTCGACGCCGGCTGGCTCGGCAACAACGATCCCAACGGCGCCAGCAAGCCTTCGAGCGACCGGCTCGCCAGCGCCGGCCTGGGCGTGCGCTACGGCGGCGACCCGTTCGCCGCCTCGCTCGACTATGGCCGCATCGTCAAGGGCAGCCGTGTGCTGCCGAGCCTGAACTCGGCATCGCCCCAGCGTGGCGACGACCGGGTGTACCTGAACGTGTCCTGGCGGTTCTGAAGCAGTAGCGGCTGGGGCCTGGCCCCCGAGGAGCTTGGGCGGCAGAAGGTCGTGCCGTCATCCCTGCGAAGGCGGGGATCCAGGGCGTTCGCCGTAGTGGCGCGCCCCGGACTGGGACGGGGCGACCCATTCCGCGAATGTCCCCCGTCGCGCGCGTGCGCGCTCCTCCTCCTGTATTTCGCTGCATGGGTCGCCCCATCCCAGTCCTTGAAGCGTGGCAAGGCGGAGGGCCGGGATGGGGGTGGCCCCTGCAGCGAAATAAAGGAGGAGCGCGCCGCGTGCGGCAAGCGGGGGACATTCGCGGAAGGGGCCACCCACGTCCCGGCCCGGGGAGCGCCACTAGCTCTGCCGCCCGGGCCCCTAGCCCCTAGCCCCTAGAATCCCCCAATGGCAGGTTTGAATTCACAGACGCCGACACCCCAGTCGATCACGGTGCATGGCCAGTCGCGGGTGCTGGAGGTGACGTTTTCCGACGGGGCGCACTTCCGCATCCCGTTCGAGCTGATGCGGATCTTTTCGCCCTCGGCCGAGGTGCAGGGGCATGGCCCGGGGCAGGAAGTGCTGCAGACCGGCAAGCGCGACGTGGCGCTCGAGTCGCTCGAGCCGGTGGGCAATTACGCCGTGCAGCCGCGCTTTTCGGACGGCCACGACACCGGCATCTTTTCCTGGGACTACCTGTATTTCCTGGGCGAGAAGCAGGAACAGCTGTGGGCGGACTACGAACGCCGGCTGCAGGAGGCCGGGATGGACCGCGACGCCCCGATGCCGCAGAAGGCCGCGCCCAGCTGCGGCCACTGACGCGTCGCGGCCGCGCCACGGCGGCACGCCCCGGCGGCCGCGCGCCGAGCGCGTTTCCCTTGCGTGCCCTACGATGACCCCCATATGAACCATTTCCAGGCTATTCCTGGATCGACCGCGCGGATGCGCGCAAGACGCACATGAGCAGCACACATTTCGGATTCGAATCGGTCGAGGAGCGCGAGAAGGCGCGCCGCGTACGCGGGGTGTTCGACTCGGTCGCGCCGCGCTACGACCTCATGAACGACCTGATGTCGATGGGCCTGCACCGGGCCTGGAAGGCCTACACCATCCTGGTCAGCGGCGTGCGCCCGGGCGACCAGGTGCTGGACATCGCCGGGGGGACGGGCGACCTGGCGCTGGCCTTCGCCAGGAAGGTGGGTGCCACGGGCCGGGTGGTCCATACCGACATCAACGAGGCGATGCTGCGCACCGGACGCGACCGGCTGCTCGATGCCGGCGTCGTCCTGCCCACGGTGGTGTGCGACGCGGAGAAACTGCCTTTCGAGACCGGCAGTTTCGACGTTGTGAGCGTGGCCTTCGGCCTGCGCAACATGACGCACAAGGACATGGCCCTGGCCGAGATGAACCGCGTGCTCAGGCCCCGCGGCAAGTTGCTGGTGCTGGAGTTCTCGAAGGTCGCACAGCCGCTGCGCCGGGCGTACGACTGGTATTCGTTCAATATCCTGCCGCAGCTGGGCCGCCTGGTGGCGGGCGACAGCGCGAGCTACCGCTACCTGGCCGAGTCGATCCGCATGCATCCCGACCAGCACGAGCTGAAGTCGATGATGCAAAGAAGTGGATTCGGCCATGTGGACTATCACAACATGACGGGCGGCGTGGTCGCGCTCCATGTTGGAATCAAGTGTTGATCAGTCAAAGAGCCGTTCTGGAGGCAGTATGAAGATGTGGTCCTGGGTTCTCGTGGCAGTGCTGGCGCTTGCCAGCTTCGAGTCCGAAGCGGCGCGCCGCATTGGCGGCGGCGGCTCGATGGGGCGGCAGTCGAGCAACGTGACGCAGCGCGAGGCGGCCAAGCCGGCGCCGGCGGCGCCGCAGCAGCAGGCGGCCCCGGCCACCCCGCCGGCCGCCAACCCGGCGGCCGCGGCACCCAAGCGGCCGTGGGGCGCCATGCTGGGCGGACTGGCGGCGGGCCTCGGCCTGGCCTGGCTGGCCAATTCGCTGGGCCTGGGCGCCGGCTTCGCCAACTTCCTGATGATCCTGCTGGCGGGTGTCGCGATCCTGGCGGTGATCGCGGCGATCCGGCGCTCCCGCGCCGCGGCGCCGGCGCGCGGCGGCTATGCCTGGCAGGGCGCCGGCGCCACGGCCGACTCGCCCGCCTCGCCGCGCCAGTACAGCCCGGACAAGGTCGGCAACGACGCCTCGGCCCGGCCCTGGGAGCGCGGCAGCATGGCCTTCGACGCCACCAAGGCGGGCGGCGGCGTGCAGATCGGCTCGGCGCTGGCCGGCAGCCAGGCCTGGGGCGTCCCGGCCGGGTTCGACACCGACGGGTTCGTCGATGCCGCCAAGCGCAATTTCGTGATGCTGCAGGACGCGTGGGATCGCGGCGACGTCGCCACCTTGAAGTCCATGATGACCGACGAGATGCTCGGCGAGATCAAGACGCAGCTGGCGCAGCGCGAACGCGAGAACACGGGCTCGGGCAAGACCGAGGTCGAGATGCTCGACGCCAAGCTGCTCGGCATCGAGGACAGCGGCTCCGAATACCTGGCCAGCGTCGAGTTCTCCGGAATGATCCGGGAAGAGCCGTCGGCCGGTCCCAGCTCGTTCCGCGAGGTCTGGAACATGACCAAGCCGAAGGCCGGCGGCGGCTGGCTGGTGGCCGGCGTGCAGGCGCTGCAGTAGGCGGACAGCCGAACCCCAACAGCCGAAAGCGGACAGCCGGACGCAGAGGACGCAGAGGACGCAGAGGGTACGCAGAGGACGCAAAAGCAAGACAGGGAGGAAGTGGCGCCGCGGCGCCCCTCTTCATTTTTTCCTTCTCTTTTTCTTTCTTTTCTGCGTCTTCTGCGTATCCTTCGCGTCCTCTGCGTCCGGCTGTTGGGTTTTCTTCCCCCGCCGAGTTCTCGGCGAGAATCGAGGGCTATGGCAACACAGTCCCCATTTCCCTTCCTGGACGACCTGGTCTCCCGCCTCGGCGCCGTGCGGCCCCCGGCGTGGATGCTCGAGGAGATCCAGCGCCGGCTGCTGCTGCTGGTCAACCACATCCTGATGCAGGAGCCGGAAGCGCAGGCGCGGCTCGCGCGCCAGGCCGGGGGCATCGTGGAGGCGCGCTGGCGCATGTTCGAGATGCGGCTGCGCATCACGCCCGCCGGCCTGCTGGACCTCGCCTCGGCCGGCGCCCAGCCGGACCTGACGCTGTCGCTGACCGAGGTCTCGCCGTGGCAGTTCGCGCAGGCCGCCCTGGGCGGCGAGCGCCCGCCGGTGCACATCGCGGGCGACGTGCAACTGGCCGCCGACATCAACTGGCTGGTTGAACACGTGCGCTGGGATGCCGAGGAGGATCTGGCCCGCATCGTCGGCGACGTGCCCGCGCATGCCATGGGCGAGACCATGCGCCGCATGATGGGCGCGCTGCGCCGCTTCACCGGCAGCGCCAGGGACGGCGGCGGACAGGCGGGGGCATGACCCGGTACCTGCGCGGCATTGCCATCATCTGGGTGGCTCTCAGGTTCGGGCTGGACGAGCTCGTCCTCAACAGCTTCCAGCGGCCTTGGCTCAGCCGCATCGCCCGGGTCCTCGCATTCGGGCGCAACCTCACCGCGCCGCGCGGCCAGCGCCTGCGCCTGGCGCTGGAGCACCTCGGCCCGATCTTCGTCAAGTTCGGCCAGGTGCTCTCGACCCGCCGCGACCTGCTGCCGCCGGACGTCGCCGACGAACTGGCGCGGCTGCAGGACCGCGTGCCGCCGTTCGATCCCGAGATCGCGATCGCCACCATCGAGCGCGCCTTCCGCAAGCCGGTGGGCACCATCTTCGCCAGCTTCGAGCGGGTGCCGGTCGCCAGCGCCTCGATCGCGCAGGTGCACTTCGCGACCGTGGTCGACCGCAACGGCCACACCCGCCACGTCGCCGTGAAGGTGCTGCGCCCGGGCATGCTGCCGGTGATCGAGAAGGACCTGAGCCTGATGCGCATGACCGCCGGCTGGCTCGAGCGCATCTGGGTGGAAGGGCGCCGCCTGAAGCCGCGCGACGTGGTGGCCGAGTTCGACAAGTACCTGCATGACGAGCTGGACCTGGTGCGCGAGGCCGCCAATGCGGCGCAGCTGCGGCGCAACATGGCCGGGCTGAACCTGGTGCTGATCCCGGAGATGTTCTGGGACTACTGCCATCCCGAGGTGATCGTGATGGAGCGCATGGACGCGGTGCCGATCAGCCAGGTGGGCCGCCTGCGCGAAGCCGGCGTCGACATCCCGCAGCTGGCGCGCGACGGCGTGACCATCTTCTTCACCCAGGTGTTCCGCGACGGCTTCTTCCACGCCGACATGCACCCGGGCAACATCCAGGTGAGCGTCGCGCCGGGCACGTTCGGGCGGTACGTCTCGCTGGACTTCGGCATCATCGGCACGCTGACCGAGTACGACAAGGAATACCTGGCGCAGAACTTCACGGCGTTCTTCCGGCGCGACTACAAGCGGGTGGCGCAGTTGCACATCGAGTCGGGCTGGGTGCCGCAGGACACCCGGGTGGAGGAGCTGGAGGCCGCCGTGCGCACCGTGTGCGAGCCGTACTTCGACCGGCCGCTCAAGGAGATCTCGCTGGGCCTGCTGCTGATGCGCCTGTTCCAGACCTCGCGCCGCTTCCAGGTCGAGATCCAGCCGCAGCTGGTGCTGCTGCAGAAGACGCTGCTGAACATCGAAGGGCTGGGGCGCCAGCTCGACCCCGACCTGGACCTGTGGGCCACGGCCAAGCCCTTCCTGGAAAAGTGGATGGTGGAGCAGATCGGCCCGCAGAAGCTGTGGAGCCAGTTGCGGGACGAGGCGCCGCGCTACGCCAAGATGCTGCCGGAGCTGCCGCGGCTGCTGCACGAGTACCTGGCGCACCGGCCGGCCGACCACAGCCGCGAGCTGCTGGCGCTGCTCGCCGAGCAGCGGCGCGCGAACCGCCGGCTGCACCGCGTCCTGTACGCCTTCGTCGGCTTCGGCCTGGGCCTGCTGGCGATGCACCTGGCCGTGCGCGCCGGTCTCTGGTAGGGCGAGACGCGGGAGCGGACCGCGTGACCCCGATCCGCGCGCGGCGCTCTTGCGGAGCGGGCGCCTTCCTGCATAATGCCGCGCAGCCCGCGGAGGGGCTGGGGGCCACGCCATGAACTACACGCTCGTTGCATTCGTCGTCCTGTACCTGTTGGGGACGCTGGCCATCGGCGTCTGGGCCGGGACGAGAATCAAGACCACGACCGACTTCGCCATTGCCGGCCGCAGCCTGCCGCTCGTGATGGTGGTGACCACCACCTTCGCCACGTGGTTCGGGGCCGAGACGGTCATGGGCATCCCGGCGCGCTTCGTCCAAGGCGGCCTGAACGCGATCGTCGAGGACCCCTTCGGCGCCGGCACCTGCCTGATCCTGGTCGGCCTGTTCTTCGCGACCAGGCTGTACCGCCAGAACCTGCTGACCATCGGCGACTTCTACCGCCAGCGCTACGGCCGCGGCATCGAGGTCTTCTGCTCGTCGGCCATCATCCTGAGCTACCTGGGCTGGGTGGCCGCCCAGATCACCGCGCTGGGGCTGGTGTTCACCGTCCTGACCAACGGCGCGATGTCCGAGACCACGGGAATGATCGTGGGCACCCTCGCGGTGCTGGTGTATGTCGTGATCGGCGGCTTCCTGGCCGTCGCCTGGACCGACTTCATCCAGATGATCGTGCTGGTGGTGGGCCTGGCCGTCATCGCCGTGTTCTCCGCCGAACTGGCGGGCGGCTCCGACAAGGTGCTCGCAATGGCCTCCTCCAGGGAACTCTGGAAGTTCCTGCCGGCGCCGACCTTCTCGGACATGGCCTTCTTCGTCGGCGCGGGCCTGACCATGATGCTGGGCAGCATCCCGCAGCAGGACGTGTTCCAGCGGGTCATGTCCGCGCGGGACGCCACGACGGCGCGCAACGGCGCGGTGATCGGCGGGGTGTCGTACATCCTGTTCGCGTTCGTTCCCATGTTCATCGTGGCCAGCGCCGTGGTGGTGATGGGCGACAGCGCCATGGAGCTGGCCAAGAACGACTACCAGCGGGTCCTGCCCACGTTCGTGCTGACGAAGATGCCGCTGGTCATGCAGATCCTGTTCTTCGGGGCCCTGCTGTCGGCGATCAAGAGCACGTCCTCGGCCACGCTGCTGGCGCCTTCCACCAGCTTCGTGGAGAACATCCTGAAGAACCTGCGCCCGCGCATGAGCGACAAGCAGCAACTGTTCGCGATGCGCGCGACCATCGTCTCCTTCACCGGCCTGGTGCTCGCCTACGCCATCGCCATGAAGGGGACCTCCATCTACGACCTGGTGTCGGCCGCGTACCAGGTGACCCTGGTCGGCGCCTTCGTGCCCCTGGTGACGGGCCTGTACTGGAAGCGGGCGACCACCCAGGGCGCCATCTTCTCGGTGGCCGCCGGCGTTGCCGTCTGGATCCTGTTCTTTCCCCAGGTCGGCGGCGAGGCGCTGAGCAAGGCCTTCCCGGGCCAGCTGGCCGGCCTGATCGCCGCCTTGGCGGGCATGGTGGTCGGTTCGCTCGCGCCGCAGAAGCTGCGCAACCGCCACGAGGCCGTGCACCACGTCGCCGGCCTGCCGGCGCAGTAAGGCAGGGCCGGGCGCCGCCCGGCGGCAAAGGGCTTGAGATCCGGCCCCCCGCCTATAATTGAGGGCTTTGCAGCCACCAACCCTCGTTCGAGCAATGCCCATCTACGCCTACAAATGCGGCTCCTGCGGCCATGCCAAGGACGTGCTGCAGAAGATGTCCGACAGCCCCCTGACGCAGTGCCCGGCCTGCGGGGCCGACGCGTTCAGCAAGCAGCTGACGGCCGCCGGCTTCCAGCTGAAAGGCTCCGGCTGGTACGTGACCGATTTTCGCGGCGGCAATGGCTCGGCCACTGGCGCCAAGCCGGACGAGTCGGCCAAGTCCGGCGAACCTGCCAAGTCCGGCGAACCCGCCAAGCCGGCTGACGCCGCCAAACCGGCCGACACCGCCGCCGGCACCAAGTCGGACAGCCCGGCGGCCTCGGCCGGCGGCGGGGCCTGATCTGAAAGCCAGAACCATGTCCGCGGTGCGCAAGTGGCTGGTGGCCGGACTGCTGGTCGTCGTTCCGGTCGCCATCACCGTCAGCGTCCTGCAGTGGATCATCGGGACGCTGGACCGCACCCTCCTGATCCTGCCCGAGGCCTGGCAGCCCGATCGCCTGATCGGCGTGCACATCCCGGGGCTGGGCGTGCTGCTGACCCTGGTCATCCTGCTGGCGGTGGGGGCCGTCGTCAGCAACTTCATCGGCATGAAGCTGGTGACCTGGGGCGACGCGCTGGTGGCGCGCATTCCCGTGGTGCGCTCCATCTATTCCAGCGTCAAGCAGGTGTCCGACACGCTGTTCTCGCCCGGCGGCAACGCGTTCCGCAAGGCGGTGCTGGTGCAGTGGCCGCGGCCGGACGTCTGGACCATCGCCTTCGTCACCGGCAGCCCCGGCGGCGAGGTCAGCCAGTACCTCGCCGGCGACTATGTCAGCGTCTACGTGCCCACCACGCCGAACCCCACCGGCGGCTACTTCGTCATCCTGCGCAAGAGCGACTGCCTCGAACTCAAGATGACCGTGGACGAGGCGCTCAAGTACGTCATTTCCATGGGCGTCGTCGTGCCCGGCGCGCCTCCACTCCTCAATCGATAAGGCGGCACCGCCGGTGCCGCGCCTGCAGCGGAAGTTTCATCCATGTTCACCCAGAAAATGCGTACGACCTACTGCGGTCTTGTGACCGAAGCCCTGCTGGGGCAGACCGTGACCCTGTGCGGCTGGGTGAACCGCCGCCGCGACCACGGCGGGGTGATCTTCGTCGACCTGCGCGACCGCGAGGGCTACGTCCAGGTGGTGTGCGATCCCGACCGGCCCGACATGTTCAAGGCCGCCGAGGGCCTGCGCAACGAGTTCTGCGTCCAGATCAAGGGCCTGGTGCGCGCGCGCCCGGAAGGCACGATCAACGAGAACCTCAAGAGCGGCCGCATCGAGGTGCTGTGCCAGGAGCTGACGGTGCTCAACCCCTCGGTGACGCCGCCGTTCCAGATCGATGACGAGAACCTCTCGGAGACGACCCGCCTGGTGCACCGCGTGCTGGACCTGCGCCGGCCGTACATGCAGAAGAACCTGATGCTGCGCTACAAGGTGACGATGGAGGTGCGCAAGTTCCTCGACGCCAACGGCTTCATCGACATCGAGACGCCCATGCTGACCAAGTCGACGCCGGAAGGCGCGCGCGACTACCTCGTGCCCAGCCGGGTGCACGACGGGATGTTCTTCGCGCTGCCGCAGTCGCCCCAGCTGTTCAAGCAGCTGCTGATGATGGCCGGCTTCGACCGCTACTACCAGATCACCAAGTGCTTCCGCGACGAGGATCTGCGCGCCGACCGCCAGCCCGAGTTCACCCAGATCGACGTGGAGACCTCCTTCCTGTCCGAGGAGGAGATCCGCACCATGTTCGAGGGAATGATCCGCAGCACGTTCAAGCATGCGATCGGCGTGGACGTGCCGGCCTTCCCGGTCATGAAGTATTCCGACGCGATGCGGCTGTACGGCTCCGACAAGCCGGACCTGCGCGTGAAGATGGAGTTCACCGAACTGACCGACGTGATGAAGGACGTCGATTTCAAGGTGTTCTCCGGCGCCGCGAACTCGGCCGACGGCCGCGTGGTCGGGCTGCGGGTGCCGGGCGGCGGCGCCATGAGCCGCGGCGAGATCGACGGCTACGGCGAGTTCGTGAAGATCTTTGCCGCCAAGGGCCTGGCCTGGATCAAGGTGAACGATGCCGCGGCCGGCCCGGGCCACGAAGGTGGCCCTCGCTGGCCTGGGCTGCAGTCGCCGATCGTCAAGAACCTGCACGACCGCGCGCTCGCCGAGATCGTGCAGCGCACCGGCGCCGTGAACGGCGACCTGATCTTCTTCGGCGCCGACCGGGCCAAGATCGTCAACGATGCGATCGGCGCGCTGCGCGTGAAGATCGGCCACAGCGAGTTCGGCAAGGCCCACGGCCTGATCCAGGGCGACTGGAAGCCGCTGTGGGTGGTCGACTTTCCGATGTTCGAATACGACGAGGAAGGCGAGCGCTGGAACGCGGTGCACCACCCGTTCACGTCGCCCAAGGACGGGCACGAGGACTGGCTAGAGACCGATCCCGGCCGCTGCGTCGCCAAGGCCTACGACGCCGTGCTCAACGGCATCGAGCTGGGCGGCGGTTCCGTGCGGATCCACCGCGAGGAAGTCCAGAGCAAGGTGTTCCGCGCCCTGAAGATCGGGCCGGAGGAGGCGCAGCTGAAGTTCGGCTTCCTGCTGGACGCCCTGCAGTACGGCGCGCCCCCGCACGGCGGCATCGCCATCGGCCTGGACCGCTTCGTCATGCTGATGACGGGCGCCGAGTCGCTGCGCGACGTGATCGCCTTCCCCAAGACCCAGCGCGCGCAGGACCTGCTCACGCAGGCGCCGAGCCCGGTCGACGAGAAGCAGTTGCGCGAGCTGCACATTCGCCTTCGCAATACGCAACCCGCGGCCTGACGGCTGCGGCAGAATGAAAGGGCGCTGCGGCGCCCTTTTCCATTGATGCCACGCCCGTTCAAGATCCCGCAGTCCGTGCTGGTGGTGATCCACACCCCGGCGCTCGACGTTCTGCTCATCAATCGGGCCGACGCACCGAATTACTGGCAGTCGGTCACCGGCAGCAAGGACACCCTGGCGGAGGACCTGGCGCAGACCGCGGTGCGCGAGGTCTTCGAGGAAACCGGGATCGAATGCCGGCCGGGCACGCCGCTGCACGCCGGGCTGGCGGACTGGGGCCTGGAGAACGTCTACGACATCTATCCGCGCTGGCAGCACCGCTATGCGCCGGGCGTCACGCGCAACACTGAACACGTGTTCGGCCTGTGCGTGCCGGCCGGCACGCCCGTGACGCTCAATCCGCGCGAGCACACGGAGTACCGGTGGCTGTCCTGGCGCGCCGCGGCCGACGCCTGCTTCTCCCCGTCGAACGCCGAGGCGATCCTGTTGCTGCCACAATTTGCCGCATGACGCAGCAGTTCCGGCACGCCTGTCGACCGCCTGCCGCCGCGGCGTCTGGGAAGGGACGCTGACGATGGCGCTGCTGCGGGTCGCCACCTACAACATCCACAAGGGCGTGCAAGGGCTTGGGCCCGTGCGGCGCCTGGAAATCCACAACCTCGGCCACGCGGTGGAGCAGCTCGACGCCGACATCGTCTGCCTGCAGGAGGTGCGCAAGCTCCACCGCCGCGAGGAGCGCTTCTTCACCCGGTGGCCGGAGCTGCCGCAGGCCGAGTTCCTGTGTCCGGAGGGTTACGAGGCGGTGTACCAGACCAATGCCACCACGCGGCATGGCGAGCACGGCAACGCGATGCTGTCGCGCTGGCCGGTCGTGTCGCACGGCCACGAGGACATGTCCGACCACCGGTTCGAGCAGCGCGGGCTGTTGCACGTGGAGGTGCGCCCGCACGGCCGCACGGTGCACGTGATCGTGCTGCACCTGGGCCTGATCGCCGGCAGCCGCGTGCGCCAGGTGGAGCAGCTTGGCCGCTTCATCGAGCGCGTGGTGCCGCGCCGGGCGCCCCTGATCGTCGCCGGCGACCTCAACGACTGGGGCGGCAAGCTGCGGCCGGCGATGTACGAGATCGGCCTGCGCGACTACGTGGGGGCCGAGCGCGTGCTCACCTATCCGTCCCGGCTGCCGCTGACGCAGCTCGACTACGTCTACGCGCGCGGCCTCAAGCCCTCCGGCGTCCATGTCCCGCGGGGCCGCATCTGGTGGCGCATGTCCGACCACCTGCCCCTGATCGCCGAGTTCAGGGTCTAGGCAGCCAATGGCGCACATGTCGACCCCCCGCAGCGGGCACGAGGTGCAACTGCTGCAAGGCAGCGCGGAACTCTTTCCGGCGCTGGTGGCGGCGATCGACGCCGCCGAGCGCGAAGTGCGGCTGGAAACCTACATCTTCGACGTCACGGGCGAAGCGCAGGCTGTGGCGGCCGCCCTGGAGCGGGCCGGCGCTCGCGGCCTGATGGTGGAGATCGTCGTCGACGGCTTCGGCACCGCGCCGCTGCCGCCGCAGTGGCGCCAGCGCCTGCAGCAGGCGGGGGTGCACTGGCGGGTGTACGCGCCGGTGGGCTGGATGGGAATGCTGCGCCTGGGCAGCTGGCGGCGGCTGCACCGCAAGCTGTGCGTCGTGGACGGCCGGGTCGCGTTCTGCGGCGGCATCAACGTCCTGGACGACCTGCACGATCCGAACCACGGGCCGCTCGCGGCGCCGCGGCTGGACTTCGCCGTGCGGGTGGTCGGGCCGCTGGTGGCCGAGGCGGAAACCAGCATGGCGCGGCTGTGGTGGCGGATGGAGGCGGTGCGCGACATCCGGCGGGCGCAGCTGGCGGTGGCGCTGGACGCGCTGCGCGCGGCCAACCGGCGGTGGCGGCCGCGCCGGCGCCCGGGGCCCGGGCGGGCCCACCCGAGGGCGAAGGCGGCGCTGCTGCTGCGCGACAACCTGCGCAACCGCACCCGCATCGAGCGTGCCTACCGGCGGGCGATCGGCCGCGCGCGCGAGGAGATCATCATCGCCAACGCGTATTTCGTGCCCGGGCGCAAGATGCGCGTGGCGCTGATCGCGGCGGCCCAGCGGGGCGTCAAGGTGCGGCTGCTGCTGCAAGGGCGCTACGAGTACTTCATGCAGTACTACGCGGCCCGTCCGGTGTATGGCGCGCTGCTGCGCGCCGGCGTGGAGATCCACGAGTACTCGCCGAGCTTCCTGCACGCCAAGGTGGCCGTCATCGACGGCCGCTGGGCCACGGTGGGCTCGTCCAACCTCGATCCGCTGAGCCTGCTGCTGGCGCGCGAGGCGAACGTGGTCGTCGACGACGCCGGCTTCGCCGGGCAGCTCCGGGCGCGCCTGCTGCGGGCCATGCGCGAGGAGGGGCGGGTGATGAGCCCCGACGAATACGGCAAGCGCCCGCTGCGCCAGCGCGTGATGGAGCACGTCGCGCTGGCCCTGATGCGCCTGGCGCTGGTGATCCAGGGCAAGAAGTACCTCTGATGGCCGCCGCCGGCCGGGGTCGCCGCCAGGCCGGCGGCGCCGGACCCGGGCCCGGTGTTAGCATTTGTCATGCTTACGAAGGCCCAACCCACCATGGACGCATCCGAGGCAGACATCGGGACCCCGGTGTCGGTGAAGATCCGCGAGCGCATCCAGGCCGCGCGCAAGCGGTTCCACGCCAACGACAACATCGCGGCGTTCCTGGAGCCGGGCGAGCTCGACCTGCTGCAGGACGAGGTCGAGGGCAAGATGCGGGCCGTGCTGGACAGCCTGGTGATCGACACCGAGAGCGACCACAACACGGCCGACACCGCCCGCCGCGTCGCGAAGCTGTACGTCAACGAGGTGTTCCGGGGCCGCTACGTGAAGGCGCCCACGATCACCGAGTTCCCCAACGCCGAGCACCTCAACGAGCTCATGATCGTGGGGCCGATCGCGGTGCGCAGCGCGTGCAGCCACCACTTCTGCCCGGTGATCGGCAAGCTGTGGATCGGCGTCATGCCTAACGAGCACACCAACGTGATCGGCCTGTCGAAGTACGCCCGCCTGGCCGAGTGGGTGATGGGCCGGCCGCAGATCCAGGAGGAGGCCGTGGTGCAGCTGGCCGACCTGATCATGGAGAAGACCCAGCCCGATGGCCTTGCCCTGGTGATGGAGGCGAGCCACTATTGCATGGCGTGGCGGGGCGTGAAGGACATGGATGCCAAGATGCTCACCTCGGTCATGCGCGGCGCGTTCCTGAAGGACCCGGCGCTGCGCCGCGAATTCCTGGCCCTGGTGCCGCGGAAGGATTGAACATGCTGGTGCGACTGCTCTATGCCAGCCGGGCGGTGGATGCCGGCCCGGAAGCGATCGACGCGATCCTCGCGAAGTCGCGCGAGTGCAACCCGGCCAACGGCATCACGGGCGTGCTCTGCTACGGCAGCGGCATCTTCGTGCAGTGCATCGAGGGGGGCCGCTCGCAGGTGAACGACCTGTACGGCCACATCCTGCGCGACGCGCGCCATCGCGACGTGACGTTGCTGCACTACGAGGAAATCCTGGAGCGCCGCTTCGGCGGCTGGAGCATGGGACAGGTCAACATTTCCAAGGCCAACCACACCCAGTTGCTCAAGTACTCGGAGGGCCTCGAGCTCGACCCGTACGCGCTGTCCGGCAAGGTGTCGCTGGCGCTGCTGGAGGACCTGGCGGCGACGGCGGCGGTGTGCGGGCGGGTTTAGGCTTTCCCGCCACGACGCTGGCGGTCGTCGCGATCGCCTGAACGCAGAGGACTCGAACATGCAAGCCGCCTTCTACGAATCCACCGGCCCCGCGCGCGAGGTCCTGCACGTGGGCCGGATCGAATTGCCCGAACCGGGCCCGGGCGAGGTGCGGGTGCGCGTCGTCTGCTCCGGCGTCAACCCGTCGGACGTGAAGAGCCGGGCCGGCCTGCGCAACAAGACGCTGCCTTTTCCCCGGATCGTGCCGCACAGCGACGGCGCGGGCGTGGTCGACGCCGTCGGGGCCGGCGTGCGGTCGCCGCGCGTGGGCGAACGGGTGTGGATCTGGAACGCCGCCTGGAAGCGCCCCGGCGGCACGGCGGCGGAATACGTGGTGCTGCCGGCCGCGCAGGCCGTGCACCTGCCCGAGCAGGTCGGGTTCGACGCGGGCGCGTGCCTGGGCATCCCGGCGCTGACGGCCTACCACGCGGCGGCGGTGGATGGCGGCGTGACCGGCAAGTCGGTGCTGGTCGCTGGCGGCGCCGGCGCGGTGGGCCATTACGCGATCCAGTGCGCCCGGCTCATGGGCGCGCGCCAGGTCATCGCCACCGTCAGCGGCGAAGCCAAGGGCAAGCTCGCGCTGGAAGCGGGGGCCGACCTGGTGTTGAACTACCGGCAGGGCGACGTGGCCGATCGCATCCGCGAGGCTACCGGCGGCGGGGTCGACCGCGTCATCGAGGTCGACATCGCCGCCAACTCGGCGCTCGACCTGCAGGTGCTGAAGCAGGGCGGCGACGTCGTTGTCTACGGTAGCGGGGCGGGCGAGTTCACGTTGCCGTTCTTCCCGCTGATCCTGCAGCACGTGCGCCTGCGCTTCTTCATCGTGTACGAGCTCGACGCCGCCGACCGCGCCCACGCCGAGGCGCACCTGGGGTCATGGCTGCGCCGCGGCGTGCTCGCGCACAACGTGGCGCACCGCGTGCCGCTGGCGCGCATCGCCGAGGCGCACGAGCTGGTCGAATCGGGCCAGGCGCTGGGCAACGTGGTGGTGGAGTGCACGCCGGGCTGAACCAGCCGCTGCTCCTGGGCTGCGATTTCTCCAGCGCCCCGACCCGGCGCAAGCCGGTCGTGCTGGCCCTGGGCCAGGAGCAGGGCGGGCGCGTCACGCTGTCCGGCCTGGAGTTGCTGGACAGCCTGGACGCGTTCGGCGACTGGCTGGCGCAGCCGCGCGACTGGGTCGGCGGCTTCGACTTTCCGTTCGGGCTGCCGCGCGAGCTGGTGGAGCACCTCGGTTGGCCCCTGCAGTGGCGGGCCTGCATCGACCACTACGCGTCGCTGACGCGGCCGCAGATCCGCGACACCTTCGCCGCGTTCTGCGCGGCGCGGCCGGCCGGCGCCAAGTTCGCCCATCGCCTCTTCGACAAGCTGGCCGGCTCCAGCCCGTCGATGAAGTGGGTCAACCCGCCGGTGGCGTACATGTTGCACGCGGCGCTGCCGCGGCTGCTCGCCGCGGGGGTGCACATCCCGGGCCTGCACGAGGGCGACCCGCGGCGCGTGGCGCTGGAAGCCTATCCCGGACTGCTCGCGCGCGAGATCATCGGGCGGCGCAGCTACAAGAGCGACGAGAAGGCCAGGCAGACCGCCGACCGCCTGATCGCCCGCAAGGACCTGCTGACCGGACTGGAGCACGGGCAGACGCGCCTGGGCCTGCGACTGAAGCTCACCAATGCGCAGCGCGACGCGCTGGCAGCCGACGCCAGCGGCGACCGGCTCGATGCCGTGCTGTGCCTGATGCAGGCCGCCTGGGCCCGGCGGCATGGCGCGCCGCTCTATGGGTTGCCGCCGGCGCTGGATCCGCTGGAAGGGTGGATCGTGTCGGCCTGATCGCGCAGGCGGCCCAAGGCGGCCAGCGTCTCGGCATCGGTGCGGTACATCGCGAGCAAGGGGCCCGGCTCGAGCGTCCACGCCTTGCGCAGCACCTGCTCCACGGGCAGTTTCATGCCGCTGATGTGCAGGTGGATGCCGCGGTCGGCCAGCAGCTTGCGCAACTGGGCGAACACCTCCACGCCGGTGGCGTCGACCCGGTTGATCGGGTGCGCGAACAGCACGAAGTGGCGCATGCCGGGATGGGTCGCCAGGTAGTCGACGACGGTGCGCTCGAAGGCGCTGGCGGAGGCGAAATCGAGGTCGGCGTCCATGCGCAGGGCGCAGACCTGCGGCCCGAGCGGCGCCAGTTCCCACAGCCGGCGGTCGCGCAGGCTGCCGTCCGGATGCAGGCCGGTCTCGATGATGCGCGGGTGCAGGCGCAGGAACAGGAAGTGCGCGAGCCCGGCCCCGACGCCGGCCAGCACGCCCCAATAGATCCGGGGCGCCGTCAACAGCGTCACGCCGAACGTCAGCAGCGCCGTGGCGGCCTCGATGCGGTCGACCTGCCACAACCGAAGCAGGATCTGCGGCTTGAACAGGCCGGCCACTGCCGTGACGACCACGGCCGCCAGCACGGATCGTGGCACGTGGTGCAGGGCGCCGGTGAACACCAGCAGCACGACCAGCACGACGCCGCTGCACATGACGGTGGCCCAGCCCGAGCGCGCGCCGGCATAGAGGGTGATCGCCGACCGCGAGAACGAGGAACTGGTCGCGAAACTGCCCGACAGCGCCGACGCCAGCTTGCCCAGGCCCTGGCCGACCAGGTCCAGCCGCGCGTTCCACGGCTTGCCCTCGTGCTGGCTTTCGGTCTTGGCGCAGGAGGCCATCTCCAGCGAGCTCACCAGGGCGATGACCAGCGCGGGGACCAGCAGGCCGGCGAGGCCGTCCCAGCCGGGCCATGACGGCCAGTACGGCGCGGGCAGGCCCGCGGGCAGCTCGCCGATCACGGCGCCGTGCAGCGAATAGCCGGTCCACCGGCTGACCACGGCCGCGGCCGCCACGACGATCAGCACCACCGGCAGCCGCGGCGTGTAGCGCTTGCCCAGCAGGAACAGCGCGACGCTGGCGGCGCCGAACCCCAGGGCGCCCAAGTCGAGGGCGGGCGACTGCAGCAGAGCCGGCAGCGGGCCATTGAAGCCGATCAGCGCGGGAATCTGCGACGCGATGATCAGGAGCGCCGCCGCCTGGGTGAAGCCGGCCAGCACGGGCGAACTCACCAGGTTCAGCACCCAGGCCGCCCCGGCGGCGCCCAGCACCGCCTGGACCAGGCCGGCCAGCAGGGCGAGCCACACCGCCAGCTCGACCCACTGCCGGCCACCGGGCTCGGCCAGGCCCAGCAGGGACGCGCCGACGAGCACGCTCGTGAGCGCCGACGGGCCGACCGAGAGCCGCGTCGAACTGCTGAACAGCACCGCGACGACGGCCGGCAGGAAGGCGGCATAGAGCCCGGTGACGAGCGGCATGCCGGCCAGGCCCGCATAGGCCACCGACTGCGGGATCATCACCACGGCGACCGTGAGGCCGGCCAGGAACTCTCCGCGCAGCAGGCCCGCATCGGGGCGCGGCCAGCGGAGAAAGGGCAACCAGCGGGACAACTGCATCCGGCCGAGTATGCCTGCCGGGGATCGGCGGGCGCGGTCCGGCGGCCGGGGCATGGAGCCAGGCCAGCCCAGCGCCAAGGAGCGGGCCGCCGAGGTCGCCCTGAAGGTCAAGGGCGTCACTTCGGTGAACAACCAGTTGACGATCAGGGCGGGTTGACGGGCCGGGCGCCGCCGCAGTGGTCGCAACCGAAGGTCTTCACGGGATAGGGGCGAGGCCTAGGGGCGGCGGAAACAGCCTGCGCTGCTGGCCCGAACCGCTACCTTCCTCGTCTGCGAACACGCCCCCTGGCCCCTAATCCCCAGCTCCTGGGCCCTGGGGCCCGAGGGGCCCCTGCTCACGGTCGAACATCCAGATTGTTCTGCACTTCGCGCACGCCCTTGGTGTTGCGCGCGATGGATTCGGCCTTGGCCTTTTCGGCGTTGGACTTCGCGAAGCCCGACAGCTGCACGGTGCCGTTGAGCGTCTGCACCTTGATGGCGCCGGCGTCCACGGTCTTGTCCTCGACGAACTTGGCCTTCACGGCCGTCGTGATCGACACGTCGTCCACATAGGCACCGACGGTTTCCTGGCCGCGGATGACCGAGCAGCCGGTGCCGAGGATCGTGGCGCCCGCCAGCAGGGCCAGCGCGAACGCGCGGGTGTAGTTGATCGCATTCATGAGGTTCTCTTTCCTTGATCGGATGGTTGCGTGGTGCCGAAACTGCCCGGACGACTCACCGGGGCGACGGCACCACGCGCCCCGGCTTGTACATTCTCTAGACCGGCGGCTCGTCGTCCTCCTTGCCGAAGTCGGCGCCGGCCATCGCCGACATCACCACGCTCGAGAGCTGGGACGACTTGACGATGGCGACGATGAGGCCGGTGACCGAAATCAGCCGCCACGGCCGCACCAGCACGACGAGGGCCCCCACCGCGGCGGCGATGCCGAGGTACTGCAGCGGCTTGCGGGCCGCGTAGGCGGAGAGCGCCGGTGTCACCAGTTCCAGTCCCGCGCTGGCGGGATGATGGCGCCACCAACTCCTGGCGACGTGCCTGGCATGGCGCAGCCACCCGGCCGGACTGCGGCGGTTCGCCGCGCCTGGCTCGCGCTGCTCGTTCGGCTCATCGTCCGCGCCGGTTGGCTGCCGCGGATCGTCGTGGCGCCCGCCGCCCCGGCGCTCGCGGCTTTGCACGTGCGCGATGATGGCCAGGCGGGTCTGCGCCAGCTTGTCTGCCGCACCGCTCATCAGAGCCTCTTGCCGGCGAAGGCCGTGAGTGCCGGCCGCACGAGGGCCGTGAGCGACAGGCGGCGCCCGGCGGCGCCGCTCACGTGCGGGCTCCGATGGTGCGCAGCGCCTGGGCGTCGGCGTCCAGTTGCGCCTTCAGTTCGGTGAACGCCCGGCCCGGCAGCTTCTGCCGGGCCACGGTCCACGCGAGCACGGACACCACCAGGGCCGCCAGCGGAACGAACACCAGGGGCCAGTGGAAGCCGTGGATCGCCCCCAGCATCGCGGCCACGCCCGCGAGCACCAGGAACACGACCAGCGCCAGCGCCGCCACGCCCCATGCGATCGCGCGCCTGGCGACCTGCAGGCCGACACTCGAGGCCTCTTCCTGCACCAGCGCGGCATAGCCGGAGACATGGTCCACGACCAGTTCGGGACGGGTGATCAGCACCGAGAAGATCGGATGAACCATGACCGTGCGGGGCCCCCGCGTCAGTAGTAGTAGCGCTTGTTGCGGCGCATGGCCAGCACCAGCGCTGCGACCGCGGCCCCGGCGGCGGCGGCGATCAGCGCCGACTTCACCGGCTGCTCGGTGACGTAGCGGCCGGTCGCGCTCGCGTATTCGCCCAGCTGGCGGCCTGCCTTGGCGGTGGCGTCGCCCATGCTGCTGGCGCCCTTGCTGGCCAGCCCCTTCATGCCGGTGCCCAGGTCGCGCACCCGGTCGATGGCGTGCGCCGCCAGCTCCTTCGTCGTGCCGAGCGCCCTTTCGGTCATGCCGTGCGCCTCGTCGGCGGCGGCGGAAGCGTGGAGTTCCTTGCTGCGGGTCGTGAACATGATGTCCTGGTCCTCTGTGTGGTTGATGGAATACCGTGCGCTAGCCCTTGCGGCCGGAGCTGGCGACGAACGCGACGATCGCCATGGCCACGAACACGAAGAACAGGATCTTCGCGATGCCCACGGCGCCGGCGGCGATGCCGCCGAAGCCGAAGACCGCGGCGATCAGCGCAATCACGAGGAACACAATGGCGTAGTGCAGCATCACGAACTCCCTGGGCCGCGCCCGGTGGCCGGCGTCGCCAAACGCCTGCGGCAAGCGTAGTGGGCGCGGTCAGCCGCCCCTGATCAGCGGCAGGCGTGACTGCTTGTCGGTAGGCGGGACTCGTGCATGTAGGAACGCGACTACAGCGAAAACGGCGCTGTCGGACAAACTCGACCGGTCCGGGGGCAGCGAACGCCGGTGAGCGTGGGCCAGCTGTCAGGCCGTGGGCGCGGGCCTGGGCAGCACCGCCGAAATGCGGCTGCCCTTGCCCGGCGTCGAGACCACGGTCAGGCGCCCGCCGGCGGCTTCCACGCGATGGCGCATGCCGGCGAGGCCGTGCGTCGACGGCCGGATGTCGGAGACGTTGAAGCCCTTGCCGTCGTCGGTGATCTCGACCTCGACGTGGTTGTCGTGATTCTGCAGGGTGACCGCCACGTGCCTGGCATCGGCGTACTTGCCCACGTTGGTGAGCGACTCCTGCACCAGCCGGTACACGGTGAGCTGGCGCGATTCGTCGAGGTCGACGGGTTCGAGCTCGGAGGTGACCTCGATCGCCGAACGCTCGGAGAATTCGCGCGCCAGGATCTCGAGCGAGGCGGTCAGTCCCAGGTTGGACAGCGACGACGGCCGCAGGTCCTCGATGATGCGCCGCTTCAGCGCGATCCCGCCGTTGAGGGCGTCGGTCAGGTGCTGCAGCCGCTGGCCGACCTCCGGGGTCAGCTGGGGGCCCAGGCGCGACTTCAGGCGCGCGACGTCCAGCTTGGCGGCGGTGAGCAGGGCGCCGAGCTCGTCGTGCAGCTCGCGCGCCAGGTGGCCGCGCTCCTCTTCGCGCACCTGCTGCAGGTGGGTGGCCAGCTCGGCGAGCGTGGCCGTGCGCTCGCGCACCTGCCGCTCCAGCAGGTCGCGCTCCTGCTGCAGGATCTTCTGCTGCTGCTCGCCCGCGCGCTCCAGGGCGGTGGTCTGGCGCAGATAGAGGTAGAAGGCGAGCAGGCCGGCCATCGCCACGGCCGCGATCCCGATGCGCGCAAGCAGGAGGGACTGGCGCACCTGCACCTGGCTGACTTCCATGCGAGCCGTCGACGCGTTGATCAGCTTGGTCGCCTGTTCCCGGATGGCGTCCATGTGCTCCTTGCCGACGTCGGTCATCAGCACGAACTTCCATGCGTCCTCGTTGCCCTGCTTGCGCATGCGCACCGACAGGTCCATCTCGGCCAGCTTGCGCTGCACGTTGCGCGCGAGCTGGCCGAGGATCGCGTGTTCGTCGGCGCTGGGCGCGTAGATCACGCGCAGCGCGTCGAGCTGCTGCCCGATCTCGGCGACCGCCGCGTTGTAGGGCTCGAGGTAGCGCGGATCCCCGGTGAGCAGGTAGCCGCGCGAGCCGGTTTCGGCGTCCAGCACATGCTGCAGCACACGGTTGAGCGACGCGCGCGTGCGCGAGGCTTCCGCGATGTGATCGAGCGCCTTGGTCGACTGGTTGAAGCCGGTCTCGTTGATGCCGATGAGGACGACCGAAGCCAGCAGCGCCAGCGCCAGGCTGACGCCCATCCTGGGCATCGAGAACGCACGCAGGAATCTCACCATGCCATGTTCCTCCCGATCTGCCTAAAATCCGGATGGATCGTCATAGAGCGGCCGGGCCCCTTCAGTTGAAAGTTGGGCACAATGGGCCACACTTGAACGCGAAAGAGAACAGACATGATCAAAGTCGGCATTGTCGATGACCACGCCATCGTGCGCTCGGGGTTGAAGCAGTTCTTCTCCGAGCAGGTGGACCTGCGCGTGGTGGGCGAGGCCGCCAGCGGCCGTGAAGCGATCGACCTGGTGCGCACCACCGAGCTCGATGTTCTCGTGATGGACCTTTCGATGCCCGGACAAAGCGGCATCGACGCCCTGGGCATGATCCGCGCGAAAGCGCCCGACGTCGGCATCCTGATCCTGTCCGGCTACCCGGAAGAACATTACGCGATGAACCTGATCCGGCAGGGCGCCAGCGGCTACCTGAACAAGGAATGCGAGCCGATGGAGATCGTCAACGCGATCCGCACCATTTCCCTGGGCCGGCGCTACATTTCGCCAGCCGTCGCCGAACTGCTGGCGCAGCAGCTCAATCGCAAGGAGGGCGGCGCGCCCCACGAGCAGTTGTCCGAGCGCGAATTCCAGGTGTTCCTCAAGCTGGCCAAGGGCGAGACCGCCGGCGACATCGCCAAGGCGCTGTCCCTGAGCGTCAAGACGGTGAGCACCTATCGCACGCGCCTCATGGAGAAGATGAGCCTGGCGTCGAACAGCGATCTCACGTACTACGCGTTGAAGAACAAGCTGATCGACTGAGCGGCGGTCAGGCATCGGGCCGCGGCCCTTCCGACTGCAGGATGCAATACTCCACCAGCGCGTCGATTTCGTTGGACTTGTCGAAGACGGCATCGGCGCCGAGCTGCATGCATCGCTTGCGCATGTCGGACGTCGCGTAGTTGCTCAGCACGACCACCCGCTGGCCCTGCGCGCGGCCGCGGCAGGCCTCGAGCACGCCGAGACCGCTGCCCTGCTTCAGGAACAGGTCCACGATCGCCAGATCCCACCCGCCGCGGTGCCCGGTGAGCCAGCTGGTCGCCTCGCCTTCCGTCTCCGCCCAGCCCAGCGCCCGGATGGCGGCCAGTTCTTCCAGCGCGCCGATCAGGTTCTCGCGAATGGTGGCATTGTCTTCGACGATGTAGGTGCGCAATTCCACAGCGGGTCGGGTCAGGGCCTGGGGTGCCTGGTGTTGTTGGTGTTGTGGCAGCACAGTGTGAGTGGGTCTCGCAGGGAGCCGCACCTCGGGCCATTGTGCCAGCCGCGCCGGCGCCAGCCGGTAGGAGGAATCCTACAGTCCCCGCCTCGTAGTCCCTTGCCGACACCGGGTGCCGTGCCGTGCTGACCGGGCACATGCCGCGCCTTGCCGACACTGCATCGAGACTGCAACGCAACGAGCCGCGATGAGACTGCTGATTCGATCCGCGACGACCTTCTCCAACGAACCTGGCTTGGCATCGCCCGCGCGGCGCTGACCGGACGGCATGGATGGCGCGGCCACGCACCCCGCAACCCACGGGCGCCGCCTGTGGATCAAGGTCGTGGCCGGCGTGGTCGCCGCGATCGTCCTGCTGGCGCTGCTGGTCGTCTTCTTTCCCTGGGATGTGCTGCGCGGTCCGCTGAACCGCTACGTCACCGACCGGACCGGCCGCCACTTCGAGATCACGCGGCGGCTCGACGTGAAACTGGGCCGCACCACGCGCGTCCTGGCGGACGGCATCGAGTTCGCGAATCCGGAGTGGGCGCGCGATCCGATGCTGGTGAGGGCCGAGGGCGCGGAGATCCACATCGAGCTGCTGCCGCTGCTGCAGCGGCGCATCGTGATGCCGAGGGTCCGGTTCCACGAGCCGCAACTGGCATTGCAGATCGAGCCCGACGGTCGCCGCAGCTGGGCGCTCGGCCGCGACACCGGCGACCCGGGCAACCTGCCCGAGATCGGCGAGCTGGTGGTCGACAGGGGCAGCGTGCATTTCGTCGCCAGCGAGCACGGCGCCGACATGCGGACCGACTTCACGGTCGACGGTCCGCTGCGGCTGGCGCCGGCGGAGCCGGCGGCGAGCGCCGCCGGCAGCGCGCACGACGCGGCGCTGCCTCTGAGGTTCACGGCCAAGGGCACCTGGAAGAAGGCGCACTTCGCCGCCAGCGGTCGCACCGGCAACGTGCTGTACCTGCGAGGACCGCTGCGCCAGCCGTTCCCGGCGGAATTCGAGGCGACCGCCGCCAACACGACGCTGCGGGCCAAGGGCTCCATCGCCCGCCTGGCCACGCTCGAGGGCGCCAACGCCTCGTTCAACATCCAGGGCAAGGACCTGCAGGAGCTGTACCAGTTGCTGGGCATCGTGCTGCCGGCCACGCCCCGCTATTCGCTGCAGGGCCACCTGACCATGGCCGACGAGGTCTGGCACATCCGCGGGATCGACGGCAAGCTCGGCAATTCGGACCTGCGCGGCGAACTCGCGTTCGACCGCCGCCAGGCCGTGCCCCTGCTCACCGGCAGGCTGGAATCCAGGGCGCTCGACTTCGACGACCTGGCGCCGCTGGTCGGCCTGGACGAGCGGCCGCGCAGCGCCGCCGCCGTGCCGCAGGTCAAGGGCCGGCGGCCGGCGCCGGCGCGGACCGCGTCTCCGGCCCGCGACGGCACGCGCAAGGTGCTGCCGACCGCGGTGCTCGACGTCGATCGCCTGCGGCGGATGAACAGCGACGTGACCTACCGCGCGGCGCGGATCACTCACGTGAAGCAGTTGCCGCTGGATCGCATCAGCGTGCATGTGCGGCTGAAGGACGGCGTGCTCGATCTCGATCGCGTGAACCTCGGCGTCGCCGGGGGCAGCATGGCCGGCCGCGTCCGCATCAATGGCGCCACGGATCCGGCGGTGGCCGAGGTGCACCTGGATGCCAGGGCGCTGGAGCTGAACCGCCTGTTCCCGAACGTGAAGCTCACCAAGGCCAGCGTGGGCCGGATCCACGGGGACATCGACCTCAAGGGCCGCGGCAACACCGTGGCGCAGATGCTCGCCACGTCGGACGGCGCCGTGGCCATGCTCATGGGACGCGGCGAGATCAGCAACCTGCTGATGGAGATCGCCGGCATCGACGGCGCGGAGATCATCAAGTTCTTCATGGGCGGCGACCGGAACGTGGAACTGCGCTGCGCCGCCGCCGCGTTCGACGTGAAGGACGGACTGATGACCAGCCGCGCCGTGGTGTTCGACACTTCCGACACGGTGATCTACGGCAGCGGCCAGCTCAGCCTGGCCAACGAGGCGATGGACCTCACGCTGCGGCCGTATCCCAAGGACATGAGCATCCTGAGCCTGCGCTCGCCGTTGAAGATCGCGGGCACTTTCGCCGCGCCGAGGCCGGGTCCGGACAAGGGCGCGCTGGCGGCGCGGGGCGGGTTCGCGCTGGCGCTCGGAGCCGTCAATCCGCTGCTGGCGCTGGCCGCCACCATCGAGACGGGGCCCGGCGAGGACGCCAACTGCGGCCCGGCCCTGCGCGAAGCCACCTCGGCCTACCAGGCGGCGCGGATCGCGGTGATGGACCAGCCGTCCGAGGTCAGGGACGAGGGCAGGAAGAAGGGCGTGCTGTCGCGCATCCTTGGCGGCTCCAGGACACCGCCGGCGCCGCACGGGAACGACCGCGCGGCCGCGGGCCCGGTGCGCCAGGAGGCCGCGCCTTCGAGCGCCCGCGAGCCGTCGGCGCCGGGCCCGCGCGCGCCGCACGCGCCCGGCGCGCCCGACAAGGCCTACGGGCCGTAGCCGCTAGAGCTTCCCCGCCCGGCACGCCACCCTTGAGCAACCGGGCGTTTCAGCGCGGCCGGTATTTTTGCGCCTGTTTGCGCTTCTTACCTCCCGGGCGGGTCGATTCGTGACATTCCTGGGATGCGCCGGCCGCGGCGCCGGCACTTTAATTGCACCCCTCACGTCATGGAGTTCCGCCCCGCATTGGCGCCGCGCAGCTCCGGGAAGGCTTCATTGCGGGTCATTCCACATGTCACAGTGCACCCCTGCCCTGAAAGAGACGGAGGCTGCCGCCGCGCCCGCGCCCGCGCCCGCGCCGTCGCCGAGGGCCGGACAGCGCGACAGCGTCACCGCGGCCGGCGTACCTGCATCCGCGCGCGGCGAGTGCGTCGCCGACAGCGGCTTCGTGGCTGCGCCCACGGGCCCGCGAGGTAGCCGGTGAACAGGGTGATCGCGGACCTCACGGCCTGGCACCAGTCGTACCAGCGGCTGCAGGACGCGCGCACGCGGCTGCAGGAGGCCCGCGACAGCGGCGTGGACGCGGAGGCGGTGCGGCAACTGGAGCAGGAGGTGGAACTGCTGCGCCAGCAAAGCGATGCCTGCCTGGATCGCCTGAAGGCGGCGGCCGTCGCCCGGCGCTAGGGAATACTCAACAGAGCCGTCCTCTGCGTTCGGCTTTGCCAGCGCTGGCCCCTGGTGGCCGCAGCGGGTGCCGGGGCTGCTCAGGGGTTGCCGGGAAGGCGCTTCAGCCGCGCCCCGCGCACACCGGGCACTGCGGATTGCGCGGCACGCGCACTTCGTGCCACTCCATGCTGCGCGCATCGAGCATCTGCAGCCGCCCGGCCAGCGGCGTGCCGGCCCCGCTCAGGATCTTGAGCGCTTCGGCGGCCTGCATGGCGCCGACGATGCCCACCAGCGGCGCGAACACGCCCATCGTGGCGCAGCGCGTTTCCTCGAAATCGTCGGCCGGCGCGAAGAGGCACGCGTAGCAGGGCGAAAGCGCGTCGCGCGTGTCGTACACGGTGACCTGTCCGTCGAAGCGGATCGCGGCGCCCGACACCAGGGGCCTGGCGTGCCTGACGCAAGCAGCATTGATCAGGTGCCGCGTGCCGAAGTTGTCGCTGCAGTCGATCACCACATCCGTCGCCGGCACCAGTTCATCGAGCAGGGCCGCATCGGCCCGCGCCGTGATCGCCTGCACCACCGGTTCCGGATTGATCGCGGCGATCGCCTCGCGCGCCGACATCGCCTTCGGCTGGCCGACGCGCGCCAGCGTGTGCGCCAGCTGGCGTTGCAGGTTGGTGAGGTCCACGGTGTCGTTGTCGACGAGCGTGATGCGGCCCACGCCGGCGGTGCCGAGGTACAGCGCGACCGGCGAGCCGAGCCCGCCGGCCCCGATCACGAGCGCGCGTCCCGCGAGCAGGCGCTCCTGTCCTTCCACGCCCACTTCCTCCAGCAGGATGTGGCGCGAGTAACGCAGCAACTGGTCGTCGGTCATGCGCGCATTGTCGCGGAACGGCGCCGCGCCGCCGGTGTATAGCGGGCGCGAACCGGGTCGCGCCATGCAAGCGCTTGATTTCAAAAGGGATTCGTCAGCGCGGTGGTCGCAGCTGCATGGCGCGAATGTACTTCGGCGCCGCGCCGCCGGCCCGCCTTGCTCCCCTCGTTCAGCGCTAAGTCGTTGACGCGAAAGCAGAAAAGGCAACGGGTGTGGCGCTGGCACACCTGATGCTTTGATCATGGCAAGCGAAAGCAACCAAGGCGGGCACCATGAACCAGAAGACCAGGATTCTCATCGTCGACGACGAAGAAGTGGTCCGCCTCAGTTTCACGCGGGCGCTGGCGACGACGAACTGCCAGGTGAAGGCGGTCGCGAACTGGACCCAGGTGGCCGAGGCACTGCAGAACGAGCCCTACGACGTCGTGCTGCTGGACCTGCGGATGCCCGACGTCGACGGCATCACCGTCCTGCGCGCCGTCAAGCAGCGCTGGCCGGAAAGCGAGGTGATCGTGATCACCGGCTATCCGAGCATCGACACCGCCAAGGAAGCGGTGGCGCTGGGCGCCTACGACTACCTCGCGAAGCCGGTCGGTCCCGACCAGGTGATCGAAGCCTCGAACGCGGCGATGCTGCACAAGCGCTGGGCGCTGCACGAGACCGGCTCCGCACACGACCACTGCGAAGGGGCCCTGGCGGCCGCTTCGTTCGAGCAACCCGTTTCCTTCAGGAGGGCATCATGAGTGCACTGCGTAAAGTATTGGTCGTTGACGACGACCCGGTGGTTGGCAAGAGTTTCAACCGTGTTCTGTCCGGCAAGGGCTACGTCGTGGTGACCGCCGAGGACGGCTACGAGGCCCTGCGCAAACTCCAGTCGGAACAGTACGACGTGGTGTTCACCGACCTGCGGATGCCCGGCATGGACGGCCTGGAGGTCGCCGAGAAGGTGAAGGCCCGGCAGCCGTGGACGCCGGTGGTGATCGTGACCGGCTACGGCAGCGGCAAGAGCGAGGAACGCGCCCGCGCCGCGGGTGTCGCCGAGTTCCTGCACAAGCCGCTGTCGCCCGAGATGATCGAGGCGACCACCGCCAGGGCGCTGCAAACGCCCGCGGCGGAAGCGGCGCCCGCGGCTCCGGCTCCGGCCCCGGCGGTGGCGGTGGCGGCGGAGCCGGTGCGGCGGCGCGGCACGCTGGTCAACATGCTGCTGTTCCTGTCGGCGCCCTTCGTCGGGTTGCTGTACGCGGTCCTGCTGCCGTTCGTCGGCCTCGGAATGCTGGCCTGGATCGGCGGCAAGGCGGCGATGGAATCGCCGAAGGTGCGCGAGGGCTTCGCGTTCGCGAAGTTCATGACCAAGCTCGTGTTCTCGCCTCTCGTCGGCCTCGCCTACATCATCGCGTATCCTTTCGTTGGCCTCGCGATGCTCGCCTGGACCGGCGCCAGGGCGCTGGCCGGCATCGAAACTGCGAAGTGACCGCAGCGGCGGGCGGGCGCCATCGCGAAGCACCGAACGAGGACTTCATGACGACCGTTCCTGCCGCCAGCAAGAGCCCTGAGCGCCAGCGCCGCCGCAACGCCGTCATCGGCCTGGCGGCGGCGCTGGCCTTTTGCCTGTGCGGGCTGGCCGCGCAGGCCGCGCCCGCCGGGCAGGTCCTCTCCAGCGAGGACAAGGCGTGCCTCGAGTGCCATGCGAAGCCCGATGCCGCCAAGACGCTCGGCGACGGCCAGAAGCTGTCGCTGCACGTCGCGGCCCGGGCGTTCGCGCAGTCCGTGCACAACGAGAGCGGCTGCCAGGCCTGCCACTCCGGCCTGGAAGACGCCCACGACAAGCAGCCGCGCAAGATCGCGAACCGGCGCGCGCTGGCCGCCGAGCTCATGGAGCAGTGCCGCGACTGCCACAAGAAGACGATGAAGCAGTACGAGGACAGCGTGCACTCCGCGCTGGTGCGCGCCGGCAGCGACAAGGCGCCGCTGTGCACGGACTGCCACGACCCCCACGCCGTGCGCCCAGCCAAGGAAGGCAACGGCCAGGCGCAGGCCGCCCCGTGCCAGAAATGCCACGACGGCGTCAGCAAGGCGTTCGCCGGGAGCGTGCACGGCCAGGGCGGCGAGGAGGCGCTGGTGTGCAAGGATTGCCACCGCACCCACGACGTCAAGGCCGCCGCGTTCGGCGACCGCATGATGAAGCAGTGCCTGTCGTGCCACAAGGACGTGGCGACGACGCATGCGCAATGGCTGCCCAACGCCGAGCGCCACCTCGATGCGATTTCGTGCCCGGCCTGCCATTCGCCGGGCACGACCCGCCGCGTCGACCTGCGGCTGTACGAGGGCGGCGCGCCGCAACAGGCGGGCAAGGTCGGCGTGCCCACGTTCGTGAAGCCGGCCGGCGGCGGCAGCGCCTCGGGGCTGGACGCGCGGGCGCTGTGGAGCCTGCTGCAGGAATTCAACCAGGACGCAGCGGGCCCGAAGACGGTCGTGCGCGGGCGGCTCGAGGTGCAGACCGGCGTGCAGGCCCACCAGCTGGGCGCCAAGGCGCTGGCGCTGAAGGATTGCGACACCTGCCACCGCCGGGGCGCGGCTTCGTTCCAGGCGGTCACCGTGAGCATGGCCGGCGCGGATGGCCGGCCGCTGCGGCGCGAGGCCGGCCAGGGCATCCTGACGTCGATGGAGTCGGTCGGTGCCGTGGGCGGCTTCTACGCGATCGGCAGCACGCGCATCGTGCTGCTCGACGTTCTGCTGGCGCTGGCGGTCGCGGGTGGCATCGCGCTGCCGGGCGCCCACCTGGCGGCCAAGCTGTACTTCAAGCGGCAACGCGCGCGCCGCGCGGCCGATGCCGGCACGACGCCGGACGAACGGAGGTGATCATGGGCAAGAAGGTGTACGTCAATCCCCTGCCGGTACGCATCTGGCACTGGGCCAACGCGCTGATGTTCATCGTCCTGATCGCCACCGGGCTGCAGATCCGCTACCTGGACATCTTCAGCCTGATGTCCTTCCGCACCGCGGTGGTGGTGCACAACTGGGTGGCCTTCGCGCTGATCGCCAACTTCTGCATCTGGCTGCTGTTCTACCTGTTCTCCGACAAGAACAAGGCCTACCACCCCGAGTTCAACAT
>Ga0255338_1000378_pt1 | contig 156985 bp, 140 predicted proteins | sample MeOH1_35cm_T4_19_FD_203715 | JGI IMG/M metagenome (GOLD analysis project Ga0255338, IMG submission 203715) | Sandy soil microbial communities from University of British Columbia, Vancouver, Canada - MeOH1_35cm_T4_195 | ecosystem: Engineered > Artificial ecosystem > Sand microcosm >...
CGATGCGGAACATCTTGGCCTTGGTCCTGCCGTCGATCTTCTTGAACCACTTCGTCGCCTCGGCGTGGCTGGCGCCGGTGCTCCACGGGCGGTTGCGGTCGTGGAGGGCGGCGGGCCCGTCGATGGAGGTGCAGAAGTTCACGCCCTGGGCCAGGAGCCACTTCATCTTCGTGTCGTCCATGAGGCTCAGGTTGGTGACGAGGTTGAGCCACAGGCTCTTGCCGGCCGTCTTGTTCTTCTCCGTGGCGTACTCGACGATGAACTTGACGATGGGCCAGTTCGCGAGCGGCTCGCCGCCCTGGAACTCGATGGTGATGGCGGAGCTGGGGCTCTCGAAGATCCGGTCGACGACCTTGCGCGCGGTCTCCTCGGTCATGTCGGTCGCGGCGTCGGCCATGCCGAGCGCGCTGGCGTGGCAGTACAGGCAGCGGTGGTTGCAGCGCAAGGTGGTCACGATCACGTGCAAGGTCGGCCCCTGCCAGAGGAACTTGTTGCGCTTCGCCCAGACGGCGGCGATGGCGTCGAAATCCATCTGATCGCGGATGAAGCCGTCGACCTTGAGCTTCTCGTACACGGGATCGCCGGGCTTGAGCTCCCCGGTCACGAACTGGAGGAACTGGGCGTGCTCGAGGAGCTGATGGCGTCCCAGGTCGTTCGTGACGAGCATCTTGCCCGCGACCTTCCGGAATCGGAAGGGGCCCGTCTTGACGGTGTCGAGGACGGGGATGGCCGCCGCCGCGGGCGCGTTCATGAACGCTTCGCCTTCGCCGGCTTCGCTTTGGCCGCCTTGGCCTTGGGGGCCTTGGCCTTGGGCTCGGCCGCCGCCTCGGGAGTCTTGCCCTTCGCGCCGAACGCCTCCTCCCAAGGGACCGACACTCCCAGGGGGTCGGCCGCGCCGTCTCCGCTCTCGATCTCGGCCAGCAGGCGGTCGATCTCCTTCTCCAGGGCCGCGTCGATCTGGGGCGCGGCGGGAGGCGGCCCCGCCGTTTCGACGCACTCGGGGCAGGGTTCGGAGGACGCGGCCGGGGCCGGAGCCCCCGCGGCCACGAGAGCGGAGGGCTGCGCCGAGACCAGGGCCTTGGTCACGATGAACTCGCGGATCTTCTGGTTGGAGGTCGAGATGCGCTGGCGGAGGACCTGGTGGATGAGCTCGTTGTCGAACTCCCCCTTCAGCTCGACCCGCGCCGATGGAGCCGCGCCCGCCTTGACCGTCAGGAAGACCTTGAGCTTCTCCGGCTCGGAACGCTCGACGCGGACGTACGCGCGGTCGGTGAAGACGTAGACGGCGTTCTGCACGGCTTCGAGAGGATAGATCGTCTCATCGAGCTCGAAGGCGATCTCGTCTTGGTCGCAGGTGGGCATTGTTTCCTCTGGGGTGGGCGTCGAAAGGGATGCGGCTCATCCGTTATGGTAACCGCTTCCATTCGACCGGGCCATTCTATTTTGTGCCTCGGATGAGAATCACGCCGCCGCCTGGGCGCGCGCGGCGCCGATGACCCGATACACGGTCTTCGGGGAGACGCCCAGGCGCTTGGCGATGTTGGCGATGCTCACGCCCTGCTTCCGCCAGGAGCGGATGCAGTCGTCGCGGAAACGGCAGACGGAGCAGCGCAGGTTGCTGCCGGCCTTGGGGATCCAGAGCCGCCGGCCGCCGAAGGCGGACTGAAGGGCCGACAGACGCCGGCTCCCGAGGAGCTTCAGGAGCCGAGCGGCGTCGCTGTCGATGGGCTGGAGGGAATTCTGGCAGCGTGTCCGGGTCACAAGCGTCGCATATGCAACGCTACGGCCACCCCCCCATTACTGCTCGGACGGCGTCTCTTCCTGGGGGACGGCCTTCTTCGGCTTGGGCGCGGGTTTGGGCTTGGGGATCGGACGGCCTTCCTCGATCGCCTTCAGCATCTCCTTGATCTCGGGAGGATCCTTCTGCATCACCTCCCCCTTCTGGAACTGGGGCTTGGCCGCCCGCTCGACCTTGGCCTTGGCCTCGGCCGCCTTGCGCGCCTCGACCTCGGCCTTGGCCTTCACGGCGGCGTCGACCGCCGCCTTCTTCGCGGCCTGGACCTCGGCGTTCTTGCGGACCTTCTCCTCCGCGGCGAGCTGCTCGGCCTTGGAGCGCGCCAGCGCGGCCTCGGTCTTGGCCCGCACCTCGGCGGCGGCCGCGGCCTGGGCGGCGGCCCCGGCCTTGGCGGCGGCCGCGGCCTGGGCGGCGGCCTTTTCCTTCGCCTGGGCGGCGCGGAGCTCCTGCTCCTGCGTCAGGCGCCGCTTCGCGTCGGCCAGGTCGTTGGCGACTCGCGCGCACAGGCCGCGGGCGAACTTCGCCCGCAGCGGCTCGCAGGCGGCCGGGGACCTCGTCGTGAGCGCCTGGCAGTAAGGGGACCCCGCGCACTGGGCGGGGACGCGCAGGCCCGCCACCAGCGCCGCGCGCGCCCGGCAGACCCGCTGAGCGGACGGGTTCTTGAAATATTGGTCGCAGTCCTTGGCCTCCGCGGACCAGAAGACCCGCGTGTCCTCGCACGATTCGGGCGGCCCGATCTTCGCGCGCTTGATCTGCTCGCACGTCATCGCGCTCCCCGCGGAGCGGACCAAGGAGGTCATGGCGGCGCAATCCTTGTCGACGTCGGGGCCCGTCCGCCCGTCGAACGCGAGCATGCTCCGGCAGGCGGGCAGGGCGTCGCCGCCGCGCACGGCCAGCATCGCGAACCGGTCCTCGGCCACGGTCAGCTGGCAGCGGACGGCATCGCCCGTGGCCCGGCGGCCCGGGGCCTCGAGCTGAGCGCAGGCCGTGGGGGCGCCCTGCAGGGCGCGGCACGAGGCGAATTCGAGGAGGTCGAGCCGCTCCTCCCCGGCGGCGTAAGCCATGTCCGCGCGGAAGACGGGGTCGGAGAGGAGCTCGTCGACGGACATCGGCTCCCGGGCGCAGCGCGCGGCGAAGCGCTCGTTGGCCGCCGGAACGGCGGCGTTGACGGCGGCCGTGGACGCGGTGGCCGTGGCGGCGGCGGGAGCTGGAGCGGGAGCGGCGGCGAGAACGGCCGCGGGCGCCGCGATCAGGGCCGTCAGGAGAAATGTGGTGATCATGGCGTAGTGTAGTCGCCGCCGACCCCTCCGTCTATGATTTGGGTCATGGCGGCGGCGCAAGCTCGGAGCTCCCGAACAAGGCGAGGTACGAGGCCCAGGTGCGCGGGCATGAGGCGCGGACGGCGCAGCCGCGGCAGGGCGGCGCCTCGGGGCGCGAGCCCGCCCGCCGCGGATCGAGCGCCTCGTCGAGGCGATGGAGGTCGTCGACGCGGAAGCGCGCCCAGCTCTCGGAGGAGTCGGGGCCGGTCCGCTGGTCGGGGTCGAGATGGCAGAAGGGGACGCCTTCGGTGGAGGCCGCGACGCCGGCCGCCGCGGCGGCGCGCAGCGCCTCGCGGATGCGCGGCGCGGCGTCGCCCAGGCGCGCCAGCGCCGCCGCGCGCAAGCCCTCCGCCGTCTCCACGGGGCGCGGGAAAAGGAACCGGACCCGGTCCGCGCCGAGCATGGCGGCCATGGCCGCGACGGGCGTCAGCCGCGACAGGTTCCGGCGGACCACCGGCACGACGAGCTCGACCTCGCGCCCCGCCGTCACGGCGGCCCTCGCGCCCGCGAGCGCCTCCCGCAGCGAACCGGGGCGGCCCGTCAGCGAGTCGTGGGTCGCCTCGTCCGCGGAGAACACGAGGATCTCGAAGGCGTCCACGCGCCCCATGAGGGCCGCGCGGATCCCGGCGCGCGACAGGCTCCGGCCGCTCGTCTGGAGCTGGATGAAGCGATAGCCCATCGCGCGCGCGCGGGCGAGGAGAGCGGGCAGGTCCGGGCGGAGCGAAGCCTCGCCGCGCATGACCACGAGCTCGGAGCACCCGGCCTTGCGTCCGGCGGCCAGGGCCCGGAGGGCGTCCTCGGCGGTCCGGTCGGGAAGATGCGAAAGGTCCGCGGTGGGGGCGTGAGCGAGGTCGCAGTCGTCGCGGACGGTCAGCCGCAGCATGAGCCTCCGCCCCCCGGGAAGTCCCGCCAGAGCTTCGTCGCCGGCCTCGACGCGCGCGCTCTCGCGCCGCGCGACGAAGGGCCCCAGGACCAGAGCGCCGGCGCCGGGCATGTCAAGGAACGCGTCCACCGCGTCGCCCGGGGTCAGGACGATGGGCTCGCCCCGGCGGTTGAAGGAGGTGTTGAGCACCATCGGCACGCCGGTCAGCGCGTCGAACGCCTCGATGAGCTCGCGATACAGCGGGCTCGCCGCGGCGTGGACCGACTGCGGGCGGCTCGTGCCGTCGACGTGGGCCACGGCGGGGACCCGCGCGGCCTTCCCGCGCCGGAGCCGGCGGGCGAAGAGCATGAAGCGGGAGTCGAAGCCGTCCTCGAACCACTCCGCCTCGCGGCCCGCGAGGATGGAGGGCCCGAAGGGCCGCCAAGGCTCGCGCTCCTTGATGCGGTTGACGCGCGCGTGCATGTCCGCGCGCCGTGGATCGGCGAGTATGCTGCGCGAGCCCAGCGCGCGCGGCCCGAACTCCGCGCGGCCCTGGAACCAGCACACGACCTCCCCCCCCGCCAGCAGCGCGGCGGCGTCCGCGGCGACCGACGAGGAACGCTCGTAGGCGAGGCCCGCGCGCTCGAGCGCGGCCCGCGCGTCGGCCTCCGGGAAGGCCGGGCCGAGCGAGGCGTCCCCGAGCGCCGCCGCCGGGGGCGCTCCCAGCAGAGCCGCCGCCTCGAGGGCCGCGCCGAGCGCCGTGCCCGCGTCGTTGGCCGCGGGCTGGACGAACATCGCGCGGGGCTTCAACGCCTTCCGGATCAGCTCGTTCAAACGGCAGTTGAGCGCCACGCCCCCGGCCACGCACAGCGACGCGCCGCGCGGCACGCCGGCGTCCTTGAGGATGCCGAGGATCGTCTTCTCGAGGGCGGACTGGAGGGACGCCGCCAGGTCCTTGTGGCCGCGACGCAGCGGCGCCCCGGGCGCGCGGGCCAGGGCCTTGAAGCGCTCGGCCAGGCCGCGCTCGTGGATGGAGTAATCCCCGCGCGCGCGGCGCGACAGGAACCGCCCCAGATCGAAGGCGGGACGGCCGAAGGAAGCGAGGGCCATGACGCTCCCCTGGCCGTGCGCGCCGAACCCCAGGAGGCGGGTCACGGTCTCGTAGACCCCGCCGATGGACCGGTCGGTGAGGCTCAGGATCTCGGAGACCCGGCGCAGCCGTCCGCGCGCGCCGCGGAACACCGCGGCCGTCTCCCGGTCGCCGCGCCCGTCGACGGTCAGCACCCACGAGTCCTTCTGGCCCGAGGCGCGCCACGCCGACGCGGCGTGGCTGAGATGATGGGGCACGAAGACGAGCCGGCCCGCGCGCAGGACGGGGATGGGCGCGCCGTCCTCATGGGCGCGGTACGCGCGGCGGTAGCGCGCGGGGATGCCGTTGACCGCGATGGCGTCCATGTCGTCGAGCGTGAGCCCGCGCTCGGAGAGCAGCGCTCCGGCCGCGCGGCGGCACAGGACCTCCTCGAGGCAGACGGTGGGGTCCGACGCGAGGCTCGGGCCGGGGCTGCCGTGATGGCGCAGGCGGGAGAGGCGCTCCTCCTCCACCGCGCCGGCGATCCGCCCGTCCTCGAGCAGGGCCGCCGCGTGCTCCTGCATGGTGGTCACGGCCAGGCCTAGGATCCATTTCGGCTTCGCGGCGGGCGCCGTCTTGGGAAGGAGGTACGAGGGAGGGAAGAGCGCGGGCAGGACGGGGCCCGGCGCGCCGCGCAGCCGGGACAGCCAGCCGGGCCGGCGGGCGAGCGAGGCGGCCGTCGTCGCGCTCGACGCGCCGTACCGGGGGCGCAGCGCGTCCCGAGGGCAGGCCTCGACGCAGTCGAAGCAGCTCAGGCAGCTCTCGGCGCCGCCGGGCGCGAACACCCCCTTGCCCGCGAGGCTCCCCGTCGGGCATATCTCCGCGCACAGGCCGCAGGCGTCGCAGCGCTTCTCGTCGACGACGACGGGGACCGGCTCGCCGGAGACGGGCGAAGCCGCGATGGTCGGCCGGCGGGCGACGCCCCACTCGAGGCCGTCGAGCAGGATGTCGGCCTCGGGAAGGGCCGGCGGCGCGTCGTCGGACATCGCGGCCTTCAGCCAGGCCAGCGCCTTGGGCTCGCTCGACGCCGCCACGAGGCGCGCCGGGCGCACGCCGCTCTCCCCGCCGGGCCGGAGCCAGGTGACGAGGCTCGCGGCGCCGCCGGCCCGGGCCAGGGCGTCGGCCTCCACGCGCGCGGCGTCGTTCTCCTCGTCGAGGATCTCGCCGAGCGCCACGGTCCAGCCCGGCCTTCGACGCCGGTCCTCGAACGCACCGCCCGTCTTCGCGGCGCCGCGCTCGAGGCGGCAAGGCGCGAGAGGCGACAGCCGGCCGCGCAGCCAGGTCAGCGCGCGAGAGGCCGCGTCCCCGTCGTGATCCTCGTTCGTCCGCAGGACCGCGCCGTCGTCGCCGGCGACGAGGACGAAGGCGCGCAGGCCCTGGGCCGCGAGCCCCGCGACGAGCTCGCCCGGGTCGAGCCGCGTGCCGAAGTGGTCCGTCAACGGCGTCGAAGTCCTCATCATCGCGCCGCGTATTGTATACAATGCGCCGGGAAACACAACCCGCGATGGCGAACCTCGGCTACATCCAGGTCGTACGGCGCTGCAACCAGCGCTGCCGCTTCTGCTCGAACCCGGTCAACGACCGGGCGCTGACGCTCGCCGCGGGCAAGCGCCTCATCGACCGCTACAAGCGACGCGGCTACGACGGCGTCATCCTCACCGGAGGAGAGCCCACCTTGTATAAGGCGCTGCCGAAGCTCATCGCCTACGCGAAGAGCAAAGGCGTGCCCTGCCGGCTGATCACCAACGCCCAGCTCACCGCCGACCCCGCCTTCCTCGACGGGCTGATCGCGGCGGGGCTCGGCCACGTCCACGTGAGCGTGCACAGCCACCGCAAGTCGGTGCAGGCCGATCTCACGGGCAACCCCGATTCGCTGGCGAACATCGTGCGCACCTTGGCGCGGCTGGGCCGGCGCGCGGTCAGCGTCGACATCAACCAGACCATCTGCGCGCAGAACGCGGACCACATCCACGAGACCGCGCGCTGGCTGTGCGCCCGCTTCCCCTACCTGAAGCACTTCTCGTGGACCTACCTGGACCCGCTGGTGGAGCGCGTGGCCTCCGACCGTGGGACCATCCCCACTTTGCGGAGCACCAAGCGCTCCTTGCTCCTCGCCATGCGCTACCTCGACCGCACCGGCCGCACCTTCCGCCTGGAGAAGGTGCCGCTGTGCTACATGGGAGAGTTCGGGCACTGCTCGACGGAGACCCGCGCGATCGTCAGGAAGGAGCAGCGCGCCGTGGATTTCCTCGACTCCCGGGTCCACTACCGAGAGCACGTCTGGCGTTACGGGAAATCGGCCGCCTGCGGCCGATGCTCGCTGACCTCGATCTGCGCCGGGCTATGGGACATGGGCGGAGCCTACGATCCGGCCGAGCTCGTCGCTCAGACGAGCGACCCGCGCCGGATCATCCGGCGCATCCTCGCGCGCTAGCTATCGGGCGCAGCACACGTACTGGACCCGGTCGTCGGGGCCGATCGGCATCTCGGTCTGATTCGTGCCGTAGGTCCCCCAGACGACGTACCGCCGGGTCCCGTCGGGGGCGACGAGGAACGGGGACCCCTGGTTCTGATAGCTGAGCCCCTCGATGTACACGCCGGGCGTGAACGTGGCGTATTGGTTCGCCGCGCAAAGAGGATTGGCGCCGGCGTTCCTCGTCTGCCTCGCGCCGCAGGCTCCCGCGTTGATCTTCACGTAGCCCCCCACGACGTCGACGTTCCCCGCGACGGTCAGCTTCTGGGTCGGGGCCGTCGTGCCGATGCCCACGCGCGTGGCGGCGCCGCCGTCGCGGGCGAGGAAGGTGTTGCCGGTCGTGATCATGTTGGTGTACACGCCGGAGGGCGCGGGGTAATAGGTGCTCAAGGTGACGCTCTCCGAGTTGAGGTCGCCGACGGCGCATAGGAGCATCGCCGCCACCATCGGCAGGCGCCAGGTGCGCGGGCCGTAGACGAAGCTCAGGTCGAAATTCAAGCGGATCGTGCGTTGTTCCACGGGTCCTCCCCTGCTCCTTGAGTGTAGCTCCCCGGCCTCAAGGCGACTATGACCGATAGCATAGTCCCGGAACCCCGGCGGCGCAAGTGTTGCATGCGAAGCTCTGGCGTTTTTAAAGGAGAGCGATTCGCATGATGCGGGCCTACGGATGGGTGTTCCTGGCGACCGGAGCCGTCTTCGTCGCCGCCCCGCTCCCGCTGACCTCCTTGCTCGGCCTGCCGAACGGCGGGCATGGGCTGTGGCTGGGGCTGGCCGGCTCCTTGATGGCCGTCATCTCGCTGCTCTCCTTCCAGATCGCGCGGGACCCTTTCCCCGGCTCGCGCTGGGACCTCCTGCTCCTCTCCAAGGCCATGTCCTCTCTACTGTTCGCGGCCTTCGCCGTCGCGGACCGGAACCCCGCCTTCCTCGTCGGGACGGCCGTTGATTCCGCCATCTTCATCCACCTCGCCTTCCTGCGCGCCGGGCTGAGCCGGCCCTACCGCTCCCGGGCCGAGGGCGGCGCCGGCGTCTCCCAGGAGGCGTGGTTCGTGATGGCGAGCGACCCCGCCGCGCGCCGCGGCTTCTGGGCCCGCTACGCCGTCTCGCGCGGGCGAGCGCAGTGCCGCGCCGTCCTGTTCGACAAGGCCGCCGGCCGCGCGGCGATCGAGACATGGGAGCGCCCCGCCGGCGAGGTCGAGTCGGGCCCCGAGACGGCCTACCGCCTGGGCGCGCTCTCCCTCGCGCGGGGGCGCGCCGCCGGCCCCTCGTGGTCGCTGTCCTGGCCCGCGGCCGAGGCCGGGGCCATGTCCTTCGCCCCGCCCTTCCTCTCAGGCGCGGGGCTCGTGCGCGCCGGCTACGAATCGGCCGAGGGCCTGGTGCGCGTCACCGGCGAGGCGCGCGTCGGCGGCCTCGCCGTCCGCTTCGCGGGCGCGCCGGCCGGCGTCGGCCACCTGTGGAGCCCGCGCGGTGCGCGGAGCTGGCGCTGGGCGCGGGCCGTGTTCGCGCGCCCCGAGGGCGAGACGGTCTTCGAGCTGCTCACCGCCGAGGCGCCGCTGGCCGGCTCCCTGAGCGTCCCGCTGACGGCGGCCCGCCTCGTCCACCAGGGGCGGGACCTCTCCTCCGCCGGCGTCCTCGCCTCGCTGGCCGCGCGCTCCGAGCTCCGCGACGGGGCCTGGTCCTTCCGCGTCCGCTTCGGCGGCGTCGTCGCCGAGGGCGAGTGCCGCCTCGACGAGGGCCTGTGCGCGGAGTTCCCCTATGACTCGCCCTCCGGCGCGGGCGTCTGCCGCACCGCGATGACCGGCGCGATGCGCCTGACCCTGCGCGAGGGCGGCTTCCTCCTCGCCGAGCTCGACAGCCCGGAGGGCGCCATCGTCGAGCTCGCGGCCCCCGCCTCATGATCAGCCTCGCCTGCCTCCTCCCCCTCGCCCGCGTGTACGCGCGCCACGCCGGCCTCGACGACGGGCGCGAGGCCCTGGCCGCGCGCCTGCGCTCGCGCCTGGCGCTGGCCCCGTGGTGGGCGCGCGCCTACTTCGGCGCGGGCGCGTTGTTCGTGCGCTTCGCCGCGCCCCTCCTCTATCTGGGCCGCGCGCGGAGCTTCGCGGGCCTGACGGACGACGAGCGCGAGAGCCTCCTCGGCCGGCTCCAGCGCGACGGCCGCCCCGCCGCGCGCGCCGCGTTCCTCGGCGTCAAGACCATGCTCGCCGTCACGGTGTACGCCCCGAGAGGGACGCATGAACGCTGAGCGCTGGGATTTCGTCGTCGCGGGCAGCGGCGCCGGCGGGGCCGCCGCGGCGGCGCGCCTCGTCGCGGGAGGGGCGCGAGTCCTGCTCGTCGAGGAAGGCCCCGTCGCCCGCCCCGCCGCCGACGCCTTCGAGGCCGTTCAGCGCTACTACGCCGACGGGGGGCTGAGGGCGGCGCTCGGCGACGGCCTCCTTCCCATCCCCACCGGGCGCACCGTCGGCGGGACGACGACCATCAACTCCGGGACCTGCCTGCGCACCCCCGCGGACGCGCTGTCGCGTTGGGAAGCCGCGTCGGGCGGCGCCTTCTCCGCGTCCTCCTTCGCCCGCCTCGTCGAGGACGCCTGGCGCGCCCTCAAGGCGAAGACCGCGCCGCCGGAGACGATGACCTCCTCGTCGAAGCTCTTCCTCGAAGGCCTCGCGCGCCTGGGCATCCCCGGCGGCCACAACCTCGACCGCGCCGAGGACGGGTGCGTCGGCAGCGGGCTGTGCTGCTTCGTGTGCCCGAAGGACGCGAAGATGACTTCGTACAAGGCGTTCCTGGGGGGGATCCAGGGGAAGACCGGCTTCGAGCTGAGAAGCGGGACCTCTTTGGTCGACATCGACGCGGGGACCGGCGGCGTGCGCTTGGGATTGCGCGGCGGCGGAGAGGTCCGGGCCGAAGGGCTGGTCCTCGCTTGCGGGACCATGGCCACGCCGTACTTCGTGCGCAAGTTCCGGCTCGGCCCGGATTGGCGCGCGGCGGGCGCGGGTCTCTCCGTCCATCCCGCCGCCAAGGTGTTCGGCCTGTTCGACGAGAAGGTCGAGGGCTGGAAGGGCGTGCCTCAGGGCGCCGGCGTGGTCGACCCGCATGATCCCGCCATCCGCTACGAGGGCGTCTACGTCCCCCCCGAGATGTCGGCGATGACCGTGCCGCTCGAGGGCCGCGGCCTGAAGCGCTGGATGGACGCCAAGCCCCGCGTCGCGACCTTCGGGTTCATGATCCGCGACGAGAGCCGCGGCCGCGTGGACCATCCGCTCGGCGCCGCCCATCCCGTCGCGCGCTACCGGATGAGCCCGCGCGACTACGCCCGCATGGTCCGCGGCGCGCGCTTCACCGCGCGCGCCCTGCTCGCCGCGGGCGCGCGCCGCGTCCTCCTGCCCTTCAACATCGAGGCCAACGAGGCCTCCGACGAGCCCTCGCTCGCGGCGCTGCCCCTCGAGTCCGCCGGCCCCGCCGCCCTGCAGATGATGGCCTTCCATCCGCTCGGGACCTGCGGCCTCGGCCGCGTCGCGGGCTGGGACCAGAGCGCCGGACCGGGCGTGACGATCGCCGACGGCTCGGTGGTCCCCGAGAGCCTGGGCGTCAACCCCCAGGTGACCATCTCCGCCTTCGGCCTGCGCGCGGCCGAGGCCTTGCTGGGGGTCCGCGCGTGAGGCCCGACGACAAGCGCCCGACGACCTGGCGCGAATACCTCGTGGGCGGCGCGGCCCTCGCCGGGGCCCTGGTGATCAACCAGTCCGCGGGCCGGCTCGCCGACGCCAACGGCGAGAACGCCCACACCTCCCCCGACCTCCTGCTCGCCTGGCTGCCTCACTGGGACACCTCCATCCTCTTCATCTACGGCTTCACCTTCCTCCTCTTATGGCTGATCTACGCCGCCGTCCGCTACGAGCGCCGCCGCATCCCGCGCATCCTCTGGGCGTACGCGGTCCTCGTCGTCGTGCGCTCCTTCTTCATCATCCTGACGCCGATGCGCACGCCCCCCGACCACGCGGTCGTCGCCGGCGACCCGCTCTTCGCGGTCTTCGGCCGCTTCCTGACCTTCAAGCACGACCTGTTCTTCTCCTCGCACACCGCCACGCCCTTCCTCGCCTTCCTCCTCTTCCGCGGGCCGTGGGTGAGCCTGAGCTTCCTCGCCATCTCGATCCTGATGGCCGCGACGGTCCTCATCGGCCGGTTCCACTATTCCATCGACGTGTTCGCCGCCTTCTTCATCACCTACGCCGTGCACACCCTCGAGGCCAAGAACATCCAATACGTCTACGAGAAGCTCACCGGGATAAGGCGCGACTGACATGGCCGCCTACGACCTGGCCATCGTCGGCGGCGGCATCGCGGGGCTAGGCGTCTTCGAGTCCGCCGGCCGCGCGGGCCTGAAGGCCGCGCTGATCGAGCGCGGGGTCCCCGGCCGCGCGACGACCGCCGTCACCAGCGGCCTTTTGCACGGGGGCTTGCGTTATCTTCCATATGACATCGGGACCTCCTGGCTCATGTGCCGGGAGATCGAGCGGCTGAGGACGCAGAGCCCCGGACTGCTGACGCGCCAGGAGTTCCTGTGGCCCGTGTACCGCGGCGAGGGCCTGCGCCTGGGCCTCGTCGAGGCGCTCCACGACGAGTACGACCTGTTCGCGGCGCTGCGCGGCGCGCGGCGCCACGAGCGCCTGTCCGCCGCGGAGGCCGCCGCCCGCCTGCCCGGCCTGAGCCCGGAGGGCCTGCTCGGCGCGATCTCCTTCGACGAGTGGCGCGTCGACGTGCCCCGGCTGGTCGACGCGCTGGCCCGCTCCGGCGCCGACGCGGGCGGCGACCTGCTGGAGGGCCGCCGCGTCGCCTCGTTCGCCGTCCGCGGCGGCCGCGTCGCCGCGGCCAAGCTCGACGACGGCGCCGAGGTCGAGGCGCGCGTCTTCGTCAACGCCGCCGGGCCCTGGGCCGAGGAGGTCGCGGGCCTGGCCGGGGCGTCCTCGGTCCGCCTGCGCCTGCGCAAGGGCGTGCACCTCGTCATCCCCGGCGCGCCCCCGCCGCGCGGCCTCATCTTCCCCGGCCCCGGCGGCCGCCGCGTCGGCGTCTATCCGCGCAAGGGCGAGACCTGGGTCGGGCCCACCGACGAGCCGCACGACGGCGCTCCCGACAAGGCCTGCGTCCAGCCCCAGGAGCAGGAGGACCTGCGGCGCGCGCTCGCCCGCGTCCTTCCCGGGCTGGCCGCGCGTCCCTGCCGCGCCGTGATGGGCCTGCGCCCGATCCCCCGCCGCTCCGGCGCCGCCTTCCTCCTCTCGCGCGAGCACCGGATCTACGACCACGCCGCCGAGGGCCTGCCGAACCTCCTCAGCCTCGCCGGAGGCAAGCTCACCACCTACCGTCCCATGGGCGAGGACGTCCTCGCCGCCGTGATGAAGAAGCTCGGGCGGGCCTCCCCGGCCCCCGCGCCCGCGATGGAAGAGGCCCGCATGCCGTGGCCTCTGATCCGCGCCGGGGGCCTCGCCGCGTCGGCGGGCCTCCTGTCCTACTACGCCGTCCGCCGCGCCGTCCTGGGGTCCCGGTGACCGCGGGCCTCCCTCTCGACGAGCTGTACGAAGACCTGGGCGCCGGAGGCATCGCGACGGGCCCGGCGATGCGCCTCTACGCCCGCGACTCCTGGCCGCAGGCCCTGGGCTGGGGCGAGGCGCGCGTCGCGGCCCACGCTCCCGCGGCGGTCCTGCGCCCCGCGAGCGAGGAGGCCGCGGCCGCGGCGCTCGCCTGGGCCTCCCGCCACGGCGTGGCGCTGGTGCCGCGCGGCGCGGGCTCCGGGGTGCTGGGCGCGGCGGTGCCGTCGCGCGCGGGCTCGGTCGTCCTCGACTCCGCGCGGCTGAAGGATTTCGAGCTGCGCGCCGACGCGGAGGAGCCCGTCGTGCGGGCCGGCGCGGGCTGGCTCGGCGGCGAGCTCGAGCGGCGCCTCGGCATGCTCGGCTGGTCCTTGATGAACTTCCCACAGTCGATGGAGGATTCCACCGTCGGCGGCTGGATCGCGACCGACGCGTTCGGCCAGCTCTCCACCCGCTACGGCGGCGTGCGCGCCCAGGTCCGCGGCGTGCGCGTGGCCGAGCTCGACGGGACCGTGCGCCCGGAGAACGCCGCCCCGCATCTCGGCGCCGAGGGGACCTTGGGCGCCATCGCCGAGGTCACCTTGCGCGTGCGCCCCCGCCCCGCCTCGCGCCGCCACTTCGCCTACGAGTTCCCCGGCCCCGAGGCCGCGCTCGAGTGGGCGGACGAGGCGATGAAGACGAACGGTCCGCCCTCCGTGCTCCGTCTCTACGGCCCGGTGGACGCCTTCTTCAACGGCCTCAAGCGCTCCGGCTCATCCTCCTCCGGCGCCATGCGCGAGCGCGTCGAGTCGCTCCTGCTCAAGCGCACCGGCTGGCTCAACGCCCTGACGCCCCTGCTCGGCCGCAAATGGGTCGCCGTCGCCGTCTACGAGGACGAGGGCCCGTACCGCGACGCCGCCCCGCCGCCCGCGCGCGGGGCCGCGGACCTGGGCGAGGGCCCCTCCCGGCGCTGGTGGGACCGGCGCTACCACCTGAGCAAGGAGCGCCTGGAGCGCACCTTCTCCGCGGGCGGCTTCGTCGACACCGCCGACTTCTGGGCGCCGCTCTCCCTCCTGCCGCGCGTGGACGAGGCCGTGCGCGCGGCCATCCGCCCCCACGCCCTGACCTTCTCCCATGTCTCGCACTTCGACGGGCTGGGCGCGTGCCTGTACGTCACCTTCGCCGGCTCGAGCGGCGGCGAGCGCCACGCGCGCGCCTGGGGCGCCGCGCTGACGGCCGGCGCGGACGCCGGCGCCCGCGTCAACCACCACCACGGCATCGGCCTGGGCAAGCTCGACTGGATCCGCAACGCGTGGGACCCCGCCCGGCTCGAGACCTGGCGCGTGCACAAGCTCGCGCGCGACCCTTACGGCCTGCTCAATCCGGGGAAGATATGCCTGTAGGCAAGGCCAAGGTCTACGCCCATCGCGGCGCCATGCTCACCTCGCCGGAGAACACGCTCGAGGCGCTCGCACGCGCCAAGCAAGAGGGCGCCGACGGCATCGAGCTCGACGTGCAGCTCAGCGCGGACGGGGAGCTGTTCATCTTCCACGACGACAACGCCTTGCGCGTGTGCGGCCGGGACCTTCCGGTCGCGAAGATGAAGTGGCGCGAGCTCAAGGACCTCAAGGTGTTCGGCAAGCACGCCATCCCCCACCTCGACGACGCCCTGGAGGACATGCACGCCTGGCCCGGGGCCGAGCTGTTCCTCGACCTGCACCAGCCGAGCGTGCCCCTGGCAGAGGCGACGGCCCGGCGCGTGGCCGCCTCTCCCGTCCGCGACCGGACCTTCCTCCTCGACTTCTACAAGAGCCGCCATCTCCTGCTCGCGGCGAAGAAGGCGGCCCCCACGGTCCGCATCGCCGTCATGCCCGGGCCGCCCTGGGACACGAAGGCCTCCTGCGACATGGGCGCGGAGGCCATCTCCCTCGGCTGGGACGGCAAGCTCACGCGCGTGCTCTACCGTGCCGCCTGCGCGGTGTACGACCTTCCCGGCGAAGTGAAGATGGCCAAGGAACGCGGCGTCGCGGTCAGCGGGGGCGTGGCCAACGACCCCGACGCCGTGCGCTTCTTCCTCGGCCAGGGCATGGAGGCGATCTGGACCGACGACCTGGCCATGACGCGGAAAGTCCTCGAAGAATCCCCGCGGGTCCGATCGCGATGATGTCCACAAGATTCCACCGGTGGAATAATGCGGATAACTCTCCTCCGAACCTCACGTCCGAATACTGTCATTACCGTTAAGCCTGACACCATTATTATCGCTAGCAGGAATGTTGCAAGGGCACTAGCACCATGGCTACCCCCTCCCTCCGCCTCCTGCCCGAGCCGTACCGCATCAAGATGATCGAGCCGATCCGCATCCTCCCGGAAGCGGAGCGCCGCAAGCGCCTGGCCGACGCCGGCTACAACACCTTCCTCCTGCGCAGCGCCGACGTGTACATCGACCTGCTCACCGACTCGGGCACGAACGCGATGAGCGCGGCCCAGTGGGGCGCGATGATGATCGGCGACGAGGCCTACGCCGGCAGCGAGAGCTTCGAGCGCCTTCAGTCCGCCATCTCGGACGTGTACGGCTTTCCTTTTCTAGTGCCCACCCACCAGGGCCGCGGCGCGGAGAACCTGCTCTCCAAGGCCTGGATCAAGCCCGGACAGTCCGTGGCCGGCAACATGTACTTCACCACGACCCGCGCGCACATCGAGCTCAACGGCGGCATCTTCCACGACGTCATCGTCGACGAGGCGCACGACCCCGTCGCGAACATCCCGTTCAAGGGCAACGTGGACCTCAAGAAGCTCGAGGCGCTGATCAAGAAGGTCGGCCGCGCGGGCATGGCCTACGTCGCCGTCGGCGCCCCGGTCAACCTGGCCGGCGGGCAGCCGGTGAGCCTCGACAACCTGCGCAAGGTCGCGGCGCTTTGCAAGGCCAACGAGGTGCGCCTGGTCCTCGACGGCGCGCGCCTGGTGGAGAACGCCTACATGATCTCCCAGCGCGAGCCCGCCCAGAAGGGGCGGCCCGTGGCGGACATACTCAAGGACATGTGCGCCGTCGTCGACGCCATCGCGGTCAGCGCCAAGAAGGACGCCTACGTCAACATCGGCGGCTTCCTGGCGACGCGCGACAAGGGCCTCTACGACGAGGCGAGCAACCTGTGCGTGCTGTACGAGGGCCTGCACACCTACGGCGGGATGGCCGGACGCGACCTGGAGGCGCTGGCCGTCGGCGTGCGCGAGATGGTGCAGGACGAATGGATCGCGCACCGCGTGGCGCAGGTCGCCTATCTCGGCGAGCGCCTGGCCGAGGGCGGCGTGCCGATCGTGCGCCCCATCGGGGGCCACGCCGTGTTCGTCGACGCGCGCGCGTTCCTGCCGCACCTGACGCAGGACGACCTCCCCGCCCAGGCGCTGGCCGCCTGGATCTACCAGGCCACGGGCGTGCGCGCGATGGAGCGCGGCATCGTCTCCGCGGGCCGCGACGAGAAGGGCCACAACCACCGGCCGTCCCTCGAGCTGGTGCGGCTGACCATGCCGCGCCGCGCCTACACGCAGACCCACCTGGATTACGTCGCCGACGGCATCACCCGTCTCTACGAGAAGCGGGCGACCTTGCCGGGCCTCCGGTTCTCCTACGAGCCGCCGCGCCTGCGCTTCTTCCAGTCGCGCTTCGAGCTCGCGCCCGTGAAGGTGAACGCCTGAGCCTGACGGACACGGACGACCTGTCCTGGTACGCCCGCAAGGCGGCGCGGGCGTCCACGCCCCTGCCCGGCGCCGAGCCCGAGCCGGGGCGCGTCCGCGACCTGCGCGAGCGGCTCGAGCGTCTGCGCGCCGCCGGGATCAAGGGCGACTTCGAGAGCCTGACCTTGTACACGCGGCGCCTCCCCCCGGGCTGCGCCTCCTGCCTCGAGGGCCAGGGCAGCAACCTGTACGTGACCGGCCTGTGCACCCGCGACTGCTTCTTCTGCTTCAACCAGAAGCCGCGCAAGGACGAGACCGTCGTCCACGGCATACCGATCGACGACCCCGCCGAGGCGGTCGAGATCATCGCGCGCTACGGCCTGCGCAGCGTCGGCCTGTCCGGCGGCGAGCCGCTCCTGCGCCCCGAGCGCGTGCTGGCCCTGCTCGCCGTGCTCAAGGCCATGCCCGACCCGCCCCGCGTGGACTTGTACACCAACGGCGACCTGGCGACCGACGAGCTGCTGGGGAGGCTGAAGGCGGCCGGCCTCGACGCGATCCGGTTCGACCTGGCCGCCCGCGATTACGACACCGAGCCCGTCCGCCGCGCCCGCGAATTCTTCGACGAGGTCGCCGTGGAGATCCCCGTGGTGCCCGCGGACAAGGAGAAGCTCGAGCGGATGGTCCTCGAGCTCGACGCTCTGGGCGTGCCCTTCCTGAACATCCACGAGCTGTTCCTGTGCGCGGAGAACCTCGACCGCGTCGTCGCGGACGGACAGGTCCCCCTCAAAAAGGATAACGCCCACCTCCTCTGGCGCCCGACCGCGGAGAGCGGCCTCGCCGCCCTCGACCTGCTGCAGTTCGCCCTGGAGCGGACGAAGACCCTGTCGGTCTACTACTGCTCCTGCGGCACGCAGGAGGTCATCGCCGCGCGCGGCCTCGAGCGCCGCCGCGCGGGCCGTTCCGTCGCGCCGTAGAGCCATAGTCGTTCCGTTGCACCGGAATCATCATGGCCGCCGACTTCCTGGACGCCCTACGGCCTCTGTTCGACTGCCTGACCGACGGCTTCTGCATCGCCGACGCCGATGGGCGTCTCCTCTATGCCAACGCCGCCGCGGGGCGCCTCCTCGGCCCCCTCGCCCACGACGCCGGCGAGGCCACGATCTGCCGCCTGCTGTGCGCCGAGCTCGAGGGCCGGCGCGACGCGGAGACGGCCTGTCCGCTGAAGGTCCCCCGGGGCGCGCAGGACGCCGTGACCTTCGCGGGCAAGTACCGCCCGACGGACCGGGACCTGCGGGTGCGCTGCCTGCGCGTGCGCCTGCCCAGCCACGAGCGGCACTTCCTCATCGTCGAGGACGTCACCGCCCTGGCGGAGCGGGGCCGCAAGCAGGAGGAGTGGCGGCAGATGCTGGCGCACGACTTCCGCGCCCCGCTGACCATCATGTACGGCGTGCTGCGCGCCGTCGAGGACCTCGGCGCCGGCCACACTCTCGACGCGGGCGACATCGGCCTGGTGCAGAGCGGAGTGCGCAACTCGCGCCGCCTCAACGACCTCATCGAATCGTACCTCGAGACGACGCGTCTGGAGGACGGCGCGATGCCCGTGCGCCTGACCGCGGTGGACGCCGACCTCCTGGTCGCGGGGATCGTCGACGAGGAGGCGGAGACGGCACGGTCCCTCGGCCTGACCTTGCGCGCCGGGGCCGCCTCCGGGCTCATCGCGATGGCCGACGCCGACCTGCTGCGCCGCGCGGTGACCAACCTCCTCGGCAACGCCATGAAGTTCACGCCCGCGGGCGGCCGCATCGAGGCGGGCGCGTCGCGGGACGGCGCCTCGGTCCTCATCCGCGTCACGGACGACGGGCCGGGCATCCCCGCGCGCGAGCTCCCCTTCATCTTCGACCGCTTCTACCAGGGCGCCAACCACCAGCGCGGGACCGGTCTCGGCCTGGGGCTCACCTTCTGCCGCGCGGCGCTGCGCGCGATGGGAGGAGACATCACCGCCGCGTCGGAGGAGGGCAAGGGCAGCGTCTTCACCTTGCGGCTCCCGGCGGCGGCCGTGCCGGAGGTCGAGCCATGAGCGTCTTCGATTCGCTGTCCGGGGAGCACGCCCTGCTCCTCAAGCTCGTCGGGCGCCTGGAGCGCGCCGCCGCCGAGACCAACGACCGCACGGCCGCGCACGAGATGCGCAACATACTCCTCGTCCTGTTCAAGGCCCTCGAGGCGCACCAGGCCCTCGAGCACCTGATCTACGACGAGTCCCCGGAGCCGCCGACGCCGGCCGCCTACAGGGCGCTGGCGCAGGTGCGCAAGCAGCACAAGGCCGTGGCCGAGCTGCGCGAGGAGGCGGCCTCCCTGCTGGACACGCTCACGCCCGAGGGCGGGGCCACCATCCGCGAGCTGTCGGCGCGGCTCGCCCGGATGCTGCGCCGCCTGATCGACGAGGAGGAGAGGAAGGTCTGGCCGGCGTTCAACGCATACGCCGGGCGCTCGACCTTGCACCGCCTCTCGCGGCAGGCGCACGAGCAGCTCCGCGCCATGGAGCGCGACGTCAACCGCTACTGGGCCGAGGTCGAGGCCTACATGACCGGCGACCGCTGAGGTGGCCGGTTCGTTGCATGAATTCCGGATAAGACAGTCCGGATATGCCCTGACGAGGAACACATGCCCAACATCGGATTCACGGAACTCGCCGTCCTGCTCGGAGTCGCGGTGGTGATCTTCGGCTCCCAGCGCCTCCCCGAGGCGGCGCGCGGGCTCGGCCGGTCCTTCAGCGCCTTCAAGGAGGGGCTCAAAGCCGTTTCGGACGACAAGAACGCCTGACCCATAGCCGCCGCTCCGAGCCGGACGGTCTAACGCTCCCATGGAGCCATGACCCGCCGGCCGCGGGGCGAAGCCGAAAGGCCTCGCCCTCTCGATGCCCGCCGCGCCGGGGCTGAATCAAAAAGGAGAACATGATCGCGCCTGACGACGCCTTACGCCTGATCTTCGAGCACGCCCCCGTCCTGGGCGCCGAGCTCGTCCCCCTCGCCCGCGCCGTGGACCGCGTCCTCGCCGCGGAGGTTCGCGCGGCGACGGCGCTTCCCCCTTTCGACAACTCGGCGATGGACGGCTACGCGTTGCGCGCCGCGGACCTCCGGGACGCCACGCCGAAGTCCCCCGTCGAGCTGACCGTCCTCGAGACCGTCCGCGCGGGCGACGCCGGACGCGTCGAGGTGCGGCCCGGCGAGGCCGTGCGCATCATGACGGGGGCGCCGATGCCCCGCGGCGCGGACAGCGTCGTCATGGTCGAGCGGACCGAGCCCGGCGCCGAAGGGAAGGTCCGGCTGGCCGCCGCCACCCTCGCGCGCAGCCACGTGCGCGCCCGAGGAGAGGACGTCGCCGAGGGGAGCCTGCTGCTCGAGAAGGGAGCGCTCCTGCGCCCCTACGACATCGCGCTGCTCGCCGCCCAGGGCCTCGCCGAGGTCTCGGCCGTGCGTCTGCCGCGCGTCGCCGTGCTGGCCACCGGAGACGAGCTCGTCGACGTCAAAGACCCCCTCGCCCCGGGGAAAATCAGGAACTCCAACGGGCCGGCCCTGCTGGCCGGGCTGTCGCGCTGGGGGGCGACCGCCGAGGACCTCGGCATCGCTCCGGACGAGCCCGAGGCGCTGCGCGCCGTCCTCGCCTCCGCGCTGGAGCGCTCCGACGTCCTCCTGGCCACGGGCGGGGTCTCGGTCGGAGACTTCGACTGCACCCGCGCCGTCTTCGCTTCGCTCGGCCTGCGAGAGGTCTTCTGGAGGGTCGCCATCAAGCCCGGCAAGCCTCTGTACTTCGGGACGCTCGAGGCCCCGGGCGCTCCGACGAAGCTCGCCTTCGGCCTTCCCGGCAACCCCATCGCCGCCTTGGTCTGCCTGGAGGAGTTCGTGCGCCCGGCCCTGGAGAAGCTCCAGGGCTACGCGCCGAAGCACCCCAGCTACCACCTCGCGGGCGTCGCGCTCGACGACTACCCCGCCCCGCCGGACCGCCGGCAGTACCTGTTCTGCCGGGCCCGCCCCGCGCCCGGCGGCCACGAGCTCGAGATCATCCGGCCCCAGGGCTCGGCGATGCTGGGCATGGCGTCGCGGGCCAACGCCCTGGCGGTGGCGCCCGCCGGCCGCGTCCGGCGCGGGGACTCCCTCGCCTTCCGGTGGCTGAAATGATCGACGAGATGACCGGCGTCGTCCTCGCGGGAGGACGGAGCACCCGGTTCGGCGCCAACAAGGCGCTCGCCGACTGGAAGGGCGCGACCATGATCGAGACCGTCGTGAGCTCCTTGCTCGCGGTCCTGCCCCGGGTCCTCGTCGTGACGAAGAACGCCGCCGAGCTCGCCTTCCTGAGCGGCGAGCGCGTTCGGGTCATCGAGGACCTGTGCCGCGACGGCCACCCGATGGGCGGGCTGTTCACGGCCCTCTCGGGGCTCGAGACCCGTCACGCCTTCGTCGCCGCCTGCGACATGCCCTTCGTCGAGCCCCGGCTCATCGAGGCGATGTGGCACTCCCGCGCCGACTACGACGCCGTGATCCCCGTCTGGCGGGACCGGCGCCAGCCGCTGTGCGGCGTCTACTCGCGGGGCTGCGTCGGCCTGATCCGCGCCTCCATCGACTCGGACGCCCTCGGCCTGTCGCGCCTGTTCGACACGATGCGCACGCGCTTCATGCTCGAGCCGGAGGTCGCGTGCGTCGACCCGGAGGGCCTGTCCTTCATGGACATCGACACCCGCGAGGACTACGAGCGGGCCAAGGGGCTGCGGCCATGATGCGCGACGGCTTCGGCCGGACCATCGACTACCTGCGCCTCTCGGTCACCGACCGCTGCAACCTGCGCTGCGTCTACTGCCTGCCCGAGGCGGCGCCGCGCTTCGTCCCGGGCCCGGACCTGCTGAGCGACGACGAGATCGCGGCGCTGGCGGGCGCGTTCGCGCGGCTCGGGGTGTCCAAGATCCGCGTCACCGGCGGCGAGCCGCTGGTGCGCCCCGGCCTGCCCGCGCTGCTGCGGCGCCTGCGCGCGCTCCCCGGGGTCGAGGACCTCTCGCTGAGCACGAACGGCGTCCTGCTGGCCGGGCTCGCCGGCGAGCTGAAGGCCGCGGGCCTCGACCGGGTCAACATCAGCCTCGACACCCTCGATCCGGAGCGCTTCAAGAGGATCGCCCGCTTCGGGGATCTGACGAGCGTCCGGGACGGCATCGAGGCCGCGCTGGAGGCCGGCCTGGCCCCGGTCAAGCTCAACGTGGTCGCGGCTCGCGGCATGAACGAGGACGAGCTCGGAGCCTTCGCCGCCCTGACCCAGGACCGGCCTATTCACATCCGCTTCATCGAGCTGATGCCCATGGGAGAGACCGGGTTCTTCAGCCCCGAGCGCCGGGTCCCCCTCGCCGAGATGATGGCGGCGGCCGGCCCCCTGGAGCCGCTGACCCGGGACGAGAGCCCTCGCGGCCACGGCCCGGCGCGCTACTACCGGCGCCCCGGCGCCGCCGGGACCGTCGGCTTCATCAGCGCGCTCAGCTGCGGCTTCTGCGGGGCATGCAACCGCGTGCGGCTGTCCTCGACGGGGACCTTGATCCCCTGCCTCGACGGGGAGGACGGGGCCGACCTGCGGACCCCTCTGCGGGCGGGCGCCGGACCCGACGAGCTCGCGGAGCTGATCCGCGGCGCCGTCCGGGGCAAGCCCGAGAGCCACGGCATGACGGCGCGGGCCGCCTCCTCGGGCGCGAACCCCCGCCTGATGTGCCAGATCGGCGGATAAACGGAGAAAAAATGTGGCTATTTCGTTGCACCTCTATTCCGGACATATGAATCCGGATTCACGGCTCCTCCATCTGCCCCAGTCGTCGCGCTACGCCGTCACCGCGATGTTCTACCTGGCCTCGAGGACGGACGACGGCTACCACATGGTCGGGAAGATCGCCCGGGAGAACGACCTCTCCCCCAGCTACCTGTCCAAGATCCTCCAGCGCCTGGCCCAGCAGCGCATCCTCGACAGCCGCCGCGGGGCGAAGGGCGGCTACCGCCTCGGCCGGCCGGCCCGGGAGATCACCCTCTACGACATCGTCGCCGCCTCCGGTCGCGCCGAGAACGACCCGATGCCCTGCATGATCGAGGCCCGGGACTGCGACTGCGCGACCCCCTGCGCGATGCACGATTTCGTCGCCCAGACCGAGGAAGCGATGTTGCGCCGGCTGAGCCGGACCACCTTGGCCGATTTCAAACAGCCTCCTCTCAACCCCGGAGAAAGACCATGAACCTGCTGACCCCCCTGTTCCTCATTGCCGCATCCCTCGCCTCCGCCGCCGTGGAGCCCCCCAAGCTGACCTTCAGCGGCCAGGTCCGCGCCCGCGCGGAGACCACGAACGTCGAGGCCTATTCGACGCCGCTCAAGCGCCGCGGCTACGACCTGACCACCTTGCGCACCCGCCTCGGCGTCGCCGTCGAGACGAACCAGAAGGTCAACGGCTTCATCCAGATCCAGGATTCCCGCAACTGGGGCTCGGAGACCACGGTGGCGACGAACATGAACCTCGTGGACCTCCACCAGGGCTATGTCGACGTCCTCGACCTCTTCGCCCAGCCTCTGGACCTGCGCGTCGGGCGCCAGGAGCTGCAGTACGGCGACCAGCGCCTCGTCAGCCCCCTCGACTGGAGTAACGTCGGCCGGGCCTGGGACGGCGCGCGCCTTCGCTGGCGCGGGACGAGCTACACCGTGGACCTGTTCGAGACCGTCGTCAAGGAAGTGAGCACCGCCCGGCGCAACGGCAACTTCTGGGGCGTGTACGCCTCCTGCAAGGCGGTGCCCAAGCACGAGTTCGACGCCTTCGTCTTCGGCCGGGACCAGCGCGACGGGACCTTCACCAACGAGCACGGCACGCTGGGCAACCTCAGCGACCGCACCGTCGGCGCCCGGGTCAAGGGCGCGCCGGGGCGCTTCGACTACACCGGCGAGGCCGACTGGCAGTTCGGACGCAAGGCCGGCCAGCGCGTGCGCGCCTGGGCCCTGGCCGCGACCGGCGGGTACACCTTCGACCACTCCCTCAAGCCCCGCGTCGGCGTCGAGTACGACTTCGCCAGCGGCGACTCCAACCCGTCGGACAACAAGGTCTCGACCTTCGACCCGCTCTACCCCTTCGGCCACGCTTACCAGGGCTACCAGGACATCTTCTCCTGGAAGAACGGCCACGACTTCAAGGGCAGCGTCTCCGTCGACCCCAAGCCCGACTGGCGCGTGCAGGCCGACTACCATCACTTCCGCCTGCACCACGCCTTCGATGCCTGGTACGACTCGACGGGCACGGCGATCGTCGCGCGCTCGGCCACCGGCGCGCCGGGCAAGGACATCGGCGACGAGCTCGATCTCCACGTGAAAGGCAAGTTCCGCGAGGTCGTCACCCTCTGGTTCGGCTACTCCCGCTTCTTCGCGGGCTCCTACGTGAAGGCGACCACCACCCGCGGCGACCGCGACTGGGGATTCGCGCAGGCGGCTTTCAACTTCTAGATGCAATAAGGATTTCCACTGACGCATCTGCGCCGGGCCCGAAGGGTCCCGGCGGACGGCACGAAAGAATCTGGAGGCATATGGACAAGAAGAACGAAGAGCAGTCGGACCTGACGCGGCGCGACTTCCTCAAGGCGAGCGGCGCCGCCGCCGCGGCGCTGGGCGTCTCCCAGCTTCCCGGCGAGCTGGCCACCGCGGCCGACGTGACCAAGGTCATGGGCGGGAAGTTCCGCAAGGAGCTGCAGAGCCAGTGCCCGTACTGCGGCGTCGGCTGCGGGACCTTGATCCAGGTCGAGGGCGACACCATCGTCGGCATGGTCCCCGACAAGCTCCATCCCACGAACAAGGGCGTGATGTGCATCAAGGGGCTCAACGCGCAGGAACCGATCTATCGCGACCGCCTCGAGAAGTGCCTCATCCGCAAGGACATGAGCGACCCCCTGCGCGGCCACGTCTCCGAGAGCAAGGGCCGCTTCGACGAGTCGGTCTACCGGGAGGCGTCCTACGAGGAAGCCGAGGAGCTCGTCACCAAGCGCATCGCCGAGATCGTCAAGGCCGAGGGCGGCGGAGCCATCGGCCTCAACGGCTCGGGCCAGCTCACCATGGAAGCGCAGTGGATCGAGAACGTGCTCATGAAAGGCGTGATCGGCTCCAACTCGATCGAGGCCAACGCCCGCATGTGCATGACCTCGGCCGCCACGGGCTACTTCGCCTCCTACGGCTCGGACACCCCTCCGACCTCGTACGACGACATCGAGCAGGCGGATTTCATCTCCTTCTGGGGCCACAACGCCCGCGAGGCGCACCCCATCCTGTTCTGGCGCGTCGCCGACCACAAGCGCGATAAAGGGATCCCGACCTTGGTCTCGGACCCGCGCCGGACCGGCACCGTGCAGGGCCTGGAGGAGATCGACCCCCGCACCTCGTTCCACTTCCAGACCATCAACGGCGACATCTCCTATCTCAACGCGATCGCCCACGTGATCATCACCAAGCACCCCGAGGCGGTCATGCCCGAGGCGTGGCTCGAGAAGAACGTCGACGGCTGGCGCGAGTACATCGCGGGCATCAAGGCCCGCTACTCCCCCGCCCAGGTCGTCGCCGAGCTCAAGCCCATCGACCGCGGCCGGGTGACGGTCGAGCAGATCGAGAACATCGGCAAGCTGTTCGCCGAGGCCTCGATCAAGGGCCGCAAGCGCGGGAAGGGCGGCTGCCTCACGTTCTGGGGCATCGGCTACAACCAGCACATCCACGGCCAGCACAACACCATCTCGATCATCAACCTCCACCTGCTCACCGGCAACCTCGGACGCCCGGGCTGCGGCTCGCATTCGCAGACCGGCCAGCCCAACGCCATGAGCGAGCGCCTGATGGGCGGCCTGACCGGACGCCTGCCGTTCAACAAAGGCCTCGACAACAACGACTGGCGCACGCACATGAACAAGGCCTGGCGTCTGCCGGAAGGCCGCCTCGACCTGACCTTCAAGCAGAAGCCGACGATGGTCATCCCCATGATGGAGCGCGCGCTCAAGGGCGACCTCAAGGCGATGTTCTGGATGTACACGACGCACGTGCACATGCCCGACCTCAACACCCTCGTGCGGCCGGCGCTGACCAAGATGTTCGTCGTCGTCCAGGACATCTACCGGCACGCGCCGAACCTGCTGTACGCCGACGTCGTCTTCCCCGCCATCACCTGGGGCGAATGGACGGGCGGCACCTACATCCAGAGCGAGCGGCGCCTGTACGTCTGCGACGGCGTCATGGTCGGCAAGAACGAGAAGGGCCAGCCGCTGACGGAGGCCCTGCCCGACATGGACCTGGCCATCGACAAGTCGAAGTCGCTCGCCCGCGCGCTCGGCCTCGACGCGGAGAAGATCTTCCCTTATAAGAAGACCCTCAAGAACAAGTACGGCCAGAAGTTCTACGACCCCGAGGACGTGTTCCGGGACATCATCAAGGCCTCGAAGGGATCGGACGCCGACCTCACCGGCATGCTCGAGGTCGAGAAGCGAGACGGCATCGGCCTGTACGAGCAGCTGCGCCGCCTGCGCGGCATCCAGTGGCCCGCGCCGACCTACGAGATCGCCCGGAAGGGCGGCACGCCCCGCCGCTACATGGGCCAGGAAGGCTGGGCCGGCCAGCCGTACGGGGCCTTCGCCCACGCCAACGGCAAGGCGAAGCTCAAGCTGTGCGAGCAGAACTACTCCGAGCTCAAGGAGACCTGCGGCAAGATGATGACCTTCGGCGAGTCGGTGGGCATGAAGAAGCGCGAGGGCGCCTCGAACGCCGAGATGCTCGCGGCGGCCGAGAAGCAGCCGTTCTTCATGGACAACATGGACATCCTGACCAAGGCCCGGGACAACGCCCTGCCGCCGGAGATCCCCGACCTCGACTTCTACGACGACCCCAGCAAGACGCTCGAGGACGCCGCCAAGGAGAACAAGTACCCGTTCTGGCTCGGCCTGGGCATCGTCTACGAGCACTTCCATTCCGCCAAGACCATCCAGGGCCCGACGACGCTCAAGCTCGTGCCGGAGCAGTACGTCGAGGTCAGCGCCGAGGACGCCAAGCGCTGGAACCTCGAGGACGGGGAGAAGGTCCGCATCGTCACGCGCCGCGGAGCCTACGAGGGCCGCGTCTCGGTCGGCACGGACTCGGTCGTCAAGCCGGCCCGCTCGCAGGTGCCCGCCGGCTACATGTTCAGCCCCTGGAACCTCTCGGTGGCGGACAGCTCCGACCCCGCGAAGAACCGCTGGCTCGTCAACGCGGCGAGCCACCGCGCCTGGGACCCCGTCTCGGGCCAGGCCGACTACAAGAAGCTGGCCATGCGCCTGGAGAGGATCGCCTGAGGGCCGACGACTATCCTCAAGGATAGTTGGGCGACCACCGAGGAAAAGATGAACCACGGAGACACGGAGATCACGGAGAACGGAAAGAAAGTGAACGGCATCGGCGTCGCCGTTAACCTCCTTATCCGTTTTTCTCCGCTCTCTCCGTTTTCTCCGTGTTCTCCGTGTTCTCCGTGTTCTCCGTGTCTCCGTGGTTCAAATCCGTTCCGTTCGGATCCGTTCCTATGAAAGAAGTCAGTCGGCGGGAGTTCCTTAAAAATGCGGCGGCGACCGGGGCGGCCTTGGCCGCCGGGGCCGTGCTGCTGCGTCCCGCCGCCGCCGAGACGGGCGTCATCCGCCCGCCCGGCGCCGTGGAGACGGACGAGTTCCTGTCGCGCTGCATCCGCTGCGGGCGCTGCGGGGACGCGTGCCCGAGCCAGGCGATCATGATGTTCACCGAGGCCAACGGCGAGAAGTACTCGCTCAAGCCCGGGCCGGGGGACGACGGCACGCCGATCGTGTTCCCCCGCCAGCAGGCCTGCAACCTGTGCCAGAAGGTGGGCGGCGACTACCTGCGCTGCACCGAGGTCTGCCCGACCGGGGCGCTGACGAAGCTCCTGAAGACCGAGGTGACGACGAAGGTCCGGATGGGGGTGGCCAAGCTCGACAAGAACCTGTGCTACTCCTACAACAACAAGACGTGCGGCGTCTGCATACGCGCCTGCCCCTTCCAGGGCACGGCGATGAAGACCGGCCCGGGCGAGAAGCCGATCTTCGACGAGAGCTTCTGCGTCGGCTGCGGCCTGTGCGAACGCTCCTGCATCCGCTATCCGCAGGCCATCATGGTGGTCGCCCATGTCTGAGGGCCTGACGCGCCGTCAGCTCCTCGTCCGGTCCGCGGCCGCCGCCGCGGGGGGCGGCCTCCTGCTGGGCCTGATGCGCTGCGGGGAGAGCGCCCCGGCGTCGAGCGTCCCCCCGGACCTCGTCCGCCGCGGCCTGCTGCGCCCGCCGGGCGCCGTCGAGGAAAGCGAGTTCCTCGCCCGGTGCATCCGCTGCCAGCGCTGCGCCGAGGTGTGCGAGACCGACGCCATCCTGCTGGCGCCCCGCGCGGCGGGACGCACGGCCCATACCCCGTATATCGTCCCGGAGTCCTCGGCCTGCGACCTGTGCCTGGCCTGCGGCAAGGCGTGCCCGACGGGGGCGCTCAAGCCTCTCGACAAGATGGCCGAAGCCCGCATGGGGGTCGCCGTCGTCGACAAGCGTCTGTGCGTCAGCCACAACGGCACCGGGGTGTGCGGCGCCTGCTTCACCATCTGCCCGCTCAAGGGCAAGGCCATCACCCAAGGCAAGCACAACGCGCCCACGGTCGTCGACGCGGTCTGCACCGGCTGCGGCCTGTGCGAGGAAGCCTGCATCGTCAAGGACAGGATCGACGGCCGCGCGATCCGCGTGCGCAGCGAGAGGGCCTGGTCATGATCGGCCTGATCTGGCCCCGGCGGCGCGCGGTGCAGGTCCTGGTGCTGGCGTCCATGCTCCTGTTCCCCCTGATCGCGCGCTACAGCCACTACCTGTGGGCGCGCCAGGAAGCGAAGATGCTCGAACTGTGGGGCAAGAGCCCCGCCGGACTCGTCCTGAGCGGCACCGACATGCTGATGCGCGTGGGACTGCCGATGGGCGAGTCGGGGGTCGCCGGACGCCGCCCGCGCAAAGCCCTGCTCGCCCGCGCGGACGGATTCGTCGGCTCGGTGCCCTGGTCGGCGCGAGTGCTCGGCGTGTCGCTCACCGACCTGCTCGCCGCCGCGGAGAGCGCGTTCGCCACGCGCAGCCTCGTCTCCGTGCTCGCCGCCGGCGCGATCATCCCCCTGCTGGCGACCCTCGTCCTCGGCCGCGTGTACTGCGGCTGGATCTGCCCGATCGGCCTGCTCATGCCTTTGATCCGCCGCCTGCGCTCGCTGATCGCCTTCCTCGAGCTGCCCGTCCACGACATCCGCTTCTGGAAAGGCAACAAGTACGCCTTGCTCGGCGCGGCCGCACTGATCGGCCTGATCGGCGGCCTGCCGATTCTTCATTATATTTATCCTCCGGCGATCCTGAGCCGCGAGGCCCATTCCTTCGCCACCGTGCTCTTCGACCGCGCCGAATCCGGCAGCTTCGGGTTCCCTTGGGGCTTCTTCTCCGGCGGGATGATCTTCCTCGGCCTCGTGGCGCTCGTCGAGGTGGCCGTCGCTCCCGGCTTCTGGTGCGCCACGCTCTGCCCCGGCGGCGCGCTGTACAGCGCGCTCTCGCGCTGGCGCCTCGTGCGCGTGAAGCGGACGAAGTCCGCCTGCATCGACTGCGTGCTCTGCGACAAGGCCTGCCCCATGCAGCTCCAGCCGATGACCGACAAGACCGGCGGCGAATGCGACTCGTGCGGCGTCTGCGTCGACGTCTGCCCGACGAAGGCCCTCTCCTTCAAGTTCTCCCGCACCGACGCCGCCCTGCTCGCGCTCCTGTGCCTGGGCCTGGCCGCGCCCGCCCGGGCGCATCACATCATCGGCCTCCCGCACTACGCCTACGACAAGTCCTTCCCGCAGGCCCCGGTCCTGCGCCTGCGCGAGAAGCTCGGTCCCTACGAGGTCGTCCTGACCGGCTACCCTGGCAACCCCAAGCCCGGCGAAAAATCCGAGCTGCACGTCTACGTCAACGACCCCGCCACGAACACCCCCTACGAGGCGCAGGTCCTCCTCGAGGCCTACCGCGTGAAGGCCTTCGGCTTCCAGGAGAAGATAGGGGACGCGCGCGAGGGCCTGGTGGAGATGGGCCTGCACAAGTTCCACGTGGTCTATCCCGCCGTGGCCAACTACGAGGTCGTCCTCGTCCTGCCCGGGCTGGACGGCAGCTCGACCTTGCGCTTCCCGCTCGTCGTCGGCGAGCCCGGGTCGCCGTGGCGGGACGTCGCCTGGTTCGGCGGAGGCTTCCTCGCGCTGCTCGTCGTCGTCCGGGCCGTGAAGATCAAGCGCGCGCGCGCCGCCCTCAGGGAGAAGGCCGCGTGAACCCGCTCCTCTCCCCCTCGCGCCCCGCCGCGACGGAACGCCCGAAGGCGAAGCTCGGCTGGGCCGCCCGCGCGGCCCTGCTGCTGCCCTACGCGCTCGGCCTCCTCGTCCTGGGGTTCATCGTCGCCGATCTGCAGCGGACGGGCTCGACCGTCTATGTCGACGCCAACGAGATGGCGCGGACCGCGACGGCGCCGGCCACGGGCGGCGGCGCCCTCGACCCGGTGTGCGGGATGACGGTGAGGGAAGGCAGCGCCGAGAAGGCCGTCTTCGAGGGCCAGGTGTTCCATTTTTGCTCGACCTACTGCCGGACGGCCTTCCTCGATAAGCCCGCCGAGTACGCCAAGGCCTCTCTGACGCCCCGGACCACGCACACGATGCGCGGCCTTCCCACCCGTATGTACCAGTGGGCCCTCATCCTGATCCTCATCCTGTCCTTCGGCGTGATCGAGCTCCTGGCCGGGGACGGGAAAGGAGCGGCTCCGATGGCCGCCCGCTGGAACCTGACCTCCTGGGCTCCGCTGCGGCGCCTTCTCGCCTCGCCTCTGTTCCCGCTCCTCCCGCGCGTCGTGACCTCGGTCCTTTTCCTCGTCGTCATCGCCGCAGGATTGTTCGGAAACCAGAACCCGGCTATGAACATCGCCCCCCTGCTCACCTGGACGGTGTGGTGGACGGGGCTCATCTTCGCCGTGCTCTACCTCGGCAAGGGCTGGTGCACGGTCTGCCCCTGGGACGCGCTCGCCGGCTGGGCGGCCCGCTTCGACACGCGCCTGGACCTGCCGTGGCCCAAGGCGCTGAGGAGCATCTGGCCCGCCGTCGGGCTTTTCCTGGCCCTGACCTGGGTCGAGCTGGGCATGGGAATCACCTTGATCCCGCGCGCCACGGCCTGGGTCGCGCTCGCCATGCTCGGCATGGCCGTCGCTTCCGCCTTCCTGTTCGAGCGCAAGTCGTTCTGCCGCTACGCCTGCCTGGTCGGCCGCGTCTCCGGGCTCTACGCGCTGTTCTCGAGCGTGGAGATCCGCGCGACGCCGTCCGCCTGCTCCGGCTGCGCCACGCTCGAGTGCTGGAAAGGCGGCGCCAAGGGCGACGGCTGCCCGACCTTCGAGGTCCCGCGCACGATGACGCTCAACACCTATTGCACGATGTGCGCGGAGTGCTTCAAGACATGTCCGACTGGAAGCATGTCCTTGAACCTGAGGCCATGGGCGGCGGACCTCGTCGTCGAAGGCAAGCCCCGCGCGGATGAAGCGACCTTGGCCTTGATACTCCTGTCGATGACGGCCTTCCACGGCCTGACGATGACCCCGACCTGGGTGTCCTTGCTCGAAACGACCAAGGCCGCGACCGGCTTCTCCTTCATGGGCGCCTTCTCGCTCCTGATGGCCGTCTTCCTCCTCCTTCCCATCGCCGTTTACGCCGCGCTGGCCGCCGTCTCGGCGGCGTGGGCGCGCGCCGATTTCCGCGACATCGCGCTGCGCTTCGCCTACCCCCTGCTCCCCATCGCCCTCTTCTATCACCTCGCCCACAACGCCGAGCACTTCCTGATGGAAGGCCCCAAGCTGCTGGCCCTGGTCTCAGATCCGTTCGGCTGGGGCTGGAACATCTTCGGAACCGCGCGCTGGACCGTACCGCCGCTGGTCTCCCTCGAAGGCCTGTGGCGCATACAGGTCCTCTTCGTCCTCATCGGCCACCTGTACAGCCTTTGGATCACGGCGCGCACGGCCCGCCGTCTCGCCGCGGGTCGCGGAGCCCTCGCCGTCCAGCTCCCGATGCTCGTCGCGATGGTGGCCTTCAGCTGGGTCAGCCTCTGGCTGCTCAAGCAGCCGATGGAGATGCGCCTCTCGGGAATGTGATGAGCGACCTCAACAACGCCTGCTCGCGACGGGACTTCTTCTCGGCCATGTTCAAGGAACTGGCCGGGGCGGCGGGGAACGTCGCCGCGACCTTCACGGACAAGGTGGGCCTGCTCGAAGACGCGCCGGTCGCCCCCGCGAAGCCCTTCGTGCGCCCCCCCGGCGCCGTCGCCGAGGACCGGTTCCTACAGCTTTGCACGAAGTGCGACGACTGCGTCAAGGCGTGCCCGGAATGGGTCGTGCGCAAGACCGGCCCGGAATTCGGCGAACGCCTCGAAGGCTATCCGATGCTGATGCCGTCGCAGAACCCGTGCGTGTTCTGCACCGGCCTGCCGTGCATCACGGCCTGCAAGACCGGGGCGCTGGTTCCCCCTGCCCCCGGCGCCCCCGTGCGCATCGGCCTGGCCGTCGTCGACAACGCCCGCTGCTACATGGGCCAGGGCCAGCCCTGCGACTACTGCGTCAAGGACTGCCCCGTGAAGCCCAAGGCCATCTCCGTCACCGCGCGCGGCCTGTCCGCCGGCGTCAACGCCGACCTGTGCACCGGCTGCGGCGAGTGCGCCCAGATCTGTCCCGCCAACGCGATCTCAATCGAGGCCCTGCGATGATCTACCTCCTGATTCTGACAGCTGTGTTCTCTCACGCGGCCGAGCCGCCCGCGCGATTTCTGAGGGACGCGGCCCTGTTCCAGGCCAAGTGCGCCAAGTGCCACACCGTCGGCCGCGGCGACCGCGTCGGCCCCGACCTCAAGGGCCTGTCCGAGCGTCGCGAGAAGGCGTGGGTGATCGGCTTCATCACGAAGACGGACCAGTATCTCAACACCGACCCAGAGGCCCAGAAGCTCCTGGCCAAGTTCAACGGCGTGCGCATGGAGAACACGGGCATGAGCGAGGCCCAGGCGACGGCGCTGCTGGGCTACATCGACGCCGCGTCGAAGGGCCCGGTGGGCCCCGAGGAGGAGCCGGAGCCCGCGGTCGAGGACCCGGCGTCCAAGGTGCGCATGCCCGTGGAGGCCCGCGGGGCCTGGCTGCCCGGCGTCGCGGCGGCCCTGCTCGCCCTCGCGCTCGCCGCCGCGGTCTGGCAGGCCGGCTTCGCCGTCCCCGCCGCGGTCCTGCTCGCGCTGGCCGCCGGCGCCGGCTACTGGAGCCTGGGAGGGCGGCAGTATCACCGCCTGCTCGGCGACCAGCAGGGCTTCGCGCCCGTCCAGCCCATCGCCTACTCGCACGCGACGCACGCCGGCAAGCTCAAGATCGACTGCCAGTACTGCCACTACGGCGCCTCGCGCAGCGACGTCGCCGGCGTCCCGCCGGTCTCGGTGTGCATGAACTGCCACAACGCCGTGCGCAAGACCGCGGGCGCGACGGAGCCCCACCCCGAGATCGCGAAGCTCGTCGCGGCCTGGGAGACCCGGCTGAGCTCGGCGCCGAAGGCGGTCGAGTGGAACAGGATCCACGACCTGCCCGACTTCGTCCACTTCTCTCATAGAGTCCATGTCTCCAATGATATCCGCTGCCAGGAATGCCACGGGCCGGTGCAGGACATGGCCCGCGTCCGTCAGGCCTCCTCTCTCTCGATGGGCTGGTGCGTCAATTGCCACCGCCAGCAGAAAGCCGTCGCGCCCTCGCATTGGAAGCGCACCGGAGGGCCGCTCGACTGCGCGGCCTGCCACTGGTAAGGATAGATATCATGAACGAAGAAGAAGCCAAGACGCAGGCCGCTGAAGACGCGAAGGACGGCATCAAGCGCCGGGATTTCCTGCAATTGATGGCGGGGAGCTTCGCGGCCCTGGCCGCCGGCGGCTGCCAGTTCAAGAAGCCCGCGGAGAAGGTGGTGCCGGCCCTCGTCGCTCCCGAGGAAGCGGCGCCCGGCCAAGCGGTCTGGTACGCCACGACCTGCGGGGCCTGCCCCGCCGCGTGCGGCGCGCTGGCCAAGGTCCGCGACGGCCGTCCGATCAAGCTCGAGGGCAACCCCGAGCATCCCGTCTCGCGCGGCGGCCTGTGCGCGCGCGGGCAGGCGTCCTTGCTCGATCTCTACGACTCCCAGCGCTACGCGTCGCCCCGCCTGAACGGCGCGCCGACCGATTGGGACACGGCCGACCTCGAGGTCATCCGCGCCCTCGAACGCGCCCGCGCGTCCGGCAAGGCCGCGCGCCTGCTGACCTCCACCTGGGCGAGCCCCTCCGCCCGCGCCGAGATCGCCCGCCTGCGCGCGCGCTTCCCGAACCTGCGCCACGTCGTCTACGACGAACCCTCCTTGCTCGCCTCCGTCGAGGCCCACCGCCTCACGCACGGCCGCGCCGTCCTGCCGGCCTATCATCTCGAGAAGGCCAAGGCCATCGTCTCCTTCGACGCCGACTTCCTCGGGACCTGGGGCTCGCCGGTCCAGTTCACGAAGGACTGGGCGGCCCGGCGCAAGCCGGACGCCGAGCTGAACCTCATGTCCTGGCACGCCCAGTTCGAGGCCCGCATGTCCCCCACGGGCGCCAACGCCGACCTGCGCGTGCCGGTCAAGCCCTCGGAGCGCTACGGGACCATCGTCGCGCTCGGCCGCCTCATTTCACAGAAGATAAGCTGGAGCGGGGCCGTCCCCGCCTCCGGGCCGACCTCGGTGTCGCGATCGACGCTCCTCCAGACCGCCGACGCCTTGCTGGCGGAGCGCAAGCGGGCGGTGGTGCTCTGCGGAGGCGATGACGTCGCCTCGCAGGTCGCCGCCAACTGGATCAACCAGATGCTCGGCGCGTACGAGCAGATCGCCGATCTCGCCCGGCCCTCCCATATCGCCGAAGGCGCGCCCGGAGCGTTCGACGCGCTCCTGGGCGAGATGAGCCGCGGCGAGGTCGCCGTGCTGATCGTGCGCGGCTGCAACCCCGCGCAGGACCACCCGCGCTCGGAGGACTTCCGCAAGGCCGCCGCCAAGGCCGGACTGCTCGTCAGCCTCGCCGGTCGTCCCGACGAGACCTCGAAGCTCGCGAAGGTCGTCCTCCCGGAGCACCACGCCCTGGAATCCTGGGCCGACCACGACACGTATTCAGGCACGATAAGCCTTTCCCAGCCGACGATCTCTCCGCTGCGCTCCACGCGCGGAGCGCTCGAGACCCTCGCGCGTTGGGACGGCCGTAAGTCCACGGACCACGAGATCATCCGCACGCACTTCCGTTCGTCGGTCTATCCTCGCCAGAAGAAGATAAGCTCGTTCGAAGCGTTCTGGGAGAACGCCGTGCGCGTCGGGGCGGTCCCGGTCGAGAACGGCGCCGTCAAAGCATCCTTCTCTCCGTCGGCGCTGTCGAGCCTGACGGCGCCGGTGCCGTCCGGTCCCGGCTTCGAGCTCGTCGCCTACCAGAGCGTCGCTCTCGGCGACGGCCGCCAGGCCAACAACCCCTGGCTCCAGGAGCTCCCGGACCCGGTCGCCAAGACCACCTGGGGGAACTTCGCCTCGTTCTCGCCCGCCGACGCCAAGACGCTCGGCCTCGTCGAAGGACGCGTGGTCAGGCTCACGGCGGGAGGCGTCTCCCTCGAGCTCCCGGCCCAGATCCAGCCGGGCCAGGCCGGCGGCACCGTCGCAGCCGCCTTGGGCTACGGCCGCGCCGGCATCGGCGTCATGGCCGGGAACTTCCCCACGGAGAAGATGCTCCCGATCGACTTCCTGCCGGCGAGCGGCGCCGACGTCATGCCCCTGTCGCGCGCGGGCGCCGTGGAGGTGTCGGTCCTCGGGCGCATGGAGCGCCTGTCCAAGACCCAGACCTACGACCACCTCGTCGACCCCCTGATGGGCGAACGCCGCGACCACGTGCGCGAGACCGTGCTGGCGGACTACCTCCTGAACCCGCGCGCCGGCAATCCCGAGGAGGAAAAAAGCCACAGCCTCTGGAAGGAGCACGAGTACGCGGGCCCTAAATGGGGCATGGCCATCGACCTCAACGCCTGCACGGGCTGCTCGTCCTGCGTGCTGTCCTGCAACCTCGAGAACAACGTCCCGGTCGTGGGCAAGGCCGAGGTGGCCAAGAGCCGCGACATGCACTGGCTGAGGCTGGACCGCTACTACTCCGGGCCGCCCGACGCGGTGGACGGGAGCCCCGACGTCTCCTTCCAGCCGATGCTGTGCCAGCACTGCGGCAACGCCCCGTGCGAGACGGTCTGCCCGGTGCTCGCCACCGTCCACTCGACCGAAGGCCTCAACATGCAGGTATACAACCGCTGCGTGGGCACCCGCTACTGCGCCAACAACTGCCCCTTCAAGGTGCGGCGCTTCAACTGGTTCGACTACGCGCACGAGGACCTCAACGCCAACCTGGCGCTGAACCCGGACGTCACGGTCCGCTCGAGAGGCGTCATGGAGAAGTGCTCCTTCTGCGTCCAGCGCATCTACACCGCCAAGGCCGACGCCAAGGCGGAAGGGCGCGTCGTGCGCGACGGCGACATCAAGCCCGCCTGCGCGCAGAGCTGCCCGTCGGAGGCGATCGTCTTCGGCGACCTCAACGACCCCAAGAGCAAGGTCGCTAAGATCGCCAAGAGCGAGCGCTCCTACCGCGTGCTGTCCGAGCTGGGAGTCCAGCCCTCGGTGCACTACCTCACGAAGGTCCGCAACAAGAGGATCTGACCTATGTCCAACAGCCATGTCTCATCCCTCCGCGAGCCTCTCGTCGACGGCGTCAAGGACCTCGGGCAGATCACCCGGGACGTCTGCGACCCGCTCGACGCGGCTCCGACCACCGCGTGGTACGCGGCGTTCGCCGCCGCCCTCTGCGCGCTGTCCTACGGCGCGGTGATGGTGATCCACCAGGTCTGGACCGGCATCGGGGCCTGGGGCCTCAACAAGACCGTGGGCTGGTCCTGGGACATCACGAACTTCGTGTTCTGGGTCGGCATCGGCCACGCGGGGACCCTGATCTCCGCGATCCTGTTCCTGTTCCGCCAGAAGTGGCGGACCTCGATCAACCGCTCGGCGGAGGCGATGACCATCTTCGCCGTGATGTGCGCCGGCATCTTCCCCCTCATCCACATGGGCCGCCCCTGGCTCGCCTACTGGGTCATGCCCTACCCCAACCCCATGGGCCCGCTGTGGGTGAACTTCCGCTCGCCGCTGCTGTGGGACGTGTTCGCCATCAGCACCTACTTCATCATCTCGGCGACCTTCTGGTTCGTCGGCCTGATCCCCGACCTGGCGACGATGCGCGACCGCCTGCCCGAGGGCTGGCGCAAGAAGGCGTTCGGGATCGCGAGCCTCGGCTGGTCGGGCTCGCACCGGACCTGGAGCCACTACGAGATGGTCTACCTGCTGCTGGCCGGCCTGGCCACGCCGCTGGTGTTCTCCGTGCACACCATCGTCTCCTTCGACTTCGCCACCTCCGTGATCCCCGGCTGGCACGCGACGATCTTCCCGCCCTACTTCGTCTGCGGCGCCATCTTCTCCGGCTTCGCGATGGTGCTGACCTTGATGATCATCGCCCGCAAGGTGATGAACTTCGAGGGCTACATCACCTTGCGCCACATCGACGCCATCTGCAAGGTGATCCTTCTGACCTCGATGATCGTCGGCCTCGCCTACTCGACGGAGCTGCTCACCGCTTACTACAGCTCGAACCATTACGAGCGCTTCGCCTTCATCAACCGCATCAAGGGCCCCTTCGCCGGGTTCTACTGGATGATGGTCTTCTGCAACGTCCTCGTGCCCCAGATCCTCTGGTCCGAGAGGATCCGGCGCGACGTGCGCGTGCTCTTCGTCGTGTCCATCCTCATCAACGTGGGCATGTGGCTCGAGCGCTTCGTGATCATCACGATCTCGCTGCACCGGGACTTCCTGCCCTCGAGCTGGACGGGCTATTCGCCGACCTACGTCGAGATCGGGACCTACATCGGGAGCTTCGGCCTGTTCTTCACCTGCTTCCTGCTGTTCTGCCGCGTCCTGCCGATGATCGCCATCAGCGAGGTCAAGGGCGTGCTGAGCTACGCCCGCGACGATAAAAACAAGGAGAGCCTACATGGCCGCTAAGACTTTCGTCGGCGTCTTCGATTCGGATCACGCGGTGCTCGCCGCCGCCCGCGCGGCGCGCAAGAAAGGCCTCGACATCCGCGACGCCTACACCCCGTTCCCGGTCCACGGCATGGACGACGCCCTGGGCCTTCCCCCGTCGTGGCTGAGCCGCGCCTGCTTCGCCCTGGGCGCCTCGGGCCTGGCCTTCGCCCTCGGCTTCCAATACTGGGTCTCGCTGTTCAACTGGCCGATGAACATCGGCGGCAAGCCCTTCGACGCCTCCCCCGCCCTGATCCCGATCGCCTTCGAGATCACGGTGCTCGTCGCCGGCGTCGGGACGGTCGTGACCTTGCTGGTCTTCCGCGGTCTTCTTCCGGGCAGGGTATCCCCATTCTCCGGCCTCGGTGCCACCGACGACAAGTTCCTGCTCGTCATCGACGGCGAGGCCGAAGAGGCCCTGCGTTCCTTCTACAAGGAGCACGGCGCCGTCCGCGTCGAAGCGGTCGACGGAGGCGCGCGATGAAACGCCTCCTCATCCCCGCCGCTTTGCTCCTGGGCGCTCTGTCGGCGCTCGTCATGGCCACCCGCCGGAACCTCGCCGAGCCGCACCTGCGGCTGTTCAACGAGATGGTCAAGACCCCGGCCGCGAAGACGCAGACCGTCAACGCGCTCATGCCGGGCGGCCTCACCCAGCAGGCGGCGCCGGCCGGAACCTTCGCCCGCGGCGGCTCCCGCCTCGCCTACGGCCCTTCGCCCGAGGAACGGGCGCGCGCTGCCCGCGAGCTCAAGAACCCTTTGCCCGTCACGCTCGCCGGCCTCGAGCGCGGCCGCCTGGCCTATCAGAGCTACTGCCTCCATTGCCACGGCGCCAAGGGCCGCGGCGACGGCGGCGTCGCCAAGGCCTTCCCCGCCATGTCCTTCTCGTTGGCCGGGAAATCCTCCTTCGACCTTCCCGACGGGGAGCTGTTCCACGTCATCGCCTTCGGCCGCAACAACATGCCGCCGCACGCCGCGCAGATCCCGGCCGAGGACCGCTGGCGCGTCGTGCAGTACCTGCGCGAGCTCCAGAAGACGGAGATCGCCCGCCTCGGCCCCCTGGCGGAGACCCCCGAGGACCCGCGCCGCCTGCACCTCGTGACCGCGGATTACGGCAAGGAGCTGTTCGCCGCGAACTGCGCCTCCTGCCACGGCGCCGACGGCCGCCCCAGCCAGCCGGGCGTGCCCACCTTGCACCTGCCGTCGGTCCTCGCCATGGTCGACGACGGCTACTACATCGACATCATCACCCACGGCCGCAAGGGCACGCAGATGCCCGCCTGGGACAAGAGCCTGACGCGCACCCAGATGCTCAGCATCATCCGCCACCTGCGCACCTGGGACACGGCTGCGCCGGACCGGACCGCGGTCCTCGCCTCCGCCTCGGACCCGAGGCGCGGCGAGGCCATCTACCGCGGACGCTGCGCGGCCTGCCACGGCCGCCGCGGCGAAGGCGGCATCGGCAACACGCTCAACAGCCCCACCTTCCTGTCCATCGCGTCGCCGCAGTTCTTCCGCGACATGGTCATCACCGGGCGCAAGCACACCGCCATGCCCGCGTCCTACAACCTCACGACCGGAGAGATCGGCGACCTCGTCTCCTACCTCCGGACCTGGGCGCGCCCGAAGCACTCCCTGTCGGAGGTCAAAGCGCTCCTGCCCCAGGCCTCGGCCGAGATGGGCGGCAAGCTCTTCGCCGGCCGCTGCGCCTCGTGCCACGGGGCCAAGGGCGAGGGCGGGATCGGGTCGAGGCTGAACAGCGACTCCTTCCTCAGCATGGCCGACGACGAGTTCATGTTCCGCGCCGTCTCCGAAGGCCGGCCCGGAACCGCGATGCCGTCCTGGTACTTCCTCTCCTCGCGCGACACGGCGGACGTGCTCAAGTTCATCCGCTCCTGGCAGAAGAGCCCGCCCGTCGCGCTCGACCGGCCTTCCCGGCGGGGAGAGCCGGAGTTCGGCAAGCTCATCTACGACAAGGCCTGCGTCTCCTGCCACGGGCCCGACGGCCGCGGCGGCGTCGGCGGCCAGATCGGCAACCCGGTCTTCCTCTCCTCGGCCAAGGACGAGTTCCTCTGGCGGACCGTCGCGTACGGCAAGCAGGGGACCGGGATGCGAGGCTTCATGGAAGGCCGCGCGCTCGGGACCTTGATGTCGCTGAACTCCTCCGACATCGACCATGTCGTGTCCTACCTGAGGACCTTGGCCGCCAAGCCGCGCGTGGATCTCCTCGATCGGGAGTTCCCTGGAACGTCGGTGGAGATGGGGCGGGAGGTCTACATGGGCAAGGGCGGCTGCTCGCGCTGCCACGGCCTGGAGGGCGAAGGCTCGAGCGGCCCCTCCCTCAACACGCTCGGCTTCCTCAAGGCGGCCTCCAACGGCTACCTGGCCGCGACCATCATGATGGGACGGCAGGGCACCGAGATGCGCTCGTTCTCCCAGCCGGGGAACGTGGTGAGCCTGAGCCCGAAGGAGGTCATGGACCTCGTCGCCTTCATCCGGTCGTGGGAGAAGGCTCCCCCCACCGTCGTGCGCGTGATCGACCGCACCGGCAGCTCCGCGGCGGAAGGCGGCCTGCTCTTCAACAAGTACTGCCTCGGCTGCCACGGGGTAGAGGGACGCGGGCAGGCCTCGGCCGGCACCAAGGGCTACGCGCCCTCGCTCAACACGCCGGAGTTCCTGCGCGCCGCCGACGACGGCCTCCTGATGGCGACGATCGCCATCGGGCGTCCGAACACGCCCATGCGTCCTTTCGGCGCGGGCGCCGGCGGCGTGGCGGACCTCTCCGCCGCCGAGATCCGCAAGATCGTCGCCTACATGCGTTCCTGGGAGAACACGAAATGAACAGCCGAAGACTACTCCCCCCCGGGGCGAGGGCCGCGTGCGCGGCGCTCGCGGTCCTGGGCGCGGCGGCCTTCCTCGCCGGCCTCAAGCTGGCGCCGCACCGCGCGCTGGCCGTCCTCCTGCTGGGCAACACCTACTTCCTGATGCTCGCCATCACGGCTCTCGCCTTCATCGCCATCCAGAACCTCGTCGGAGCGGGCTGGCCGGTGCTGTTCCGCCGCGTGCCGGAGGCGATGACCGCCTATCTTCCCGCGGGCGCGCTGGGGATGCTCGTCGTCCTGCTCGGGTCGCACTCGCTGTACCACTGGGCGCACCACGCGGCCGCCGTCCACGACCCCATCCTGCACGCCAAGGCGGGCTACCTGAACCTGCCCTTCTGGTCGCTGCGGGCCGTCGTGATCCTCACGCTGTGGTGGGTGTTCTCGCGGGCCATATTGCGGAATTCGCGCCTGCAGGACGCGGACGGCGACGTCGAGCGCACGCACAAGAACAAGCGCCTGTCCGCCGCCTTCATGGTCGTCTTCGGCCTGACCTTCACCTTCGCCTCCGTCGACTGGGTCATGTCGCTCGAGCCGCATTGGTACAGCACGATGTTCCCCTGGTACATGTTCGGCGGCGCCTTCGTCAACGCCCTGGCCGTCATCACCATGCTGACCGTCCTGCTGCACCGGCGGGGTCTGTTCCCCCAGCTCAACGAGCATCACCGCCACGACCTGGGCAAGTACGTGTTCGGCTTCGGCGTGTTCTGGGCCTACCTCTGGTTCTGCCAGTTCCTGCTGATCTGGTACGCGAACATCCCGGAGGAGACCGCCTACTACGCCGTGCGCTCCTCGCCGAGCTGGATGACGGTGCAGACGCTGAGCCTGCTCGCCAACTTCCTCGTGCCCAGCGCCCTGCTGCTGCGCATCGCCTCGAAGAAGGACGACCGCATCCTGCTCGCCGCCTGCGCCTCGGTGTGCGTCGGACGCGGGCTCGACCTGTTCGTGATGATCATGCCCTCGGTGAGCGGGGCGTCGGCCCGCCCGCATTGGGTCGATCTCCCGGTCTTCCTGGGGCTCGCGGGCGTTTTCATCTACCTCTTCGACCGCGCCTTCACGGCGGCGGCGGCGGTGCCGGAAAAGGACCCGTACCTCGTCGAGAGCCTCCATCACCACGGCTGAACGCGCGACGGTCCTGCTGCTGGCGCTGTGCTCGCTGACGAGCGCGGCCGAGGCGCCGCGGCTGAACGCGCTCGCGAAGGAGAAGAGCCCGTACCTGCTCCAGCACGCCTCCGACCTCGTGGACTGGCGGCCCTGGGGCCCGGCGGCCTTCGCCGAGGCGAAGCGCTCGGACAAGCCGGTCTTCCTATCCATCGGCTTCTCCACCTGCCTCTGGTGCCACGTGATGCGGCGCGAGTCGTTCTCGGACCCCGCGATCGCCGCCCTGCTCAACGAGAAGTTCATCCCCGTCCTCGTCGACCGCGAGGAGCGCCCCGACGTGGACCGCGTGTACATGAACGCCGCCCTCGCCGCCGGCTGGAGCGCCGGGTGGCCGCTGAACCTGTGGCTGACGCCGGAGCGCAAGCCCTTCTTCGGCGGAGCCTATTTCCCTCCCGAGGCCCTCGGCGATTCGCCCGGCCTCAAGGCCCTGCTGCCGCGGATCGCGGAGCTGTGGCGCACGCGCCGCGAGGACGCCGTGCGCGACGCCGAGGATGTCGCCCGCGCGCTCGAGGCCTACACGCGCGTCGAGGCGAGCACGGGCTCTCTCGACGCCTCGATGCTGCGCGGCGGCTTCGAGGCCTACCGGCGAGCGTTCGACGCGGAGCACGGAGGCTTCGGGCCGCCGCCGAAGTTCCCGAAGACCTCGGACCTGTCCTTCCTGCTCCGCTACCACGCACGGACGGGGAACAAGGAAGCCTTGGCCATGGCCGTGAAGACCTTGCTCGCGATCGCGGAGGGCGGCCTCCACGACAAGGTCGGAGGCGGGTTCCACCGCTACGCGACCGGCGCCGACTGGAGCAAGCCGCACCATGAGAAGATGCTCAGCGACAACGCCCAGCTCGCCTCCGTCTTCCTCGAGGCCCACCGGACGACCGGCGACCCGGCGTTCGCGCGCGTCGCTCGCGAGACGCTCGATTACCTGCTGCGGGTCATGGCCCTGCCCGGCGGGGGCTTCGCCGCCGCCGAGGACGCCGACGCGGAGTATTACGCCCTGCCGAGCGCCGCGGCCCGGGCCGAGCGCCCCCGCCCGGCCAAGGACGACAAGGTCATCGCCGGCCACAACGGCCTGGCGGTCTCGGCGCTGGCCAAGGGCGCGGTCATCCTCCGCGACCCTCGATACCTTGAAGCGGCGAGCAAGACCGCCCGCTTCCTGCGCGACGAGCTGTACGACTCGCAGGAGAACCGGCTCTACCGCCGCTGGCGCGAGGGCGAGCGCGCCATCCCCGGCTTCGCCGACGACTACGCGCTGACGACGGCGGGCCTGCTCGACCTGCACGAAGCGTCCTCCGAGCCCGAATGGCTCGCTTTGGCCGGGCGCCTCGCGCAGGCGGAGCCGGCGCGAGATCACGCGCTCCCCGCCCCGGACCTGGACGCCGAGGACGGCGCCCTTCCCGCGGCCGAATCGGTCTCAGCGATGAACGGCCTGCGCCTGCGCGCGCTCACCGGCCGCCCGGAGCCCGGCGTCGCGGCCGAGAAGACCCTCCAGCGCTTCGCCGGCCGGATGGCGAGAGCGCCCCGCTCCCTGCCCGCGATGCTGTGCGCCCTCGACTTCAAGCTCTCGAGATCGAGCAAGACCTCGCGCGGAAAATGACCGTCGGGGACTATCCTCAAGGATAGTCGCTGAACGAGCGCGTATGGCCGCATCGTTGCAGGAATAAACGGATATACGAATCCGGAATCCTTGCTCATCGCTCGAATTCCGGGCACGGAGAGGATATGAAACAGCGCATCACGCGTCGGGAATTCCTGCAGTGGGGCGGCCTGAGCGTCGCCGCGGTCACCGTCGGCGGCGGCCTCGTCGCGCTGAACCCCTTCGAGGCGAACGCCGTGGAGCTCCTCCCCGGCCTGACCTGGGACAAGGCGCCCTGCCGCTTCTGCGGCACCGGCTGCAGCGTGATGGTCGGCGTGGAGAAAGGCAAGGTCGTCGCCGTCAAGGGCGACCCCGACTCCCCCGTCAACGAGGGCGCGCTGTGCGAGAAGGGTTACGCCCTGCCCTTCATCCAATACGGCGCCGACCGTCTCACCAAGCCCCTGATCCGCAAGAAGAACGGGAAATACGACAAGCGCGGAAAGCTGACCGAGGCGTCCTGGGACGAGGCGATGGGCCTCGTCGCCGCCAAGGCCAAGGAGGCCATCGCCGCCAAGGGTCCCTCCGCCGCCGCGATGTTCGGCTCCGGGCAGTGGACCATCTGGGAAGGCTACGCCGCCTCCAAGCTCTGGAAGGCCGGCCTGCGCTCCAACAGCATCGAGGTGAACGCGCGCCACTGCATGGCCAGCGCCGTCACCGGCTTCATGACCACCTTCGGCATCGACGAGCCGATGGGCAGCTACGACGACTTCGCCCACGCCGACGCCTTCATCCTGTGGGGCGCCAACATGGCGGAGATGCACCCGATCTTATGGGCTAAGATTTCGGAACGGCTTCTGACTAATACGGCGGCGAAGCTCTACAACCTCACCACGATGTCGAATCGTTCCTCGGACATGGCGGCCAAGGAGATCCTCTTCACGCCGCAAAGCGACCTGGCGCTCGCCAACGGGATCGCGCGGCTCCTGCTCAAGAACGGGACGATCGACGCGGGCTTCGTCGCGAAGCACTGCATGTTCAAGCGCGGCAAGGAGAACATCGGCTACGGCCTGGAGGACGGCTTCAAGTTCAAGGATGAGCCCGTCGCCACGGACCTCGAGGCGTTCCGCGCCTTCGTCGAGCCCTACACGCCCGAGCGCGTCCAGGAGCTCAGCGGCGTCGCGCCGGAGGTCCTGGCGGAGCTCGCGGCCGTCTACGGCGATCCCAAGGTCAAGGTCATGTCGTTCTGGACCATGGGCATGAACCAGCACACGCGCGGCACCTGGATCAACAACCTGGTCTACAACCTGCACCTCTTGACCGGCAAGATCAGCTCACCGGGGAACGTCCCGTTCTCCCTGACGGGCCAGCCCAGCGCCTGCGGCACGACGCGCGAGGTCGGGACCTTCACGCACCGACTGCCCGCGGACATGGTCGTGACCAACCCGGCTCACCGTGCGCTCTCCGAGAAGCTCTGGGGCGTGCCGGCCGGGACCATCCCGGACAAGCCCAGCTACACCGCCGTCGAGATGACGCGCGCCCTCGACAACGGAGAGGTGCTCTTCTTCTGGAGCATGACGACCAATCCCTTCCAGTCCTACCCCAAGCTCAACCGCTACCGCGACGCGGCGCTCAAGGACGGTCGCTTCATCGTGGTGTCCGATGTTTATCCGACGCGCTCGACCGAGATAGCGGACGTCGTCCTGCCCGCGGCGATGTGGGTGGAGAAGGAGGGCGCCTTCGGCAACGCCGAGCGCCGGACGCAGTTCTGGCGGCGCATGACCGACGCCCCCGGCGAGGCGAAGTCCGACCTCTGGCAGATCCTGGAGTTCGCCAAGCGCATGGGCCACGAGGAGCTGTTCACGCGCTCCTTCAAGGGCCATGACCTGCCGGCGGGACGGAAGGTCTCGGACGCGAGCGCGGCGTGGGGCGCCTACGTCGAGAAAGGCCTGTTCGAGGAGTACCGCCGCTTCGGCCTCGGCCACGGCCACGACCTCGCCCCGTTCGACGACTATCACGCGGCGCACGGCCTGCGCTGGCCCGTCGTCGACGGCAAGGAGACCGCCATCCGCTTCCGCGAGGGCTACGACCCCTACGTGCCCAAGGGCGCGGGCGTCAGCTTCTACGGAAACGAGGCCGCCGGAAGCCGGGCCGTCATCTGGCAGCGGCCGTACGAGGCCCCGCCCGAGATCCCGGACAGGGAATATCCATTCTGGCTCTCGACGGGCCGGGTCCTGGAGCACTGGCACTCGGGAACGATGACCCGCCGCGCCCCGCCCCTGCAGAACGCCTACCCGCACGCGACCGCCAACCTGCATCCCGACGACGCGGCGCGCCTGGGCCTCAAGGGAGGCGAGAAGATACTCATCTCCTCTCGCCGCGGCGCCGTGAAAGTCCACGCCGAGGTCGGCGGGCGCGTCACGCCGCAGAAGGGGATGGTGTACGTCCCTTGGTTCGACGAAGACGTGCTCATCAACGAGCTCACCCTCGACGCCTACTGCCCGATCTCCCAGCAGACCGACTTCAAGAAATGCGCCGTGCGCATCGAGAGGGCGTCATGAGAACCATCCTGCTCGCCGCCGTCGTCCTGGCAGCCGCCGCGGGCGCGTCCGCCGCGGACAAGAAGGCCCTCAGGCCCGCGAAGGCGAACCGCCCCGGCATGAACCGCTGGAACGACCAGGCTCCCGGCTCGACGACCCCCCTCCCTCGCCCGTACCCCGGCGCGCCGCCCTCCGTGCCGCACGGCATCGCCGGCCTCGCCATCACCCGGGATGCAAACTCCTGCCTCGACTGCCACCTGGAGGGGAGCGACATGGGCGACGGCCACGCGGCGACAAAGGTTCCCCCTTCGCATCTCGACGCGAAGGCGGCGCTGATCGGAAAGCGCTACCAGTGCCTGCAGTGCCACGCGACGCGCACGAAATGACCGAAGCTGAAAACGGCGACTATCCTCAAGGATAGTCGGCTTCTCACGTGCGCGCCCGCGGCCCGGCGGCGCCGCCAAAAACCCGGCGCGCGAGAAGCTGGTTGTGCGTCCGGCACATGACGCGCAGATTGGCGGGATCATCCGAAGGACCGCCGAGGGCGTACGGCCGGATATGGTCGATCTCGAGGCCGGTCGTCGCCGGGCAACGTCTTCCGTCGGGCCCGATGAACACGCAGCGGCCACCGTCGCGCGACCACACCTCGTCGCGCAAGGCCAAGGAGATCCTCCGGGATCGTTCGCGTCGACCGATCCGCCGGGCCGCGATCGTCCGCCTTCGGGCGATCCGGCGCTCGGGATCGAGCCTGTCGAGGAGCGCGTCCAGTCCGGCCTCGACCACCCCTTCCATGGTTTTTCCCGCTCGAGATGAAAGCAGCAGGCCCTTCGCCCTCTCGTATTTAACCGAAGTTCGGAGCTTCCCGTGAATCTAAACAGGTGCCTTTCCGCCGAAAGCGGCTCGATCTCGCCCGTCGAATGAAGGGGTGCGGCCGGTCTGCGGGTGCTCTCCACCGCCGCGGGGGCGGGAACGACGGCCGGGGCTGGAGCGGCGGCTATGTCTAGAGCGGGGGCCGGAGTGGAGGAGGCGACCGATGCGGAGGCGGGGGCTGGAAGCGCTCTCAGCAAATCCGGGCGGTCCGGACGGGGCGATAGCCGCGCCGCCAGGGCTTCGACGTCGCGGGTGCGCCGGCCGCGCGCCTTCGAGAGCAGTTCCGACGCGTTATCCTCGCGCAAGTGCGGGGCCAGGATGACGACGGCCGTCATGGTGATCATTCCATCCGCGAGCCGCTGAAGTATCTCGGGATGGGCGCGAGCCGCGCGCGCGGCTTGGATGCGTTTGTAGGCCGCCTGCTCCGAATAGCCCAGGACCTGGAGGCAATACGCGAAGAGAGGCGGGTGGCCGCGGCCGGCGTAGAGGCGCCTATCGTCGAACTCGCCCAAGTGAGCCAGGAGCAGGACCAGGGCTTTGCGTTCGATCCCCGTCAGTCGCTTGAGCCGACCCTCCAGTTCGGCGTCGCTCAATAGCCCGACCGTGACGGCAGGCCGCGCGGGCTCCATAGTCCCTTCCGAAGCGATCGTATGCATTACCTATCATACGATCGATGACCCCAAAAAGTTCCACGAACTATCCTCAAGGATAGTCCGAGATCAGGCTCAGCGGGTCTGAGCCTTGCGGCGCGCGGGCGCCGGGCGCTTGGCGAGCGTGATCAGCGCGCGCATCATGTCCATCGTCGTCACGATGCCGGCGAGCTTGTCGCCGCGGGTGATCAGGACGCGATGGATGTGGCTGTCGATCATCACCTTGGCCACCTTCTCCACCGGGGTGTTCTCGTCGAGCGCGATGGCGCCGGGCGTCATGATCTGCTCCACGCGGGTGCGGTCCATCTCCTCGATGTGCAGGCCGGCGGAGCGGACGGTGTCGTCGAAATCGCGGTGATAGGACGGCACGCCGACGGCGGCCTCCCGGCGGGTGCGCACGAGGTCGGTCTGGGACACGACCCCGAGGATGGCGCCGACCTCGTCGACGACCGGGGCGCCGCTGATGCTCTTCTCCTCGAAGACCTTGGTCAGCTCCGGGACGGTGAGCCAGCTCTCCACCGTGACGACCTTCTTATGCATGATGTCCTTGGCCAGCATAAAGTCCTCCCGGGCGGAGGGATCCGCCTCGTCATAACTAATGCAACATTCCGACTCAAAAACCGTCACCTCCGGGATTGGTATGATGGGTCGACGCCCCCCGGAGGCCTCATGCGCTCGATCCTGCTCGCCCTCGCCGTCGCCCTCGCCGTCGCCCTCGCCGCCGCCCGCCCCGCAGCCGCCCTGATCCTCAGCGGAAAGGTCCTCGAAACGGTCGAGGACGAAACCTACGCCTTCGCTCTGGTCGACACCGCCGTGGGCGAGAAATGGGCCGCCGTCCCCCGGACCAAGATCGAGAAAGGCTCCGAGGTCAAGGTCTATGTCTCGGCGGCCGCGCGCCCCTACGAGAGCAAGGCCTTGAAGCGGACCTTCGACAAGGTCTTCTTCGGCTCCCTCGACTCCCCCCACGCCGCCGTCCCCGTCCCCCCGCGCGCCCCGATCTCGGTCGAGAAAGCGCCGGGGCCGGACGCCCGCACGGTCGCAGAAGTCCACGCGCAGAAGGCCGCGCTCAAGGGGAAGAAGGTCCTGATCCGGGCGAAGGTCGTGAAGTCCTTCCCGCGGGTCATGGACCGGAACTGGGTCCACCTGCGCGACGGCTCCGGCGACGTGAAGACGGGCGATCACGACCTGGCCGCCACGACCAAGGAGATCCACCAGGTCGGCGCGGTGGTCACGCTCCGCGGGACGGTCGCGCTCGACCGGGACATGGGCTCCGGCTACAAGTTTGCGGTGCTCCTCGAGGGCGCGAAGCTCGTCCGCTGACGCGTCAGGGCTTCCAGCCTTTCGGCTGATACCCACAGGACGGGTCCTCGGCGAAGATGTCCCCGGTGATCGCCCAGGAGCGCGAGCGCGATCCGCCGCAGGGCTCCCGGAACTCGCAGACGCCGCAACGGCCCTTGAGCTTGCTGTGGTCGCGCAGGTCGCGGAACATCTCGTCCGAGCGGTACACCGTCGCGAGGTCGTCGAAGCGCACGTTGCCCCGCCGCACGGGCAGGAAGCCCGACGGGCAGATGTCGCCGACATGGTCGACGAACATGAAGCCGTCGGCGGCGTTGACCGCCCGCTTGGGAAGGCGCAGGCCCGCGCGCAGGCTGGCCTGGCGCGCCACGGTGTGCTCGACGCGCGCGGCGACGCCGGCTCCGGCCTTGGCCTCCTGCTGCAGCGCGTAGCGCCGGAAATGCTGGCCCTCGGTGAGCTTGACGACGAAGGGCTGGGTCTGGGTCATCTTGCGCAACTTGGCGAACCCCTCCTCGAACTGGGCGGGGGTCAGGCCGCCGAGCTTGGCGCCGCGGCCGACGGGGATCAGGAAGAACACCTCCCAGAAGGCGATGTCGAGCGTGGTGACGAGCTCGGCGACCGCGTCGAACTCGTGCCAGTTCCAGGCGCCGAAGCAGGAGTTGATCTGGATCGGGATGTCGAGCTCGCGTGACTGCTTGCACGCCTTGAGGACCGTGTCGAAGGCCCCGGGGGTGCGGCGGAAGGTGTCGTGGGAGGCGGCGGTGGCGCCGTCGATGCTGAAGGCGAGCTGGTCGACGCCGGCCTCCTTCAAAGAGGCCAGGCGCTCGCGCGTCAGGTTGGGCGTGGCGGCCGGGATGGTGCCCATGCGCAGGCCGACGGACTTCCCGTGGCGGATCAGCTCCTCGAGGTCGGTGCGGTTGAGAGGGTCGCCGCCCGACAGGATCATGATCGGGGTCCCCATCGCCTTGACCGAGTCGATGAGCTTCTTACCCTCGGCGGTGGTCAGCTCGTCGGGGTTGACCGTGGTGTCGGCGTTGGCCCGGCAATGGTCGCAGGCCAAGGCACAGGAGCGGGTGGACTCCCAGATGACCAGGAGAGGAGCCTGGGAGAAATCGAAGGGAGCGGGAAGAGTGCCGGGATGGGTGCCGGGATGCGCCCCGGGGTGCTGGGAGGGATTGGTCATGACCTGTTCCCTAGCAACATAACGGCCAAAGACATCCGTGCCCTTGATAAGAACGAAAATTACACGGTTGGCCGTTGTGTTGCTTGGCTGTGGGTCATGGAATCTTCACAGCGGATATTCGTCGTCGGGCTCAACCACCTGAACGCGTCCGTTTCCTCCCGCGAGAAGGCGGTCGTGTCCTCCCAGAACCTCCCCGAGATACTCGCCGAGCTCAAGGCCCTCGTTCCCTTAGAAGAGGTCGTGGTGCTCTCCACCTGCAGCCGCGTGGACGTCTTCGCGGTGTGCGACGACGCGCGCCGCGGCGGAGACCTCGTGCGCGAGTGGTTCATGAAGCGCGCCGGCGCCGAGATCGCCCCCTCCCTTTATCAGCGCGAGGGCCACGACGCCCTCCTCCACCTTTTCCGCGTCGCCGCCGGCCTCGACTCCTGGATCATCGGCGAGACCGAGATCCTCGCCCAGACCAAGAAGGCCTACCAGGCCGCCCTCTCGCTGGGCTTCACGCGCCGCGTCCTCAACCGCGCGTTCCAGTCCGCGATCGCCGCGGGCAAGGACGTCCGCTCCGCCACCGGCATCCAGAACGGCATCCACTCCATCGGCGGCGCCACCGCCCTGATGGCCAAGCGCATCTTCGGAGAAAAGGAAGGCGGCGGCATCCTCGTGTTCGGCGCCGGGCAGACGGCGGAGGCCGTGGTCCGCCACCTCGCCGCGAAGAAGTTCGACAGGATCGTCGTCGCCAACCGCACCGTCGAGAACGCCCGCCTCATCGCCGAGAAGCTCGGCGGCGAGGCCGTCTCCCTCGATGTCGGGCTCGACCTGCTGGCGCACGTCGAGGTCGCCGTCTTCTCCGCCTCGGTCAGCGAGCACCTGCTCACCACCGGCCTGATGGCCAGAATACTCGCCAAGCGCCGCAAGCCCCTGTTCCTCGTCGACCTCGGCGTCCCGCGCAACGTCGACCCGGCCTGCGCCAAGATGGACTCCGTCTATCTGTACGACCTCGACGACCTCAAGCGCATGATCTCCGACAGCATGGAGGGCAAGCTCGCCGAGAAGGACCGCGCCGAGGAGCAGGCCGCCGCGGCCGCGGCCGACTGCATCCTCGAGCTGAACAAGGCTCCGCGCCTCGCGCCGGCGGGGGTCGCATGACCGCCTCGCTCCAGACCCTGCAGGCCATCCCCCTCCTCAAGCACGTGACGCGGGAAGAGTGGCGGCGGTTCCTGGAGCTGGCGCCGGCGCACGATTACCGCGCCGGGAACGTCCTCTTCTACCAGGGCAACCTCCCCCTCGGGCTGCACTTCATCAGCGGCGGCCGGGTCAAGCTCATAAAGGAAGACCGCGCCGGGCGGCGCCAGATCGTGCGCCTCGTGCAGGGCCCCGACCTCCTCGGCGACCGGGCCTTCTTCGCCGACAAGCCCTACCGCTGCACCGGCGAGGTCATGGAGGACGCCACCGTCAGCTTCCTCCAGCCCCATCACTTCTGGGCGATCTTCGGACGCAACCCGGACACCCTGCGCCTCCTGGCCCAGCGCTTCGCCGACGAGCTGGGCCGCGCCGAGGACTACATGCACTGCATCTCGGTGTGCACGATCAACGCCCGCATGGCCACGCGCCTGCTCAACTCCTCGAAGCGCCCCGACCAGGCGCGCGCGCCCAAAGGGGAGTTCATCCTGACCGAGACCCGCACCGAGCTCGCCCAGGTCCTGGGCACGACCCCGGAAGCGGTCAGCCGCTCGCTCGCCAAGCTCTGTTCCAAAGGCCTTATCGCCGTGTCGGGCCGTCGCGTGCGCGTCCTCAACGAGGAGCGCCTGCGCCTGTCCGCTTGTCTTCATGACTCGTTGAATTAGTAATATTCCGGACTTGACGTTTATCAAGCGCGCGGTTGCTCTTGTGCATGTCGCAAGATTCACATCATTTGTTCACATGGGCGTCAGAAGACGTCCTTATATAAAGAGAAGCGAGGAGATCCAATGGATACTCGAAGCAGTGGTAGGATCCGCCGGGCCTGTATGATGCTCGCCGCGATCATCGCGCTGACCGTAGCGTACACGATGCCCGCGTTCGCGGCCGACGCCGCGGCGGACGCCGGCAAGATGGCGGGCAAAGAGACCTGCGCCTCGTGCCACGCGGAGGTGTCCGAAGCCTTCTCCAAGACTTTCCACGGGCGAAAGACCCTGTCGAGCGGGAAGCTCGCGAACTCCTGCGAGTCCTGCCACGGCGCGGGGGCGGCTCACGCCGACGCCGGCGGCGACGTCTCCAAGATCGTCAACCCGAAGAAGCTCGGCGCGGTCGCCGTCGCGGACATGTGCATGTCCTGCCACAAGGACAAGGCCCTGATGATGTGGAAGACGGGCGTCCACGCGACGAACAACGTCAGCTGCCTCAAGTGCCACAGCGTGCACGAGGGCGAAGGCCGGCAGTCGCTGGCCAAGACCTCGACCGAGACCTGCTACACCTGCCACAAGAAGCAGAAATCCGACATGCGCCTGGCGTCCCACCACCCCGTCCCCGAAGGCAAGATGACCTGCGTGTCCTGCCACAACCCGCACGGCGGCATCGACGGGAACCTCAAGGCGGACTCGATGGAGGAGACCTGCTTCAAGTGCCACGGCGACAAGGCCGGGCCCTACGCCTACGAGCATCCCCCCGTGGCCGACGGCTGCACCAACTGCCACCGGCCGCACGGCTCGGCCAACGACAAGCTGCTCAAGCAGAACCTGCCCTACCTGTGCCTGAGCTGCCATCGCTGGGAGCACGCCCAGAACCGCACCGGAGCCGCCGGACAGCAGGGCTTCTCGATGAACCAGGTCCAGCAGCGCGGCCGGTGCACCGACTGCCACAACCAGATCCACGGCTCGGACCGCAAGGCCGGACTCAAGGACTAACTTATGAAACATCAAACCAAGGGGAATCTCATGAATCTCTTCACGCTGGCGGTTCTGATGACCGGGCTCTGCGCCGCGCAGGCGCGCGCCGCGGGGACCTATGAGGCGACCGTCGGAGCCAACCTGGTCGACCTCGACTCCAAGCGCAACAAGCAGCAGGCCATGGAGTACGACGGCAAGCTGTATTACGGCGCCCAGGGCAACGTGTCCGTCAGCAACCAGGGAGAGCTCGGCCTCTTCGACTTCTCCCTGCTGGACATCGGCAGCCGCGAGGAGATGATGAAATTCGCGCTCGACTACAAGTCCGCCGTCAAGGTCAGCGCGAGATGGGAGAACATGCACCACCGCATGAACCCCCTCCGCCACGGCGAAGTCGTCAACGGCGTCTGGCGGCCGAACCACATCGGCATCACCACCGGGGCCGAGCGCTTCAACTACATGAAGGGGCCGAACAACGTCTTCTCCATCGACCCCAACTCGCTCGACTACAAGATCAAGCGGACCGAGAGCGAGGCCAACGTCGCGCTGTTCGCCAAGGACAACTCGGCGCGCTGGTTCGCGATGCAATACTGGTCCGTGCTCAAGTACGGGACGAAGTATTCGCAGACCGCGACGAACAACGTCGGCGACGGGAACGTGGACAACACCAAGACCGACCTGACCGTCGGCATCGGCTCGAACGTCGGCGAGTCCGCCGCGCTCGCCGTCGACGTCATCCGCAGCGAGTTCCGCGACAACGCCGTCGAGGACAAGGTCCAGACCGCGAACGTCGTGCCGCTGCTGCCCCGCTGGTCCGACCACCAGATGACGGGAGCGGAGATGAAGTGGCGCTACAACGCGAGCAAGAAGCTCTCGCTGACCGGAGCGATCACCGGCCGCCAGCGCGAGAACCTCATCAACCAGTACAAGGCGAACATCGGGGTCGCGGCGTTCAACGCGGCCTACACGGTCAACGAGAAGCTGTCCCTCGTCAACCGCCTGTACACGCGCTACTTCGAGATCGACGAGAACACGGGCTTCCGCGGGTTCAACGCGAGCGGCGCGACCGGCCAGGGCGGCCAGCTCGACAAGCTGCACGTCCGCAACGAGTTCACCGTGAACCTCCACCCGGCCGAGAAGGTCCGGGCGAAGGCGAGCTACAAGCTGGAGGTCATCCACCGTCGCGACGCTCCGACCTTCGACTTCGTCAAGGAGGCCCGATTCGCGGACGGCCTCGTCGTCCCCGCGTACACGGCCTCCAACGCCGTCGCCGTGGACGAGACGAAGCACACGATGAACGTGGCCGCCACGGTGGAGCTGCCGTTCGGCATCGAGGCGGAGGGCGGCTACAAGAAGCTGTACGCCAACCGCCCGGCCTTCATCAACCAGGCGCACCGGTCGGACGAGCTGACCGGCCGCATCCAGGTGCCTCTGCCGGGCCACCTCGAGTTCCTGGTCGGCAGCGACTACTCCAAGGAGCGCAACGCCAACGGGGGGACCAACTACCACATGTCCCGGAACGCCTATTACACGGGCCTCGACTGGGAGCACAACAACAAGATGTTCCTCGGCGTGGACGCCTCCTACGAGAGCATCCGCTACACGATGGAGCAGTACTACGGCATCTACAACGCGATCAACACCATCCCGGAGCCCGGGAACATCAACATCCCTCACGAGGGCGGCGCGCCGCACAAGGAGAAGAACACGACGCTCGGCCTGCACGGTCGCGCGGTCTGCCCCAAGGGCTTCGTGGTGACGGGCAACGGCTCCTACACCTGGTCCACGATCAACAACCCCGTGAACTTCGGCTGGACCGCGGCCCAGGCGGCGGCGGCCTTCACTCCGGCCGGCACGTTCGTCAACGACTTCACCCCGGGGGACGTCCGCGTCGCGCGCGGGACCGTGGGCGTGGAGTACACCCCGGAGAAGCTGAAGAACCTCACCGCGAAGGCGAGCTACAGCGTGGTGGACTGGGTCGACAAGGTCGACGCGTACATGAGCGGCCGGGCCACCGTGGCCCAGCTGGGCGCTTCGTACAAGTTCTAAACGCCGAAGACTCAGAAATAGGGAGCCGGGGCCGAAAGCCCCGGCTCCTTTTTTTCGCCCGCGGCCCTAGCGAGGGCGGGACACGGCGTAGAGCCGGTCCTTGAACCATTCCTCGGCGGGGCGGGAGCGTCTTTTGAAGAGCTCGACGTCGACGGTCAGGACCTTCTTGCCGGTGTCGGCGGTCTCCAGTATCTCGGCGACGATGTCTTTGCCGTTGACGATAGAGGCGACGTTCCACAGCAGCGCATGCCCGCCGGGCTCGAGCAGCCCGGGCAGCGCGCGCGAGAACCTCTTGAGGACCACGGCTCCCACGTCTCCGTCCCAGAAGTCGGTCAACGAAGGGGCGTGGCCCGCCGGGAAGCCTTCCGGCCAGACGGCGGGCATGCTCCAGAGGACCAGGTCGAACCGCTCCCCGGGAAGCCGGGGATTCCCCCGCTCATCGGCCACGTTGTCGCCGATGACGGCCCGGACCTCGAACCCCGCGATGAGGGCGGCGGCCCTGGTATTCGCCACCTCGAGAGGGTTGATCCCGATCGCGACGACCGGCCGGCTGGTCCGAAGCGAAGCGATCCAGGTATCGACCCCGGTGCCGGGCCCGACCACCAGGATCTTCGCGTCAGACGGGAGCTCGAACTTCTTCGACACCTGGCGCAGATAGGCCAGTTCCGCCGGGGTCATGCTGTAAAGGGCGTAGACCGTCGGGAAGGTCGGGATCACCGTCCGGAACCGGCCCGGCGCCGGCTCCTTGAAAAGCCTCAGGAACTCGTCCGGCTCCATGGAGCTGAGGATGGTCCCGGTCGAGCGGCTCCTGCCGAAGACCGCCGGGCTGAATTCGTACGAGTCCCACCGGCCGGTCTTGGCATCGACCTCATGCAGGCGATACGGAAGCCGATTCGGCGCGAAATTCGGAAAAGAGTCCGCGAGGGGCTTGTAGCGCTCCTCGACGAACGACCGGATCGCCTCCTGATCCTTCGCGTAGACCCCCGCGAACTCCTTCCAGCGTTCTGTCTCGGAGGGCGCACCGGAACGGGGGACGTCGAGATAGTAAGGGCTCAGGTCGAAGAACCTCGGCTGGACGGCCTCCCACTTCAGGCCCGGATCAGCAGCGAAGACCGGGAACACGCCGATGAGACGCCCTTCGTTATAAAGGAGGTCGAAGGCCTGGAGGCTGACGACCTTGATGTTGGCCAGCTCCACCTGCAGGATGCCCAGGCCGCGCGCGGCGAACGGGGCCGAGACCGGCTTCGCGTCGAGCGTGATCCGGACGGAATAGGAGCCGTCGAGGCGGACGGCCTTCGGCTCCACGCGCAGGCCCGGGCGCGGGACGACGTTCCGGAGGTCGAGGGCTTCGAGAAGCTCGTAAGCCGGGGTCTTGGCGAGTTCGGCGCCGGAGGCGGCGAACACGGGCATCGCGAGAGACGTCAGAACGAGCACGGCGGCCAACAGAGGTTTCAGCATGACCGCATTCTCTCAAATCCGACGCCGAGCGCATACGAACCTTGTCATACGGGCTTTACCCATTCGGTTGGGCAACAGTACGGCCATTTCCGGGCTTCTGTGCTACAATACCGCCCCGATGAGCGCACAGCACCGCGAACGCCCCTCCAAGATCCCCTCCGAGCTCTGGCTCCAGGCGCTCCTCTTCCTCGGCATCATCGCCTTGCCCGCCCTCCTCGCCGGCCTGACCGGTGCGGTCGCCTTCGAGCGCAGCAAGTCGGTCAAGTTCTGCTCCTCCTGCCACATCATGGAGCCCTTCATCCAGGGGGTCGAGAACTCGAAGAGCGAGCTCCTCTCCGCCAAACACTTCCAGCGCCACTGGATCAACCACAACACCTGCTACACCTGCCACACGGACTACGACTTCCTGGGGCCGATGACCGCGAAGGTCCGCGGCCTGCGCCACCTGTACGCCAACGCCCTCGGAGCCAAGAAGGCGCCCAAGCTGTACAAGCCGTTCCCCAACGGCAACTGCCTGCAGTGCCACGGGAACACCTTCAAGTACCTCGAGCAGGAGGTGCACGCGCCGATGCTCGAGCAGCTCAAGAACAACGAGACCTCGTGCATCGAGTGCCACGGCCCGGTGCACCCCCCCCGGGACGCCTCATGATGACCCGTCACGCGAAGTACGCCGTCGCCTGCGTCGCCTTCATGCTCGCCACCGCCATCCCGTGCCTGATCAAGACCACGCCGGTGACGATGTCGGTGTTCTTCTTCGTCGGCCTGCCGGTGCTGGCGCTCGGGATGTTCTTCTACCTGTCCTCCCTGTTCCAGTTCCTCAAGAGCCACTGGGTCTGAGCGGCCCCGGCGGCTTGACCGAGGTCAAAAGTGGCGCGGATGGGAAAATGTTACAATGGCCCCATGAGAACTGATCTCGCCTCCCTCGTCGTGATCTCCTCCGTTTTCCTGATGGCCGCCTGCGGCGACGAATCCATCACCCGCGCCCGCGTCCCCAAGTCCGAAGAGGCCCCCGCCGTCATGGGCGGCATGCCCCAGGATGAGCAAGCCGGACACGCGGCCCAGGCGACGGGCCTGAAGTGGACCTTGCCCTCCGGCTGGAAGGAGACCCCCGGCACCGGCATGCGCCTGGCGACCTGGACGCCCCCGGGCGGCCTCAAGACTGAAGGAACCGTGGTGTCTTTGCCCGGCGACTCGGGCGGCGAGCTGGCCAACGTCAACCGCTGGCGCGGGCAGATCGGCCTGCCCCCCACCGACGAGGCCGGCATGGCGGCCGCGCGCACGAAGGTGTCCTCGAAGGCCGGCCCCGTGTCGGTGTACGACCTCACCAGCGAGGGAGAGACCAAGACGCGCCTGATCGCCGCCGTCGTCAAGACGGGAGAGACGACCTGGTTCTTCAAGCTCATGGGCGACGCCGCGGCGACGGAATCCGCCCGCCCCGGCTTCCTGGCGATCATGAAGAGCCTGACGCCCTGATGAGGAGGAACGATCCCCTGAGCCGGATCGTCGACGGGCTCAGCTCGCTGAAGCTGACCCTCGTCTGCCTTTCCCTCCTGATGGTGCTCGTCGTCGCCTGCACCTTGGCCCAGGTCAACCTCGGCATCCATCTCGCCGTGGACCGCTACATCCGCTCCTTCCTGGTCTGGTACGTCCCCGAGGGGACCTCCCTGCGCATCCCGGTCTTCCCCGGCGGCGGGCTCGCCGGCGGCCTGCTGCTCCTGAACCTGGTCCTCGCGCAGTTCCGCCGCCTGGAGCTGTCCTGGCGCAAGGCCGGCCTGTGGACCGTGCACATCGGCCTGGCCCTGCTGTTCGTCGGGGAGTTCGCCACCGCCGTCCTCCAGGTGGAGAGCAACATGGCCATCGAGGAAGGCCAGACCAAGAGCTTCAGCGAGGACTACCGCCGCATGGAGGTCGTCGTCACCGACGCGACCGACAAGGAGTTCGACGAGGAGACCGCCATCCCCGACTCCCGGCTCAAGGCCGCGCGGGAGATCTCCGACCCGGCGCTGCCCTTCAAGCTGGTCGTGCGCGCCTACCACGAGAACGCGCAGCTGTCCATGGGCGGCGCCCCGTCGGGCGCCACCGCCGGCGTCGGCGCGGGCATGTCCGTCGCCCCTCGACATCCGGTGACCGCCGACGGCGAGCAGAACACCGCCGTCGCGCTCGTCGAGCCCGTGCTCAAGGACGGGAGGAGCCTCGGCGTGTACCTGCTCTCCAACGGCCTGGGCGCGCCGCAAGGCTTCATCCACGAAGGCCGGAGCTGGAAGCTGGCCCTGCGCCTGCGCCAGTACCGTCACCCCTTCTCCCTGACTTTGAAGGATTTCAAGCACGACCGCTACCCGGGGACGAACATCCCCAAGAACTTCTCGAGCCTCGTGCGGCTGAAGGACCCGGCCGCGGGAGACGACCGCGACGTGCTGATCTACATGAACTCCCCCCTTCGCCACGGCGGCCTGACCTTCTATCAGGCGAGCTTCGGCAAGGACGACACCCTGTCGGTCCTGCAGGTCGTGCGCAACCCCGCGTGGACGCTCCCCTACGTGTCCTGCGTGCTCGTGGCGCTCGGCCTGCTCTGGCACTTCGGCCTGATGCTGAAGAAATCCCTCGGCGCGAGGAACTCATGAAGCTCAACCGCATCCAGACGGCCGTCTTCGCGGGCGCCTTGGCGCTGGCCGCCTGGCCCCTCGTCGCCCCCGCGCCGCGTTCCGAGTTCGACCTCGCGGCGTTCGCGCGCCTGCCCATCCTCGAGGGCGGCCGGGTCAAGCCGATGGACAGCTTCGCGCGCAGCGCCATGCTCTCGATGAGGAGCAAGCAGACGGTGCCGGTGGACGGGAAGTCCCTGCCTCCGGCGCGCTGGCTCCTCGACGCCATGTTCAAGCCCGAGGCCGCCGACACCTACCCCTCCTTCGTCGTGGACGACCCCGAGGTCCTGGGCCTGCTCGGCCTCGACCAGGGCAAGACGCGCTACTTCGCCTACTGGCAGCTCGAGGGCAAGCGCGACGAGATCACCAACCAGGCCATGGCCGCCGACAAGATCGAGAGCGGCCGGCGCACGCGCTTCCAAAAGGCGGTGCTCGCCCTGAGCAGCCGCCTGAGCCTGTACGAGAGCGTCAAGAACACCTTCATGGTCTCCGGGCAGGGCGACCCCGTCATGGAGATGGCGGCGTTCAGCTCCTTGCTCCCCGCCGCGATGAAGGCCTTCCACGGCAAGAAGCCCACGGACAAGGACCGCCGCGTCATGGCCGCGCTCTCGGAGATGCTCCAGCGCTACAATTTCCTCGCCCAGTCGGCCGCTTTCAAGGCGATCCCCCCGAAGGAGGGCGCGCCCGCCGACGACTGGACCAACACCGGCGAGGCCCTGGGCAACCCGACCCGCGGCCAGGACCCGCATCCGAGCCTGGCGTCCTTCGCCCTCATGGGCCGCGCCTACCGCGCCGGCGACGCCGCCGCTTTCAACGCCGCGCTCGCCGAGCATGCGGCCTGGGTCGCCCGCTACCGCCCCGAGGCCGCCCGCTCCGCCCGCGCCGAGACGCTCTTCAACAGGTCCTCCCCCTTCGTCTCCGGCATGGCCCTGTACCTGACGGCGCTGCTGCTGGTGTTCGCCGCCTGGGCGACCCGGCGCGAGGACGTCGCCGCCGCCTCGCGGGCTCTGGCCCTGGCCGCCTTCGTCGTCCACTCCCTGGGCCTGCTCGCGCACAGCGTCCTGCAGGGACGGCCGCCCGTGACCAACCTCTACTCGTCGGCCGTGTTCGTGGGCTGGGCCGCCGCCGCGCTCGGCCTGTTCGCCGAGCGCATGCACAAGAAGGGCTTCGCCGTCGCCGGCGCCTGCGCCATCGGCTTCATCACCTTGATCATCGCCCACCACCTGAAGTCGAGCGGCGACACGATGGAGATGATGCGCGCCGTCCTCGACTCCAACTTCTGGCTCGCGACCCACGTCGTCACCATCACGATCGGCTACAGCTCGACTTATCTCGCGGGGATGCTCGGCATCGCCTGGGTCGCGCGCCGCCACCTCCTCGCCAAGCCCGACCCCGCGGCCTCCAAGGCCCTGTCCGACCTGGCCTACGGCGTCATCGCCTTCAGCCTGTTCTTCAGCTTCATCGGCACCGTCCTCGGCGGCATCTGGGCCGACCAGAGCTGGGGCCGCTTCTGGGGCTGGGACCCCAAGGAGAACGGGGCTTTGCTCATCGTCCTCTGGAACGCGATCATACTGCACGCCCGCTGGGGCGGCTACGCCCGCGAGCGCGGCATCATGCTGATGGCCATCTTCGGGAACATCATCGTCAGCCTGTCCTGGTTCGGCGTGAACATGCTCGGCATCGGCCTGCACTCCTACGGCTTCATGGACTCGGCCTTCCTGTGGCTGTCGGCGTTCTGCGCGTCTCAGCTCGTCCTCATGTTCCTCGGCGCGCTCCCCCCGCGCTTCTGGGCCGAGCACCGCAAAGAAGCCTAGACCGGGCCTGGCGGTCGTCCCGTTGCAGGGTTATTATTCACCTATGAACCCCGACAAATGGACGCATAAGACCCAGGAGGCCCTCCGCGACGCCCAATCCGCCGCGGAACGGCGCGGCCATCCCGAGCTGACGCCGGAGCACCTGCTCGCGGCACTCCTCGCCCAGGACGGGGGCGTCGTCCCCGAGACGCTGAAGAAGGCCGGGATCGATCCCCGCGCCGCCGCCGCCGAGGTCGAGAAGTTCCTCGCCAAGAAGCCGCAGGTCCAGGGAGGCAAGCTCCACGCCTCCGCGTCCCTCGAAGGGGTCATGCGCAAGGCCGAGGACCGCATGACTTTGCTGAAGGACGAGTTCGTCTCGGCGGAGCACGTCCTGCTCGGCATCCTCGACGCGGGCGGGGACGGCGCGCGCCTGCTCGCCAAGCTCGGCCTGACGCCGGACAAGTTCCTGGCCGCGCTCACCCAGACGCGCGGCTCGCAAAGGGTCACCTCGCAGGAGCCGGAGGCCACCTATCAGGCGCTCGAGAAGTACGGGCGGGACCTCACCGCCGCCGCGCGCCGCGGCAAGCTTGACCCGGTCATCGGCCGGGACGGCGAGATCCGCCGGGTCATCCAGGTGCTCTCCCGCCGCACCAAGAACAACCCCGTCCTCATCGGCGAGCCGGGCGTGGGCAAGACCGCCATCGTCGAGGGCCTCGCCCAGCGCGTGGCCTCCGGCGACGTGCCCGAGGGCATCAAGGACAAGGCCGTGATCTCCCTCGACCTCGGCGCGCTGATCGCGGGCGCCAAGTACCGCGGCGAGTTCGAGGAACGCCTGAAGGCCGTGCTCAAGGAGATCGCCGCCCAGGAAGGCCGCGTCATCCTCTTCATCGACGAGCTGCACACCTTGGTCGGTGCGGGCGCCGCCGAGGGCGCCATGGACGCCGCCAACCTGCTCAAGCCGATGCTCGCCCGCGGGGAGCTGCGCTGCGTGGGCGCGACCACGCTCGACGAGTACAAGAAGGGCATCGAGAAGGACGCCGCGCTCGAGCGCCGTTTTCAGACCGTCCTGGTCGACGAGCCCTCCATCGAGGACACCATCGCCATCCTGCGCGGCCTCAAGGAGAAGTACGAGGTCCACCACGGCGTGCGCATCCGCGACGCCGCCCTCGTGGCCGCGGCGACGCTGTCCTCGCGCTACATCCCCGACCGCCAGCTCCCCGACAAGGCCATCGACCTCGTCGACGAGGCCGCCAGCCGCCTGCGCATGGAGATCGACTCCCTGCCGCAGGAGCTCGACCAGGCCGAGCGCGACATCCGGCGCCTCGAGATCGAGGCCACGGCCCTCAAGAAGGAGACCGACACCGGCTCAGCGGAACGCCTGAAGGCCATCGAGAAGGACCTCAAGCGCCTGAAGGCCGAGTCCGCCGATCTGCGCGAGCACTGGAAGAAGGAGAAGGACCTGATCGGGGAGCTGCGCGGCTTCCAGAAGCAGGTCGAGGAGCTCAAGGCCGACGAGCAGAAGGCGGAGCGCGGCGGGGACCTCGCGCGCGCCGCCGAGGTGCGCTTCGGCAAGGTGCCGGAGCTCGAGAAACGACAGGAGAAGCTGCGCAAGGACCTCGGCGCCCTGCAGAAGGAAAGGGCGCTCCTGAAGGAGGAGGTCGGCGAGGAGGACATCGCCGGCGTGGTCGCGCGATGGACGGGCGTCCCCGTCGAGCGCCTGCTCGAGGGGCAGGCGGCGAAGCTCCTGCGCATGGAGGAGCAGCTCCACAAGCGCGTCATCGGCCAGGACGCTCCGGTGAAGGCCGTCTGCGAGGCGGTGCGGCGCGCCCGCTCGGGCCTCTCGGATCCGAACCGGCCGACGGGCGTTTTCCTTTTGATGGGACCGACCGGCGTGGGTAAGACGGAATTGGCGCGGGCCCTGGCCGAGTTCCTGTTCGATTCGGATAAGGCAATGGTGCGTATCGACATGTCGGAGTATATGGAAAAGCACGCCGTCGCCCGGCTCATCGGGGCGCCCCCCGGCTACGTCGGCTACGAAGAAGGCGGGCAGCTCACGGAGGCCGTGCGGCGCAAGCCGTACTCGGTGGTCCTCCTCGACGAGATCGAGAAGGCCCACCCGGACGCGTTCAACGTCCTCCTTCAGGTCATGGACGACGGGCGGCTCACGGACGGGCAAGGCCGGACCGTCAACTTCACGAACACCGTCATCATGATGACCTCGAACGCGTCGAAGGACGAGCTCAAGGCTCGCTTCAGGCCGGAATTCCTCAATCGCCTCGACGACATCCTCGAGTTCTCGAGCCTCGACCAGGCGCACCTGCGCCGCATCGTCGAGGTCCAGCTCGAGTCGGTGCGCAAGCGCCTGGCCGAGCGGCGCATCGAGCTGACCCTCACCGACGCGGCGAAGGACCTGCTGGCCAAGGAGGGCTACGACCCCGCCTACGGCGCGCGCCCGCTCAAGCGCGCCATCTCCCGCCTCGTGATCGACCCGGTCGCGCGCATGCTCCTGACCGGGGAGATCAAGGACGGGCAGCAGGTCGAGGCCGACGCGGGCAAGGAGGCGTTGGCCTTCCGGACCGCCGGCCGGAAGAAGGCGGCGCCCGCTCCGTAATGATTCCGTAACAAAATCCGGGCGATACTGTTTTCGCAGCCGGGCAAGGCCGTTCCCTCCTCGCGGCGCCTACGGGCGCCGCTTGCCGGACTCCCCCCACGGACGCACGCCTATGGCTCAGGAGGCCGCAACGCATTGATCAAGTCCATCGACAGCAACGCCATCGGTCAGTACCTCGCCGAGATGGGGAAGGTCCCCCTTCTCACCCGCCAGGAGGAGACTCATCTCGCCCGTGAGATCGAGACCGCGGGCGCGGAGCTGCGCCGCGTCGTGCTCGGCTCCCCTTACGCCCTGCGCCAGGTCCGCAACTGGGCCGAGCTCATCAAGGGCGGGGACATGGACGCCAAGGAGCTGATGCCCCGCGGCACGCCCACGCGGCCGCAGATCGGCGCGATGCGCCGCAAGGTCCTGGCGCTCTCCCGGGCCATCGGGCGCGGCGCCAAGGGCGAGACGGTCGTCGACCAGGTCATCGCCCTCGGCCTGCACGACGAGAAGGTGCGGCGGCTGACGAACCGCGTCCGCGACCAGGCCCGCCGCCTGCGCGACGGGCGCCCGACCGACCCTCTGCCGATGACGGCGGCGGGCCTCCTCGAGCTCGACGAGAGGATCTCCGTCCTCGAGGAGCGCGTCGAGGCGGCCAAGGGCGGCCTGCTGCGCGCCAACCTGCGCCTCGTGATCTCCATCGCCAAGACCTTCAACTCCGACAAGCTCGAGATGGCGGACCTGATCCAGGAGGGCAGCCTGGGCCTCATCCGGGCCGTGGAGAAGTTCCGCTGGGCGATGGGCTACAAGTTCTCGACCTACGCCACCTGGTGGGTCCGTCAGGCCATCCAGCGCGCCATCGTGGACAAGGAGAAGACCATCCGCATCCCGGTCCACATCCGCGAGGACTACTCGCGCCTCAAGCGGGCGCTGCGCGCCGGGGACCGAGATCCCCTCGGCGCAGGCGCGCGCAAGGTCGAGGAGATCCAGGCCGCGATGCAGGAGCCCGTCTCGCTGGCCCATCAGGTCGGGGAGGACGGCGACGGCAGCCTGGAGGCCCTGCTCGAGGACAAGACGATGCCCACGCCGCACGCGACCGTGGCCGACTCCATCCGCCGCGACGAGATCTGGAAGTGGATGTCCCACCTCGACAAGCGCGAGGCGGGCGTGATCACCATGCGCTTCGGCCTGGACGGCTCGTCGCCGCGGTCCCTCGACGAGGTCGGCCGCGCCCTGCGCGTGACCCGCGAGCGGGCGCGACAGATCCAGCTGCAGGCGATCAGCAAGCTGCGCGGCTCGCCGAACAGCGAACGGATGAAGGACTACTGGCTGTCCTGACCCGCGCTGGTCGCATCGTTGCGGCGGGGATATCAGGGATCGGCTCCTCCCGGGAGGACCGTGCCATGAGATCAGAGAGACGCGAGCTTTACTTCGTCGCGACCATCCTTGCGGCCACCCTCGCCGCCGGGGGCTACTTCGCCTACCGTCACCGGGCGCCTTCGCCGGATCGCGTCGCGGCCCACACCGCGGCCTGGCTCGACGGGCCCCGCGCCACGGCCAAGATGATGATGGAGCGCTACGGCTCCCCCAACGCCCTGGGCGACGGCTCCGCGACCTGGTACGAGCGCGGGCCGTGGAAGCGCATCACCATCCGCGGCGGGGAGCACTTCGACTACCTCGAGCAGACGGTGGGGTACTTCATCCCGGTCGACGCCGTGGAGCCGCTGCGCGCGTTCGGCCATGGGCTGCGCTTCGACCGGATCGACGACGAGCTGACCGCGACGAGCAACTCCGAGGCGCTGAACATACTCGCGCTCAACCTGGCCGACGACGTCGCCTCGGCGCGGCGCGCCGCGCCCGACGCGGCGGAGCTGTACGTCCGGACGGCGCGGCTCGCGGCCGCCGGCAAGTCGTCGCCGCTGCTGGACCGGCTGCAGTTCGAGCCCTACCGTCCGGCGACCGAGACGCCCTGGAACCGGGAGATCGCCTACTAGCTCTCCCGGGTCCAGTCGGCGCGCACGAAATACGCGCCGCGGTCGTACTTCAGGCCGAGCTCGCCCTTGAAGGACCGGACGAGCGCGCGGCCGATGCGGCCGGGCAGGTGGATGTCCGTCGTCTTGATGACGACCCGGTCGCGCCGCTCCTCGATGCCCATGATCCGGTGCATCGGGCGCAAGGAGCTCTCCGCCTTCTCCGCGTTGCGCGCCAGGGCGATTATCTCAGGAAGGTGCTCGTGGGCGTACCTCCCCCGCAAGGTCATGATCCCCGCGGGATAGTCGTCCTCGACGCGGCGGCAGGCCTGGCAGACCTCGCGGGCCGCGCGCGCCGGGATCCTCGTCGCCCATTGCCAGCGGCCTTTCAGGAAGACCGCGCCGCAGCGAGGGCAGGCGGCAGGCTGGACGGGCTTCTCCCGCCTCATGTACGGGTCGGCGACGCGGTCGTGGGTCAGGCGCGAACTGCGGGCCGTCACGGCAAGCTCTTGTCTCATGGCGTTCCTCCTGCGACTCTCAGAAATTCATCGGCACGCGGTCCAGCTTCTCGAAGATGAGCTTGAACGCCTCGCGCTCGCGCACGAGCCGGTGGCGCGCCGCGTCCGCGTTCGCGGGCAGGGGCATGATCAGCTCGTAACGCCGCGTCTCGTCCGTGCGCTCGGCGATGCAGGTGATGGTCACCAGGGCGCCCTCGACGGCGACGCTCAGGGAGTCCGTCTGGAGCCCCGGGATCCTCACGGCCACGATGATCTCGCGGTCCGTGGAGGTGAGCATCGAGCGGATGCCGGCCGCCGCGCGGACCTCGCCGGCGGCCGGCGTCGGGATCCAGCGCGCGCTCCGCGCGCCGAGGTAATAGCCCTCGGCGAGGAACGCCGCGCTGAAGAGCGCCACCGTGAACTTCGCGACGCCGCTCATCAGGCCCGCGCTCCCGCCGCGCCCGCCCGAGAGAGCAGGGCGACGGCCTCCTCGTCCGAGACCTGGGAGAAGTCCCCGTAGTGCTCGCCGATGGCCATGAACGACGACGGGACCTCGAGGCAGACCACCTCGTCGGCCGCCTCCTCCAGCAGCTCGACGGCGTCGGGCGGAGCGACGGGGATGGCGACGACGACGCGCGCCGCTCCCTCGCGCCGCAGAAGGTCGACGGCGACGATCAAGGTCCTCCCCGTCGCGGCCCCGTCGTCGGTCAGGATCACGGTCTTGCCCGCGACGGGGAGAGGCTTGCCGTCCCCGTGGTACATCCGGTAGCGTTCGCGCAGCGTCTGCCGGATGCGGGCGGTCTCGCCGGCGATCCATTCAGGAGAGATCCCCTCCCGCCGCGCCAGCCCCTCGTCGTAGGTCTCGCCGGTCAGGCTCACCGCCCCGATCGCGAACTCCGGGTTGTACGGGTGCCCGATCTTCTTCGTCAGGATCACGTCGAGCGGCAGGCCCAGCTCCGCGGCGAGGACCCCGCCGATGGGCAGCCCCCCGCGGGGCACCGCCAGGACCAAGGCGTCGCTCCGGCCCTTGAAGCGCCGCAGCTCGCGCGCCAGACGGACGGCCGCGTCATGCCGATCGTGGAACATGGTTCCTCCGTGCGCTCCGCCGGTCTTTTCGGACGCAACAATCGGGCCTTGCGGCCGGGGCCGTAGCGTTGCGTCCGTGACGGCGAGCCGCGTGCGGCCCCAGGGGGAGCGCTTATGGAGATTCGAGCGGTGAAGTTCCGCGTCGGCCATGAGTGGCGGGTCGGCGGCCTGTATCTCCCCTCCCGCGCCGCGCGCTCCCCCGCCGTCCTCCTGCTGCACGGCTTCCCCGGCCTGCAGAAGAACGACGACATCGCCGCCGAGCTGAGCCGCCGAGGCGTGACCGCGTTCACGCCGTACTTCCGCGGCTGCTGGGGCAGCGGCGGGCGGTTCAGCCTCCGCGGGCTCCTCGACGACGCGCGGGCGGCGCTGCGGCTGCTCTCGCGCTACCGCCACGTGGACGCCGAGCGCGTCGCGGTGCTGGGCGTCAGCGTCGGCGGCTGGATCGCGCTGAAACTGGCGGCCGAAGCGCGCCTGGCGGCCGCGGCCGTGATGGCTCCGGCCCTGCCCCGCCTCGACGAGCCCGCCGACGCCGCCTACCTGCGCCGCAACGGGAAGGTCGTCGACATCCCGGACTTCGGCGCGGTCTGGCGGGAGTACATGGACATCGCCCGCCACGAGCGGCCCGACCTGTACGTCCGGGACATCGCGCCGACGCCGCTGCTGGTCATGCAGGGGCTCCGGGACCGCCTGGTGCCGCCGGCGTCCGCGCGGCGCCTGTGGGCCCTGGCGGGCTGGCCGAAGGAGCTCCTCGAGCTTCCCGAGGAGGGACACGAGTTCGAGACCGACCGCCCCGCGGTCGTCTCGGCCGTGTGCGACTGGCTCCAGGAGCGGCTGGCGTCCCAGGCGGCAGCCGGGTTCCCCGAGCTCGTCGACGTCGGGGGCGGCGACTAGCGCGACAGCGCCGCCGCGGCCGGCCGCGGGGAGCGAACCGTCCTGAGGATGGGCGCGAGGTCCGCCTCCGAGAGGGTCTCCTTGGCCAGCAAGGACCCCGCCGACTCCAGAAGGAGCTTCTTGTTCTCCTGGAGGACCGCGACCGCCGCGCGGTAGGACTTCTCGACGGCGACGCGCACCGCGTCGTCGATGCGGGCCGCCGTCGCCTCGCTGTACTGGCGGAACTCCGGGCCGGCGACGCCGAGGTAGGCCGAGGGCTCGCGGTCGTAGGTGACGTGACCGAGCTCGGGGATCATCCCGTAGCGGGCCGCCATGTGCCGCGCGATCTGAGTGACCTTGCCCAGGTCGTCGTGCGCCCCGGTGGAGAGATGGCCGAAGACGATCTGCTCGGCGGCGCGCCCGCCCAGGAGGACCGCCATCTTGTTCTCGAGCTCCTCCTTGGTCATCACGAAGCGGTCCTCGGTCGGGCGCTGCAGCGTGTAGCCCAGCGCCGCGACGCCCCGCGGGATGATGGACACCTTGTGGACCGGGTCCGACCCCGGCAGGGCGGCGGCGACGAGCGCGTGGCCCATCTCGTGGTGGGCGACGATCTCTCGCTCCCTCGGGTTGAGCAGGCGGTTCTTCTTCTCGAGGCCGGCGACGATGCGCTCGACCGCGGCGGTGAAGTCCTCCATCGCGATGCGCGGCGCCTTGCGCCGGGTGGCGACGAGCGCGGCCTCGTTGGCGAGGTTGGCCAGGTCCGCGCCGGTGAAGCCCGGGGTCAGCGCCGCGATCTTCCCGGCGTCGACGCCGTGGTGCAGGGAGACCTTCTTGAGATAGAGGGCGAGGATGGCCGCCCGGCCGTTCTTGTCGGGGCGGTCCACCAGGACCTGCCGGTCGAAGCGCCCCGCGCGCAGCAGGGCGGGGTCGAGTATCTCGGGCCGGTTGGTGGCCGACAGGATGACGATGCCCGCGCTCGAGTCGAAGCCGTCGAGCTCCACGAGGAGCTGGTTGAGCGTCTGCTCCTTCTCGTCGTGGCCTCCGATCATCGGATAGGCGCCGCGGGCGCGGCCCAGGGCGTCGAGCTCGTCGATGAAGAGGATGCACGGCGCGGTCTTGCGCGCCTGCTCGAAGAGGTCGCGGACACGGGCGGCGCCGACGCCCACGAACATCTCCACGAACTCGGAGCCGTTGATGGAGAAGAAGGGGACGCCCGCCTCCCCGGCGACCGCCTTGGCGAGCAAGGTCTTCCCCGTCCCGGGCGGCCCGACGAGCAGGACGCCCTTGGGCATCCGCCCGCCCAGGCGCCCGTAGTCCTTCGGGTTCTTCAGGAAATCGACGATCTCCTTGAGCTCGTCGACGGCCTCGTCGACTCCCGCGACGTCCTTGAAGGTCGTCTTCGTGTCCGTCTCCACATAGACCTTGGCCTTGCTCTTGCCGATGCCCATGAGCCCGCCCGGGTCCATCTTCGCCCCCATCCGCTTCAGGGCCCACAGCCAGAAGCCCAGGAGCAGCGCCGCGGGGACGATCCAGGAGAGCAGCGTGGTCAGGAAGGCGCTTTGAGGGCGGCTCGAGTAGGCGACCCCCGCCTTCTCCAGCTGGCGCGCGAGCTCGAGGTCCACGCGCACCGTCGTGAACAGGGGCTTCCCCCCGGGAGCCGGCTCGGTGAAGCGGCCGGAGATCGCGTCCGGGGCGACGACGACCTCCTTGACGCGCTTGCCGTCGAGCAGCTTCTGGAACTCGCTGTAGGGCAGCACCTGCACGCCGCGCACCTGCCTCCAGACGTCGTGCATGGCGAGCGCGGAGAAGACGGCAAGCACGAGATAGGCCGCGGGGAAGCGCCGAGGCGGGACGGGCGGAGGCTGCGTCATGTCGGCCCCCGGCGGAAGCAGACCTGGGCGAAGCGGTCGAACAGGCAGCTCTGCGCGCAGCCCAGCGCCGCGAAGCGGCGGCGGCCGAACAGGCGGATCATGCGCTCCCGGCCCTCGGCGGACGCGGGCGCGTCGATGGCGGCGAGGCCGTCCGGCCGCAGCACGCGGGCGATCTCGGCGGCCAGCGCGTCGAGCTCGGCCTCGCTGAAGTTCAGCGCGAGGGCGCCGCAGGAGTTGACCACGTCCACGCTCGCGCCGGCGACCCGCACGCCGGAGGGGTCGCGGAAAGTCTCGAGCACGGATTGGGCCCGGAACGCGACCTTGACGGGACGGCCGGCGGCGTCGCGGTAGGTCCGGGCCCGCGCCCGCCGGACGAACTCGGGGTTGAACTCGAGCCCCAAGACCTCCGAGCCCTCGGGCAGCCAGCAGGCCAGGACCTCCGTCGAGTCGCCGACGCCCGAGCACAGGTCCACGGCGCGGCACGGGCGGCCGGAGAGGCGCCCGTGGAGGCTGCGCGGGATGATCCGCCAGTTCGCCCACCGCTGTCGCGCGTTGACCCCCTCGAACTCCGCCACCGTCATGCCGCAGTAGGCCCGGACGGCGCGCGCGTTCTCGGACTCCCGGAACCGGAGGCGGCCTCCCACGGTGACGACGAGCTCCGCCCATGCCTGACGGAGGAGCAGGCGCGGCAGCCCCTCAGGCAGGCGCTCGCGCGCGACCCGGCGGATGCGCGCGGCATCGACCTTGAGCATAGGGTCCTCCTCCCCGCGGGAACGAGGGCGGGACGAACCGCGGTCCGTCCCGCCCGATGTCCTCCGCGTCCCGGCTCTAGTCGACCTTGATGCTGATGCCGCGGGTCTTGACCTGCGAAGGCTTGCGCATGGACAAAGTCAGCACGCCGTCCTTGCAGCTCGCCTTGATGTCCTCGCTGTGCAGGCCCTCGGGCAGCGCGAAGCTGCGCAGGAACGAACCGTAGGAGGATTCCCGGCGGAGCCAGCTCTTGCCCTTCTCCTCCTTCTCGCTCTTGCGCTCGCCGCTGACCGTCAGGATGTCGTCCTTGACCTCCACCTTCACGTCCTCCTTGCGGAGGCCCGGCAAAGAGAGATCGATGATGTACTCCTTGTCGGTCTCGCGGACGTCCGCGCGCGGGATCCAGGCCGCGGGAACGGAGAAGACCGCGCGGAATTCACGGAACGGGTCCAGCGCCCGGAACGGGTCGAACCTCTCGAGCTCGCGTTCGACTTCCTTGTCCATCACCGACATGTTCTTGTCGACCATATCGCTCATCCTCCTGCCGTGGGTTTTCCTTCGCCGCACTCTAGAAAACCGGCGGGCGCGGCGCCACGGCGGCGCGGTGACATTATTCTCTCGGCGCCGTGAAGACCGCCCGGGGCCTCCCGAAATACCAGCCCTGGGCCAGGTCGCAGCCGCACGCGCGCGCCAGGCGGGCCTGCTCGGCGGTCTCGACGCCCTCGGCCAGGACCAGGGCCCCGGCTCTCCGGATCGCGGCGGCCGCGCGGCGCACGAGCGGGACGGCGCCCGGGGTCCCGAGCCGGCGCGTCAGGGTGATGCAGAGCTTGACGATGTCCGGCCGCAGGGCGCGGACGAGCTCCATGTTCAGGTAGCCGCAGCCGGCGTCGTCGAGCGCGACCTTCGCCCCCCGCGCGCGGAGGGCGGCCAGGCTCCGCCCCAGGCGCGCGGGCGCCGGTATGGGGAGGTGTTCCGTGATCTCGAAGATGAGCCGTCCGGGCAGGCCCGGCTCCGCGGCGACGCGCCGCAGGGCGCGCTCACCGTACAGCCCGGGAGAGAGGTTCACCGAGAGGCGCCGGGAGGCCGGCAGCCGCCGCGCCGCCGCGAGAGAAGCGTCGAGGGCGGCGAGCTCCAGCGCTTCGAGCTGCCCGCAGCGGGCCGCCTCCGCGAGCAGCAGCTCGGGTCGACGCAGCGGGCCGCCGGCCGGCCCCCGCAGGAGCGCCTCATAGGCCACGGTCGCGCCGGTGCCGAGCGCGACGATCCTCTGGCGGTAGATCGAGAGCGGTCCGCGGACGATCCGGCGCATGAGCGCGCGCTCCGTGGCGGTGGCGGCGGCGCGCGCGGGCGGGACGCGGCGGAGGTGGGCCAGCAGCCTCGCCGTCCGGCGCTCGGAAGAGTCGCGCGCCCCGACGGCGAGGGTCCCGGTCTGGAGCCCCGCGTGCAGGGCGACGGCCGATCCCAGCTCGGAGGCGAGGGCCTCGGTCGCGAGCTCCCGGGCGGCGGTGGCGATCGCCTCCAGCTGCTCGTCCTCGTCCACGGCGATCTCCAGCCGGTCGAGCTCGAAGGCGACGGCCCAGAGCCCCGGCCGCGTCATCCGCAGGGGAGACAGGACCGTGTGCTGGCTCAGCAGGCGCCGCGCCGCCGAGGCGAACCGGCGGGTCACGTCGCACAGCGCGCAGCGCGTGACCTTCCCGCCGTGGACGGCGCCGAAGCGCTCGGCACCGGCGTAGCGGAGGTACAGCAGGTGGACGCTCATGCCCGGAGAAGACGCAACGGCGCGGCCGCGCGAGGCCGACGGCCTAATCGTTGCTCCGCAAAGGGCATGGACCGACCGACGAATGGGAAGAAGCTCGTGGGCAAGGACCGCTGGCTGGTGACGGCGTGGCCCGGCATGGGCACCGTCGCGGTCACGGCCGTCGTCTACCTCCTCTCGAAGCTCAAGATGCGTCAGATCGGCGAGTTCGACGCGCATGAGCTCTTCGAGGTGGAGGAGGCCGAGGTGGAGGGCGGCCTGCTCCACCCCGCGCGCCTGCCGCGCAGCCGCCTGTTCCTGGCCGAGGACGCCGCGCCGGGCCTGGACATCGTCGTCTTCCTCGGGGAGGCCCAGCCCCCGACCGGGAAGTTCGCGCTGTCCCGGCGCCTGCTCGCCTCGGCCCGGGAGCTCGGCGTCACGCGGGTCTTCTGCTTCGCCGGCTGGGTGTCCGACATGGAGCCGAAGCAGAGCTCGCTCGTGCACGGCGTCTCGACCGACGAGGCGGGCCTGCGCGACCTGCGCCGCCAGGGCGTCTCGGTGGTCAACAACGGCCGGATCACGGGGCTCAACGGGGTGCTGCTCGCGGCCGCGGCCGAGCAGGGGCTTCCCGGCGTCGGGCTGCTCGGCGAGATGCCCGGCCTGGCCTACCAGCTGCCCTACCCGTCGGCGTCGGCCGCGGTGCTTCGCACCTTCACCGCGATGGCCGGGATGAAGCTCGACCTGGAGGAGCTGGAGAGCTACGGACGGCAGACGCAGGAGCAGCTGACCGCGGCGTACCGCCAGGCGCTGAAGTCGCTCGCCGAAGGAGAGGGCGAGACCGCCGAGAAGGAGGACGAGGCGCCCCCCGCGCAGGCCGAGCCGCCGGCGGGAAAGGACCCCGGCCGCATCGAGGCGCTGTTCGCCGAGGCGGCCAAGGACCGGTCCAAGGCCTTCGCCCTGAAGACCGAGCTCGACCGGCAAGGCGTGTTCCGCCAGTACGAGGACCGGTTCCTCTCGCTGTTCAGCGGGAAAGAGCCTCCCTCGCCCGCGCCTTGAGGCGCCGCTTGCGCCGCTCCGGCGGCGGCTCGAGCCGGACGGCCGCGACGGTCCTCGCCTGAGGCCCCTTGTCGCCCTGCTCCTCGACGAAGCGGACGCGGCTGCCGGGGGTCAGCCGGTGGAACTGCCCCTTCAGCACGCTGTTCTGATGGAAATAGATGCGGCGCTCGTCCGGGGTCTCGAGGAAGCCGTAGCCCGCGTCCGGGTACTTCTCGACGACGCGAGCCTCCGCGGGCGGCTCATGGACCTTCACGTAGTGCCGCGCCACGCGCACGCTCTCCTCGAGGCGCCTCTCGGCGGCGTCGAAGGCCATGTCGATGGCCGCGTTGAGGGTGGGCTCGGCCTCGCGGTCGATCACGAGGACCCGTCCGGGGATCGAGATGTCGATGCGGACGTTGTACATCCGCTTCTTATGGGAATGCTTGTGACGGGACTCCACGACGACGCGGCAATGGGTGATCCAGCCGCAGAACTCCATCAGCTTCTCCGACCTCCTGAGTATCTTCTCCCTCCACCAGCTGAGCATGACGAAGCCGCGCGCCACGACCTGGATGGGTGCCTGCATCATGGGATCTCCTTGACGCCCGTGCCTCCTTTGGACGCAACCAACCGGCCATCGGTTCTGGCCGGTTGGTTGCGACATCGAAGGATGCGGGACCGCGAGGAGGCTGCGTTTATGCCGTGCGGTTCGGCGACGGGCCCCACGGCGAGTAGGGCCCGACCAGGGCCGGAGCGTCGAGGGCCCCGACCGCATCGGCGCCGCGCGACGCTCCGTGTGGAAGGCAGGACGGATCGCAGCCTCCGTCCTGCCCCTTTCATCGGGAGGGGGCCATGAGCAGGAGGATCTTTTTCCGACCGCCGCTGCTCTCGCCTCTCGCGTCCCGGCTCTCCGACAACCGCAAGCTCGCCGTCGTCCACTCCCTGCTCCGCAGGCGCTTCCCGGCCATCGCCCGCGTGGCGGTCGCGCTCTACGATGCCAAGACGGGGATGGCGAGGACCTTCCTGTGCCATGGAGACCGCCCGACGCCTCTGGCGCGATACGAGGCGAGCGTAGCGGGTGCGGGGTCGCTGCGCCGCGTGCTGCGGGACAGGCGGATACGCGTCGTCAACGACCTGGACGTCTTCGCGAAGGGGACGCACCTCCACACCCGGGCGATACGGGCCGGGGGCTTCCGTTCCGGAGCCGCCTTCCCCATCGTCGTCGGCGGGCGCGTGACCGGCTTCGTCTTCTTCAACTCGCGACGGCGGAACGTGTTCGCGCCGTCGGACATCCCGTTGCTCGAGGTGTTCGCCCATCTCGCCGCGGACGTGGCCATGTCGGGGGTGCGCTCGGCGGGGTCGCTCCTCTCGGCGCTGAGATCGGCGGCCGGCATGGTCCACGCGCGCGACCCCGAGACGGGCGATCACCTGGAGCGCATGGCGCGCTACAGCCGGCTGATCGCCCAGGAGCTCGCTCGCTCGGGGCGGCGCGGGCTCGACGACGAACGGATCGAATACATCACCGACTTCGCGCCCCTCCATGACGTGGGGAAGATCGCCATCCCCGACCGGATACTGCTCAAGCCGGGACCGCTGACGGACGCCGAGCGCGGCGTCATGAAGACCCACACGACGAAGGGCCGCCTCATCGTCGACTCCCTTCTCCGCCGCTTCGGCTCGGCGTCACGCGCGCAGGCGAAGGCCTTGAGGCAGATCGCGGAGCACCATCACGAAGTCATCGACGGCTCCGGGTACCCTCACGGCATACGGGGCCGCCGCATCCCCCTCGAAGCCCGGATCGCGGCCGTCGCCGACGTGTTCGACGCGCTGACCAGCGCGCGTCCCTACAAGGACGCCTGGACCGTCGACGAGGGCTTCGCGGCGCTACGGAAGCTCGCCCCCGCGCGTCTCGACCCGGATTGCGTCGACGCGCTGGTCAGGAACCGCCGGGCCGTGGATCGGATCCGCCGACGCTTCCGGGACTCCGGCCGACTGCCTCTGAGCGCGCGGGAGCTTCGCCTCTCGCCACGCGCCGCACCGCGACGGCGGCCGCCGCCGCCGCGCCCGTGAAAGCCAGGGCGTAGGCGAGGGAGGCGGCCTTCGGCGGCAGCCAGGACCCGAACAGGGCCGCGGTGAACAGGAGCTTGAGGTTCCCCGGGGAGCCGTCCGGCAGGGGCACTCTCACGAACTCCTGGATCCCGTAGGCCAGCCCCGCCAGGACGTACGCGGCGAGCGCGCGCCGGCCGAGGGCCTCGAACGCCCTCGCCCAGCGGGCGGGGCGAGCCTCCACGAGGCGCAGGCAGAGCGCGAGGCCGGCCAGCGACAGGCCGCCGGCGAACACGGCGTAGGAGCTGGTCCAGAGGTGCTTGTTGAGCGGCAGGAGCGCGCTCCAGGCGGCGCCGAGCGCGGCCAGCCCCAGGCCGGCCGCGCCGAGGGCCCCGGCCGCGGCCGGGCCGTCGCGCACGAGCCGACGCCCGGCCATGAGACCGAGAAGGGCCGTCGCGACGGCGCCCAAGGTGCTCGTCAGGCCCTCGGGGTCGCCCCAGGGGTCGTCGAGCAGGCGGCCGTTGAAGATCCGGGCGTCCAGCCGGTAAGCGAAGTTGCCGTCCCGCGTCATATCCCCGCCCAGCAGCAGCTGATAGCCGAGCAGCAGCGCGACGGCCGCGATGGGCTCGAAGGCGGGGCGGTCGAGCCGGAGGAAGGCCTCGACGGCGAGCCAGCACAGCGCGATGCGCTGGAGCACTCCGGTGAACCTCAGGCCGTCGCGGCCATGATATAGGAAAAGGTTGACGAGCAGGCCGAGCGCCACCAGCATCGCCGCGCGCGCGGCGATGCGGCGCGCGGTGGCCGCCGGCGGCTCGCCCCGCTCGCGCCGAGCCGCGTCGCTGAAGACCGCCGAGACCCCCATGATGACCAGGAAGGCCGGGAAGATGAGGTCGGTCGGCGTACAGCCGTGCCAATCGGCGTGACGCAAAGGGGCGAAGACCGCGTCGCCGCCGGGAGAATTGACGAGGATCATCGCCGCGACGGTCAGGCCGCGGAAGACGTCCAGGGACCGCAGGCGGCGGGGCGGGCTCACGGCCGGGCTTGGACCGCCATCCGGGCCTCCCGCGCGGGCGCGGACTCCGGGCGGCACCGGGGCTGGGCGCGCCCGGGCCGGCTCATCACGATCTGGAAAAGCTGGCTGCGGCGCGCGCGGAAGGATCCCGCCGCGGCCAGCAAGGAGTACTTCAAGGTCCGGCGCAGCCTCTCGCCGCTCCCGTCGCGGCCGCCGGGCCACCCGCGCTCGAGGTTGTCGTGCCACGACATCAAGGTCCGGTCGTAATGCGGACCGAGGTTGTGCACGTCCTCCACCACGAAGTGCCCCTCCGCCGCCTGGAGCAGGCGCGACAGGGAAGGCGCCGCGCCGCCCGAGAAGCCGAAGCGCTCGAGCCACGGGTCCCGGCGCGCGGGAGGCGCGTTGCGCGCCGCGGCCTGGACCAGGGCCACGCCGTCGGCCTTCAGGCACCGCGCGGCGGCGGCCATGACCGAGCCGCAGCCGTCCGGGCCGAGCTGATCCAGGAGCCCGAGGGAGACGACCCGGTCGAAGCGTCCGCGGATCTCGGCGTGATCCTGCACCCGGAGCGCGACGGCGAGCCCCTTGCACAGCTCCCGCCCGGCGTCGATCCGCTCGGAGGCGATGTCGATGCCGACGACGCTCACGCCGCGCGTGCGCGCGGCGTGGCGCGCGAAGGCGCCCCAGCCGCAGCCGAGGTCGAGGACGCTCATGCCCGGCTTCAGCTCGAGCTTGCGGCAGGCGAGCTCCATGGCCCCCTCCGCCGCCTCGTCGAGCCCGCGGGCGTCCGTCCAGTAGCCGCTGGAGAAGGACATGGTCGGCCCGAGCATCGCGCGAAGGATCTCGCCGCCGGGCTCCCCGCCGGAGCCCGCGTCCGGTCCGGCCGTGCCGCGCGAGCCGAGGGCGAGCAGGCGCGCCAGCAGCCCGCGCGCCCCGGACCAGGGGGAGGGCGCGAGCCTCCCGTCGAGGCCGGCCTTGAAGACCCGATGGAAGAACTCGTCGAGACGGTCCGCCTCCCACCAGCCTTCGGCGTAGGCCTCGCCGGCCGCCAGGCTACCGCCGGCGAGCACGCGCGAGAAGAACCCGGCGTGGCTGACGCGGATGTCCCAGGGGCGCGTCCCGCCGACGGCGACGCCCGCGCGCGCCAGGAGAGCCCCCAGCTCCGCGGCGTCGCGCTCGCCGTTCACGGCCGCTCCTCCGGCGATCCCTGCACCACGACGAGCGCCCCGTCCCCGCGCAGCGCGCGCCGGCACCGGCCGAGCCGCGCCTTCGGCAGGCCGAGGCCCTCGAGGCCGGCGCCGATCGCGTTCAAGCAGCCGACCGTCACCCAGGCGGAGGCGTCGGAGTCGGGGAGCTCGTTGGCGACGATCGCGATCCGCCGCGGGTCGACGCCGGCCCGGCGCAGCGCCGCCGCCGCGCGCGCCGCCTGCCGGCGGTCCCGGCAGATCGCCGCGAGCGGGCCGTCCGTCTTCGGCGCCGTCTTCGGTCCCATCGTCATCCGTCCATAACGTAGAAGAATTCCCGCGCCCGCGCGATGGAGGTTTTGTCGAGATGTTGCCGCCGTCCCGTGACGCGCCGGCAGGTCACATCCAGGAACCAATACTGTCACGCGGCCTCAATAGGAAAGCTCGCCGGCCGCGTCGTATAGTGGTGCACGCGCTATTTTCCAAACACCGAGGTTGCGATGAGGCACGAGAGACAGGGCGGGGCGGCCGGGCGCTGGGGGATCGTCTTGGCGGGAGGCGAGGGCGAGAGGCTCAAGCCGCTGATCCGCCAGTGGCTGGGGCACGACAAGCCCAAGCAGTTCTGCTCCCTGACGAGCGACAAGACCTTGCTCGAGGAGACGCTCGACCGCGTCTCGCCGCTGATCCCGCGCGAGCGCCTCGTCACCATCATCGGCCGCGAGCACGCGAAGTTCATGAACGGCTGCGCCGCGCGCGCGGGCCTGCTCATCGCGCAGCCCGCCGGCCGCGAGACGGCGCCGGGGATCTTCCTGCCCGCGGCCCACATCCTCCGCGCCGACCCGTCCGCGACGGTGGTGATCTTCCCCTCCGACCACTTCGTCTCCTCCGGACCCGCCTTCGGCGCGTGCGTCGAGCGGGCCGCGGCCCTGGCCGAGCGCCGCCCGGACAAGATCGTGCTCCTCGGCGCGATCCCGGACGGGCCGGAGCAGGACTACGGGTGGATCGAGCCGGAGCGTTCCTGGCCGCGGCCCGCGGGCGCCATGCAGGTGACGCGCTTCCGCGAGAAGCCGGGCGCGCGCGAGGCGGCCGAGATGTTCGAGCAAGGGTGCCTCTGGAACACCATGGTCATGGCCGTCAAGGTCCGGACTTTGTGGGAGCTGGGCCGCGCGTGCCTTCCGGAGATGATGACGCATTTCGACGAGCTCCTCCCGAAGCTGGGCACCTCGCGGGAAGCATCCGCGCTCGACGAGGCCTACCGGCGCCTCGGCCGCTTCAACTTCTCGAGCCAGCTCGTCGAGCGCGTGCCGGAGCGGGTCATGGTCATCCCCATGTCCGGCGTGGAGTGGAGCGACCTCGGACGGCCCGCCCGCATCCAGGAGCTCATGGGCCGCCTCGGCCGGGGGCTCCCGCCCCCGCCGGTCCCGGCCTTCGCCGGGGCGGCGGCCTAGGCCCCGTCATGAGCGCCCCCAAGACCGACGGACCTCTCCCGGCCGCGGCCGGGACGCTCGAACGCCCCGCCGAGGGATCCGTCGTCGTCCGGTTCTACCGGATCGACTTCGACCGGTGCCTCATCAGGCAGGGCAGCCGCGTGAGGCCGTCGGAGCCGCGCCGCCGCCGGCACCCGCGCCGCTGATCAGCCGACCACGCGCCAGGGTTTCGTGCGGTCGTCGCCGCCGCCGGGCGCGCCGTTGCCCAGGAGGTCCTCGACGACCTCGCGCAGGCTCTGAGGGTCGATGGGCTTGGTGATGAAGGCGCGGGCGCCCTTGTCGAGGGCGGACTTCGCGACGGCGATGTCGGACTGGCCCGTCAGCATCACGACGACCATGCTCGGGACCTGCCTCATCCCGGCCTCCAGGACCTCGAGGCCGCCGATGCCCGGCATCACGAGGTCGAGCAGCACGAGCGAGGGACGCTCGGCGCCGATCAGGCGCAAGGCCTCCGCGCCGCCCTCGGCCTCGAGGACCGCGGCCACCGGCGAGAGGACGTAGCGCAGGATGCGGCGGGTGTCCGCGTCGTCGTCGACGATCAGGATCTTCTGCGCCATGCTCGCCGCCCGGTCAATCGCAGGCGGCCCACAGCAGGCGCCGCCCGGTCGGGCGTTCCGCGTCGCCGGACGCCTCGGCGGTGATGAACAGCTCGGCGCAGGGGCCCTCGGTCATCACGCGGAGCTCGGCGCTGAGGTCCGGGGCCATGTTCAGGAGGCCGAGGTTCACGGGAGGCTCGTCGCGCCGGGCCCGCGCCCAGGCGACGTACGCGTAGCCCGGCGGGTCCAGCCGCTCCGGCTCGCGCAGGTGCTTCACGCGCAGGTCGACGGCCGTGCCCCCGGCCGGCCCCCGGGTGAAGACGACCTTCCCCTCGGCCGCCGCGAGCTCGGGGCCGCGGCTCAGCGGGCGGCCGCCGCCGAGGCCGGCGCACGACGACAGCGCCGCGACGGCCGCCGGAACCAGCAGGATCTTGGTGTTCATGCGTCCCCCACGCGTCTGAGGGGATTATAGGAGCGAGCGGCGGGGCGAGCCCACTGCGGGGCCGTCACTCTTTTGAGGACATCCGGTGACGGAGCCCGCGGGAGTCCGTCTTCTCGGCGAGGGGCAAGGTGAAGAAGATGATGGAGCCTCGTCCCAGGTCGCTCTCGGCCCACACCCGGCAGCCGCGGTTGGTGAGGATGGACCGGACGATGGACAGCCCGAGGCCGGTCCCGCGCTCCGTGTTGCGCCGGGCGTTCTCCGCGCGGTGGAACCGGTCGAATATGCGCGTCAAGTCCTCGCGCGGGATGCCGATGCCGGTGTCGCGCACGGAGACCACCGCCCTCCGGCCGACCACGCGCGCCTGGATGTAGACGCGGCCGTTCTTCCGGTTGTACTTGATCGCGTTCTCGCACAGGTTCTGCATCACCTGGGACAGTTCGGCCCGGTTCATCACGACGCGGAGGTTCTTCGGCATGCGCACGGCGATGGAGACGGAGCGCTTGCGGCGCACGGGCGCGAGGCTGCGCACCAGCCGGTCGACGCTCGCGCGCAGGTTCACGGTGTCCGCCGTGGAGCGCACGCGGCCGGCGTCGTGCGACGAGAGCTGGAGCAGGTCCTCGACGAGCTGCGACAGGCGGTCGGCGTGCTTCTCGATGATCTGGGTGAACTTGACCCGCTGATGCGGGACGTCGAGGGCGCCGGAGACGAGGGATTCCGCGTAGCCCTTGATCGCCGTGATCGGCGTGAGCAGCTCGTGCGACACGTTGGCGACGAAGTCCCGCTGCCGCGCCTCGCTCTTGCGCAGCGCCGCGGCCTCCGCCGCCTCCTTGCGCAGGCTCACGTCCTCGATGACGAGCACGATGTTGATGCCGCTGTCGCTCTCGTACGGGACGACCCGGCCGCTGATCGCCAGCATCCTCGTGCGCAGCTTCGGCACCTCGCACTCCAGCTCGAGGTTCGAGAACGGCGTGCGGGCGGCGGCCAGCGCGGCGAGGTTCTTGCGCAGCGCCGGGAGGTTCCACCGGCCCCGGCCCAGCTCGTAGATGGAGCGCCCGACGACCTCGTCGGGCGTGGCGCAGAACAGGCTGTAATAGGAGCGGCTCGCGCGCACGACCTTGAGGTTCCGGTTGAGGATGAGCAGGGAGTCGTTGACCGTGTCGACGATGGCCTCGGCGTAGTCCCGGGCCATCTCGAGCTGGCGGACGCCGGACTTCCTCTCGGTGATGTCGATCATCGACATCACGGCGCCGGCGATGCTGTTCTCCGTGGTCTTGTACGGCCGGAACCACAGGGAATACCAGCGCTCCTTCTGGTCGCACACCTCGAGATGGCTCGGCCCGAAGCCGGCCAGGACCGAGCGCAGGATGTCCTGGAGCTGAGGCACGACGACGTTGAGCTTGATGGCGCCGATCGGACGGCCCACGTCGGAGTAGCCGACCCCGAAGGCCTTCTCGGCCGGCGGCGTGTAGCGGCGGATGCGCATCTTCATGTCGAGCATGACGATCGGGATCTCGGCGCTGGCGAGGAGGTTCGACAGGTCGTCGATGGTCGCGCTGACCTGGAGGTTGCGCTCGCGCAGCTCCTGGTTGACCGAGATCAGCTCGGCGTTGGCCGCCTGGACCTCCCGCTTGACGGCGGAGAGCTCGTCCTCGTCGGGCGCGGTCGTCCGCCCCGGCGCCGGGGAAGGCTTGAGCGGACGGCTCCGCGCGTCGAGCAAGGTCAGCTGGCCGTCGCCGTCCTGCGCCGAGCCCTCCATGGCCCCGGCGTCGATCTTGAAGAGGATGAGGTACCGCCGCCGCCGGTCGGTGTCGACCCGGATCGAGAGCACCTCGATGCCGACCGAGACCTCCCTGCCGTCGGCGGGGAAGCGGACCTGCCGGCGGACCGAGCGGTCCTCCGACTTCGCCGTCAGGAGGGCGGCCCGGATCGGGATGGTCAGCCCCTCATGGACCAGCCGCAGGAGGTCCGAGGAGGGCGCGCCGGGCTCCCTCAGCAGCGGCGGCGGCAGGCGGCCCTGGACGTGGAGGATGTTGAAGGTGTCGTCGATGAGGAAGGCGGCGGGCGTGAAGCGGGACAGGAGGACGCGCTTGACCTCCTCCTGGAGCGCCGGGTCGGCGACGCCCCGCGCGCCGCCGCGACGGTCGGGGATGGCGGCGAGATCGGCGGGGATGTGGGCCGATCCGTTCGGCGGCGGAGGCGGCGCGGCCTCGGGACGAGGCGGCTCCGCCGCGGAGCGACGACTGGTCTTGCTTCGAGGGGTCGACTTGTTCACTGCCGCGTTATGCTACCAGGAACTCCCGTCGGAGCCCATGGACAAGATGTCATACACATGTAACGCCCGCTTGACATGGCCGGGGAGGGCGCAGGTCACAATTACAATACATATCAGTAACGATTCCTCACTTCTCGCGGGCGTCATCTTGGTCTAGAATGGAAGTCGTTCACGGAGGGGATTTATGCAGACCAAGGAAAAGATACTCATCGTCGAGGACGAGAAGGACCTCGTCAAGCTGATCAAATACAATCTCGAGAAGGAGAAGTTCCGCGTGACGTCCGCCCGCGACGCCGAGACCGGGCTCAAGCTGGCCCGGAAGTCCAAGCCGGACCTCATCCTGCTCGACATCATGCTTCCCAAGATGGACGGGCTGGAGTTCCTGCGCACGATCCGCCCCGAGGTGGACATCCCGATCATCCTCCTGTCGGCCAAGCGCAGCGAGATGGACCGCATCCTCGGCCTCAAGCTCGGCGCCGACGACTATATGGTGAAGCCGTTCTCGATCGGCGAGCTTCAGGCCCGCATCACCGGCCACCTGCGCCGCCACGCCGGCGCGGCGACCAACGGCGAGGCCAAGAAATCGGTGACCATCGGCAGCATCTCCATCGATTTCGAGCGGCACGAGATCCTCGTCGCCGGCAAGCCGGCCTGCCTCGCCCCGAAGGAGTTCGCCATCCTGAAGCTCCTCATCGAGGCCAAGGGGAAGGTCCTCTCCCGCGACCAGCTGCTCCAGATGATCTGGGGGCACGAGAAGGACATGGAGATCGACACGCGCACCGTCGACCAGCACATCGCGCGCCTGCGCCGGAAGCTCGGTCCGGAAAGGGACCGCATCGCGACCGTCCCCAACTTCGGCTATCAGATCAAGATGAAGTGAGGCCGCGCCTCCCGCGCTCCGGACCACCTCCGGTCCGGAGCGCGGGGCTCCGCTCCCCGGGCCCCCGGGTCGAGCGTCCGTCACCCGTCCTTCACATTTCTTTCCCCTTTCCTCCGTAGGCGCGCTCGCCGCCGGGGACTATAATCAGGGCGACGCGGCGACGACGGGAGGGACCGGGATGACCACGAGGCACACGAGGACGCTCGAGCGCGAGCACGACGCCGACGGGACTTTGGTGGAGGCGCGCAACAACTTCCTGGGACGGATCTCGCACGAGCTGAGGAACACCTTGGCCACGATGAAGACCGCGGCCTACTGCCTGAAGGACGACCGGGACGAGAAGCTGACGCCGCGGCAGGCCCAGATGGTCGACATGATCTCGCGCAACATCGACCGGCAGGCCCGCATCGTCGAGAACATCCTCGACCTGGCGCGCTACCGGTCGGACAAGCTCAAGATCCGCCTCCGGCGTACGGACGCGGCGGCGATCATCGCCGACCTCGCCGCCGAGCACCGGCTCGCCCCCGGCGGGCGCCTGCTCGAGGTCCGCGTCGACCGCGGCCTGCCGAGCGTCGAGTGCGACCCGGACCTGATCGCGCAGGTCCTGCGCAACCTCCTCGACAACGCCCGGCGCCACGCCCGGCAGCGGATCGTCGTCGCGGCCGAGAGGGCGGGCGACGCCCGCGTCTCCATCAGCGTCACCGACGACGGGATGGGCATACCCGCGGAGCGCCTGTCCCGCCTGTTCACCTTGTTCGACGGGCTCGAAGCCCCCGCGCGCGACGACGGCCACAAGGGGACGGGCCTCGGCCTGGCGATCTGCCGGGAGATCGTCGAGGGACACCACGGCCGCATCCGGGCGGAGAACGCGGAAGGCTCCGGCGCGCGCTTCAGCTTCGAGCTGCCCCTCAGCGCCGACCGCCGCCCGGCGCACGCGCTGTCGCGATGAGCTGCGGGGGCGGCGGCCGCCGTCTCGCCGTCAAGAGGCTCAACGCCGCGCTGGTCGAGGAGATCGTCCGGGTCTGCCTCCGCCGCGGCCCGCCGGGAGAGGCGCGCCGCGCCGACCTCATCGCGGAACGGATCGTGCGGCTCGGCGGCGCGCCTGATTACTCTTCCCTGCGGACGGCTTTGCGCGGGCGGTCGCTCTCGGCTCGGCGCGAGACAACGCGCGCTTGACCCGCGAGCGGAGCTCCTCCAAGGGGAACGGCTTGACCAGATAATCGTCCGCGCCCAGGCGCGTGCCCAGCTCGAGGTCGGCGGGCCTGCGCCGCCCGCTGACGAGGATGACGGGGACGCGGCTCTCGTGGCGCAGCTGCTCGAGGAAGTCGAGGCCGCTCATCCCGGGCAGCACCACGTCGAGCAGGATCAGGTCGGGGCTCCAGCGGCGGAAGGAGTCGAGGGCGCCGGCGCCGTCTCGCGCGCGGCGGACGCTGAACCCCGCGCGCTCGAGGGCCAGGGCGAAGAGGCGCGCGAGGTCGTCCTCGTCCTCGACGAGCAGTATCTTCCCTTTCTCCGTCATATCACAATACTTACATTTTATGACGCGCGGGTCAAGTGGCGTCGGGGCGCGCGTCAGCGCGCGAGCTTGTAGCCGAAGTTCGGCACGGTCCCGATCAGCTTCCCCGCGGCGCCGAGCTTCCGGCGCAGGCGGGCGATGTGCTGATCGACGGTCCTCGTGTCGAGGTCGAGGCCCGCGTCATGCCCCCAGACCAGCTCGAGCAGGGCGTCCCGGGAGAGGACCTTGCCGTCCGCCTCGAGCAGGAGCTCGAGGACGCGGAACTCCTTGGTGGCCAGCCTCACCGGCCGGCCCGCGACCGAGACCTCGTGGCGCGCGAAGTCCACGACGAGAGGGCCGACGGCCGCCGCCCTCCCCCCCTTCGGGGCGGAGGGCTTGCGCAGCCGCGCGGCGACGCGCGCCAGCAGCTCCGCCATGCTGAACGGCTTGATCATGTAGTCGTCCGCGCCGAGCTTGAGGCCCAGGACGCGGTCGATCTCGCTGCCCTTGGCGCTCAGGAGTATCACCGGGACGTCGCTCTCGCGGCGCAGGGCCCGCAGGAACTCCAGGCCGTCCATCCCGGGCAGCATGATGTCCAGGATGAGGAGGTCCGCCTCGGACTGGCGCAGCTTCTTGAGCCCGGACTCGGCGCTGGGGGCGGAGGCGACCTTGTAGCCGGCCTTCTCCAGGTTGTGCCGGAGGAGCCGGACCAGGTCCTTCTCGTCGTCGATCACGAGCACGGTGGCCATCCGCCGCTATCATAAAAAATAACGCCGCCGTAAAGCCACGGACATCCGCGGACTAGAAGGTCACGGAGAGGGAGCCGTCCGCCCGGCGGCTGATGTAGGTCGGCGACTCCGAGTATTGGCCCCCGAGGCGCAGCGCGACGTCGTCGGCCAGGTTCAGCCGCAGGGCCCCTCTCACGGAATGGACGCGCCGGGAGCCTTCCGGCTGCAGGCCGTAGCCGGCCTCGTACTGCAGCTCGGCCTGAGCGCGGGCGTCGCCCGTGCGGGGGTTCACCGCGCCGAACGCCTCGTTGAGCGTGAGCACGCCCGAGTACTGGTTCAGCCGGCGCGGCGTGTAATAATCGGCCTGGGAGGTCTTCGATTCCCCGTGGAAGTAGGCGGCGCCGACGGACCAGCGCTCCGAGAAGCGCCGCGTCACCCTCAGGCGGACGTCCTGCTGGAGGTTCGAGTCGTTGTAGCGCGTCTGGTCGTAGTCGGCGTTGCCCCGCCAATTGAGGGCCGGGTCCCAGGCGAGCCCGCCCCCGTTCGCGTGGAATTTCCGCGACCGGCGGATCCCCGCCGCGGTCTCGACGTTGCCGAGGCCGTCGCGCACGGTCAGCCTCAGCTCCGGGAGGGCCTGCCAGGACGCGGCGAGGGCGTAGTTGTCGGCGAAGCCCGTCGCCCCCCGGGAGAACTCGCGGCGGGCGTAGAAGCCGGAGAGGTCCAGGGTCGGCAGGGCGAACCAGCGCGCCTGGATACCGCCCTCGCGGCCCACGACGAGGGGCGTCGGGACCGAGGGCTCGCGTTCGTCGTCGTATTCACCCTGCCCGACCCAGCCCTCGAGGCGGACGGACTTGACCACGCCGCCGCCGCGCGCGAGCGCCTTCGAGATCTCGTTGCGGTCGCTGTCGGTGAAGCGCTGCACCTCCGCCGTCGCGACCGGGGCCGCGGCGCGCTCCGCCTGGGCTAGGCGCCGCTTGCTGCGTTCGCCCTCGGGCCCGTCCTTGTCGGGCTCGATCGCGGCGGCCCGGGAGAACAGGTTGCGCGCGTAGGAGATGTCGCCGCCCCGCTGGACCGCGTAGCCCTTCTCGGCCAGGACGCGGGCGTCGTCGACGCCCATCGCCTCCAGCTCCGAGAACACCGCCTGCGCGCGGCCGATCTGGTCGGCCCGCACCCACAGCTGCGCCTGCATCAGCTTCGCCTGCACCCGGGGCTCGCCGAGGACGAGATGGGACGTCAGGGCCTCGGCCGACATGTGGCGCGGCACCGAGAAGCGCTTCAGGTCGGTCGGGTTGGAATCGACGTTGTTCATCCCCTGAGGCGCCTGCACGAACGCCATCTTGAAATTCTTGCGGACGAGCCCTTGGTTGATGGCGGCCGACTCGGGGGTGTTCGAGTAATCGTTCTGGCCGTAGTCGCCGAACGGGAACGCGAAAGCGACGACCCGGTGCCCCGGAACGATCGCCTCGACCCCGCGCTTCGCCTGCTGCAGGTCCTTCGCGACGCGGTCCTGATACTCGGTCAGGGTCTCGAGCCGGCCCTCGTCCGGGAGCCACATGCGGTTGGGGAGGAAGTGGCCGCGGCGGCCGAAGCCGTCGACCGCCATCGGGTCGTGAGCCTGGGTGCCGTGGGCCTGGATGTCCCAGCGCCCCGTCGACGCCCACCGCGCGATGTCCTCGTGGCTGGAGTGGAAATACGGCTTGCGCAGGCGCGAGAGGTGCACGAACATCGTCGCGCGGAACCCGGACTCCTTGAGCACCGGATCGGCGTTCTCGAAGGAATCCACGCGCCCGTCGTCGAAGGTGATGAGGATGGGCTTCTCGGGAAGGGGGCGCTTGCGGTCCAGGATCTCCCCGAGCTCGGTGACGGTGATCGACTGGTAGCCCTTCTCCTTCAGCGCCAGGATCTGGGAGCGGAAGCTCTCGACGGGGATGGAGTCCCCGCGGTGGATGGTGGAGATCCCGTGATAGAGCAGCGCCGGGATCGTCGTCCTCCGGTCCTCCGCCACGCGCGCGAGGATGCGGCTCGCCTGGTCGGCCCTCCCGGCGTCGGCCAGGATGCGGGCGCGATGGAGATCGAGATAAGGCGAGACGGTCGGAGCGGACAAGTCCTCGATGCGGCGGAGCTGCTTCAGCGCGCCGTCGTAGTCGCCTTTGGCCTCCAAGGTGAAGGAGAGCCCGTCGATGGCGCGGACGCTGTTCGGATTGCGCCGGATCACCTCTTCGTAGGCGACGGTGGCCGCGGCCCAATCTCCCATGTCCTCGAGGATCTCGGCCCTCGTGTAGTACGCGGAGATCGAGACCGGGTCGGCCGCGATGGCGCGCTCGGCCGCCCACAGGGCCTTGGCCGGGAGCTTCATCTCCGTGTAGATCCGGGACAGCGTCTCCCACCCAGCCGGGTCGCGCGGGGACGCGGCGATCAGCTTCGACTGCCACTCGACGGCGTCGTCCCAGCCCTGCCGGTTCATGGCGTCGTCGCGCAGGCGGCGCAGGGAGCCGAGGTCGGGGGTCTCGAGCGCGGCCCGAGCCTCCCACTCGGCCAGGGCGTCGTCGAAACGGCCCATCTCGTAGAGCACCGTGGCCCGGTTCATGCGGTAGGTCTCGTTCTCGGGATCGGCCTTGATGAGCCTGTCGAAGTAATAGATGGCCTCGTTGTAGCGCTTGGTGCCGGCGAGCAGCTCGGCCCAGCGGTACTGGACCGCGTTGCTGTCCGGATACTTGACGATCAGCCGGCGGAGGATGGCCATCGCGTCCTTCACCCGGTGAACCCGGTACAAGGCCTTCGACAGGATCAGGGCGGCGTCGAGGTCGCCCGGGGCGAGGGCCGCGGTCTTCTCGGCGAGGGTCAAGGCGTTGTCGTAGTTCAGGCGCTCGAGCTCCAGGTTCGCCATGAAGCGGAGGAAGGCGGGGTTCTTGTCGTCGAGCTTCACCAAGGTCACGGCGATCTCCCACGCCGCGTCGAGGTTCCGCTCCCGCCAGTAGGCCCAGCCGAGGTTCATCAGGGACTGCGCGTCGGTGTGCCCGCGCGTCAGGCTCCCCCATTCGCTCTTGGCCTCGGCCTGACGGCCGATGTCGGACAGGATCCGGGCGCGGCTGCGGCGATACGACGCGTTCTCCGGGTCCCGCTTGAGCAGCGCCTCGAGCGCCTCCAGGGCCTCCCGCTTGCGCCCCATGTCGGACAGGAACCCCGCCCGGCGATAGGCCGCGGCGGCGTCGTCGGGCGTGCGCGCCAGGACGCCGTCGATGACCTTCAGCGCCTCCTTCTCCCTCCCCGCCCGGAACAGGGCGCGGGACAGGACCAAGGACGCGTCATGGTCCTCGGGGAAGATCTTCAAGGCCCGCTCCATCAGCGCGATGGCGCGGGAATGATCCCCCTTCTCGATGCTCGTGTTCGCCATGAAGATCAGGAAGGCGCGGTTGCCGGGATCGAGCTTGACGAGCGTGGAGGCGACCTTCCAGGCGTCGTCGATGCGGCGGGCATGCCAGTAGGCCCAGCCGAGGTTCAGGAGGACGGCGGGCGAACCCGGGTCCCCGCGCAGCTCGCGCTCGAGCACCGGGATGGCCTCGGGGTAGCGCTGCTCCGCCATCAACTGCGCTCCCCGGCTGGCCGCGACCGCGGCCGGGACGGCGGCGGGGACGGCGGCGGGCGCGGCGGCCTGCGCGGACTCGGCGGCGCGGGCGGGCCCGGGGACGGCCGCGGCCAGAGCCGCGAGCAGAAGCAGGTTCTTCATGGGTGCACGGCCTCCAGGAGCTCGAGGGACTGACGGCTGGTTCCGGAGAGGCGCAGCACGCCGTCCGTCGCGAGAGCCAAGGCGCGCTCCGGCGCGCCGCCCCCGAGCAGGGTCACGCGCAGCTCGCCGCTCTGGGCGTGCAGGCCGTCGCGGAGCTTGCGAAGGAAGGCCAGGGTCTCGGGACGCTCGGCCTGGTCCGGCCGCAGGCGCAGGTTCAGCCCCGCCCCTCCCAGCTCGCGGGCCGCGCTCGCCAGGCCGCCCGCGAGCCGGTCGGCGGCCGCCGCGCGCCCCAGCACGGACGCCTTGACCTCGGAGAAGTCCGCCGTCGGCACCAGGCGGCAGGCGTAGAAGCCGGCCATCGAGCGCACCAGCACGCTCTGCGTCTCGTCGAGGAGGACCCCGCCGTCCGGCGCGACCGTGATCCAGCGCGGAGACAGGGCCCGGGCGTAGGCCGCCTCGTCGCGCAGGGAGTCCAGCCGCGACTCGTCGAACTCGTTGCGGCGGTCGCTCTTCGTGGTGATCCAGACCTCTCCCAGCGGCGCGGCGCGCACCGACGTGAGCACGGCCAGCGAGCCCCGGGAGCGGGCGTCGTACACGCCGAGGAAGAGCTGCCCCCGGTCGACGCCCGGGTGGAGGCGCAGCGCGCGCCCGAACTGCATCCTCCCGTTGATGTAGACGAGGGCCGATCCGCCTTTGACGACGAAGCGGACGCGGGCGGGCAGGCTGCCCTCCACGATCGGGGTGCGGGCGAGCATGTTCACGGGCTTCGTCGGGCCGGCCTTCTGCTCCACGTACCACCAGCCGTCGCGCGCCCCGACGCGCACGAAGCCCCCGTCGTCGCGGAGGCGGGCGTAGGCCCAGAACTCCTTCTGGTACCTCTTCAGCACGAACTCGACGGTGGCGTCGCGCCACTTCTCCGTCCCTCTCAGGAAGACGCCCGCGCTCGTGTGCCGCGGGGTCGGCAGCAGGGCCAGGCGCCGGTGCCCCATCGAGACGACGCCCCAGCCCGGGATCCAGTCGGTGCCCACGCCGTCGGCGCGGAAATCCTCGGTCAGCTCCGACGAGCGGGGCCAGGTCTTCGCGACGATGAGGGCGTTGTCGGCCGGCGCGCGGTCCGTCCGGAGCGCGAGGATGCGCAGGGAGCGCGGGTCGTCGCGGCGGTCGTTGAGGCCCATCTCGGAGGCCGTGAAGCTCAGCGGATAGAGCGACGGGGCCGCCGCCTCGGCGGGGGCGCCCGCCTGAGAGAGGAGCGCGCGGCCCCCGAGCGCGGCCGCGGCGTCGGCCGGCGCGTCCTTGGCCATCCACCCGAGATCCCAGGCGCCGCCGAGCTGCATCTGGGAGATCGCGTGGCGGGTCAGGTGCGCGCGATGCTCCCCGCCCGCTTCCTCAGCGGTCTTCTGGATGAAGGCGACCCCGCGCATGCCCAGGCGGCGCAGGACGCGGTCGGACAGCGCGTAGCCGCGCGGCTCGTTCTCGGCGAAGGCGACCAGCAGCGCCTTGGGCGGCAGCGGGACGCCCCGGGAGTACAGGGCTTCGACGTCGGAGAGGCCGATCGCCGTGTGGCCGGACTTCTTGAGGGCTCCGAGGATCTGATGCAGATCGTCGGCCGAGATCGCGAACCGCTCCCGGTCGCGCCGCACGCGCGGGACGAGGATCGCGACGAACTGCTGCTCGGTCCGCGCCGCGGCCGCGACGGACCGGGGCGCGAAATAGGTGCGCCGGACGAAGGCGCGCCCGTAAAGCCCCCAGAACAGGGCGAAGCCGGCGCAGCCGAAGATCAGCAGCCAGGCGACGGCGTAGCTCTTTTTCACCGCGTTCCCCAGTGGTTCTTGCGCACCGTCAGGAGCGCGTAGTAGGTCTGAGGCCCGGTGATGAGCAGGGCGCTCGCCATCCACAGCATGCCCAGCAGCCAATGCGGGCTCGGGCGCCTATGGAGGAAGTACAGGGACTGCAGGAAGCCGATGAGCAGCAGCCCTCCCATGTACGGGAGGAGCATCGAGGCCTCGCCCTGCACGGCCAGGTAGATCACGCGGGCGGCCATCGCCGGCGACGCGACGCTGATGACCGACGACGCGTAGAACGAGATCGCCGCGACGGGATGCTTCTTGTACATGAAGCGGCCCGCGATGAGGGTCTCGCGCAGCCAGGATTTCTTCCAGCGCAGCTGCTGGCGCAGGTATTGTCCCCAGGTCTCCGGGACCAAGGTCGACGCCACCGCGAGGTCGTTGTAGATCACCCGGTACTTGCTCAGGATGAAGTTCGTCAGGCTTCGGTCGTCGCCGAAGGTCGCCTGGGCGCCCAGGAACCGCTGGTTCAGCCACGGGTCGAGGATCTCGAGGACGTACTTGCGCCGGTAGGCCGACAGGCAGCCCGGGCAGCAGGTCACGGCGGCGTAGAAGCCCTCGGAGGCCTTGAGCAGGCGGAAGGAGACGTAGTAGCGGACCTCCTGCAGCCCGGTCAGGGCGTTCACGTTGCAGTTCTCCACCTCGGTGTAGCCGGCCGAGGCGCCGAGAGTGGGGTCCTCGAAGCCGCACACGATGTGGCGCAGCGCGTCGCGGAACAGGAAGGTGTCGGAGTCCACGAAGGTGATGATCTCCCCCTTCGCGTGGCGCACCCCCTGGGCCATCGCGGCGCGCTTGCCCGTCGGCGGCTGGGTGAAGACCTGCAGCGACGGGAAGCGCTTCTGGAGCTCGCGCAGCACGCGGAGGGTGCCGTCGGTGGAGCCGTCGTTGACGACGAGGACCTCGCGCTTGTCCGACGGATAATCCGTCTCGAAGCAGGTCTCCACCGTGCGGGTGATCGCGTGCTCCTCGTTGCGCACCGAGATGACGATGCTGACGCTCGGGGTGTAGTTCCCGAGGACCGGGGCGCGGTGGCGCCAGGAGATCCAGAAGCGGGAGAGGAGGTAGAGGGCCAAGGTCAGGCTGTAGACGTAGAAGACCGGCGCGTACCAGAAGAAATCGAGGCTCTGCCACTTGGTCCACACGAGCGCCGCGAGCACGAGGCCGACGAGCGCGGCGATCTTCCTCTGATAGGAGGCGACGGCCCCGGTCACGAGCTCGGGGAGCGGCCGGTCCCACTTCAGCACGAGCTCGCAGGCGTGCTGGCCCTTGGATTTCACCTTGCGCGCGGCGGTCACCCGTCCGTGGAGCTCGCAGGGCAGGCCGCGGAAGGCGGGAGAGATCGACTTGGAGAGATGCATCCGGATGCGGACGGCCGTGCCGACCGCGAGCGGACGCGCGACCGTCACGCAGAGGCCGGCCTGGTCGTGGTCCTTGGCCTCGCCGGTCAAGGTGGAGGAGCGCAGGAGCCCGCCGGCGGAGACGACCGTCACGGGGAAGCGCTCGCTCGTCCTCGCGTGCCGCCGCTTCTCCCGGAATCCCGCAGCCTGCGTCGGTCGAGCCGTCTCCGGCTCCTGCTGCGCCTGTGTCTGCGGATTCATGGGCTGTAGTATATTCGCCGCGCCGTTCGCGTGACCATGGAGGGCGGGTGAAGTCATTTTGTCGCCCTCATGACGGGCCGGAAGTCCGACGGGCGCCGGCGCGCGATGCCGAGGAAATGACGCACGCCGCCGACGATCCGGTCGCTCGCCCGGCCGTCGCCGTAGATCCCCTCGCCGCCCGACATCGACGCGAGGTGCGCCTCGTCGCGGAGCAGGCGCGTCGCCGCGCGCACGACGTCGCCCGTGCGCGTGCCGGCGAGCACGGCCGCTCCGGCGCTGACCGCCTCCGGCCTCTCGGTCACCTTGCGCAGGACCACGACCGGCTTGCCGAGCGACGGAGCCTCCTCCTGGAGCCCCCCCGAGTCCGTCAGGACGAAGGAAGACAGGCGCAGGAGCTTGATCAGGTCGAAGTAATCGAGCGCGGGCAGGAGGTGCGCCCGGGGATGGCGGAGACGGCGGCGCACGACGCGCGAGACCATGGGGTTCATGTGGACCGGATAGAACAGGTGGAGGCGCGGGTGCGTCTCGACCAGGATCCGGAAGGCCTCGCACAACGATTCGAGCGGCCGGCCGAAGTTCTCCCGTCGATGGGTCGTCACGAGGACGGCCTTGTCGCCGTCGCGCATCGAGGCGACCGCGTCGCGGACCTCGGGGCCCGCGAAGCCGCGCGCGGCCGCTCCGTCGTGCAGCAGGGCGTCCACCACGGTGTTGCCGGTCTGTATGATGTTCGCCCGCGGGATGCCCTCGGCGAGCAGGTTCTCGAGGGCGCCCCGGGTCGGGACGAAGTGCAGGTCGCTGAGGCGCGAGATCATCACGCGGTTCGTCTCCTCCGGATAAGGGTTGTCTCGGTCGAAGGAGCGCAGGCCCGCCTCGACGTGGCCCACGGGCACGCGCTCGTAGAAGGAGGCCAGCGCCGTGACGAAGGCGGTCGTCGTGTCCCCTTGCACGAGCACGAAGTCGGGCCGCAGCCGACGCAGCACCTCCTGGAGACGCGGCAGGGCGCGGGCGGAGAAGCCGCTGAGGTCCTGGTTCGCCTGCATCAGGTCCAGGTCGAAATCCGGGCGGAGGCCGAAGTTGGAGAGCATGCGGTCCAGCATCTGCCGGTGCTGCGCGGTCACGCACAGGCGCGTCGTCAGGTCGGCGCGCGCCCGCAGCGCGCGCACGACGGGCGCGAGCTTGATGGCCTCGGGCCGGGTACCGAACACGGCGAGAATGACGGGCTTATTCACGGTGCCTCCTCTTCAATGCAGCGTTCCCACGGGCGCGGACGCGGGGGCCGCCGCCCCGTGCGGATGAAGGTGCACGGGCAGGCCCTCGCGCTCGCGCGCCTCGTGCACCCGGTCGATGACCTCGACGATGTTGCGGCGGCCGGCCAGGGCGAGCCGGTACGGATAGGGGAAGTTCGCGTCGAGCCAGCCCTTCATCCGCGCGTCTCCGATCACGGCGGCGGCGACGACGACCGGCCGGGCGCGCCCGTCGGCGACGACCATCAGGTGCTCGCGGCATGCGCACTCGGTGATGAGGTCGAGGTCCTCGCGCCTGAGCCGGGCGAAGTCGAGGCGCACCGCCTCGACCTTGAGCTGGCCCGCCAGGGCGTCCACGATCTCGCTCTCCTCCGCGAAGCCGCTGTCCACGAGGACGTCGCCCAGCCGCTTGCCCGACTCCTTCTGGGACCGCAGGGCCTCGCGCAGGTGGGACAGCGTGATCCGCCGCTGCTCGAGGAGCAGGTCCCCGAGCTTCCGCTTGTAGCCGAGGAGCTGCGCCTCGCTCGGGAAGGCGTGCGCGGTCTTCGCCCAGACCAGCTTCTCCCCCGTCAGCTTGTTGCGCAAGAAGATGTGGGTCGCGCGGGCCACCGCGCAGAAATTGATCACGTTCCCCCAGATGATCCGGGGCAGGGAAAGCCACGCCTGCTTCCAGGTGGAGACGCGGGCGTCGCACGCGACCCGCTGCACGCAGCGGTTGAACAGGAGGAGCGCGTCGACGAGGATGACCTTCCAGACCCACCCGTCGGCCGGGATGAACGGCGCGCGGGCGGGATCGGCCCCGGCGGGGAGCCAGTACGGGCCGACGGCCGCCTCGAGGAGCAGGAGATAGCCGAGGATGTTGACCGAGTTGGTCAGCAGCGCCTTCCGGTCCCGCCAGATCATGTACCGCAGCGGCAGATCCCCCTCCCAGCCGCGCTGCTGCCAGCCGTGGAAGACGATGCCGAGCGTCCAGCGCGCCTTCTGGCGCACCGCGTCCGCGAAGTTGGACGGGAAATACTCCCGCGTGCCCACGAGCTCGCGCACGACCTTGAGCGTCGCGCCCTCGACCCGCGTCCGCTCGACCGTGAATTGCAGGAGCATCGAGCGCTCGCCGATGGCCTTCAGCCGGAACGCCAGGTCGTAATCCTCCGTGAAGGTCCCGACGTTGAAGACCTGGTTGTTGTGCTTGAGGGCGAGCCGCTCGATGGCGGCGCGGGAGAAGCCGGTGCCCACGCCGGCGGAAGGGACCATGCCGCTCAGGCGCTCGCGCACGACCATGTCCTTGAGATGGGACTCAGCGAACTCGTCGAGGTAGGTCCCCGCCGTCATCTCGCCGGCGGCGGATTCGAACGGGATCACCGGGAGCTGGACCATGGCGAACTCGGGGATCCACCGGTTCATCAGCTTGAGGGAGAGCGGATGGACGAGGTCCTCGGAATCGTGGAGCATCAGGATGCCGATGCGCTTGCCCGACGCCTTGTCGTGATGGCGGATCCCCTCGATGATCCAGTTCAGGCAGTCGGCCTTGTTGGTCGGCCCGTCGTGAGGACAGACGATGCGATGCACGCGCGGGTCCGCCTCGGCGACCCCGGCGACGGCCAGCATGGTCGCCTCGTCGTTCGGATAGGTCCCGACGAAGATGTCGTAGTTCTTGTATTCGACCGTGCCGAGGGTGTTGCGCAGCATGTGGGCGATGACCGCATCCTCGTGCCACGCGGGGATCATGATGGCGATGCCCTGCTCCGGGAGCGCGCGGAGCTCCGCCTCCGTGACCTCTTCGACCCGGTTCCGCGCGAACCGGCGGCGCAGCTGGGAGCCGTAGTAGCAGAGGTCGATGAACAGGTCGTCGAGGCCGCTGACGAGGATGGCGACCGCGGAAAAACCCGTCAAGGCGACGAGGACGTCGCCGAAGGCGATCGTCACCAGACGAACCTCCGCCGGCGCGTCGGCACGAACTCGTCCCTCTCGGGGCGCCGGGAGAAATGCGCCGAATAGACGAGCATCAGCCGGAACTCGTCGTAGCGCTTGGGGTAAGGGTTCCGGTCGCGGCCCTCGATCCCGGTATAGGCGCCGCGCAGGGCCTCGGCGCGAAGGTTCAGGTTGAACAGCGTGGAGGGCTGGAGCTCCAGGCCGACGCCCGTCTCGACGAGGTTGTTGAAGAAGTCCCTGTTGGCGTCCTTATGCGCGTTCACGGGGACGTACGCCGTCAGCGCGGTGTAACGGCCCGGGTGGACCCGGAGCCCGCCGCGAAGACGCAGGGTCCCGATGACGTTGTCCCGGAAGCGGCCGTACCAGCCGAGGGTGAGCCCCGCGTCGGCGAACAGCCCTCCCGGCCCCCTCCAATACCGGTAGTCGGTGAGGACGGCGCGGCCGTCCGTCTGCGTCCGGTCCGGATGCTGGTCGCTGCGGAGGAGGTTGACCGTCAGGCCCCAATCCGCCGACAGGCTCGCGTTCCAACCCTTCGGCTGGAGACGGATCCCGGGCGCGAACGACACGGCGTCGTCCGAGTAGATCTCCGGCGCCGTGCCGCCGCGCGAGCGGGAATCCTGGGTCCCCCGTAAGGCGAAGTAGAAGGACAAGGGGCCGTAAGGGTCGGGCTTCCAGCCGGCCCGGGCGTCCAGCGAGACTATCTTGTTCGGGAAGCGGGACGCGCTCCACGCCGCCGCCTCGACGTCCAGGTACAGGGGGTCCGTCCGGCCGCGGTAGCCGGCCAACGCGCGGCGCGCCGCGGCCTGCACTCCGGGATCCGGGCTCGGGAGCGCCGCCGCGAAGGACCTCTCGGCGGCGGCCTCGTCGTGGAGGCTGTCGTAGATGTATCCCAGCTCCAGGGCCGTCTGATAGTCCCGGGGCGCCAGCCGGCGCACCCCCTCGAGGCGCGCCGCCGCCGCGGCGCCGTCGCCCTCGGCGAGGCTCATGTAGCCCAGCTGCTTGGCGATCAAAGTCCGGCCCGGGTCGGAGCGCAGCGCCATCGAGAACTTCTCGCGCGCGGCCGCCGGGTCGTCCTTGCGAAGATGCTCGTAGCCCTCGTTCGACAGGACGTCGCCGCCCTGCTCGCCCGAGGGGCCCGCGGCGAGTCCGGCCAGCGCGGCGCGGGCCTGCTGCTGGAACTCGCCGGGCTCCTTGGCCGCGAGGGTGAACTCGTCGGCGGCCGCGGCCCGGTCGCCGAGCGCCTGCCGCGCGTAGCCGAGCTCCATGCGCAGGCGCGCGTCGGGCGCCGCTCCGTCGAGGAGCTCGCCGAGCAGGGCGATCGCCTCCTTCCATTCCTTCTTGCGAAGGTGGAGGTAGGCGAGCTCGTGACGGGCGAGGCGGGCCGCCGGGTCGGCTCGCGGGACGCTCTTGAGGAGCGCGGCGGCGTCGTCCGTCCGTCCCTCCTTCAGCGCGGCGTAGGCCGCGTCGATGGGCGAGGCCGCCGGGGCCTGCTGCGCCCGGACGGGGGCCGGAAAGGCGCCGGCGAGGATGAAGATCGTCAGGATGATCCGACGTTCCGAGGGGATCTTCACGGGACGAGGTTACCGCTTCGATGCGCGCGATCCCATCGCCGCCGTGTCAATCTATTATTGAGGAATTGTCGGCGGGGAAAAAGAACGGCCGGCCCGGCGCGCCGCCGGACCGGCCGTGAGCGCGGGACGAGGCTTACAGGGACGAAGCGGGGGCGGGCATCGGCGCGCCTCCGGAGGACTGCAGCGCGGACTGGGCCGCGTCGTGGATCTTCGCGTCGGTGCTGACGAGCGCGGCGGAGAACGCCTCGCGGGCCTGCTCCTGCTTCTTCATGCGCTCGTAGGCGTAGCCGAGCTGGAGCACGACGAGGTAGTCGTTCGGGCGGATCGCCCGGACCGCCTCGAAATCGGCGGCGGCCTCAGCGTACCGGCCCGCCTCGAAGTTCAGGAACCCGAGCTGTTTGCGCGCCGCCTCGTCCTTGGGATCCGCGGCCAGCACCGCGGCGAACTCCTTGCGGGCGGCCGCCTTCGCGCCCCGGTTCAAGGCCGCGTAGCCCCGCTCCATCGCCTGCCGGCGCTTCGCCTCGGCCGGGTTCCCCGCGGCGAGGAGCCGGTGGATCTCCAGAGACGCGGCCTGGGCCGCCTCCTGGAACTCTCCGGGCTTCGACGCGACGATCTGGAACTGCTCGTTGGCCTCGGCGTAGCGCTTGCGCGCCTGCTGGACGTACGCCAGGTCCATGCGCAGCCGCATGTTCTCGGGGTCCTGCGCGGACGCGGAGGCCAAGCGCTCGGCCGCGGGCCCGTACTGCTTCAGGCTCGCGTGCAGATACCCGGCCTCGGTCAGGGCGGCGTGGTTCCGGGGGTCCTTCCGCAATATCGCGTTGAACTCGGCCAGCGCCTGCGCGTCGCGCTTCTGCTCCTTCAGCTTATAGGCCCGCTCGAACTGCGCCTTGTTCGGCGACCTCGGCGCGGCGCTCTCCTGGCTACCGGCGGTCGCGGCCGACAGCGCGGCCGCGGACATCATGACGGCGATATAGATCTGACGCATGTTCTTCTCCTTTGCTCCTCGAGCGGCACGCAACGGTATCAGAATCCGCCGCCGCCGCCCATGGAGGAACCGTCACGGTTCGGTGTCGGAAATGTCACCCGCCGAGGGTCGCGTCCACGCCCATGGCGCTCCCGAACTGGTCGGTCCGCGTCAGCTCCCACGGATGGGGCCGCGAGCGGAGCGGGAGGATGTGCCGCGTCCACCGGTCCTTGATCCACGCGTCGAGCAGGCGGCCGGTGAAGGCGCCGTCCGCCGTCAGGAAGGCGCGGTCCGCGTCGAGGCAGTCGAGGGCGGCCTCCAGGCAGTGGGGCACCCGCGGGCCGCCCGGGCGGTCTCCGTCCAACGCCGGCTCGAGCCCGCGCTCGATCCCGTCGAGCCCCGCCAGGACGACCGCCGCGAGCGCGAGGTAGGGGTTGGCCGTGGAGTCGGGGCAGCAGAACTTGACCCGCCGGGCGCCCGCCGCGCCCGTGCGCGCGGGGATGCGGCAGGCCGCCGACCGGTCGACCGTCGAGACGAAGGGCTCGACCGGCCCCGAGTGCCCGGGGATCAGGCGGCGGTAGGAGTTGGTCGTCGGCGCGCAGATCGCCGCGAGCGCGGGGAGGTGGGCGAGGAGGCCGCCGGCGAAGGCCCGGCATTCCGCGCTGGTCAGCGCCCAGCCGCGCTCGTCGTGGAACAGGTTCTCGCCCCCCCGCCAGACCGCCGTGTGGACCGGCATGCCGGGCGTGCCGCCGCCGGGGACCGGACGCGGCAGGAACGAGGCCGTCAACGACCGCTCGCGGGCGAGGTTCGCCGCCAGCTGGCGATAGAGCATCACCTGGTCGGCCATCCGCATGGGCGCGCTCGCGCGCATCTGCGCCCGGCCCTGCCCCGAGGCGGGGCCGGTCCGGAACCAGTCGACCCGGATGCCGGCGTCGCCCAGCGCCAGCGCCAGCCGGGCCAGGAAGTCCCAGACGACGCTCTCCGCCGCGGGAAGGCCGCCGGGTTCCAGGAGGATGAACTCGGGCTCCACGCCCATCACCAGCGCGCCTCCGAGGCGCTCCTCCGCGACGCCGACCGCCCGGGCGAGGACGTGCCTCGGCTCGAGCTCCAGCGGCTCACGGCCGCCGGGCTCGAGGACGTCGCAGAACATGACGAGGCGCGGCGCGGCCGCCGCGGCGTCGACGTAGACCGCGTCGAGCCGCGGCATGAGCCGCATCAGCCCGTCCCAGCTCCCCCCGATGGGCTGCCCGTCGAGGGGCAGGCCGCGCGTGAAGAGGCCCTCGTTCACCGCGTCCGCGGGCATCATGATCCGCCAGAGGCGGCCCTCGATGTCGGTGAAGCGGAACTCGGCGAAGCGCAGCCCCCGCGAGGAGATCAGCCGGCTCAGGGCGGCGAAGTCGGCCGGCGGAGCCTCCGAGGAGGCCGCTTCCTGGAGGACGGCATCGATCACGGCGTGAACCGCCGCGGCAGCGCCGTCACCAGGCGGTCGTCCGCGTCGGCCGTCCGGGGATGGCGCGTCTCCTTGCGCCACTTCCGTATCCGCTCGCTCCGGAGGCGCTGCCGCCTCTCGTGCCCGCTCTCCGTCTCGTACTCGCCCGCCGCGCGGCGGTCGCCGGATCCACGGTTCTCGTCGTTGTTCATGGCCCCTCCTCGATCCTGCGCGCAAGCCTAATTGACCTTCATGCGGATGATCTCCACGCCCTCGGCGTATTTGACGCCCACGATCTTACCCAGATTCCCGTCGACCTCCCGGTAGCGCTCGGTGTTCAGGCCGCGCGCGTCGAACTGGCTCGAATGGACGCGGATCGCCCGCATCTTCTCCTCGATGACGTCGGAGATGTCGATGTAGGCGTGCGGATAGAAGGCGATGTTCACGGCGTGGCAGCTGGTCGGCGAATAGCAGAAGATGTCGAAATAGCGGAGCCGCTGGCTGGCCATGCAGGCCTCGTAGACCAGCTTGTGGTCGAGGTGGAGGTTCGCCAGGCAATGGCAGAACATCGCCGCCGGCTGGAACTCCTTGACGAGGGCGTCGATCATGCCGACCAGCTGATGCGTCTTCAGGTCCTCGACCCGGGAGCACTTGTTGGGCGTCAGGAAGCGGACCTCGCAGCCGAGGATCTCCGCGGCCTTCAGCGCCTCGAGACGCCGCGAACGCAGGTTGCTCGGGATGCTCACCACCACCATGACGACCCGGGCGCCGGCTCGGCTCAGGCGCGCCAAGGTGCCGCCGCAGCCGAGCTCGAGGTCGTCGGGATGGGCGCCGACCGCGATCACGGTCTGCCCCGCGTACTTCGCGAGAAGATCCACGCGTTGCGACGCCGGCTTTTCCAGAACGCTCGTGCTCATACGAGGGCCTCCTCACGGACGCGCTCTCCGCGCAGGATCTCCGCGCTGCGGGGCCCGCAATTGAACAGCATGTCGAACGCCGACAGGTTCGGGATGAATACGCCGCGGGAGGGATTCTGCGGGTAGCGCGGATGCTCGAACTCCTGCCAGATCACGCGTATGCCCGCCCGCTCGAAGGCGTCCACGTCCAGGTAGCTCCGCGAGGCCCCGCCCCCGGCGAGATAGGCCGTCGCCCCCGCCTCCCGGCACATATTAAGGACCATGTCGGATTTCGCGCCCGCGATGTTCAGCGCGGAGCTGGCCACCATCGGCGTGCGGATGTCGAGCGCCTCCCGGCAGAATTCGATGAGCCGTCCGTTGAGGTCGCTCAGGAGGTCCCACCGCGTCCCGAAGATCTCCGCGAGGCCGGCTTCGTAATCGCGGAAGTACGGCGCCGACTGATAGGCGTACTTGAGGGTGAGGAACATCTTGCGGCTCCACCGGAAGCGGCCCGACCGGCTGTTGTCGATGCGCTTGTCCATGATGCGCTCGGACCGCGACTCCTGGATGACCGGGACCGTGATCCAGCGTTCGCCCCCTCCGGTCTTGATCCGCACCCGGTTCTGGTAGCTCTGGCGCTCCATCTGGACGTGGTCCACGACGATGAAGAGGTCGGCCTTCCTCATCTTGTCGAAATATCCCAGCCACGGGATGAAGTTCGGTTGATGCGCCGCGACGATCATGCCCGCCTCCCTGCGTCCGGATCCTTCGAACGCTGACCAAGTTTAGTCGACCTTCGTCCGCGACGCCATTGCGTGCGTGAAACAGTAATTTGCCGCCGCGATGAGTCCGGCCTGACGCGTCCGGCAAATATCTGTTACCGGGTCACTATGGGCGCGGGGCCTTCCGGGACCTACAATGAATCATCGTTCAAGGAGGATCCGATGCGCGCCCCAGGCAAGACCCAGTACAACGTCGAGTTCCCCAGCGATCCCGTCGTGAGCGAGAAGCTGAACCGGCTTCTCTCCAGGATGAAGGTCGACATGAAGTCCGTCGTGACCACCTGCGTCGGCGCGCGGACATTGGTCCAGTTCCTGGCGCCGAAGAGCGAGCCGCTGCGCGAGGAGCTGAAGAAGATGGGCGTCTCGGTGCGCGAGGAGCTCATCTTCCAGTTCGAGATGCCGCACCATCACTGGGAGCTGCACAAGCTGGCGAAGTCCTTGGCGACGGAAGGCATCAACATCCTCTCCCTCTACAGCGACGTCGAGGGGGAGCAGATGAGGATCGTGCTCGCGGTGGATCAGCCGGCGAACGCGATGGCGATCATCGAGAAGCTCGGCTTCGAGCCGGATTACGCGATCTACGATTGAACGGACCCTACGAAGGAGGAGGCCCTATGCAGCGGACGAACACGGCGCGCTACAACATCGTGGTGAAGAACCGGCCGGGCGAGCTGGCGAAGCTCACCAAGCTCCTGTCCGACGCGGGCATGAACGTCAGCGGCCTCATGATCGCGAACCTCGGGGACAAGTCCTCCATCCAGTTCGCGGCGCCGCGCGAGAACGGCCGGCGGCACGGCCTTCGCCGGACGGGCGTGAAGACCTCGGTCGGCTGAGCGCTCAGCGGGGAGCGCCCGGCTCCTTCGCCTTGCCGTACTTCTTGGAGTAGCCGGGCTTGGTGACCTGCCGGCTGCGGCTGATCACGAAGGAGTCCGGAGGGGCGTCCTCGGTGACGCTGGTCCCGGTCGCGACGAAGCTCCCGGCGCCCACGGTCACCGGCGCGATCGCCTGCGAGGCCCCGCCGATGACGACGTCGTCCTCGATGACCGTCCGCTGCTTCAGCGGCCTGGCGCTCGAGCTGCTGGTGATGAACCCGCAGCCGATGCTCACCTTCCTCCCGACCTGCGCGTCCCCGATGTAGCATTGGTGGGAGGCCCTCGTCCCGGACCCCAGACTCGCGTTCTTGAGCTCGACGAAGTTCCCCAGCCAGACGTCGTCCTGGAGATGCGTGCCCGGCCGCAGGTGCGCGTAGGGGCCCACCCGGCAATCGCGCCCGACGCGGGCCTGCTCGGCGCGGGTCCCCTGCAGGACGAGGCTCCCCTCCCCGATCTCGGAGTCGACGAGCCGGCAGAACGCCTCCACCCGCACGCCCGCCTCGATGATCGAGTTGATCACGGTGCAGCCCCCTTCGATGCGCACGTCGCGGCCGATCCGGCAGCGCGGATCGATCAAGGTCGTGCGCGGGTCCTGGAGCGCCGTCCCCTTGAGCATCAGCTCGCGGTTATAGCGTTCCCGGAGCACCGTCTCCGCGCGCCACAGATCGTGGAGGTCGTCGACGTCCAGCGCCTCGACCGGGTCGGGCAGGAGGAACTCCGCCGCCCCGGGAGGGACGAGGAGGTCGCCGCCGCCCGCCAGCGCGTCCGGGAGCGCGCGGAGCCGGTAGCAATGGACGACCGCCGGCCCGTCCGCCCGCCCCAAGGTGCAGGCGGCGCCCGACGCGGCGTGCCGCGCCGCCAGCTCCCGCAGAGCGGCCGCCGAGAGGAGCGGGACGTCGCCGAATAGGATCAAGGCGTCGCCGTCCGCGTCCGACGGGAGCCCCGCGGCCCGGACCGCGTCCGCGGTCCCGAGCGGGTATTCCTGGCGGACGATGCGCAGGTCGGGATAGCCGCGGCATTGCTCGCGGAACTCGCGCTCGGCGCGTCCGACGACGAGTCGGAGCGACGCGTGCTCGAGGCCCGCGGCCGCGTCCAGGGCGTAATGGATCATCGGCCGGAAGAACACCGGGTGGAGCGCCTTGGGATGGCCGATCCTCATCCGCGCGCCGGCGCCCCCCGCGAGGACCACGATGTGCGGCGCCGGGGAGCTGGCCATGGGCCCATCCTAGATATTGCGCGGGCCCGCTTCCATGGCCGAAGTGTTACGAAAATGTTGAGCGGGACTTGCGGACGAGGGTTGACGACTGTTATCATCCATATGTCGCTCGTTTGACTTCCCCTCCAGCCGTGACTCGCCGACGCATCCAGGCGAGGGCCGCCCGCCAGGGCGGCGATCGACTCCCCCCTCCGCGTCACCGGCGCGCCCGCCGCCGGCATCCGCCTCACGCCAGGACCGGAGAGCCCATTGCCCGATTCGATGAAACGACACCGGACGTCCTCGTCCGCGTCCCTCGCCCTGCGCGCGCTCCTGTGCGCCGGGCTCGTCGCCGGCGGAGCCCCCCGCGCTCGCGCCGCCTTCGACTTCGCCCCGACCGGCGCTCGGGCCGCCGCCATGGGCGGGTCCGTGCTCGCCGGGACCGGCGACAGCGCGTCGCTCTTCCTCAACCCCGCCGGGACCGCGGGCCTCTCGCGTCCCGAGGCCTACTTCATGTACAACCGCTATTTCGCCGGGCTCGGCGGCGTCGAGGCCCTCGGGCAGGGCTTCGCCTCCGTCGGCGTGCCCACCAAGGTCGGCGTCGTGTCGGCCGGCTACGCCGACCTGCGCGCGTCCGGCCTCCTCGAGGAGCGGGTCGTCGCCGTCTCCTTCGCCCGGCGCTGGTTCGGCTTCCTCGACGCCGGCGTCACCGGCAAGCACCTCCACCATAAGTACCTGATCGCCTCCGACCCGGCGGCGTCCGCCGACCCCGTCTTCCGCGACGGCTCCTCGCGCGGCGCGTTCGCCCTCGACTTCGGCGCCGGCGCCGTCGTCGCCGGCCCGCTGTCGGCCGCGCTGGCGGTCCGGAACGTCAACCGCCCGGACGTCGGGCTCGCCACCGAGGACCGGGTCCCCCGCGAGTACCAGGCGGGCCTGGCCTACGCCGTCGAGGCCTGGAGGCTCAAGCTGACGGCCGACTTCCTCTACAGGGACTCCGATTCGGGCTCGCTCAAGGAGCGCAGCGTCCCCTCCGTCGGCCTGGAGAAGTCCCTCGAGAGCGACCGCGTCAAGTTCCGCCTCGGCGCCAGCCCCGACCAGCTCAGCGCCGGCGGCGGCGTCCAGTTCGACCGCATCGGCTTCGACTACGCCTTCATCCTCAGCCGCAATCTCCTGGCCCACAACGCCGGCACGCACATGATCGCCGTCCGCTATCGCTTCGGCGATTCCGCTCCCGCTTCCACGAGGAACCCTTGAACATGAACGCCCCCGCGCCTTTCCGCCTGAGATCGTTCGCGCTTCTCGCCGGCCTGCTCCTCGCGGCCTCCCGCGCGTCCGCGGCGTCCTGCCTCGACAGCGCCGGGACCTGGAAGAACGCCTCCCTGCCCGCGCAGACCGGCCTTTTCACCGTCGAGTTCGACGCGACGCCCGGCGCCGCGGGGATGGACGGCGTCAGCGGCGTGTCCTACGGCGCGGCCTCCGGGTACGCCGCCCTGGCCGCCGCCGTGCGCTTCAACAACGCCGGCCGGATCGACGCGCGCAACGGCGGGGCCTACGCCGCCGTCTCCTCCGTGGCCTACGCGGCCGGAGTCGCGTACCATTTCCGGCTGTCGGTGGACCTCGCCGCCCATACCTACGACGCCTGGGTCCGCCAGGGCGCCGGCGCCGAGCAGCGCCTGGCGAACGCCTACGCCTTCCGCACCGAGCAGAGGAGCGTCGCGACGCTGAACAACGTGGCCGTCCTCGCCTCGACCGGCAGCGAATCGGTGTGCGGCGCGACCGCGCTCGCCGCCGCGGCCCTGGACACGACGCCTCCCGTCATCGGCGCCGTCTCGGCTCCCGCCGTCTGGCAGAGCTCCGCGACGGTGACCTGGACCACGGACGAGGCCGCCGACGGGCAGGTCGAGTACGGCCCGACGACGGCCTACGGCGCGTCCACCGCCCTGAACGCGGCGCTCGCGACCGCGCACGGCGCCACGCTGAGCGGCCTGACCGCCGGCACGGCGTACCACTACCGGGTCAAGTCCCGCGACGCCGCCGGAAACCCCTCGGCGTCGCCCGATTCGATCTTCACGACCGCGGCCGTCGCGCCCCCCGCGACGGCCGCCTCGTGCCTGGTCAGCGCCGGCGCGTGGAAGAACGCCCCGCTGGCCGCGCAGACCGGCCTTTTCACCGTCGAGTTCGACGCGATTCCCGGCGCCGCGAGGATGGACGGCGTCAGCGGCGTGTCCTACGGCGCGGCTTCCGGCTACGCCGCCCTGGCGGCCGCCGTGCGCTTCAACAACGCCGGCGCCATCGACGCGCGCAACGGCGGAGCCTACCTCGCGCAGGCCTCCGTCCCTTACTCGGCCGGCGTCGCCTATCGCGTCCGGCTCGTCGTCGACCTCCTCGCGCACACCTACGACGCCTATGTCACGCCGGCCGGCGGCGCCGAGGCGCGGATCGGGAAAGCCTTCGCCTTCCGCAACGAGCAGAAGAGCGTCGCGACGCTGAACAACGTCGCCCTCCTCGCCTCGACGGGCAGCGAGTCCGTGTGCGGCGCCGCCGCGGTCGCGGCGTCCCCCGCCGTCGCGGACACCACGCCGCCGGTCATCGGCGCCGTCTCCGCCTCCGTCCTCGGCCAAAGCTCGGCGACGGTCTCTTGGACCACGGGCGAGGCCGCCGACGGGCAGGTCGAGTACGGCCAGACGACGGCCTACGGCGCGTCCACCGCCTTGAACGCGGCGCTCGCGACCGCGCACGGCGCCACGCTGAGCGGCCTGACCGCCGGCACCGTCTACCACTATCGGGTCAAGTCCCGCGACGCCGCCGGAAACCCCTCGGCGTCGCCCGATTCGACCTTCACGACCGCGGCCGCCGCGCCCCCCGCGACGGCCGCCACCTTCTACGACGACTTCTCCTCCTACGCGACGGGCGTCTGCCTCGCCGACGGCGCCGCCTTCGGCCCGTGGACCTCGCTGTTCAACGGCTACGGCTGCAACTCGGTCAAGACCGACGGCGTCAGGCGCTGGCTCGAGGAGAGCCCGTTCGCGAGCGCCTCACCCTCCGAGACGCACGCCTCGATGGTCCTCGGGCCGTCCTTCACCGGCCCCCTGACTCTGACGGTCGACATGCGCACCGACGCGCAGCTGCGCACGGGCTCGGCCCCGAACGCCTGGGAGGTCGCGTGGGTCGCCTGGAACTACGCCGACAACACCCGTTTCTACTACCTCACGCTCAAGCCCAACGGCTGGGAGCTGGGCAAGGCCGACCCCGCCTATCCCGGCGCCCAGCGCTTCCTGGCCACGGGCTCCTCCCCCGTCTACCCGATCGGCGCGACCTACGCGGTCAAGATCGTCCAGAGCGACAACGTCATCAAGGCGTACGCCGACGGGACCCTGCTCGCGACGTTCACCGACGCCGAGCGCCCGTACCTGAGCGGGCGCATCGGCCTGTACAACGAGGACTCACGGGTCCGCTTCACCAACGTCGCGGTCGTCACGGGCACCGCGAAGACGGCGACGGCGTCCGTCGCCTCCGCTCCGGGCGCGGACAGGCTCGGCGTGACGCAGGTCTATCCCACGACCGGCGGGGGCCAGGAGTGGTTCTCCAGCTGGGCCGACGGCGTGGCCCGGACCTTCGGCTGGGGCGACGATCCCCGGGACCCCTGGTTCCACGGCAAGGGTGCGGCGACCTACAAAGTCGACGGCGCCGGGAACCTCCTGATCTCCGGGGCGGTGCCCCGGATGTACATCCACGACCCCTCGCTGGCGAAGAGCTGGCGCAACGTGGAGATGACGGTGTACGCCAAGCGCGTGTCGGATTCCGGGACGCCGTGGGGAGGCATCGTGGGCGCGGCGCGCACCAACCACATGGCCGAGACCGTGAACCCCTGCGACACGCGCGGCACCATGGGACGCTTCCGCTACGACGGGCACCTCGACTTCGAGAAGGAGACGAGCCATCCGGCCTCGACGGCGGTCCAGAACAAGACGCAGTTCGCCGGAGGCCTTCCGTACAACCAGTGGATCGGCTACAAGCTCGCGGTGTACGACCTGCCCAACGGCGACGTCAAGCTCGAGAGCTGGCTGGACATGACCGACGGCGCCGGCGGCGGCGCCTGGGTCAAGGTCAACGAGTTCCAGGACAACGGACTGAACTTCGGCGTCGGCGGGACGCCATGCAAGGCGGGCATCGATCCCGCCCTGCGGCTGACGAGCAGCGACGGGCGGCCGGGGTCGGAGACCGGCAAGCCGAACCAGGCCGTCTACTGGCGCAGCGACGACGTCGGGACGGACGGGCTGATCTACAAGAAGATGAGCGTGCGCGAGATCGATCCCGCGGGAACGGCCGGGACGGCCCTCGTTCCCGCTCCGGGCGCCGGGCCCGCCGCGCCGGCCCCGCTCGAGGCGCGGGCGCCGCAGAAGATCCTCAGCCCCGCGCTGCGCGACGGGATCAACGACGAAGCCCTGTTCGGCACGGATGCCGCCGAGGTGGACATCTTCGACCTGAAGGGCCGCGTCGTGTTCCGGGCCTCCCGGCAGGGCGGGCCGTCCATCGTCTGGGACGGACGCGACGGCTCCGGCCGGGTCCGGGAATCCGGCGTCTACCTCGCCCGCGTCAAGAAGAGCGACTCGAGCGTGCTGTACCAGAGCTTCGTGCTGGTCAAATGACCGCGCGCGCCGTTCAGGCGCGCACGATCTTGTCCTTCCACCGGGTCTGTCCGGAGCAGGCGTTGCGCGTGTCGACGACGAGCGGCGAGCAGCGGGCGATCATCTCGTAGTCGTAGTCGCTGTGGTTCGTCACGATCACGACCGCGTCGGCCGCGGCCAGGGTCGCCTCCGTCACCGGCACGGAGCCCACCTTCAGGTGCTTGGTGTGCTCCGACTCCGGGAACCTCGGGATGTTCGGGTCGTTGTACACGACCGTGGCGCCCTTCTGCTCCAGGAGCTCGAGGAGCTTGAAGGCCGGCGACTCGCGCGGGTCGTCGATGTCCTTCTTGTAGGCGAGTCCCAGCATCAGGACCCGCGCGCCCTCGAGCTTCTTGCCCTGCCCCCGCAGGCCCTCCTCCAGCTTCGCCATCACGTAATAGGGCATCTGGATGTTGATCTCGCCGGCCAGGTCGATGAAGCGGGTGTTGAACTGGAACTCGCGGGCCTTCCAGGAGAGGTAGAACGGGTCGATCGGTATGCAGTGGCCGCCGAGGCCCGGCCCCGGATAGAACGCCTGGAAGCCGAAGGGCTTGGTCGCCGCCGCGCCGATGACCTCCCACACGTCGATGTCCATGCGGTCGAAGCACATCTTCAGCTCGTTGACGAGGGCGATGTTGACGCAGCGGTAGATGTTCTCCAGGAGCTTGGCGGCCTCGGCCGCCTCGCAGGAGGAGACCTCGACCACCTTGGCCACCGCCTCGCGGTACAGCGCGGCCGCCGCCTTGCGGGAAGGCTCGTCGATCCCGCCGACGATCTTGGGGATCTGCTCGATCGAGAAGTCCTTGTTGCCGGGGTCCTCGCGCTCCGGCGAGAAGGCGAGGAAGAAATCCTTCCCGCACCTCAGGCCGCGGCGCTCGAGCTCCGGCTTCATGACCTCCCGCGTCGTCCCGGGGTAGCTCGTGCTCTCCAGGATGATCAGCTGCCCCCGGCGCAGGGTGGCGCCGATGGCCTTCGCGGTCTGGCGGATGGCGGAGACGTCCGGCTTGCCGTCCATCGTCAGCGGCGTCGGGACGCAGACGAAGATCGCGTCCGCCTGGGCGAGGCTGCGGAAGTCGGTCGTCGCCAGCAGCTGCTTGGCCGCGAGGTGCCGGGCGATGTCGGAGGACTGGACCGACCTTATATAGGAACGCCCGCGGTTGAGCGAGTCGATCTTCGACTGGTCCGTGTCGCAGCCGATGACCCGGAAGCCTTTCGAGGCGAACAGGCGCAGCAGCGGCAGGCCGACGTAGCCCAGCCCCATGACGGCGACGCGCGCGTCGCGGGTCGGGAACTTCTTCAGCAGCGTCGCGAGGGCGTCCGTCTCACGGCCGGCGTCGGCGGCCGCCGGCTCCCTCGTCAAGGTCGTGGTCTTCGGTGTCATGATGGCTCTCTCCTCTGCGGTCTTGAGCGCTGATGTTAGCAACCTGATGTCTTTTCCACGGGACGCGGGCGTAACGTTCTTGCGAACGCCCGCGTTCACGATTCCTAAGCGCAGGCTTTACGCCCGCGCGATGGCCCCGCGCGGGGCTCCCCGATATAATCCGCCCATGTGTGGAATAGTGGGGTACGCAGGATCGAAGCAGGCCGTGCCGGTCCTTCTGGACGGGCTGAAGCGGCTCGAGTACCGCGGCTATGATTCCGCGGGAGTGGCGGTCGTCGAGGGCGGGGTGCTCAGCGTCGCCCGCAGCGTGGGCAAGCTGTCCTCCCTCGACGACCTGATGGCCCGGCGCCCGATGCTCGGCTTCCTCGGCCTCGGGCATACGCGCTGGGCGACCCACGGAGGGCCGTCCGAGGTCAACGCGCACCCGCACACGGACTGCGCGGGCCGCATCGCGGTGATCCACAACGGGATCATCGAGAACTACATGGCGCTCCGGGACGAGCTCACCGCCCGAGGGCACTACTTCACCTCCGCGACCGACACCGAGGTCCTCCCCCATCTCATCGAGGAAGAGCTCGCGAAGCACGGCCCGGCGGCGGCCGCCGCGGCCGCCGAGGCCGCGCTCGCCGAAGCCGTGCGCGCGGTCATCCAGCGGGTGCGCGGCGCCTACGCCCTGGCCGCGATCTGGGCCCAGGCGCCCGGCTCCATCGTCGCCGCCAAGAAGGACTCCCCCCTCGTCATCGGCCTCGGCGAGAGGGAGAACTTCATCGCCTCGGACGTCCCCGCCCTGCTCAAGCACACGCGGAGGGTGGTGTACCTCGAGGACGGGGAGTCCGCCGTGATGCGGGCGGACCGCTGCGCGTTCTTCGACGGCCTCGGCCGGGAGATCGAGAAGACGCCGTCGCTCATCGACTGGGACAGCGCCGCCGCCGAGAAGGGCGGCTTCCGCCATTTCATGCTCAAGGAGATCCACGAGCAGCCGCGCGCGGTGGAGAACACCTTGCGCGGGCGCCTGCTGGCCAGGGACGACGGCCGGCTGGGCCGCGAGACGGGGCTGACGAGCGAGATCCTGCGCGGCGTCGAGCGCGTCCACATACTGGCGTGCGGCACCTCCTGGCACGCCGGCATCGTCGGCAAATACCTTCTGGAGCGCCATGCCGGCGTCTCCACCCAGGTCGAGACCGCCTCCGAGTTCCGCTACCGGCGGCCCGTCCTCGCGCCGGACACCTTGGTCATCGCGATCAGCCAATCCGGGGAGACCGCCGACACCTTGGCGGCCGTGCGCCTGGCGCAGAAGGCGGGGCTGAAGGTCCTCTCCATCGGCAACACCGTCGGCGCGGCGATCCCGCGCCAGGCGGACTACAACTTCCACACCTACTGCGGGCCCGAGTGCGGCGTCGCCTCGACGAAGGCCTTCGCCGGGCAGCTCACCGCCCTGAGCCTGCTGGCCTTGCAGGCGGGGACGGCGCGGGGCTTCATGCCGGTCGAGGAGGCCCGGGAGTGGGTCGACGAGCTCGCGACCTTGCCGGAGCTGCTGCGCCGGACCCTGCGGCTCGACGACCAGATCCGGGAGGTCGCCGCGGAGCTGCGCGAGGCCGCGCACGTCCTCTTCATCGGCCGCGGGGTCAACTACCCGACGGCCATGGAAGGCGCGCTGAAGCTCAAGGAGATCTCCTACATCCACGCCGAGGGCTTCGCCGCCGGCGAGATGAAGCACGGGCCGCTGGCGCTCATCGACTCGCACATGCCGGTCGTGGCGATCGCCACGCGCTCCGACGTGTTCGAGAAGACCCTGTCGAACATCGAGGAGGCCAAGGCCCGGGGCGCGCGCCTCATCGCGCTGTGCACGGAGGGAGACCGGCGCCTGCGGGGCAAGGCCGACCGCATCCTGGAGGTGCCGGCGGTGGGCGAGCATTTCTCGCCGATCCTCAACATACTCCCGCTCCAGCTCCTGGCCTATCACGTCGCCGACCTGAGGGGCTGCGACGTCGACCAGCCGCGGAACCTGGCGAAGAGCGTGACGGTCGAATAGCCCGGTCCGGCGCGCGGCGGGCGCTAATCCCGCTCGACTTCCTCGTCGGGGCGGGGCGCGGGCTCGAGGCGGCGCGCGGCGTAGCCGTCCGCCCCTCCCAGGGAGCGCCACACGAGCAGGCGGGCGCGCTGCGAGGCCGACAGGAAGGCGCTCAGACCCGCGTCGACCCGCTCGCTGCGCTCCGCGATGGCGCGGTTGATCTGGAGGATCTGCTCGAGGGAGCCCTCGACGTCGCGCTCGCTGCCGCCCTCGGCCAGCAGGGACTGCAGCCTCACCATCTCGTTGCGCAGCAGCTCGCGCAGGGGCTTGAGCCTCGCGGCCTTCTCGTTCTCCAGCACCGTGAACTTGCGGGCCTGCTCGGCGGTCAGGCCGAGCATCCTCCGCCACTGCTCGCCGGCGGAGGTGCCGCGCTCGAGAGGATAATCCACGGCCGGGTCGGGAGCGGCCGCGAAGGCCGGGAGCGCGAGGAGGAGCGCGGCGGACAGGGAGACGGCGGAGCGGCGGAGGTCGTTGTTCATGAGGGTATGATAAGGAAACGGGCGGGAACCGGCCACGGAGGCGGCGTCACGAACATTTGACCTCGCCGTGACGGGAAAAATCCCCTTGGAAATGTGATAATCCCCGCAAGCTCATGAAGGAATCGAAGGCACGATCCATGCGCCGGGTCCCGAAGGGCCCCCAGGCGCCCGCGCTGATCGTCGGCATCGGCGCCTCCGCCGGAGGCGTCGACGCCTTCATCGAGCTGCTCCGCCATCTGCCCGGCGACACGGGCCTGTCCTACATCTTCTCCCTCCACCTGAGCCCGGAGCACAAGAGCCATCTGACGGAGATCCTCGGGCGGGCCGCCGCGATGCCGGTGCTCGAGGCGAAGGACGGCGCGCCGCTCGCGGCGAACCGCGTCTACGTCATGCCCCCGAACGTGGACATGACCTTGCGCCGGGGCCGGCTGCGCCTGGCTCCCTACACGGCGAGCGTGCGCACTCCGATCGACTCCTTCTTCCACTCCCTGGCCCAGGATCAGAGGTCCCGGGCGGTCGGCGTCATCCTCTCCGGCATGGCGTCCGACGGGATGATCGGGCTCGAGGAGATCAAGGCCGCGGGCGGCATCACCTTGGTCCAGGACGAACGCTCCGCGGCCTTCAGCGGCATGCCCCGGGCGGCCATCACGGCCGGCTGCGCCGATTTCGTCCGCCCGCCCAAGGGCCTCGCGCTCGAGCTGATCCGCCTCGGACGGCATCCGCTGACCCGGGTCACGGGCGAGGCGGACGAGGCCGTCTTCGCCGACGCCTCCTCGCTGGGGGAGATCTTCGCCCTGCTCCGCGGCGCGACGGGGGTGGATTTCTCGCTGTACAAGCCCGCCACCGTGCGCCGCCGCCTCTCGCGGCGCATGTTCGTCCGCAACGTCGGCCGGCTCAAGGATTATCTGGAGCACCTCCGCGCGTCCCCGGCCGAGGTCCACGCCCTTTACAACGACCTCCTCATCAACGTCACCTCGTTCTTCCGGGACCCGAAGGTCTTCGAGGCCCTGAAGAAGAAGGTGTTCCCCCGCCTCGTCAAGGGCCACGACGCCAACTCGCCGGTCCGGATCTGGTCCGCCGGCTGCGCGTCGGGCGAGGAAGCCTACTCCCTCGCCATCGCCTACCTGGAGTTCATGCGCGCGCGCGGCGAGAGCATCCCGGCGCACATCTTCGCCACCGACATCAGCGACGAGGCCACCGCCAAGGCCCGCAGGGGCGTCTACCCCGAGGCCGTCGCCGCCGGCATGAGCCCCGAGATAGTGGGCCGCTACTTCACCCGCACCGCCCAGGGCTACCAGGTCAGCAAGCAGCTGCGGGACATGTGCATCTTCGCCCACCACGACGTCACCTCCGACCCGCCCTTCGCCAACCAGGACCTGATCAGCTGCCGCAACCTGCTCATCTACCTCGAGCCCGTCCTGCAGAAGACGGTGCTGTCCACCTTCCACTACGCGCTGCGGCCCGGGGGCTTCCTGGTCCTGGGCAACGCGGAGACGGCCGGGTCCGCCGCGGACCTGTTCGCGGAGGAGGACAAGCGGCTCAAGGTCTACACGAAGAAGCCCGTCCGCTCCTCCCACCTCCACCTCGTCTCCGGACGCATCGCCGCGGCGCGGCAGCCGCCCCCCGCCGCGCCCGCCGCCCCGCGCCCGGTCAAGCCGGCCTCGACCGACGCCCTCGCGCTGGCGGACCGCATCGCGCTCAGCCGGTACGCCCCCGCGGGCGTGGTGGTCAACCGCGACCTGGAGATCATCCAGTTCCGCGGCGACACCAGCCGCTACCTGCGGACGGCCCCCGGCAAGGCCAGCCTGAACCTCCTGCGCATGGCCCCCGAGAGCATGCGCCTGGACCTCCAGCTCCTCGTCAAGAAGGCCTTCAAGTCCCAGTCCCCGGTCCGCAAGCAGGACGTCTGGGCGCGGATGGACCGCAGCAGCCGGCTGATCAACCTCGAGGCGGCCGCCTACGACCTCGTCCCCGGCAAGGAGCGCTTCTGCCTGGTGTCCTTCCTGCCCCCGTCGCCCGGGCCGGCGGCGGCGGTCCGGCCCGCGAAGGAGCCCCGCGACGCCTTGTTCCAGAAGCTCAAGCGGGAGCTGAGCGAGACCAAGGCCTATCTCCAGACGCGCATCGAGGAGTCCGAGGCCCGCAACGCCGCGCTCAACGTCGCCAACGAGGAGATCGTCTCCAGCAACGAGGAGCTGCAGAGCACGAACGAGGAGCTGGAGAGCTCCCGCGAGGAGCTCCAGACCGCCAACGAGGAGCTCAACACTCTCAACGACGAGCTGCGCAAGCAGAACGCCGCGCTCGTCCAGATGAGCGGGGACCTCGACAACATACTCGAGAGCCTCGACATCCCCATCGCCCTGCTCGGCCTCGACCTGCGCATCCGCCGCGTCACCCTGATGGAGGACACGCCGCTCGGGCTGACGCAGGCCGACGCCGGACGGTCCATCCTCGACATCCAGAAGAAGCTGGGCGTCCCCGACCTCGAGGAGACGGCGCTGGAGGTCCTCAAGACCTCGCGGTACAAGGAGCTGGAGATCTCCGGCAAGGACGGGCGCTGGTACAAGCTGCGCATCCGCCCCTACAAGAGCGCGCATGAGAAGACCGAGGGCATCGTGCTGGCCCTGCTCGACGCCGACGTCGCCAAGCGGGCCTTGCTCCAGCTCCAGGACGTCATGGAGCAGTCCCTGGTGATCCTCGACTCCGAGCTGCGCGTGCAGTCCGCGAACGGCCGGTTCTACGAGCTGTTCCGGCTGACCCCCAAGCAGACCCAGGGCCGTCCGTTCCGCGACCTGTGCGGCGGTCAGTGGAACAGGGGCCGGCTCAACGCCCTGCTCGAGGCCGCGCTGCGCCGCGACGAGAGGTTCCATGGCTTCGAGGTGGACGGCCGCTTCCCCCGCCTCGGCCAGCGCCTGATGAGCCTGACCGCGGTGCGCGTCCCCAACGAGGGCCGCGCCGCCCACACCCTGTTCGTCACCATCACGGACATCACCGACCTCCGGCGCGCCGAGACGGCTCGCAAGGTCGAGGAGCGCGAGAGGACCCAACGGGAGTTCATCGCCAACGTCTCGCACGAGCTGCGGACCCCTGTCACGGCCATCAAGGGCTACGCGCAGACCCTCAGGGACGGGGGCCTCGACGACCGCCGGCACCGCCTGGGCTTCGTCAACACCATCGAGCGCCACGCCGACCGGCTCGCGCGCCTGATCGAGGACCTTCTGCGGACCTCCATGCTGACGGACATCCGGACCCCGCGGACGCGGAAGGTGCCGCTGCGCGGCCTCGTCCGGCACTGCGTCTCATCCTACGCCTCGATCGCCAGGGCGAAGGAGATCGCGCTGCGCGTCGAGCTCCCGGCGTCCTTGGCCGTGTCCGGCGACCGGATCCAGCTCGTCGACGTCCTCCAGAACCTCCTCAGCAACGCGATCAAGTTCAACCATCCCGGCGGGCGCATCCTGGTCAAGGCCCGCGCGGCGGCCGGCGAGGCCGTGGTCTCCGTCCAGAACACCGGGCCCGGCATCTCCGAGACCGATTTCCCGCGGCTGTTCGAGCGCTTCTACCGCGGGAAGAACTCGAGGAAGGTCTGGGGCTCCGGCCTCGGGCTGTCCATCGCGCAGCAGATCGTCACCGCCCACGGCGGGCGCATCTGGGCGGAGAGCCGCAAGGGCGAGGGGGCCTCCTTCCACTTCACGCTCCCGCTCTGGAAGAAGCGCTGAGCGGGTCAGGCGGCGATGAGGAAGCGCACGGCGCGCTGGACCGGCGGGCGTCCCGACGGCCCCTCGCAGCGGACGAGGGCCTGATGGCGCCCGGGGGCGAGGCCGGAGCGCTCGAACCACCAGTAGCCCCCGCCCAGGCGGCAGGCGTCCCAATGCTCGCCGTCGATGGCGATCTCCACGCGACGGTCGGGGGCGTCGATGAGGAAGCGGCAGCGCGACGCCTCGACGACCTCACCCTCCGCGGGGTACAGCACCTCGAAGCCCTCGGGCAAGGTCACGGCAGGTCCACCAGGAACAGGCAGGTCTGGCGCGGCTCCTTCTCCTTGCGGCGCGGACGGACGCGGACGACGGCCTGACGGCGGCCGGGCTGATACTCGGTCCAATCGTAGGACCAGCACCCTTCGCCGCGGCGGCACGGGCGCCATTCGTCGTCGTCGATCGAGATCTCGAGCCCCTCGACCGAGGAATCGAGGACCTGGTACTCGCTCTCGGGGAAATAGCTGCGCTGCCCGATCTGCGGATGCTCCACCGAGATCTCCGGAGCCACGTCGTTCGCGCCGAAGGTGTCCCACAGCTTGAAGCTCATGGGCGTGCGCGTCCGGCGCGGGGCGTCCAGGACCGCCGTGCCGCCGTCGCCTCGAGCTCTGACCGTTCGCCTCATATGATCCTCCCTCACGCCCCACGGCCATAGGATATTCCCGGACGCCCGCCCGAAGCCATCACGGGCCCGTCAGGCTATTGTGACGGCTCCGTGACGCCCCGCGCGGGCCTTCGGCAGGACGACGGTGAAGACGCAGCCCTTCCCGGGAAGGTCCCGCGCGCCGAGCGTGCCGCCGTTGAGCGCGACGGCGCGGCGGCTGATCGCCAGGCCGAGGCCGAGGCCCGACCGGTCCGTCCCCTTCTGCGTGAAGGGCTCGAAGAGCTCCGAGATCGCGCCGGGCGGCAGGCCTCCGCACTGGTCCTCCACCTCGATCGACACGCTGTGGTCCTTCTCCACGCCGCGGACCCACACGGTGCCGCCCTCCGGGGTGAACTTGATCGCGTTGCGGACCAGGTTCGACAGGGCGGAGGCGAGGTAGGGGCCGTCCGCGTTGACCGTCAGGCGAGGATCGACGCGGACCGAGAGCTCGACGCCCTTGAGGCGGGCCTGCTCCGCCGCCGTGTCGACGACGTCGCGGACGGCCTCGGCCAAGGTCATCAGGCGGCGATGCGCCGGCGGCTCTTTATGGAGCCGGACCTCGGCGTCGGCGCGGTCGAGGAGCACGCGCATGTGGCGGAGGTTGCGCTCCAGCAGCGTGGAGGCGGCGGCGGCGTCGGGAGACTTCTGGATCATCGAGTGGGCCACGAAGACGCAGGCGAGCGCGTTGCGCAGCTCGTGGACGAGGAAGCCCATGCGCGTGGCCGCGTCGTAGTCGGCGTGCCTCCTCGCCTTCTTGTGGTGCGCCCCGTCCGTATCCCTCGTCATGCGGCCTCCGGGCGTAGCCGTCGCGCAGATTATAGGAGCCGCCGGGCGGCGCGGCCATGGCCGGGATGTAACCCTTTCGTTTGAAGGCCGTCACGAGGGCTCCGCGGCCGCCCGTCAATGGATTGGTACGGAACCGTCAACGGCGCGTGCGCTAGAATCACCCGGACGGCGAACATCGGATCAGGAGGCGGCCATGCAGAGGATTCCGGCGGCGGATCTGTCGAAGACGGCGGGCAGGACGAGGGAGCAGCTCGATACGGTCCAGAGGAAGATGGGGCGCGTGCCGAACCTGCACGCGACGATGGCCAACTCCCCCGCGGTGCTCAACGCGTACATGCGCCTGCACGACGCGCTCTCCCAGACGTCCCTCGACACGCGGCTGCGCGAGCTGCTGGCCGTGGCGGTGGCCGCGGAGAACGGGAGCGATTACTGCGTGGCCGTCCACACGGAGACCGGCAGGAACCTGAAGGTGGCGGAGGCGGAGCTCCACCGCGCCCAGGACGGGGAGTCCTCCGACCCCAAGACCCTCGCGGCGCTCCGGTTCGCGAAGGCGCTCGTGCAGAAGCGGGGCCGGGTCAGCGACGGGGAGGTCGCCGCGCTCAAAGCCGCCGGCTTCGGGAACGCCGCGGTGCTCGAGATCGTCGCCTCGACCGTCATGAACATCTTCACCAACTACACCAACCACGTGGCGGCGACGAAGATGGATTTCCCGCGGGCGCGCGTGCCGGTCTCGAACTAAGGCAGGAGGGCCGCGGCCGCCCGGAGGCACCGCCGTCCGAGGCCTCCGTAGCGGGCCCGGGCCCAGCGCTCCCGGAACTCGACCATCGCGCCGCCCAGCCTTTCGGCGTCCACGCCGGAACGGGCGGCCAAAGGGATGATCCCCGCGCGCTCGCCGGCGAAATGACGGGCGAGGCGCTCCGTCAGCGTCAGGAGCCGCGCGTCGTACTCCTCGCCGGCGGGCATGGCTCGCGCCTCCGCGATCCGCCCCCGCGCCGCCCGGCCCGCCGACAGGACCTGCGCGGTGCCGAGGCGCGCGCCGAGGACGCGGCTCACGGCCGGGCAGAACAGCTGCTCCTCCAGGGCGAGGACGGCCTCGGCGGCCTCCAGACACTCGTCCCCCGCGGCCTTCCTGCGGCGGCTGCCCGCGGCCCGCTTGAAACGGAGGACCAGGTCCTCGAAACGGCGATGCTCTCCGAGCAGGACCCCGCAGGCCCCGCCCTCCCGGCCGGTCGGTACGGTCTCCATGGTCGATCCTCCCCCGGCGGCCGCGCCTCAGCGGAAGAGCAGCCCCTTCAGGTACGGCGATGATCTCCCGGCGTTCATCTGCACGACGGTCTTGAGGTAGAACGCGCGCGCGTCCTCGGGCGTGCGCCGGTCCCGGACGACCTCGTCGGCGAGGTTCAGGGCCAGGAAGTTCGTCTCCTCCGACTCGCTCGTCGCCGACAGCTCGCGCCCGTCCCGGCTCAGCCTCAGCGCGACGTCGAGCCTGGCCAGGGCCGGCACCTTGTCCCGCGGCACCGCGTAGCCGATCGTCTGCTCGAGCACGTCGATGTGCTCGCTGGGGTCGCGGTAGACGGTCGTGATCTTCCACGGCGCGTTCTCGTACCAGGAGAGCCGGTCCGAGATGGCCAGGTCCGGCGGCCCGTACTTCTCCATGACGACCTCCGCGGTCCTCTGCGCCACCACGGGCCAGCCCGAGAGGATGCGCCGGGCCTCCGCCTCCCGGGCGCGCAGCGCGGGCTCCCCGGGCCGCGCCGCTTCGACGACGAGGACCCCGCCGCCGCCGCTCGAGACGCTGAGGCGCGAGCGCTCGATCGCGGGGTTCTCGAAACCCGTGGTCTCCGGCACGATGACGGTGACGGCGTCCCCCGGCGGCATCCGGCGCGGATCGGACAGCAGCGAGCCGTCGTTGGCCCTGCTCCCCGGCGCCAGGAAGCCCCCGGCGCCCTCGCTGCGCACGAGCATCTCGCCCGCCCATACGGAGGTGACCGAGACCGCGCCCCCCTTCCGGAGACGGAATTTGCGGTCGCCGACGCTGATCTCGAGCGACCGGGGCTCCCGCTCGACCGCGGCGATCCGGATCATCCCCGAGCGGCTCCCCTCCGGCCGGATGGCCAGGAACTGGAACGCGTCGCCCTCGGCGGCGCGCACGGTCACGTGATAGTCGGAGTCCAGCACGGCGAAGCCCGAGCGGACCCGGACGATCGAGCCCGAGGGGATGGAGGGAAGGACCGGCGAGGCGCCCGCTCCGGGGCCTCCCGGCGCGACCTCGACGCGTCCTCCCAGGTGCGTGATCCGCAGACGCGGCGCGGCCTCCTCGGTCTCCGGCGGGATCTCCGCCCGCGCTCCGCTCAGCAGAGCGCTCAACGCCAATGCGCCGATCGTCTTCACCAGCATGGCCGCCTCCCGGCCGGTCGGCCGGCCTCGACGGCACTATACTCGCCCGTTCGCGCCGAGGCCATGGACGCCCTGTGACGGTATTTTGTCCCGCCATGCAACATGCCTGTAACACGAAAAACATATCCTGTACACGATGCCGATACGCCTCCTATTCCTTATGCTGTCCCTCGCCGCGGGCTCGCCCTCGCGCGCCGCCGCCCCCTCCGCCGCCCCCGCCGGCGGCATCGAACCCGTCCGGATGCAGACCCTCCTCCAGGGCTTCGTGGACAAGCTCTACATGAAGGCGTTCCGCCATCTCGGCGACGAGCGCGATTTCGACCACGGCCATGTCCTCTACGCCCCCGGAACGAAGACCCCGGTGGCCATCCTCTACCACACCCAGGAGCTGGCCCAGGACGAGCCCGCGGGCAGCGAGTTCGGCTACCTCGACGCCGGCGCCCGGAACTGGATCCAGTGGGTGGACCGCGGAGCGATCGAGAGCGCGGACCTGTATGAGCGGCGGCAGTTCCCCGATTCGGCCTACTGGCGCTGGTTCAAGGAAGAGCGCGTGCCGGTCCTGAAGCGCTATCACACCATCGTGGACAAGATGCTCGACCCGGCGAAGCTCGGCGCCGAGACGTCGGACAGCCTGCAGCTGGTGTTCACCCGCGTCGACTGCGCCGCCCCCCCCGCCCCGCAAGCCGGCAAATCGCCGATCGACGTCCGCCTGCCCTCCGGCGAGCGGGTCTGCCTGGCCCTCGGCGCCTCCTAAAGCCGCCGCGTGTGACGCGCCGAGCGCAATAGCGTTACACGCCTTCTATGGGCTTGCCCCTTCGTTCCGAGTAACCTCCTATTAGGGGATCATCGGGAGGTGGACCATGGAGGGTCGCGCGGCGCTCGAACGATGGCTCCTGGCGTGCGCCTCCGCGGTCGGGGTGTTCGCGCTCTCGCGCGCGGGCCTTCTCCTCGCCGCCGGCCCCGCGAACGCCTCCCCCTTCTGGCCCGCGGCCGGCTTTTCGCTCGCGGCGACGGCGCTCTGGGGCCCGGGCGCCGCCCTCGGCGTCTTCCTCGGCTCCGCGCTGGCCTACGAGCCACCGGCGTTCCCCGGGAGCGGCGCGGCGCTCCTCCCCGGCCTGGCGGCGATGGCTCTGGCCGGTCTGGGGGCCGCCGCGCAGGCCCTGGCGGGCGCGGCCCTCCTAAGGCGCGCCGGACCGCCGGCGTTCGTCCTCGCCGCGTCGGCGCTCGCCGGCTTGGTGGGCGCGGGCTTCCAGCTGCTCGCGCTCGCCGCCGCGGGGGCCCCCCCGGGCCTCGATGCGGCGCGGGCCGGCGCGACGTGGTGGATCGGCAACGCCGCCGGGATCCTCGTCGGCGTGCCGTTCCTCCTGGCCGCCGCCCGCCCTCCGCGCTCAGGCGCGCGCGCCCCGACGGCGGAGGCGAACGAAGCCTTCCTCGACCGCCTGCCCATGGGGATCATGCTGCTGCGCCTCGAGGAGCCCGGGAAGCCCGAGTCGCTGCGCGTCGTCGGCATGAACAAGGCGGGGCGGGCGCTGGCCGGGGCGGGAGACGCGCGCGTGGCGGGACTCCTCCTGAGGGAGTTCTCTCCCAGCTCCTTCTCCACCGAGTTCCCCGCCGCCTGCCTCTCGGTCCTGGACAGCGGCGAGAGCCGCGTCATCCACGAATTCACGAGCCGGCACGTCCCGGGCGCCTATTTCCGCGTGAACATCTTCCCGATCGGCGGCCCCGATCTCGGCGTCGCCTTCGAGAACGTCACCGAGCGGCGCAACGCTCAGAGGCGCGCCCGCGCCCAGGAGCTCGAGCGGCGGACGGCCGACCTGAGCCGCTCGAACCAGGAGCTCAGCCGGTTCGCCTACGTGGCCTCGCACGACCTCAGCGCGCCGCTGCACAAGGTCAAGGCGTTCGGCGGGCGGCTCCAGCAGAAGGTCGAAGGGAAGCTGGACGAGGAAGGCCGCGACTACCTGCGCCGCATGCTCCGCGCCGTCGACGGGATGCAGCGGCTGATCGACGCGCTGCTCGAGCTCGCGCGGGTGTCGACGCGCGGCGCGGCCGCGGAGGTCGTGGACCTCGGCGCGCTGGCCAAGGACGTCGTGGAGAGCCTCGACCTCGAGATCGCCCGCGCGAGGGCGCGCGTCGAGGTCGCAGACCTCCCCCGGATCAGCGCCGACCCCCTGCAGATGCGGCAGCTGCTGCAGAACCTCCTGTCCAACGCCGTCAAGTTCCACGCGCCCGGCGCGGAGCCGCGCGTGAGGATCCGGGGGAAGACGACGGGCGACGGATTCTGCGAGCTCGTCGTCTCGGACAACGGCATCGGCCTCGACATGAAATACGCGGACCGGATATTCCAGCCGTTCCAACGACTGCAGTCCAGCGCCGAATACGCGGGCAGCGGGATGGGGCTGGCGATCTGCCGCGAGATCGTCTCGCGCCACGGGGGGACGATCTCGGTGACCAGCGCTCCGGGGCGCGGCTCCGAGTTCACCGTGGTCCTGCCGGTCTCGCAGGAAGGGAGGATGGGATGTCACCCCCAAGAAAAAGCGTTCAGCTGATCATCGCCGAGGACGACGAGGACGACTATTTCCTGACCAAGAGCGCGTTCGAGAAGGCCGGGCTCAGGAACGAGCTGGTCTGGGTCAAGAACGGCGAGGAGCTGCTCGCGACGCTGAAGTCGGGCGGAGCGAAGGACGGCGCCCCCTCCCCGTGCGGAGCGCGCCTCGTGATCCTGGACCTCAACATGCCGCGCATGGACGGCCGCGAGGCGCTCGCGCGGATCAAGGCCGACCCGGAGCTGAGGAGGATCCCGATCATCGTGATGACCACCTCGAACGCCGAGGAGGACGTCATCCGCTCGTACGACCTGGGCGCCTGCTCCTTCATCCACAAGCCGGTGACGTTCGCCGATTTCGTCTCGGCGGCCAATCTCCTCAAATGCTACTGGCTCGAGATGGTCGAGCTTCCGGACGGCGGAGGGACGACATGGACAAGAACATAAGGATCCTGCTGATCGAGGACGATCCCGATTACACTCTGCTGATGAACCTCTACATCGACGAGGCGTGCGGCGGATCGATGAAGCACGAGGTGGAGAGCGCCGTCAGCCTCGCCCAAGGGCTCGACCTGCTCGCCCGGCGGGAGTTCGACATCGTCCTCCTCGACCTGATGCTCCCGGACAGCCAGGGGCTGGAGACCCTGGCCGCGCTGCGCCGCCGCGCCCCCGGGGTGCCGGTCGTCGTGCTGACCAACCTGGCGCTGGAGGAGACGGGCCTCAAGGCCATCGGCGAGGGGGCGCAGGATTTCCTCATCAAGAGCAAGGTCGACCAGCAGCAGCTGAGCCGCGCGATCGGCTTCGCGCTCGAGCGCAGCCGCCTGTTCCGGCAGATGGAGAGCCTCGTCGCCGCGGCGCCGGACGGCATCGTGATCGTCGACTCCGCGCGCATGGTCCGGTACGCCAATCCCGCCGCGTTGGCCCTGCTCGACCGGAAGGCCGAGCAGGTGCAGGGCCGGCTCTTCGAGCATGCGCTGCGGGAGGACGCCTCGACCGAGATCGAGCTGCGCGGGGCCAAGGGCACGGTCACGGCCGAGCTGCGCGTCGCCCCGGTCGAGTGGAGGGGCGCCCCGGCCCGCCTGGTCTCGATCCGGGACATCACCGAGCTCCGCAAGCTCGAGCAGGTCCGGGCCGAGGTCAAGGAGCGCCGGCGGATGGACGAGCTCAAGGACAAGCTGCTGAGCACGGTCTCCCACGAGCTGCGCACGCCCTTGAGCATCATCAAGATGGCCGTCGGCACGATCCGCGACCGCCTGGCCGGGCCGCTGACCGACGACCAGGAGAAGATGATCCGCATGGCCGATCGGAACGTCTCCCGGCTGGCCCGCATCCTCTCGAACTTCCTCGACCTGTCGCGGCTCGAATCGGGCAACGCGACGGCGGACCTCGTCCCGCTGGACCCCGTCGAGCTGGTGCGGGAGATCTCCGACGACCTGCGCATGACCTACCGGAGCAGGAGCGTCTCCCTGACCGTGGACGCGGCGAAGGGGCTCCCCCGGGTGAAGGCCGACCGGGACATGCTCTCGCAGGTCCTGTCGAACCTCCTGGACAACGCCCTGCGCTACGCCCGGGAGCGGGTCGAGATCCGGGTCAAGCGCGTCGCCGAGGAGGTCGTCATCAGCGTCGTCGACGACGGGAAGGGCATCCCCGAGGGCCGCGGCGCCGACCTCTTCAACAAGTTCGTCCAGCTCGACCGCCCGAAGGGCGGGGAGGGCTACAAGGGGACCGGGCTCGGCCTGGCCATCTGCCGGGAGATCATGACGATCAACGGCGGACGCATCTGGGCGGAGAACGTCAAGGGCAAGGGGGCGGGCTTCAACATCGCGCTGCCGGCCGCCGCGGAAGCCGCGGCGGCGGCCGCCGGAGGACGCCATGACGCATCTGAAAAGTAGACGAGTGCTCATCGTCGACGACGAGAGCGACCTCACCGAGGCGCTCGCGATCCGCCTGTCGTCGGGCTGGGGGTTCACGGTGGCCGTCGCGCACGACGGCGACGAGGGCCTGAGGAAGGCCGCCGCCTTCAGGCCCGAGGTGATCCTCCTCGACATCGCGATGCCTCACGTCGACGGCTGGGAGATGTGCCGCCGTCTGCGCGACGACCCGGAGACCCGCAGCGTCCCGATCGTGGTCATGACCGCCTGGTCCACCGAGGACCTCCACCGCCGGGCGGCGGAGGAGGGCGTCTCCAAGGTGCTGCTCAAGCCGGCCGACGACGACGAGCTGCTCTCCGTCCTGCGTTCGGTGACCGGGACCGTCCGGCCCCCGGAGCCCGTCGCGGCCGGCGGCGCCCGGGAGACGGAGAGGCGGAAGGCCCCGCGCGGATCGCCCCGGGACCGCCGCCACCGCTAGGCGTCAGGGGTCCCGGCGCTTCGCGCCGTGCCGGCGCGACGGCCCGGCCAGCACGGGGATGGGCCTCGCGGGGTTGCCGAACACGCGGGCCCCGGCCGGCACGCTGCGCGTGACGACCGCGCCGATGCCGATGAAGGCGTCCGCGCCGACGGAGATCTTCTGCACGAGCGCGCACCCGGGCGCGAGCCAGGCGTCGCGGCCGATCGTGACCGAGCCGCTGATCGCGACGCCCGCCGTGATCATGGCGCCTTCCCCGATGCGGCAATTGTGGGAGATGTGGCAGTGGTCGTCGATCTTCACGTGGTCCTCGAGGACCGTGTCCCCCAGGGCGCCGCGGCAGACCGTCGTCAGGCTCCCGATCTCCACGCGGTCCCCGATGACCACCCGGCCGAAGTGGATCATGCGCAGCGGCCGGTTGGCGCCGTCGCGCTCGAAGCCGAAGCCCGTCTCCCCGACCACGGCCCCCGACTTGATGTCGCAATGGCGCCCGACGCGCGTTCCGCTCTTGATGACCGCGAGGCTGCCGACGCGCGTCCCCTCCCCGATGCTCACGCCGTTCTCGATGACCGCGTGCGCCCCGATCCGCGCGGCGGGGTGGATGTCGGGGGGCGCGTCGTCCTCCTCGAAGCCCGGAGACTCCTGGAGCAGGTACTGCGCGCGGATGAACTCCAGCCGGGGCTTGTCCGAACGGAGGACGGTCAACGAGCCGGATTCCGGCGGCTCCGACGCGAAGACCGTCCCGGAGCAGCTCGCCCCCGGGCGGCGGTCGCGCGAGAACGAGAGCCCGTGGCCCGACAACGCCTCCAGGCCGCACAGCTCCCGTATCTCGCGGTCCTCGCCGAGAAGCTCGAGCCCCAGCGCGCGGCTCAGGTGCGACGCCCGGACCGGCTGCAGCAGGTTCTTGCCCATGGGACCCCTCAGTTCGCCGGCACCGGCTCGGGACTCGCGGCGGACTGCTTGAGGCGCACGAAGGCCGCCAGCCTCGTCACCGTGTCGAAGTTCTCCGGCCGGACCTCCGACTGCTCGACGCGCACGCCGAAGCGCCGCGACAGGAAGGCCGCCAGCTCCACGACGCCGAGCGAGTCGATGATCCGCTCGCGGATCAGCGAGACGTCGTCGGAATGAGGGAAGCCCTCCTCGCTGTACAGGAGATCGGTGGCGATGAAGCCCCGTATAGCCGTCTCGATGTGCTGATCGTTCATCTTGTCGTCCATGATGTCGCCTCCGTTCACGCGTAAGCCGGCTTGGCCGGATCCAGGATCGGCGGGCTGAGCCGCAGGTACTCGGTGGCCCGCTGCTTGCCCGCGATGTCGTCGAAGACCCGCTGGACCTGGACCTCGGGCAGGCCCATGCCCCTCGCGACGTCGGGCACGGGCACGTCGTTCTCCCGCGCGAACCAGATCGGGTCGAGGGTCGAGAACGGCAGCCGGAAGAAGAACTCGGCCTGGTCGCAAGGAGCGCTGTAGGTGTCCGTCGTCGGCGTGCGCTCCTGGATGGCCTTCGGCACGCCGAGGTGGCGCGCGAGCTGATAGACCTGGGTCTTGAACAGGTGCGCGATCGCCTGGATGTCCACCCCCCCGTCGCCGTGCTTGACGAAGAACCCCTGGGCGTGCTCGTTCTTGTTCGACGTGCCGATCACGGCGAACTGCCGGGCCTCGGCGTGGTAATAGAGGACGCTCATGCGCGAGCGCTGCTTGAGGTTCGACGCGGCGACGATCTCCAGCATCTCCCGCGCGCCCAAGGGCCGGGTCTCCTCCCGCCCGTCGGGGGCGATGGCGGTGACGGAATAGACGTTGAACGAGCCGGACTCGAGGAGGTCCTGGGGCAGCACGATCTTGGCCTTCCAGCCCGCGGCGGCGTCGTAGCCCGGGAAGACCCGCCGGATGGCGTCGTCCCGGCGACGGTAGCAGTCGAACCCGTCCAGGGCCTTGGTGATGTCCTCCAGCAGCGGGTCGACGCCGAAGGCGGCGGCCAGCTCGCGCCCCAGCCTCTCGCTGAGCGAATCGGAATCGCGGTCGGGCATCATCACCGCGGTGACGTTGCCGGCGCCGAAGGCGCGCACGGACAGGCCCAGGACGACGGCCGAATCGATGCCTCCGCTGATCCCGACCACGGCTCCCCTCCGCTTCATCTCCCGCCGCACGTTGCGGCGCAGGAATTCGACGATGCGGGCCGTCTCCGCGGCCGGGTCGATGTCGACATGAGTCCGATCGAAGCGCGTCATGATAGAGTCCTCCCTCTTAGCTTGCGTTCAGCCGGCAGACCTTCACCGGGTCCGTCGCGCCGAGCGGAGACGCCCGCCGGGCGGCCTTCACGAACTGATGATGCAGGAGCTGCGTCGAGAGTATCCCGGCCACCGCCATGTCGTCGGTCTCCCCGACCGGCGAGCCGGCCTCGATCTTGCCGACCAGCCGCGCCACGGCCGCCGGCCGGAACAGCCCGGAGCCCGCGAGCGCCCGCTGCCCGAGGAGCTCCCGGACGTAGTCCGGGGCGCCCTCGTGGAAGAAGCTGCGATGGATCGGCGCCCGGTACGGGCGCTTGGGGCGGCTCCCGATCCGGGCGGGAAGCCAGGGCCCGGCCGCGGCCTTGAGCAGATGCTTCTCGCGCAGGACGCGCATCTTGAGGCGGGGCGGGAGGCGGTTGCAGAACTCGGTCACCCGGACGTCGAGGAACGGGAAGCGCCCCTCGATGGAGTTGGCCATCCCCATCCGGTCCCCCTGCGACGAGAGCAGATAGTGCGACAGGAAGATGCTGATCTCCAGGTGCTGCGCGCGCGCCAGCGGCCCCCACCGTCCGAACGAGGGAGGCAGGCCATCGACGAGCCGCGAGAAGTGGGGCTCGGCGGCGGCGTCCCCGGCGAGGAAGCGCCAGGTGCGCAGGTTGTTGCGCCAGCGCACCGCGTGGGAATACCAGGGCGAGTCCGTGTCCGCGAGGCCGTCCCCGAAGAACGCGGCGAGGGTCTCGTGGTGGCTCTCCGCGAGCCCCCCGATGTCCGGGTAGAGGCGCTTGAGCAGCATGGGCCGGGCCGTCCCGTGGGGCTCGCGCGCCCAGAAACGGCGGACCTTGGCCTCCTTGAAGATGTCGTAGCCGGCCAGGAACTCGTCGGAGCCCTCGCCGGTCAGCACGACCTTGAAGCCCCGCTCGCGCACGAGCCGGGAGAGGAGGAACATCGGGGCCGGCGCGGTCCGCATCATCGGCGACTCGGCGTGCCAGACCACCTCCGGGAAGACCCGGCCGATGTCCTCGTGGGTCGCCTGCACGACGTGGTGCTCGGTGCCCAGATGCGCCGCCATCTCCCGCTGGAACGAGCTCTCGTCGAAGCGCGCGTCGTCGAACGCGATCGAGAAGGTCACGAGGCGGTTCGTCGTGGCGCGGCGCACGATCGCGGCGATGGCCGACGAATCGAGCCCGCCGCTGAGGTAGGCGCCGACGGGAACGTCGGCCCGCAGCCGGATGCGGCAGGCGTCGGTCAGCAGCTCCCGGAACTCCTCGACGACCTCCCCGAACGGGCGCCCCGCCGCGGCGGAGGCCTCCCCGTCCTCGGGGAAGGAGTTCTCCCAGTAGCGCTCGACGCGCGTGCCCCGCGCGTCGGCCAGGAGGAAATGCCCGGGAGGAAGCTCGAAGACCCCCTTGAAGGCGGTGTGCGGCGAGGTCGGGGCCCAGAACAGGAAGACCTGCCGGACGGCGTCCGGGTCGATCTCGGCCCGCGCGCGGGGGTCGCTCAGGATGGATTTGATCTCGGAGGCGAACAGGAGGACGCCGCCGTGGCACTCGGTGTAGAACAGAGGCCTCACGCCCAGGCGGTCGCGCCCCAGGAACAGGCGCCGGCGGGCGCAGTCCCAGATCGCGATGGCGAACTGCCCGTTCAGGCGCTCCAGGCAGCGAGGCCCGTGCTGCTCGTACATGTGGAGCACGACCTCGGTGTCCGTGCGCGTCCGGAAGCGGTGGCCCTGCGCCTCGAGCTCCGCCCGGAGCTCGATGTAGTTGAAGACCTCGCCGTTGAAGACGATCCAGAGGCTGCGGTCCTCGTTCGGGATCGGCTGCCCGCCCCCGGCGAGGTCGATGATGCTCAGCCTCGCGCTGCCGAGCCCCGCCTCGCGGTCGAGCAGGACGCCGAACTCGTCGGGCCCGCGGTGGCGGAGCGCGCCCAGCATGCTCCGCATCCCCTCCTCGGAAGCCGGCTCGCGCCGGGACCGGTCGACGACGCCCGCGATGCCGCACATCAGGCGAGGTCCTTGCGGCGAAGCTTGCCCGAGGGCGTCTTGGGGAGCTCGGCGACGAACACCACCGTGCGCGGGACCATGAAGTCCTCGAGGTGCTTGCGGCAATGGGCGATCACCGCGGCCTCGCGCAGGCCCGCGCCCGGAGCGACGATGAACGCCTTCACCGCCTGGCCCATCTCGGGATGAGGGACGCCGACGACGGCCGCCTCGAGCACGCCGGGGATGCGGTACAGGACGTCCTCGGTCTCGCGGGGCGCGACCTTCCGGCCTAGGCTCTTGATGATGTCGTCCTTGCGGCTGACGAAGTAGAAGTAGCCTTCCTCGTCCATGCGGAACAGGTCGCCGCTGCAGCACACCCGCTCCCCCGCCAGCGCGCCGGGACGGAAGCGCCGCGCGGTCTCCTCCGGCGCTCCCCAATAGCCCCGCATCACGTGCCGGCCGCGGACGATCAGCTCGCCCGTCTCGCCCGGCCCGACCCGTCCGCCGTCCTCGTCCTCGAGCCAGAGCTCCGTCCCCGCGAGCGCGCGTCCGGACGAGCCCGGCCGGGCGTCGACCTGCTCCGGCGGGAGGTACATCGTCCGGGCCGTCTCGGTGAGGCCGTGCATCAGATAGAGGTCCGCCCGGGGGAAGAGGAGGCGCACGCGCTTGACCTGCTCGACGGGCAGACCCGCCGCGGCGTTCGTGAGGTAGCGCAGGGACGAGAGGTCGATGCCGCTCAGGTCCATGCTCAGCAGCCGCGCGTAGATCGAGGGCACGGCGGCGAAGCCGGTCGCCCGCTCCGCCGCCATCTTGCCCATCACGAGGTCCGGGAAAGCGAACGACTCCTCGAGCACCAAGGTCCCGCCCACATGGAACATGGCGAGGAGCTGGTAGAGCCCGTAGCTGAACGCCAACGGAAGGACGCTGAGGACGACGTCACGCTCCGTGTTCCTCAGGTAGCGGGCGACCGTCTCGACGACGAAGACCATCCCGGCGTGGTCGCACATGACGCCCTTCGACTCGCCCGTGGTCCCCGAGGTATAGATTAGGCAGGCCAGGTCCAGGTCGATGCCGCCGGGCTCGGGCGCGACCTCCGGGGACTTGGCCTGGATCTCGGCGAAATCCGACAGAAGGGGATGCACCGGACGCGGGGCGCCCCCGCAGGAGACCGCGCAGCGCAGGGAGGAGGCTTCCTCGGCCAGCCGGTCGAGGAGCCCCTGTCCCAGCGCGGCGACGTCCAGGACGATCGCCGACGGCGCGCAATCGTTCAGGATGGCGATGAGCTTGTCCGGCTTCGTGCCGCGGCTGATCGAGACGAAGGCGGCCCCGGCCTTGAGGACGGCGAAGATCGAGACGACGGCCTCGAGCGAGTTGTCGAGGTACAGCGCGACCCGGTCGCCCCGGCGCACGCCCCGTTCGAGCAGGGCGTTGGCCAGCCGGTTCGACATGGCGTCGAGCCTCCCGTAGGTGAAGCGTCTTTCGCCGCACACCAGGGCGACCTTCTCCGGCGCGCGGGCCGCGCTCTTCTCGAGCAGACCCTGGACCAGCGCCGCCGCCTCTCCTGAAGGGGGATTCATCTCGACCGATTGTAGGAGGTTGCCGGTCGCGCGGGAATTGCGGGAAGGTGAAGCTTATGAGCCGGGAGATTGAACGCCGAGCTTTTTCTCCATCTCGAGCACCGCCAGCGTCGTCTTGAGCGCGGCGTCGGGGTTGAGGGAGATGCTGTCGATGCCGCGCTCGACGAGGAACTGGGCGAAGTCGGGATAGTCGCTCGGCGCCTGGCCGCAGATGCCGATCTTGCGGCCCGCGGACTTCGCCGCGGCGATCACCTGCGCGATCATCGTCTTGACGGCCTCGTTGCGCTCGTCGAAGATCGGCGCGACGATCTCGGAGTCGCGGTCGACCCCGAGCACGAGCTGGGTGAGGTCGTTGGAGCCGATGGAGAAGCCGTCGAATATCCTCGCGAACTCGGAGGCGAGGATCACGTTGCTCGGGATCTCGCACATCACGTACACCTCGAGGCCGTTGCGGCCGCGCTCGAGCCCGTGCCGCGCCATCTCGGCGAGCACCTTCCTCCCCTCCTCGACGGTGCGGCAGAAGGGGACCATCAGCTTGAGGTTCGCGAGGCCCATCGTCTCCCGGACCTTGCGCACCGCCCGGCACTCCAGGGCGAAGCCCTCCCGGTATCGCGGATGATAGTAGCGCGAGGCCCCGCGGAAGCCGATCATCGGGTTCTCCTCGCGCGGCTCGAAGGCGGCGCCGCCGAGCAGCCCGGCGTACTCGTTGGTCTTGAAGTCGCTCAGCCGGAGGATCACGGGCTTCGGATGGAAGGCCGCGGCGAGCATCGCCGCGCCCTCGGCGAGCGTGTCGACGAAATACGCCGGCTTGTCCTCGTAGCGGGAGGTCAGGCGCGCGATCTCGGCCCGCTCCCCGGCGTCCTCGACGCGCTCGGGATGGACCAGCGCCATCGGATGGATCCGGACGGAATCCGTGATGATGAACTCCATGCGGGCGAGCCCCACGCCCGAGTTCGGGATGCGCGACAGGCCGAACGCCGTCCGGGGGTCGGCGGCGTTGAGCATGATGTCGGTCCTCGGCTTCGCGAGGCCCTTCAGGTCCGTGCGCTCGACCGCGAACGGCAGGGCCCCCGCGTAGACGAACCCCGTCTCGCCCTCCGCGCAGCTCACCGTCACCTCGTCCCCGTCCTTGATCGACCCCGTCGCGGTCTCCGCGCCCACCACCGCCGGCAGGCCGAGCTCGCGGCTGACGATGGCGGCGTGGCAGGTGCGTCCGCCGCGGTCCGTCACGACCGCCGCGGCCGTCTTCATGACGGGCTCCCAGTCCGGGTCGGTCTTGTCCGTGACCAGCACCTCGCCGGCGCGCAGCTCGCCGAGGCGGCTCGCGTCCATGATGACGCGCGCCTTCCCGCAGGCGATCTTCCCTCCCACGCTGTGCCCCTCGGCCAGCACCGCGCCCCGGCGCTCGAGGCGGTAGGTCTCCATCACGTCGGCGCGCAGGCGGGACTGCACGGTCTCGGGCCGGGCCTGCAGGATGTAGAGCCGCCCCGTCGCCCCGTCCTTGGCCCATTCGATGTCCATCGGGCAGGCCGCCCCCTTCTTCCGGGAGTAATGCTCCTCGATCACGCAGGCCCAGCGCGCCAAGGTCAGTATCTCCTCGTCGTCGACGGCGAAGCGCGCGCGGTCGGCCTCGGGCACCGGCACGGTCTCGGTCCCGGCGGCGGCGTAGACGATCTTCACCTTCTTGCTGCCGAGGGTCCTCTGCAGGATCGGACGGAAGCCCGCCTTCAGGGCGGGCTTGAAGACGACGAACTCGTCGGGGTTGACGGCCCCCTGCACGATGCTCTCGCCCAGGCCGTAGGCGGCGTTGATGAGCACCGCCTCGCGGAAGCCGGTCTCGGTGTCGAGCGTGAACATGACCCCGGACGAGGCCAGGTCGGAGCGCACCATCAGCTGGACCCCGACCGAGAGGGCGATGCGGTCCTCGTCCACGCCCTGGTCCGCCCGGTAGGAGATCGCGCGGTCCGTATAAAGGGAAGCGAAGCAGCGGCGGCACGCGTCGAGCAAGGCCGCGCGGCCCGTCACGTTGAGGAAGCTCTCCTGCTGCCCCGCGAAGCTCGCGTCGGGGAGGTCCTCCGCGGTCGCGCTGCTGCGCACGGCGACGGCCGCGTCCCGGCCCTCGCCCAGGCGCGCATAAGCCTCGGCGATCGCGGCCTCGAGGTCCTTCGGGAACGGCGCGGACCGTATGGCCCGCCGCGCCGCCTCGCCGGAGCCCCGGGGCTTCTTCAGCCGCAGAGCGCCGGTGAAGCGGCGATAGGCGTCGGTGGTGACGGCGAACCCGTTGGGCACGGGCACTCCCCGGGGGGACAGGGCGCGGTACATCTCGCCCAGCGACGCGTTCTTCCCCCCCACCGCGGCGACGTCGCCGAGGCCGATCTCGTCGAACCATCTGACGAGACCGGTCGCCGGCGTCGCGATGGCCATCGGCCCTCCTAGCGCGCGACGAGGTTCGGGGCGCGCTCGACGAAGAACTCGTGGGGCTCGGAGATGATCCGGGTGCCCTCCGAGGTCTCCATGGAGACGACGATCTGATGCTCGCCGTCCTCGTAGCCCGCCCAGTCGTACCACCAGTAGCCGACGGCGTTGCGGCAGGGTTTCCAGGGGCCCTGGTCGATCGAGATGCCGACCTTCTTCGCGGTCTCCGGCGCGAACACGCGAACGGTGTAATCGGCCGAGGTGATCTTCTCGTTCTGACGGGGATACTCGACGGCCAGCATCGCCGTCCTCGGGTGCTTGCGTCTCATCGTCGTCGCCATGTCTGTTCTCCTTGCGGCCACCTGAAGCGGAATATTATGAATGTTGCAACGCTACGGCCCCCGCTAGTAGAGCCGGGAGCCGACGCCCGAGGCGACGCGCCGCACGAGCCGGGCGCGGACGCGGCCCGAGGGCACGGCCAGCACGGGCGCCGTCGAGTGCCTCAGGACGCGCTCCGCCGTCGAGCCGAGGACGAAGTCCGAGGCGAAGGCGCGGCGATGGGCGGAGAGGACCACCAGCTCGTAGCGTCCGGAGTTCGCCTCCGCGACGATGCGCGCCCGCGCGTCGCCCGAGCGCTTGACCATGGTCCAGTCCGGGCCCGTGCCGAGGGACGCGATGAGCCGCCGACCCAGCGCCGCGCTCTCGCCGAGCGGGCGCCCGCCCTCGTCGACGCGGAGGACGTCCAGGACCGAGCCGAGGCCGCGCGCGACCTCCCGCGCCCAGCGCAGCGCGCGCGTCGCGTACGGGCGCCCGTTCCACGGCGCGAGCACGCGCGCGCCTCCCCCGACCGTCCTCCCTTCCGGAACGACGAGCACCGGGATCCGCGCGCGGCGGATGACCGCTTCCGAGACCGACCCCGTGAGCAGCCGGTCGATGCCGGCGTGGCCGTGAGTGCCCATCACCATCAGGTCCGCCCGCTCCGGGCGGGCCAGCTCCATGATCGCCGCCGTGGGCCAGCCGTGCACCGTGCGGAGCTTGAGCCGGTCCTCGGGGAAGCCGGACGCGGCGCGGCGCAGGCGCTCCTCCATCTTGCGGCGCGGCTCCACGGCCGCGGTCGGGACGGTCCCCGGCATGCCGGCGAGGCCGACCCAGCCCGCGAGCACCGGCGGATGCTGGACGTGCACGATCTCGAGCGCGGCTCCCCAGCGCAGCGCCAGCGACTTCGCGACGGCGAGCGCGGACATCGAAGGCGCCGTCAGGTCGGCGGCCACGAGCACGCGTCTCGGCGGGAACCGGTTCATGCCCTTCCCGGACGCAACGATACGACCCCGGGGAGATGCTCGAGGAACCAGTCGCCGGCGAGGCGCGCGACGGACTCGAGGGCTCCCCGCTCCTCGAAGAGGTGCGTCGCGCCCGGCACGACCGCGATGCGCCGCTCCGCCGTCATCAGGCTCGCGGCGACCTCGTTCATCGCGAGGACCTCGCGGTCGGCTCCGCCGACGATCAGCAGCGTCGGCGCCTTGACCCGCGCGAGGACCTCGACGGCCAGGTCGGGCCGCCCGCCGCGCGAGACCACGGCGAAGATCTCGGAGGGCCGGGCCGCCGCGGCGAGCAGCGCGGCGGCGGCGCCGGTGCTGGCGCCGAAATACCCTAAGGGAAGACGCCGGGCCTCCGGCCGGTCCCGCAGCCAGCTCGAGGCCGCGTCGAGCCGCCCGGCGAGGAACGGGATGTCGAAGCGCAGCTCGGCCGTGGCGTCGTCCGTCTCCTCCTCGGTGGCGGTCAGGAGGTCGGTGAGCAAGGTGCCCAGCCCGCGCTGGTTCAGCGCCTCGGCCACGAAACGGTTGCGGGGGCTCAGACGGCTGCTGCCGCTGCCGTGCGCGAACAGCACGACGCCCCGCGCGCCGGCCGGCACGAGCAAATCCCCTTTCAGCTCCACTCCCCGCGCGGGGATCCTCACGGGTGTCGGTCTCGTCATCACCTTCGCCATGGCCGCGTCCCTCCGGTGTCCTTTTTTTGACGATTGCATCAATCCGGCCACGACGCGCGCGCGTTGGCCGCAGCGTTGCGGCGCGTTCCCCCATGGCAAAGGACAACACGCGCACCGCCGCGATGATCGTCGCCGTCGACCGGAACTCCGTCGTCTGGTGGGGGCTGCTCGCGGGCTCGGCCGGACTGGCCTGGACCCTCGGCCCCTGGGGCGCGCTGTTCGCGCCCGCGGCGCTCGCCGCCGACGACGTCCTCTTCTGGGTCTTCGGCCGGTCGCTGCTGTTCGACTCCCAGCTGCGGGTGCGGCGCAACTATCAGTGGATCCACAACATGTACGACGGCACCGCCGGCAGCGGCCGCGACCTCGGCTTCAACCTCGTCGTGGGCGGGGACCTGTCCCAGCGCGCGAAATACGAGCACATGGCCCGCAAGCTCGGCCTGCGCAAGGGCATGGCGGTGTGCGACGTCGGCTGCGGCTACGGCGACTGGCTGCGCTACTGCCGCGACGAGCTCGGCTGCGAGGCCGTGGGCATCAACATGACCCCGGAGCAGGCCGAGTACGCCCGGCGCGAGTACGGCCTCGAGATCCACACGACGAACTGGAAGGACGTCCTCGCCGACCCGGCCCTCCAGCGCCGCCTGTACGGCCGCTTCGACGCCGTCACCTTCATGGACACGGTCGAGCATTACGTGAGCATGGAGGACCGCAACGACCTCGAGAAGCAGAACCGGATCTATTCCGACATGTGCCTGTTCGCCGCGCGCCTGTTGAGCGTCCCTTCGCCGTCCCGGCGGGTATTCCTCTCCTGCCTGCATCAGACCCGCAGGCCGCGGGACTGGCGGTTCTACTGGCACGCCTACTTCATGGACAAGATGTACTCGGGCTACTACCCGTTCGTCGACGAGGGGCCGATCGTCCAGTGCCGGAGATGGTTCTCGGTGGAGAGCGTCGAGGACCGGACCGAGGATTACCGGCTCACCGGCGTGCGCGACCGCCGTCATTTCCAGGCCGTGTCCTTCCGCCTCACGCCCCGCAAGGTCGCCTACATGGCCCTGCTCCTGCTCCTCGACCCGCACGTCGTCCATCGCCTGCTCTACTACGCCTGCGACTCGTGGATGTTCTTCTACGGGGAGGACGCCTACAGCCCCGTCTACGACGCCGAGTACCGCCGCCGGGTGAGCCGGGTCCTGCTCTACTGGATCACGCTGGAGATGTCGTCGCCGGCGGCCGCGACGCGGCCGGGCCCGGCCGCGCGCTCGAGCGCAGAGCCGGTCCACATCGAAAGCCGGTAGAGCGCGGCAAGACGGAAGGCGGGAGCCGCCGCGCCCTGGCCGCCGACGAGCTCCGCGCCGCGGCGCGCGCCGTCGGCGAGCCAGCACGGCAGGAGGACGTGGTAGGGATTGCGCTCGATCTCCCCTTTGTGGAAAGAGAGCGCGGCGACGAGGTCGCCCGCGGCTTCGGCCGGCGCCTCGACCATCAGGTTCGGGTCGGGCATCGTCGCCCAGTACTCGGTCTCCGCGACGGCGCAGCGGAGATCCGGCCCGGCGGCCAGCAGCGCGTCGACGGCGATGACGCGGACCCGGCGGTGCGTGGAGTTCGCGTCTTCCGCGTGGGGGATCAGCATGAGCCGCGGACGTTCGCGACGCAGGAGCTCGCTGAGGCCCGTGTCCGCGACGGTGAGAGCGTCCCAGCCGAGGAAGGCGCACGCGCCCCGGAACTCGGAGAGCCGCGCCTCGCGGCGCTCCGGGCGGGAGCCCAGCGTGACCGGCGCCACCGCGACGCGCCAGCCCGACTCGCGCTGCAGCCGCAGAGGCAGGGCGCCGACGATGCACTCGTCGTCGGGGTGCGGCGCGAGGATGAGCGCCAAGGGCGCGCCGGGATTCGGCGCGGGACGCGGCGCCGGCGCCAGGCCCCCTCGCGGCAGGCGCGCGGCCCGCTCGAGGAGCGCCTCGAACTCGCGGACGAAATCGGCGTAGGGCTGGCTCACCCGTCCATCATAGATTTTCCGCGACGATCGGCGCGAACTCCAGCCTCCGGATCAGATCCAGGCTCCAGCGCCAGTAAGGGCTCGCCCTGGATGAAGCCGCCCCGTAGCTGTCTCGCCAGCGCTCCAGTTCGCCGCGGCTTTGCTGACTCAGGTACGCGCGCCACGCGCGCTCCAGGTGGCCGAACCTGCTCCAGAGCCTCAGCCGGCGCCTCGCCGCGGCCGGCGATCCGAATCGTTTGGGCAGCTGCCGCCAGGCGCCCCCGCATCGCAGCCGCCACAGAATCGCGCCGAAAGGACGACGGTCGTCGCCGCGGGGCCGGCCGCCTTTTCGCCGCGCCCTGAGGAAGGGCCGGGCCTTCGGCGGCGGAAGCTCGCGGGCGATGCGTGGCCAGAACCAGACCGGAACGCCGTCCCATTCGTGGAATTCTTTTCTGAAGCGCATGCTTATCATACGATCGAGACCCCCTAAAAGTTCCCTCCGCGCTGAGGTCCGTGTCCCGTTTCCGTTCTTCCCTCGAAGGTTTTGATCACAATTGTGATCAAAACCCTCCTCGGAAAAATGGGAATGGGGATACATGAAGGCACCGGCGCGGAAAAGATTCACTATAATCGGCGCATGCAGGCCGAACGCGAGCTCATCGAGCGCAGCCGGAAGGGCGACACCGAGGCCTTCTCGAGCCTCGTCGGCCGCTACGAGGACCGCATCTACCGCCTGGCCAAGACCGTCTGCACGGGCCTGTCCGCCGAGGCCGACGACGTCTACCAGGACACCTTCCTGACCGCGTTCAAGAAGCTGAAGAACTTCCGCGGGGACTCGGAGCTGGGGACCTGGCTGTACCGGATCGCCTCGAACCTGTGCCTGATGAAGCGGCGCAAGAAGGGGAGCGAGCCCTTCGTGCCCCTGCTCGACCGCCCGCACGACCACGAGGACGGCCCCGTCCATCAGTTCCGGGACTGGAGCCCCACCCCGGAGGAGGCCGCGCACAAGAAGGAGCTCGTGGACAAGGTGTCGGGCGCGCTCGCCAAGCTTCCGATGGACTACCGTCTCGTATTGACCCTCCGCGACGTCGAGGGGCTCTCCGGACAGGAAACGGCGAAGATACTCGGGCTGAGCGTCGCCGCGGTCAAATCCCGCCTCCATCGCGGACGCCTGTTCCTCCGCGACGAGTTCGAGCGATCGCTATGAAGCTCGACAAGATGTCCTGCCGGCGTCGTTTGGGCCTGCTCCTCGATTACCTCGACCAGGAGCTTCCGGCGCCGCAGCGCAGGCTCCTGGCGCGGCATCGCGCCTCGTGCCGCTCCTGCGCCTCCTTGCTGAAGACGGTCGAGCACACCGTCAAGACGCTCAAAGCCCTCAAGAAGGCCTCCCCTCCGCCCGCCTCCGCCCGCCGCGCTCTGGCCGCTGCGTTGCGCCTCCAATAGCCGCGATCCCTGAATCCTTTTGGATCGGCCCGCATCCAACAGATGAGGGGTATCGAACCATGAGACTTTTCCCGCTGTTCCTGATCCTGAGCGCCGCGCCCGCCGCGGCGATGGACCTGACCGCCGCCGCCGAGGCGGCCGTCCTGCGTTCGCCCGCCGCCGCCGAGGCCAAGGCCCGCCGGTCCCAGGCCGAGGCCGCCGGACGCGAGGTGTTCTGGACCCGCTGGCCGCGCCTGAGCGCCCGCGCGACGGCCATGCGCTCCGACGATCCCTTGTTCGCCTTCGGCGAGCTGCTGCAGCAGCGCCGCGTGACGCAGGCCGACTTCAGCCCCGTCACGCTCAACCGCCCCGGCTACCGGACCGCCGTGCACGGGAGCCTGGAGCTGGGCGTGCCCCTGTTCACCGGCTTCGAGCTGACGCGCGCGGGAAGGCTCGCGTCGCTCGCGGCCGACGAGGCGGAGGTCATGGGCGGCGCCGCGGCCCAGGCCGTGCGCCTGCGGACGGCCGACGCCTATCTGCGAGACCTGAAGGCCCGGGCGCTCCTGTCCGAGATCGACGCCCGCCTGGCCACCGCGAAGGCCGCGGTCGACAGCGCGGAGCGCCTCAAGAAGCAGGGGCTCGTCCTCGGGTCCGACCACCAGGCGGCGCTCGCCGTCCTGTCGGGGCTCAAGGCCTGGCGCGCCCGCGCCGCGGCCGAGCGCGAGGGCGCCCGGGCCGAGCTCGGGGTCCTGCTCGGCGGGCCCGCGCCCGAGACCGCGGGGGCCTTGCTCGACTGGGCGCCGCCGATCGAGGGCGACGAGGCCCTCGTCGCCGCGGCCCTGGCCTCCCGCCCCGACCTGCGCGCGGCGGGCCTGCGCACGCGGGCGGCGGGCGTGCGCCGCGACGGAGCGCGTCACAGCGTCCTTCCCACGGTGGACGCCTTCGCCGCCGTCGACAACTCCGCCGACGGCTTCGGCTCCGGGGCGGCCAGCCGCCTCGTCGGCGTGCGCGCGAGCCTGCTCTTCGGCGATCCCGCCTACGCCTCGCGCCGGGCGCGCGCCGCGGCCGACGAGGAAGCCGCCGCCGCCGCGCGGCTGGGCTCGGAGGACGCCGCCCGCGGGGAGGTCCTGGCCCGCGCCGCGGGCCTGCGCGGCCTGGCGGCCGCGCTCCCGGAGCTGCGCGAGGCCCTGGCCCGGGCGCGCGACTCGCTCGAGCAGGTGCGTCCGCTCTATAGAGAAGGCCGCCAGAGCGTCCTCGACGTCCTGCGCGCCGAGGAAGCCGTCGCGCGCCTCGAGGAGGCGCGCCTGGAGACCCTCTACCGCCAGCGCGCGGAGTGGTCGTCCCTGCGCGCCGCGCAGGGGAAGTTCGACGCCGGCGCCGTCGCCGTGCTCAGCCGCAGCCTGGAGGCCCCGCGATGAACGCCCCTCACCCGACTCTCGGACCCGCCGGGCGCCTGGCCCAGTCCTTCGTCCGCTCCAAGCTGACGGCCCTCATCGTGCTGGGCGCGATAGCGCTCGGCGCGATGGCGACCGCGCGCCTGCCTCGCGAGGAGGAGCCTCAGATCAACGTGCCGATGTTCGACGTCATGGTGCCGATGCCCGGCTCGAGCGCCGCCGAGGTGTCGGAGCGCGTCGTCGCCGTGGGCCAGCGCCGCCTGATGGAGATCCCCGGAGTCGAGTACGTGTACGCCACCGCTCAGACCAACGGGGCCTTCTTCATCGTGCGCTTCAAGGTCGGCACCGACCCCGACGACGCGATGACGCGCGTCTACACGAAGACCTTCGCCAACCTCGACATGCTGCCTCCCGGCGCGGGACAGCCCCTGATCAAGCCCCGCTCCATCGACGACGTGCCGGTCCTGGCGCTCACCCTCACGGGTGAGCGCCTGAGTCCGCTCGACCTGCGCCGCGCCGCCGCCGAGCTGCGCGCGGTGGTGACCACCGTCGAGAACGTCGCCGACGTCGAGATCGTCGGCGGCCGCCGCCGCCGCCTGTCCGTGTTCTTCGACCCGGAGGCGCTGGCCCGCCGCCGCCTGTCCCCCCTCGACCTGGCCGGCCTCCTCAGGGCCTCGAACCGGCGCCTGCCGGGCGGGACCGTGGACGCGGGCGGCCGCGCCGTGAAGGTGGAGACGGACGCGTTCATCCGCACCGCGGACGACCTGAGGGCCGTCGTGCTGGGAGTCTCCGACGGGCGGCCCGTGCGCGTCTCGGACGTGGCCGAGGTCGTCGACGGCCCCGACGAGGACGAGCGGGAAGTCAGCGTTTATGAGGGCGCCGCGGGAGCGGCGATTCCCGCCGTCACCCTGCAGGTGTCCAAGCGCCGCGGCGCCAACGCCACCACCGTCACCCGCGCCGCCCTCGCCCGGGTCGAGAAGGCGCGCAAGGCCCTGCCCGCCGCGCTGACCGTCACCGTCACCCGCGACTACGGCGAGACGGCCAAGCACAAGTCCGACGAGCTCCTCTATCACATGATGCTGGCGACCCTCTCGGTCACCTTGCTGGTGGCCCTCGCCCTCGGCCTGCGCGAGGCGCTGGTCGTGCTGGTCGCGGTGCCGGTCACTTTGGCGCTGACCTTGCTGGTGTACTGGATGGTGGGCTACACGCTCAACCGCATCACCTTGTTCGCGCTGATCTTCTCCATCGGCATCCTCGTCGACGACGCCATCGTGGTCGTGGAGAACATCCACCGGCATTTCGCGATGGGCGACGGCCGACCGCTGTGGAAGCTCGCGGTGGACGCCACCGACGAGGTCGGCAACCCCACCTTGCTCGCCACCTGGGCCGTGATCGCCGCGATCCTGCCGATGGCCTTCGTCGGCGGCCTGATGGGGCCCTACATGCGGCCGATCCCGGTCGGCGCCTCGTTCGCGATGCTGTTCTCCGCCTTCATCGCCTTCGTGGTCTCCCCCTGGGCGTTCGTGAAGATCCTGACTTATTGGAAGCCGGCCCCCGCGAAGGGCCACGCGGAGGAAGGCGCGCTCGACCGCCTGTACCGGCGGATCATGGGCCGCCTGCTCGACGACCGCAAGGCGCGGGCCTGGTACCTGGCCGCGACCGCGTTGATGCTGCTCGCCGCCGCCGCCCTCGTGCCGTTCAAGGCCGTCGTCATCAAGATGCTCCCGTTCGACGACAAGGACGACTTCGAGGTCGTTCTCAACATGCCCGAGGGCTCGTCGTTGGCCGCGACGCGCGCCGTCGTCGCCGAGCTCTCCGCCGTCCTGCGGGCGGTGCCCGAGGTCGAGCGCGTCGTCGCCTACCTCGGCGTGGGCGCCCCGCACAACTTCAACGGCCTCGTGCGCCATTACTTCCTGAGGACGAACCCCGACCAGGCCGACCTCGTGGTCCAGCTGACCCCGAAGGGCAAGCGCCGCCAGAGCCACCCCATCGCCCGAAGCGTGCGGCCGGCCGTCACCGAGATCGCCCGGAAGCACGGCGCGCGCGTCCAGGTCGCCGAGGTCCCCCCGGGCCCGCCCGTGCTGTCGACCTTGGTGTTCGAGGTGTACGGCCCCGACGCCGCCAAGCGCGACGATTTCGCCCGGAGGCTGAAGGCCCTGCTGGAGATGACCCCGGACATCACCGACGTGGACACCTACGTCCCCTCCGCCGAGCCCCTGAGCCGTTTGATCGTCGACCGCGAGAAGGCGACGCTCAACGGCATCGCCCCGGCCTCGGTCGCGGCCGCCGCCCGCCTCGGCCTCGCCGGGGAGACCTTGGACCTGGCGCACATGGACGGAGAGCTCGAGCCCGTCGAGATCGTCCTCCGGCTCCCGGAGGAGCGCCGGCGCTCGCTCGACGGGGCGCGCGCCGTGTCCCTGATCGCCCGCTCCGGCGCGCCCATCACGGTCGGCGCGCTGACCCGCGAGGCGAAGGTCGAGGCGGACGGCCCGGTCTACCACAAGAACCTGCGCCCCGTGTCCTACGTGATCGCCGACGTCGGCGGGCGGACGGAGAGCCCGGTGTACGCGTTGCTCGACCTGAAGCCGCGCATCGAGGCCCTGGCCAAGGACGCCGGCGTGGACCTCGAGACCTGGTACACCCGCCTGCCCGACGACCGGTCCAAGCTCGCGCTGAAGTGGGACGGAGAGTGGCAGATCACCTACGAGGTGTTCCGCGACATGGGCATCGCCTTCGCCCTCGTGCTGCTCCTCATCTACGGCCTCGTCGTGGCCTGGTTCGAGTCGTTCACCATCCCGCTCGTCATCATGGCGCCGATCCCGCTGACCTTGGTGGGCATCCTCCCCGCGCACTGGGCCATGGGCGCCTTCTTCACCGCCACCTCGATGATCGGCTTCATCGCGGGCGCGGGCATCGTCGTGCGCAACTCCATCATCCTCGTGGACTTCATCGAGCTGCGCCGCCGCGAGGGCATGTCGCTGCGCGACGCGGTCATCGACGCGGGCGCGGTGCGCTTCCGGCCCATGCTGCTGACCGCCGCGGCCGTCGTCGCCGGCGCGGGCGTCATCCTCTTCGACCCCATCTTCCAGGGCCTGGCGGTGGCGCTGATGGCGGGCGAGGTCGCCTCCACCGTGCTGTCGCGCATCGCCGTGCCCGTCCTGTTCTACATGCTGGAGAATCGGCGCGAGCGCCGCGCCGGGGAGGCCTCACATGACGCTTGACCGACAGATCCGGGCCATCGCCGGAACCTTCATCCTCGCGAGCCTCGCGCTGGCCCATTGGGTCGACGCGCGGTTCCTGTGGTTCACCGCCTTCGTCGGCGCGAACCTGCTCCAGTCCGCGTTCACCCATTGGTGCCTGATGGAGGACATCCTGCGCAAGCTCGGCACCGCCCCGCCGGACTGACCATGGAGACACGATTCCTCGCCGTCGCGGGCCTGCTGCTCGCTTTGCTCGCGGCGCGCATCTTCGCGCCGTTCCTCGGGACTTTGCTCGCGGCCGCCTCGGTGGCGCTCGTCCTCGCCCCCCTCCGGAAGACCTGGGTGGGCCGCGCGCCGCGCCATCCCACGGCGGCGGCGGCCGGGCTGACGGCCCTGGTTTGCCTGATCGGGGCGGTGCCGTTCTTCTTCGGCGGCTGGGCGCTCCTGCGCGAGGCCGAGGAGGCCTACCCGGCGGCGCGCTACCGCTTGGGCGTGCTGTCGGAGAACGGCGGGGCGGACTGGAAGCCGCCGCAGAGGCTCGCGGGCGTCGTCTCGACGGGCCGGGACATCGCCGCCGCGCTGAACCTCAAGCCGCGGCAGGCCCTGCTCGAGAACCTCGACCAGGTCGGCGCCTGGGCGGGCGGCGCGGCGAAGGCCCTGGCCAGGAACGCGGCGGCCGTCTTCCTCAACCTCGCGGTGTTCGCGGCGGCCCTGTTCCTGTTCCTGCGCGACGGCGAGGACATCGTCCGCCGCGCCAGCGAGCTGATCCCGCTCCCGGAGGAGGACAAGTCCAGGCTGCTGATGCGCGTCCGCGGCGTCCTGCTCGCCGTCGCCAACGGCATCTTCGCGGTCGCCCTGCTCCAGGGGACGCTCGCCTGGGCGGGCTTCGCCCTGTTCGGCGTTCCCTTCGCGTTCCTTCTGGGCGCGGCCTGCGTCATGCTCTCGCCGATCCCCTTCGTGGGCTCCGCGGTGGTCTGGGTGCCGGTCGTGATCTACACGGCCGCGTCGGGAGCCTTGGGGAAGGCGGCCGCCCTCGCCCTCTGGTTCGTGCTCGTCGTGGGGCTGTCCGACAACGTCGTGCGCCCCATCCTCCTCGGCGCCCAGACGAAGCTCCCGATCCCCCTGGTGTTCGTCGCCGTGATCGGGTCCTTGAAGGCCTTCGGGGTCGCCGGGCTCTTCATCGGCCCGCTCGCCATCGCGCTCGCGTTCGCCTTCTACGACATCATCCGCGAGCGCCGCGGCGCTTGAGCCATTTCTCGGCCTCCACCGCGAAGAACACGACGGAGGAGAGCGCCGCCGCGACCGCCAGCTCCCCGGCGCTCAGCGCCTGGGTCTTCAGCGCGCGCTGGAAGGGCGGGAAGTAGATCGCGGCGAGCTGGAGCAGGATCATCCCCGCCACCGCGGCGAAGAGCGGGCGGTTCGACAGAAGCCCCTGGGCGAACAGCGACTGTCGCTCGGAACGGATCGCCAGCACGTGGCCCATCTGCGTGAACACGAGCACGGTGAAGATCATCGTCCGCCAGTGCTCGTCGCCCCGGGAGACGAGGAGGAACTGCGCGCCGAGGGCCAGGACCGACATGAGCACCCCGACCCAGACCGCGTGAAGGCCGAGCCCGTGGGCGAATATGCTCTCCCCCGGCGGCCGGGGCCCGCGGGCCATGATGCCGGCCTCGGCGGGCTCGGCGGCCAGCGCGAGCCCCGGCAGGCCGTCGGTGAGCAGGTTGACCCAGAGGATGTGGATGGGCAGCAGCGGGATGGGCAGGCCCAGCAGGGGCGCCGAGGAGATGATCCACACCTCGGCGGAGTTCGTCGTCAGCTGATACTTCACGAAGCGGCGGATGTTGTCGTACAGCCGCCGCCCCTCGCGCACCGCCGCGACGATGGTCGCGAAGTCGTCGTCGAGGAGGACCATCGCCGAGGCCTCCTTGGCCGCGTCGGTCCCGGAGACGCCCATCGCGACGCCGATCTCCGCGCGGCGCAGGGCGGGCGCGTCGTTGACCCCGTCGCCGGTCATCGCGACGACCTCGCCGTTCTTTTGGAGCGCCTTGACGATGCGCAGCTTCTGCTCCGGGGCCACGCGCGCGTACACCCGGACCCCCTCGGCGCGGCGCGCGAACTCCTCGTCGGAGAGCGCGGCGAGCTCGACGCCGTCCATGACGCCGTCCCCGTCGTTCAGGATGCCCAGGCGCCGCGCGATGGCCGACGCGGTGAGCGGGTGGTCGCCGGTGATCATGACGGTCTTGATCCCGGCCTCGGTGCAGGTGAGCACCGAGGAGCGGGCCGCGGGACGGGGCGGGTCCATCAGGCCGGCGACGCCGAGGAAGGTCAGCTCCGCCTCCGCGCGGTCGTGGGTCAGCGTCGCGGGACGCTCCGCCCAGCGGCGCGAGGCGAGCGCCAGCACGCGCAGGCCCGTGGCCGCCTGCCTCTCGGCGGCCTTCGCGGCCTCCGGCTGCTCGTCCGAGCAGCGCGCCAGCACGGCCTCGGCGGCGCCCTTCGTGAACGAGATGAAGCCCCCGTCGGGGTGGCGGTGGAAGGTGGTCATCAGCTTCCGCTCCGAATCGAACGGGAGCTCCTCGAGGCGGGGATAGAGCCTCGCGAGCGCGCCGAGGTCCGCGCCGGCGCTCAAGGCCGCGCTGAGCAGAGCCGCCTCGGTCGGGTCGCCGGTGATGAGCCCGGAGGAGTCCTCGCGCGCGTCGCTGCACAGCGCCATCGCCGCGACGAGGCCTTCGCCCTCGCCGTGCAGCTCCTCGACGCGCATCTTGTTCAAGGTCAAGGTCCCGGTCTTGTCCGAGCAGATGACCGTGACCGAGCCCAGAGTCTCCACGGCGGGCAGGCGGCGCACCAGCGCCTTCTGCCTGGCCATCTTGAGCGCGCCCAGCGCCAGCGAGATCGTCACCACCGCGGGCAGGGCCTCGGGCACCGCGGCGACGGCCAGGCTCACCGCGGTCAGCAGCATCTCGAGGATGGGCTCCCCGCGCAGCACGCCGGCGGCGAAGACGACGACGCAGATCCCCAGGACGACGACGGCCAGGCGCCGTCCGAAGGAGGCCAGGCGCTTCTGCAGGGGCGTGCCGACCTCCTCGGTGGTCTGCAGCAGGCCGGCGACGCGGCCGAACTCCGTGGCCATGCCCGTGGCGACGACCACGCCCGTCCCCCGCCCGCCGGTGACGATGGTGCCCGAGTAGGCCATGTTGCGCCGGTCGCCGAGCGCCTGGGTGTCCCGGTCCAGCGCGGCGACGGACTTCTCCACGGGCACCGACTCGCCGGTGAGCGCGGACTCGTTGACGCCCAGGCGCGCCGCCTCGAGCAGGCGCAGGTCGGCGGGCACCACGGCGCCGGCCTCGAGCGCGACGACGTCGCCCGTCACCAGGTCCGCGGCCGCCACCGTCGCGAGCTCGCCGTCGCGCCGCGCGAGCGCGGTCGGCGCGGCCATGGCCTTGAGCGCGGCCAGGGCGTTCTCGGCCCGGTACTCCTGGAAGAAGCCGATCGCCGCGTTGAGGACGAGGATGACGGCGATCACGACCGTGTCCTCGACGTCGCCGATCACCCCGGAGACCACGGCCGCCGCGAGCAGGACGAGGACGAGCACGTCGGTGAACTGGCCGAAGAAGATCGCCCAAGGCGAGCGCCGGGGCGCGGAGACCAGGACGTTGGGCCCGTTCTTCGCCAGGCGGGACGCGGCCTCGGCGGCGCTCAGCCCGACGGACGAGGAGCCCAAGGAGGATAAGACCTCGTCGGGAGGCAGGCGGTGCCAGGAGGCGGCTTCGGGCTTTTCCATCACGGGCATGATGTCATACCAGCAACGGAATAACCACAGAGGCACGGAGCCACGGAGAACGGCTGAGGGTTACGGCGAACGGCTATTCCGTTTCCGTTTTACCCTCGCCCTTTCTCCGTGTCTCCGTGTCCCCGCGGTTGAACGCCTCGGACGCGGCGCGCAGGAGCTGCGCGATGGCCTCGAGGCGTTCGGGCGTGATGGGCTCGTCCACGCGGCGCACGCGGCCGTTGGTCGTCCAGACGAACCGGACCGGCGCATCCAGCTGAGCCATCTCGACCTCCTGACGGTTCTCGACGGTGCAACGCTTCGTCTCATGGCCGGGCCGTTGCACCGTCATGCGCGCGGAGGCCGGGATCCCCGTCACCTCCCCCGGGAACAGCGAGCTCGGACGCGTACGTCGCGTCGGCCGGACCCGCGGCCCGGTCCGGAAAGAACGAACGAGGCGCGGCCCCGCCGCCCCTCGTTCGTTCAATTTCCCCCGTCCGTTGGCCGGTCCATTGCACGCCCTTTCATTATGGCCAGGGCGAGCGAGCCGGCGCTGTCCATCACGGCATGGCAGGTCATCCAATCCATGCACGACGGGGTCGTGATCACCGACCCGCACGGCTCGATCATGGCGGCCAACGACGCCTTCTGCGGGGTGACCGGGTATTCCCGCGACGAGCTGATCGGGAAGAACCCCCGGATCCTGCACTCCGGCAAGCACGACCGGGCTTTTTTCCGCCGGATGTGGAACGACATCCGCCGCGCCGGCTGCTGGCAGGGCGAGATCTGGAACCGGCGCAAGGGCGGCGCGGTCTACCTCGAATGGCTCACGATCAGCGCGATCACCGACGCCTGGGGGCACACGCGCTGCTACATCGGCATCTCGCGCGACATCACGAGCCCGAAGCTCAACGAGGAGCGCCTCACGCACCTCGCCCAGTACGACCCGCTGACGAGCCTGCCCAACCGGAGGCTCTTCCACGACCGCCTGCGCCGGGCCCTGGCGGGCCGCCCCGCGCGGGACCAGCTCTCCGTGCTCTTCCTCGACCTCGATCACTTCAAGGACGTCAACGACCGCTGGGGGCACGCCGCGGGCGACGCCTTCCTGATGGCGGTGGCGGCGCGCCTGCGCGGGTGCGTGCGGCGCACCGACGTCGTGGCCCGCTGGGCGGGCGACGAGTTCGCGATCCTGCTCAACCCGGTCTCCGGGCGCCGCGACGCCGCCCGCGTCGCCCGCAAGATCCTGGGCGTCATGAGGCGCCCGTTCACCTTGCGCGGCCGCCGGATCCGGACCTCGGTGAGCATCGGCGGGTGCATGATCGAGGGGCGGGCCACGCCGGAGCGCCTGCTCGCCCGGGCCGACCGGGCGATGTACGAGGTCAAGAAGCTGGGCCGCAACGACCTGCGGTTCTGGTCCCGCGCCGTTTCGTTGCGTCGTAAACACGAAGGGACCGGGAGGACGCCATGACCACGAACAAGCGCTCGCCGCGAGAGACGGACGGCTGGGAGCCGGTGCACGACATCCTGGAAGGCGTGGAGCAGGCCGTGGCCGGGGGCTGGTACCCGGCGCGCCGCATGCTGATGTCGCGCCTGGCCGAGGCGTCGCCCACCCAGCTCGCCCTCTGGGTCCCCGAGGCCGACGTGGAGGAGCACGCCGACGAGATCACGGTCTCCTTCGCCCTTCCCGGCGTGGACAAGGCCGACATGAAGGTCAGCGTCACCGAGGAAATGCTCACCGTCAGCGGCCGCCGGCGCGACGAGGGACGCGCGCGCGGCGCGGGGCGGCGAGAGCTTCCGCGGGGCGAGTTCCTGAGGAAGGTGCGCCTGCCCGACGAGGTCAAGCCGTCCTCGGCGAAGGCGGCGTGCCGCAACGGGATACTGCGCGTGACCTTGTCCCGGTCCCGCGTCCATGCCGGACGGAGCGTCAAGGTCGAATAGCGCGGGAGGTGCCATGGGCGGCCTGCAGGTCCTGGGGCGGACGTACCGCCACCTGAACCGGTATCGGGAAGTGGCCGCGGTCCTCGCCAAGCACGGCTTCGGCGACCTGCTGCACATGTTGCGCCTCGATTCGCATCTCGAGGCCGGCCTGCGCGGCTTCACGAGCCGCCCGCTGGTGGAGACCGCGTCGCGCCCCGAGCGCGTGCGCCTCGCCCTGCAGGACCTGGGCCCGACCTTCGTCAAGGCGGGCCAGTACCTGTCCACGCGGGCCGACCTCCTGGAGGCCGAGTACCTGCGCGAGCTGGTCAAGCTCCAGGACCAGGTCCCCCCCTTCCCCGCGGAGGAGGCGCGGCGCATCGTCGAGGCGGAGCTCGGCCGCCCGGTGGCGCGGCTGTTCTCGCGGTTCGACGGCCGCCCCCTCGCGGCGGCCTCGATCGCGCAGATCCACGCCGCCCGCCTGGCCGACGGGCGCGACGTCGTCGTGAAGGTCGAGCGCCCCGGCATCCGCCGGACCGTCGCCGTCGACCTCGAGATCATGCACCGCCTCGCCGAGCTCGCCGAGAACCACTCCGCCGAGTGGCGGCGGCGCAAGCCGACGCGCGTGGTCTCCGAGATCGCCCGCTCCCTCGACCGCGAGATGGATTTCTCCCTCGAGGCGGCGCACACCGAGCGCTTCGCCCGCCAGTTCGAGGACGACCCCACCGTCCGCGTCCCGGCGGTCCACCGCCCTCTGAGCTCCTCCCGGGTGCTGACCCTGGAGCGCCTCGACGGGGTCAGATCCGACGACCTCGCGGCCATCGGGAAGGCGGGCCTCGATCCTCGCGTGCTGGCCGAGAACCTGGCGCGGCAGTACCTCGCGATGATCTTCATCCACGGCTTCTTCCACGCCGACCCGCACCCCGGCAACCTGTTCTTCCAGCCGGACCACGTCGTCGCCTACGTCGATTTCGGCATGGCCGGCCGCCTCGACCGCGCGACGCGGGAGGCTCTCGCCGACGTCTTCTACGCCGTCTCGGAGCGCGACGAGGCCCTGCTGGGCCGCGCGCTGCTCTCGCTCGCGGAGTACGACGAGGAGCCCGATCCGCGCCTGTTCGAGGACGACATGGCCGAGCTGATGGACCAGTACGCCTATCGGCCCCTCGCCGAGTGGCGCATCGGGCGCATGCTCGAGCAGCTCTTCCAGACCACGGCCCGGCACAGCGTGCGCATCCCGCCCGAGCTCTTCCTGATGGTCAAGGCCCTCACCGAGCTGGAGAGCCTCGCGCTGCGTCTGGACCCGCGCTTCGACGCCATCTCCGCCTGCGCCCCGTTCGTGCGCCGGGTGCACGAGGAGCGCGCGTCGGCCGGCCGCGTCGCCGAGCGCCTCGCGGACGCCGGACGCGAGACTTTGGACCTGCTGGCCTCGGCGCCGTCGGAGCTGCGGGAGCTCATCCGCCAGGCCCGCCGCGGGCGCCTGCTCATCGAGTTCGAGCACAAGGGCCTGGAGCCCGTGCTGTCCGAGCTCGACCAGGCCAGCAACCGCCTCGCCTATGCCCTGCTCCTCGGCGCGCTGGTCATCGGCTCAGCCCTGCTGGTGCACGCCGGCCTGCCGCCGCACTGGCGCGGCATACCCGTGCTCGGCCTGGGCGGCTTCGTGCTGTCGGCCGTGATGGCGTTCTGGCTGCTGCTCGCCATCCTGCGCCACGGACGGCTCTAGCCCCGGTAGGACACGGAGTTGTTCTCGGTCTCGACGAGCCTCACCTCGTGGAGCGCGCCCTTCGGCAGGCGCTCGGCGAGCAGCCCCCAGATCACGGCGGCGATGTTCTCCGCGGTCGGGATCACGCCCTTGAACGCGGGGACGTCGACGTTGAGGTTCTTGTGGTCGAGCCCTTCCTCGATCACCTCGGCCATGACCTTCTTCAGGTCGCGCAGGTTGAACACCATGCCCGTGCGGGGGTCGATCTCGCCGGCGACGGTGACCTCGACGGCGAAGTTGTGGCCGTGGCCGTTGGGGTTGTTGCACTTCCCGTAGATCAGGCGGTTCTCCTCCGCCGACAGCGCCTCGTTGTGCAGGCGGTGGCCCGCGGAGAAGGTCATGCGGCGGGTGACGAAGGCCTTGGCGCTCACCGGTTGGTGTCCAGGGGGATGATCGCGCCGGACAGCAGGGCGGGGTCGGAGGACTCGCAGAGGTCCGCGACCACGCGGGCGACGTCCGCGGGGACGGCCCCCGCCCTGATGCCCGGCGCCGCCTTGCGGAGCATCGCCGTGTCCACGGCGCCCGGGGCGACGCAGAACACGGCGACGCCGAGCGGCCGCGCCTCGACGGCGAGGGCCGCCGTCAGGCCGCTGATCCCGTACTTGCTGACCGTGTAGGCCGAGAGCCCGGGGAACTTCTCGGTTCCCTGGACGCCGCCGAGCGAGCCGATGTTGACGATCGCCCGGCCGGGACGGGCGGCGCGGAGGAACTCGCGGCTGAACAGGAAGGGGCCGCGCAGGTTGGTGCGCATGACCGCGTCCCACTCCGCGGCCGTGGTGTCGACGAGGCTCTTCTTCACGAGATGCGCGGCGTTGTTGACGAGGACGTCCACGGAGCCGAAGCGCTTGCGCGCCGCCGCGAAGGCCCGCCGCGCGAAAGCCTCGTCGCCGACGTCGCCGGCGAGCGCGAGCGCGCCTTTCACGGCCTTCAGGCGGCCCGCCCTGCGCCCGACGACGACGACGGACCAGCCGCGGCGGAGGAACGCCGCGGCGCAGGCCGCGCCGATTCCGCTGCCGCCTCCGGTGATCAGGACCGCGCCTCGTCTCATAAGTACTCGCTCTCCCATGGGACGATCTCCTTCGGGTCATAGCCGTGGCGGAGATTGACCGCCCGCACCGCCTCGAGGATCTCCGGCCGGAAGGACGGCGCCTTCGAGCCGCCGCCCGTCAGGGACAGGTTGCTCCCGTGGAGGCGGCGGTCGAACACGGGGACCCGGAGGACCGGGATCTCGACGGACTTCAGGAGCCGGAAATGGAAATCGCAGTCGGGCGCGGCCGGCAGGGCCTCGTCGTAGAGGCCGTGGCGGTCGAACACCTCGCGCCGGTACAGATAAAGGGAGCACGACACCGGGAAGAACCTCCCCGAGCGATAGAACGCGCCGTTCAACCGGAAAGGGAAAGCGAGCCCGGCCGACATCCGCGTGAACACCTCGGCCGCGGTCCGGCCGCGTTCGTCGATGAGCCGCGAGGGCAGGCCCCCGACGGCGCTCTCGCCGGGATTCTCCTCCAGATACCGCAGGCGGGACGAGAGCGCGCCCGGCACCAGGACGTCGTCGGCGTCGAGGAAGGTCACGAACGGCGCGGTCGCGAGCCTGACGCCCGCGTTGCGCGCGGCCGCCTCGCCCTGCCGCTCCTGCCGCGCCACTTTCACCGGCAGGCGCTCCACCGACGCCGCGCCGCCGTCCGTGGAGCCGTCGTCGACGACCACGATCTCGAGGCCGGGGAGGCGCTCGGCCAGGAGGCTGTCGACCGCCTTCTTGAGGTACGGACCGGCGTTGTGGACGGGGATGACGACGGACAGGGCGCTCATAGCCGGGAGAGGATCCTCGCCGCCTCGGCCTCGTCGATGAGGGTGAAGCGCCCGAGCTCCGGCTCCCAGGCGTGGACGTCGGCGCCGGCGAGGTCGAACCACCAGGCGTGCAGGCGCAGACGGCCGGCGCCGAGCGCCGCGCGGACCGCGGCGTGGGTCTTCAGATGCTCGAGCTGGACGAGCGCGTGCGCCTGGGCCAGGCGGTCGTGGAACGGACGCTCCGGCGCCAGGCCCGGACGCCGCTCGAGCTCGCTCAGGGAATCCCCGGCGGCCCGCAGCCACGCCGCGAGCGGGCCGGTCCCCTTCTCCCCGCCCTCGGCCATCGCCTTCATCGCGCCGCAGTCCGAATGGCCGCACACCACGACGTCGGTGACGCCCAGGCGGCCCACGGCGAACTCCACCGTGGCGGCCGCGCCGGCCGCGGCGGGCACGACCGAGTCGCTCTCCGGGGGCACGATGTTCCCGGGGTTGCGCAGGACGAAGAGGTCGCCCGGGTCGGTCGAGGCGAAGGTGTTGGGCACCACGCGGCTGTCGGAGCAGGCGACGAAGAGCGTGTCGGGCTTCTGATCCAGCGCCAGGTGCGCGAACTGCGCGCGGTACTCGGGGCGCGCCTCGCGGCGGAACTTGACGATCCCCTCGACGAGCTTTCTCATGCGGAAAGGATACCATACTTGACAAAAACAGTCACCTATGCTATACTGATTGTCAGTAAGGGGAGTAGATCCTCGGCTGCTGGGCCGTCAATACGCTCGAAAGAGCCGGTCCAGCGGGTCCCGAAAGGGCCGATCAAGACCTTGCGCGCACGCGCGAGGTCTTTTTATATGTGCTCGCGCGGCGCAGTCGCAAAGGAGCGCCGCATGATCTGGATCTGGTCGTCGTTCATCGCCTTCGTCCTCGTCCTCCTGGCCCTCGACCTCGGGGTGTTCCACCGCGAGGCCCATGTGGTGAAGACCAAGGAGGCCCTGAAGTGGTCCGCCGCCTGGATCTCCCTCGGGCTCGCCTTCACCGCGGTGGTCTACTTCCTTTATGAGGGCCACTGGCACGGCATCGGCCTGACGACGGACCTGATGTCGGTGTCCGAGGCCAACCCCCTCGGCCACAACGACGGACGGACGGCGGCCCTGAAGTTCCTGACCGGCTACCTCATCGAGAAGTCGCTGTCGGTGGACAACATCTTCGTCATCGCGATGGTGTTCGGCATGGTCAAGGTCCCGGCGCTGTACCGGCACCGCGTCCTGTTCTGGGGCATCCTCGGCGCTTTGGTCATGCGCGGCGTCATGATCGCCGTCGGCGCGCAGATGATCGCGCGCTTCTCCTGGACCATCTACGTGTTCGGCGGGATCCTGATCCTGACCGCGCTGAAGATGATGTTCATCAAGGAGGACGAGGGCGACCCGACCGGGAGCGCGGCCCTGCGCTGGGCGCGCAAGGTCATGCCCGTCACCGACCGCTTCCACGGCGAGCACTTCTTCGTGAAAGCGGGGACCAAGGCGTCCCACGAGGCCCCCGTGCCGGGAGCCGACGAGCAGGTCGACCACGCCGTGGACAAGGCGAAGCACGGGGCCTGGATGATGACGCCGCTGTTCCTGGCCCTGGTCGTCGTCGAGTTCACCGACCTGGTGTTCGCCGTGGACTCGATCCCGGCGATCTTCGCGATCACGACCGACCCGTTCCTCGTGTTCACGAGCAACGTCTTCGCGATCCTCGGCCTGCGCAGCCTGTACTTCGCGCTGGAAGGGATGATCGACGAGTTCCATCACCTGAAGACCGCCCTGGCCCTGGTGTTGCTCCTGGTCGGCGTCAAGATGCTGGCGCACCCGTGGCTGAAGGCCGTGCTCGGCGGGAACTTCAACCTGTGGATCCTTCTGCTCGTCCTGTCGATCCTGGCCGGCGGCGTGATCGCCTCGCTCGTTTTTCCTAAAATCAAGGAGAGGTAAATCAAAATGACCTGGATGAAACGCGTGTTCCTGTTCATGGCCGTGAACCTGCTCGTCGTCCTGACCATCTCGATCGTCCTGTCCGTGCTGGGCGTGGGCCCGTACTTGAGCGCCCGCGGCATCGACTACGGATCGCTCGCCGCGTTCTGCCTCGTGTGGGGCATGGGCGGCGCCTTCGTCTCGCTGTCGCTGTCGCGCGTGATGGCGAAGTGGAGCATGGGCGTGCAGCTGCAGGCCTCCGGCCCGCTCGTCGAGACCGTCCACGGCCTCGCGCGCCGCGCCGGCCTGCCGGCGATGCCCGAGGTCGGCGTCTACGACAGCCCGGAGCCCAACGCCTTCGCGACGGGACCGACGAAGTCCCGCGCGCTGGTCGCCGTCTCGACCGGCCTGCTCGAGAGCATGAACCAGGAGGAGCTCGAGGGCGTCCTCGGCCACGAGATCGCCCACGTCGCCAACGGCGACATGGTCACGATGACCTTGATCCAGGGCGTGGTCAACGCCTTCGTCATGTTCCTGGCCCGGGTCATCGCCTTCGCGCTGAGCCGCAACTCCGACCGGGAGGACGGCCGCGGGATGGAGCGCCTCACGGTGTTCGCCCTCGAGATGGTGCTCGGCATCCTCGGCATGGTCGTCGTCGCCTGGTTCTCCCGCCACCGGGAGTTCCGCGCCGACGCGGGCAGCGCCAAGCTCGGCGGCCGGGAGAAGATGATCGCCGCGCTTCAGGCCCTGCAGCGGCGCTTCGAGCCCTACGACACCCAGGAGTCGCTGGCGACGCTCAAGATCGCCGGCGGACGGGGCGGGTTCCTGGCCCTGATCTCGACGCATCCGCCCCTGGCGGACCGCATCGCCGCCCTGCGCCGCCTATAAAAGGATTACCGTTGCGGCTACGACGGTAAAGTGCCATAATGGCCATGTCGTAGCCGCAATGGTAGGGTGGCTGAGCGGTCAAAAGCACCGGTCTGTAAAACCGGCGGCAATAGCCTACACAGGTTCGAATCCTGTCCCTACCACCACTCATCCTCCGGATCTCTTTTCCGGAACCTCAGGGCTGAAATTCAGCCAAGCTGGAGGATGAGTGGTTTTTCTTTTATACGGGCTTCAGCGCGAGGGTCGCGGCGAAGCAGGGGATGCGGTCGGAGATCGCGCTGACGCCCGGCTCCCAGGAATCCTCGAAGTAGCCGGCCAGCAGCAGGCCCGCGTCGAGCTGGCCGCCGAGCTGGTCGGACAGCGGATGGCCGAAGGACAGCGGCACCTTGAGCTCGAGCTTCTTCCTCAGGGCCTCCGGCTCCAGCTGAGCGGTGTCCGAGTAGGGGATCTTGTAGCGGACGACGATCTCCCCCTTCTCGTCCTTCTCCTCGTCGACGAGGAACAGGACCGGCAGGCAGAAGCCCGCGAGCAGGCGTCCGCCCGGCTTGAGCACGCGCGCGGCCTCCTTCCAGACGGGGCGGATCGCGGGGACGAAGCAGTTCGAGCACGGATGGAACACGAGGTCGAAGGAACGGTCCGCGAAGCGGCTCAGGTCGGCCATGTCCCCGAGCTCGGTCCGCATCCCGAGCCCTTCGCGCTCGGACACGAGGCGGTCGCGGTCGAGCTGGGCCGGGGAGGCGTCGAAGATCGTCACCTCCGCGCCCGCCGCCGCCAGCAGCGGGCCCTGCTGGCCCCCGCCGCACGCCAGCCCCAGGACGCGGGCGCCCTTCAGGTCCCCGAACCACTCGCGCGGCACCGGCTTGCGAGGGGTCAGGTCCACCGACCAATCCCCGGCGCGCGCGCGGGCGATCCGCGCCGCGTCCACCGGGATGGTCCAGCGGTTCTTGTCGGCGGCCTGCTTGTCCCAGGCCTCGCGGTTGTGGGACAGGATGTCCGTCATATCCAGTCGTGGCGGCGGAACCAGCCGAGCATCACGAAGATGATGACCAGGCAGGAGACGGCGAAGGCCTCGAACGCGTAGGGCCACTTCCACGGGAAGTGCTCGAAGTTCATGCCGAACATGCCCGCCATGAAGTTCAGCGGGATGAACACCACCGAGATCACCGTGAGGACCTTCATGATCTCGTTGAGGCGGTTGTTCACCGTCGAGAGATGGGTCTCGGCGAGGCCGGCGACGACCTCGCGGTAGGTCTCTAAAATATCCATGGCCTGCACGGTGTGGTCGTACAGGTCGGTCATGTAGGTGCGGGTCGTCTCGCTGAGGCACTCGTGGCGCTCGCCCTGGAGCTGGTGGATCATGTCGCGCATCGGCCACAGCGCGCGCCGCAGGAGCAGCAGCTCGCGCTTGAGGGCGTGGATGTCGAGCAGGATCTTCGTCTCGCGCCCCTCGATCACGCGCGCCTCGAGCTCCTCGAGGCGGTCTCCGTAGTGCTCGAGCACCGGGAAGATGTGGTCGACGATGGCGTCGAGCAAGGTGTACACGAGGAAGGACGCGTCCCCGGTCCTCACCCGGGAGCCCTTGGCGTTGATGCGCGTGCGGATCGGGTCCCAGATGTCCCCGGGCGTCTCCTGGAAGGTGAGCACCGTCTTGTGGCCGAGGAACACGGAGATCTGCTCGCTGTCGAGGCGCCCGTCCTTCAGCTCGATCATGCGCGTGACGATGAACAGGCGCGCCGCGACGTCGGGGTCGCCGCCGTAGGCGTCGGCCTTCGGGCGGGTGCTCGTGTTGAGCAGGTCCTCGACGGCCAGGGGGTGGAGCTCGTACTTCTTGGCCAGGGCCTCGATGGCCTTGGGGCTGCCCAGGCCGTCGATGTTGATCCAGCGCACCGTCGTCCACGCGGGGCGGTGGGATTCGAGGAACGCGTCGAAGTCGAGGGCGCCGTGCATCTCCACCTGATCGGCGGAGTAGTCGATGACCGTCACCTTGACCGGCGAGGAGGGCTTGGCCGGCGCGTGCTTGCCGACCTGTTCAGGGAAGACGCCGGGAGCGGCGCCGGGGGCCTTTTTTCCGAAGCGGGTGGGGAGCCGGAGCTCCTTGTGATTCGCCATTTGACCGATTATGCCAATTTGCTATGCTCGAAAAACCATGGCACTCAACATCGTCGTCTGCGTCAAGAGCACCCCTTCCACCGTCAACGTCGG